>Ga0134083_10000355_pt1 | contig 11210 bp, 9 predicted proteins | sample 15_taG_21_FD_128870 | JGI IMG/M metagenome (GOLD analysis project Ga0134083, IMG submission 128870) | Grasslands soil microbial communities from the Angelo Coastal Reserve, California, USA - 15_D_Met_40cm_5_24_1 metaG | ecosystem: Environmental > Terrestrial > Soil > Grasslands ... | reverse complement strand
TCGTGCAGAGCGTCGTCACCTACATCGTGGTCGTCGCTGTCGACAATCCCGACGGGATGCTTTTGCCGGGGATGACCGCGAACTTGAAGCTGGTCATCGCCGAGAAGCCGAGCGTCCTCAAGGTACCGAACGTCGCCCTGCGGTTCCGGCCGTACGGCGCCGAAGGCAAGCTGGAGGCCGGCGAACGTAAGCTCAAGTCGGAGCGCTTCAATGAAGGGGGCGGCTCGCAGTCGCCTGCCAGCAGCCGTGAGCCGCGCGTCCGGCGAGCCCGACACGACCAGAACGCGGGAGAGGGCGTGCCTGGGCGAGTGTGGGCTCTGGGTCCGGACGGCGAGCTCCGATCGGTGAAGCTCACGCTCGGCCTCACCGACGGAACTGCGACCGAGGTGATCGGTGGCGAGCTCAGAGAGGGCCAGGAAGTCGCCGTCGGCTTTGCGGGCGGCAGCGGCGGGAAGAGAAAGTCGGGCCAGAGCGGCTCGCCCAGGCTCGGGTCCTGAGCCATGGCGCTGATCGTCATCGACGGGCTCACGAAAGAGTATCGACTAGGCGCACACACGATTCACGCGGTCCGCGGCCTGACGCTGCGGATCGAACGTGGTGAGTTCGTCGCAATCATGGGCCCCTCTGGTTCGGGGAAGTCCACCTTCATGAACATACTCGGCTGTCTCGACGCCCCCACGGGCGGCCGCTACGTCCTGGAAGGCCAGGATGTCGCTGGCCTCTCATCGGTGGAGCTCGCGCGGATCCGCAACGGCAAGATCGGGTTCGTCTTCCAGACGTTCAACCTCCTGCCGAGGACGAACGCTCTGGAAAACGTCGAGCTTCCACTGATCTACGCGGGGCTGCCGGCCCGCGTGCGGCGCGCCCGCGCGCGCGAGCGCCTGGGCGCCGTCGGGCTCGCCGATCGGGCTCACCACCATTCGAGCCAGCTCTCGGGAGGACAGCAGCAGCGTGTCGCCATCGCCCGCGCGCTTGTCAACGACCCCGCCGTGCTGCTCGCCGACGAGCCGACGGGGAACCTCGACACGCGGACAAGCGTCGAGATTCTCGTGCTCTTGCAGCAACTCAACCGCCAGGGCATCACGATCGTCCTCGTCACCCACGAACCGGATATCGCCGCTCATGCGGGCCGCGTGCTGACGCTTCAGGACGGCCGATTGCTGCGCGATGAGCCGGTGCCCTCACCGCGCGACGCTGCGGTCGGCCAGGCGCGCCTCGCGGAGGAGGCGGTGGCGTGAACGTCTGGCAGAGCGCCCGGATCGCCGTCCGCGCGCTGCGCGTGAACAAGCTCCGCAGCCTCTTGACGATGCTCGGCATCATTATCGGTGTAGGCGCTGTGATCGCCATGGTCGGCGTCGGCGCCGGGGCGCAGGCGAGCGTGACCGAGCGGATCGAAAGCCTCGGCTCCAACCTCATCGTCGCCACGTCCGGTAGCCTGACCTCGAGCGGTGTCCGCCTCGGCCTAGGCACTCAGTACACGCTCACCGAAGACGACGCGGATGCCATCGCGCGCGAGATCCAGGCCGTGCAGGTGGTGGCACCCTCCACGAAGGGCAAAGGGCAGGTCGTATACGGCAACCTGAATTGGTCCACGGACATCTACGGCGTGACCGAGGATTACCTCGAGGCTCACGATTGGCTGCTCGAGGCCGGTCGACCCGTCGGGCCCGAGGACGTCGACGGCGCTACCAAGGTGGCAGTCCTCGGGCAGACGACAGTCCTGAATCTCTTCGGTGATTCCGATCCGCTCGGACAGATTATCCGGATCCAGAAGGTCCCGTTCACCGTGATCGGGCTGCTGGCCGCCAAGGGGGAAAGCGCCTACGGTTGGGATCAGGATGACGCCATTCTGATTCCACTCTCGACCGCGAAGAAGAAAGTACTGGGCGTGCCCCAACCAAACCCTCGTTCGGTCAGAAAGGTCGAAATCAAGATTTGGCCCGGGGATGACATGGACGAAGCTGAGGCTCAGATCCGCGCGCTGCTCAGACAGCGCCACCGCCTCCGGCCGGGCGATGACGACGACTTCAAGCTGGGTAATCTGACGAATGTGTTCGAGGCAAAGGAGCAAGCCGCGCAGATCATGACCTACCTCCTGGCCGCCATCGCGTCGGTGTCGCTCCTGGTGGGCGGCATCGGGATCATGAACATCATGCTGGTGTCGGTGACCGAGCGGACGCGCGAGATCGGTCTCCGCATGGCGGTCGGGGCGCAAGGACGGGATATTCTCCTGCAGTTCCTCGTCGAGGCGATCACCCTCTCGGTGATCGGTGGCGTCCTCGGCATCGCTGTCGGTCTCGCCGGCTCAAACGCCATCGGCTACTTTGCCGAATGGCGCACCCTCGTCGCCCCCGAGTCGATCGTGATTGCTTTCGGCTTCGCGGCGGCAATCGGGATCTTCTTCGGGCTCTACCCGGCGCGCAAGGCGTCACGCCTGGACCCGATCGAAGCGCTTCGCTACGAGTAGCCGTTCGGCGAGAGGCGCCCGCCCGCCAGGGCGATGCGATAGTCGGACAGCGCCTGGGCCTCGGTGTTCTGGGCCTGGGTGAGTGCAAGCTGGGCGTCGGTCAACTCCAGGATCGTGCCGACCCCGCCAGCGAAACGTCCCTGGGCGAGGCGGGCGGCGGACCCTCGTTCCGACGAGCGGCTGCATCGAGTCGTCCCTGGCGGTGCTGGCCATGACTTCTTCCCTCACGCTTTCATCCACCGACATTCAGGCAAGTGGCCGTGCGCGCCGTTGTCTCGGCACGTGCACGGAGTCTCGGCCCGCTTTCGATAGCCGATCGACGCGAGGAACGTGTCGAAGCCCGAGTAAAACGTGTCGCCCGCGTCGATCGCCTGAAAGCCAGCCTGAAAGGCCTGTCGCAGCTCTTCACGACTGGGGCCCCGGCGCTCCTCCCTCACGGCGCTTGCCGGATCTCCACGATGTCCTGGGCGAAGATCATTTCTTCGGTGCCGACCAGCGCGGCGTCGCGCGGCGACGAGAGGTATCGCGCGAACACCCAGATGCCATCCAGCGGATTCGACACCACCTCCACCGTCGATCCGTCGCTGAGGCCGATCTTCGTCCCGGGCAGAAGCTGCCGGAGGTTGATGACGCTCATGGCGCGGCGGTCCGCCAGGTCGCGAGCTCGTCCCAGCCGGTGGCGTCCATGAACTCGGCCCAGCGGCGGTAGAGGTTGCGGAGGTTGTGCTCGCTCGACCGCGCGTCGGTGATGTCCATCACCGATCCCGGCAACCGCAAGCCGTCCCATTCGTAGTTCTCGACCTCGAACCCCATCCCCTGCTCGTAGGTGTACGGATAACGCCGCGCGATCGTCCCCCGGCTGGCGGCGTGCGCGTAGTTCCAGTTCTCCATGTCGTCCTGCTCGGTCAGCCCGGCCGGGCCCGAATAGCGGATGTAGTACTGGCGCAAGAAGTCTTTCACCTCTGCCGGCGAGTCGCCGTCCACGAGATACCAGCGCCAGACCTCGGTCTTGTGGGGACCCCTCGGATGCCACACGGCGAAGGTGCGCGGCTGGCGCGGGTGGAGCGCGGTGTTCGGAAAGACTTCCCCCGGGCTGCCGGTCACGCGCCCCCATTCGCCGCGGCGTCGCCGCCGCTCCTCCTCACAGCGCTTGAAGTACTCGGACACCACGGGCGACTGTTCATAGGCCGGCGGCGTCGGCTGGTCCTTCGGCAACACGTAGACACCGGTCTGATGCCCGCGCTCCGGGAAGCTGACCTGCAGCCGACGGGCGATCTGCCGTTCGCGCACGTCGCGGCGCCCGCTGCCGCTGGGCCCGATGCCGACCATGTCGACCGAACGGTGACTGATGTTGTGGTAGCTGTCGCCGCTGAAGTTCTCGGCCGGGAACTTCCAGTTACACGGGATGAGCCACTTCTGGACGCCCCCCAGCACTTCCGTGCCGCCTTCGCGGCCGTCCCAGCCGTCGAGCGTCAGGTCGAGATACCGCCGGAACTCACCGAGGTATTCGAGGAACGGCGGCGCCTCCCGGTCCCAGGTGGCCCACACGCTTCCCTTGTAGCTCGCCAGCTGCGCCACCTCCACCAGGCCGAATTCCGACCGGTCCAGCTTGCCGTGGTAGGCCTCGCGGAAAAACGGGACACCGACGAGCTTGCCGTCGGTGGCATAGCTCCAGCCGTGGTAGGGACACGTGAAGACCGGGGTATTCCCTTCGTCGTACCGGCACACCTTCATCCCGCGGTGCCGGCACGAGTTCAGGAAGACGTGCACGCGCTCGTCGCGGTCACGGCAGAGAATCACCGACTCCTCGCCCATGCACGACACGAAGTAGTCACCCGGCTTCGGGATCTGGCTCTCGTGCCCGACAAAGAGCCAGGCGCGCGTGAAGACGCGTTCCAGCTCCTCCGCGTAGATCTCCTCGTTCACGAAAATCTCGCGGCTGATCAGTCCCTTCCCGAGGTCCACGAGACCGCCCCGATAACGACGCGTCGCCGCCATGGCCGCCTTCTCCTAGAAGAAAAACGTCAGATTCTTGACCTGGAGCACGTTCTGGTCCAGGACGATTTTTCGCCGCCTGATCTTCCATTGCCCATCGACACGGTGCAGGACGTCCTCTCGCTTCCCGACGAGAATATCCGTCTCCGTCTCGACCCGGTTTCGATAGATCAGGAAGCGCGACTTGGTCGTCACCTCCGAAGGCGCCGAGACCGATGGCTTCACGTCGAGAATTTCGACGTTGGACACCATGTGGCAGATCCGCGAGAGAGGCTCCTCGGCCCAGTGGATGCCGGTCAGGATCTGCTTCACCCGTCGGGTCAGCGTCTCCTTTCCCTCGTCGAACCAGTTGACGTCCAGGCCCTCGCGCGTGAACTCCCGCTCGAGCTCGCCGAACTTGACGTTGCGTCGCATCGGCATCCAGTAGCGCACGTCCTCGGCCAGCAGCTCCAGCCACTCCTCGTATCGTCGCTCGTCGAGAAGCTCGGCCTCCCGATAAAGGAAGTTCTCGATCTTCTGCTGGAGGACAAGGCGCGCGATGTCGTCGCCGTGGTCGGTCATGCCTGTCCTCGCCGGGGATCCTTCTCCTGGTAGCCGCCTTCATCGTTGACTCCGGACGAGCGCAGCTCCACGCCCGCCATGGCTTCCAGGACTCGCGCCGCAATGGGGAATCCTCGCTGCCCCCACCCCTGGGCCTGGGCACGCTTCATCACGTCGTCGGCGATCGATCCCAGGTGCGCCGGCGCGCCCACCTCGCGCGCCAGCTCGCAGGCCAGGTGCAGGTCCTTGGCGACGATGTCGAGCGTCCCGCCGGCGGTGAACTCGCCGCTCAGGACCGACCGGGGAATGTTGTCGAAGGTCCGGCTCGCGCCGGCGCTGACCGGGACGATCTGCGCCAGGATGCCGAGGTCGATGCCGGCCTTGGCGGCGATGAGGAGACCTTCGAGCGAGGTGACGAAGTTCGTGTAGCCCAGGTATTGCGTCACGAGCTTCGCGATGCACCCGGCGCCCGCGTCGCCCACGTAGAAGATGTTCCGGCCCATGGCCTCGAGCAGCGGCCGGTACTTGGCGAAGGTCGTCGCCGGACCGCCGACCATGATCGTCATGCCCGGCGGGCGACCGCTGACCGGCGCGTCCAGGAACTCGACCCCGCGCGCCTGACAAGCCTCCGCGACGCGGCGAACGACACCCGGCGCGTTGGTCGTCATGTCGATGCAGGCGCCGCCGCCCTTGAGCCCGGCCAGGATACCGGTCGATGGGTCGACCATCGCCCGCTCGACGTCGGCCGGGCCGGGAAGCGACGTGAAGACCACCTCGCTGGCCTGCGCCGTCGCCCGCGGGGAGTCCGCCCACCGCGCCCCCAGATCACACAGATTGGACGTGGCCTCACGTCGCAGATCGTGGACGGTCACTCGATGGCCCGCTGCAATGAGGCAGCGAGCCATCGGATTGCCCATCGTGCCGGTGCCCACAAAACCCAGTTGCACGCTTGCCTCCTTGGCGCGCCGTCCCCTTCAGGCGCGATGGCCGAGCCTCGCGGAGATCTCGCCCGCCTTCCGCACGTGGCGCTTGAAATCCTCGAGGTCGTCGGCGAAACGGGTGCGCGACCCCGCGATGCCCACGGCGGCGACACACTCACCGTGCGCGTCGAAGAGGGGAGCCGCCACCGCCGCGAGGTCGGGCTGGCGCTCGCCACGGTTGATGGCGACGCCGGCGCGGCGGATCTCGCGAAGCTCACGCCGGAGGTCGGCCGGCCCCCACGATGGTCGTCGGAGTCAGCCGCCGCAGGCCCGCCTTGTCCCGGATGTCCAGATACAGCACATCGGTGTCCCGGAGCACGACCAATCCCGATGTCTGCCCCGTCACGGCGGTCAGCCACTTGAGCACCGGCCGCGCCGCCTCGACCAGCCCCGTCCGGCCGACGACCCGGGCGCCGAGCTCCCAGATGCGGAGGCCGAGCGTGTAGCGCCGGGAGACGGCATCGTGCCGGACGTAGCCGTGTTCTTCGAGGGTCTTGAGCACACGGAACGCGACGGTCTGTGATTCCTTGAGTCGTCGCGCCACTTCGGTGAGCGTGAGGCCACCGTCGGCGGCCTCGAGCGCCTCGAGCGCGGCCAGGCCCTTGACGAGCGTCAGCAGCGTATATCTCGTGCTGCGACCCATCGTGGTGGCCCTCCGCCTGCTGCTTTGCGGATATCGAAATGCGGTTTTCGCAAACGGTAAGAGAGGCGACAGGCGATGTCAAGCGCGGCGGAGCACGCGCCGAAGCAAATCGGGCATGCGTCGGAGAGTAGAGTATCTTCGGGCGGAGAGCAGCGATTGTCGAGTCCTCCAGTCACCGTACAGAAGGAACAATGACAGCCGAGGACGGCGCTCGCCCGCATGCGCATGGCGGACATCAGCACCACGAGCCGACGCCGACCGACCGGAGCGAATCGCACGGGCATCACGACAGGGTCGATCGTCGGGGTGATCGCAACGCCCACGCTGCCCACGATATGCATGCCGGTCACAGCGTCGAGATGTTCCGACGAAAGTTCTGGGGAACGTTGCTGCTCTCGATCCCCACCATCGCGTGGGCCCCGATGATCCAGCACTGGCTCGGCTACGAAGCGTGGGGCGGCTCCGCGGCTTCGCGCTTCATTCCCGCGTTGTTCGGCACGCTGGTCTTCGGCTACGGCGGCTGGGTGTTCGTCAAGGGCGCCATCGGCGAGCTCGCCGACCGTCGTCCCGGGATGATGACGCTCATCGCCCTTGCGATCAGCGTCGCCTTCGTGTTCAGCCTCGCGGTGACCTTCGGCTTCCCCGGAATGGATCTCTGGTGGGAGCTCGCCACCCTCGTCACGATCATGGTCCTCGGCCACTGGATCGAGATGCGCTCGATCTCCCAGGCGCAGGGCGCGCTCCGAGAGCTCGCGAAGCTGCTGCCGGACACGGCCGTAGGGATCGTCGGCGATCGCACGGAGGTGGTCCCGGTTTCCGCTCTCCGCGAGGGCGACCTGGTGCTCGTTCGCCCGGGTGCCGGCATTCCGGCCGACGGCGTCGTGCGAGACGGCTCGAGCGAGGTGAACGAGTCGATGATCACCGGTGAGTCACGGCCGGTGCCGAAGCCCGTCGGTGCCACCGTGATTGCCGGCACGGTGAACGGGTCGGGCTCGCTCCGCGTCGAAATCACCCGTATTGGCGAGAGGACGGCGCTCGCCGGCATCATGCGTCTGGTGGCCCAGGCCCAGAGCTCGCGCTCCCGGGCCCAGGCGCTCGCCGACCGTGCGGCGTTCCTCCTTACCATCGTGGCGGTCGTCGCCGCCGTCGCCACGCTGGTGGGCTGGTTCGTCGCGGGAGAGGCAGCCTCCTTCGTGATCGAGCGGGTGGTCACTGTGCTCGTGATCGCATGCCCGCACGCGCTGGGGCTCGCCATTCCACTGGTCGTCGCCATTTCCACGACGATTGGCGCTCGCAACGGCTTGCTTGTTCGCGACCGGCGCGGCCTCGAAGAGGCGCGCAACGTGACGGCCGTCTTCTTCGACAAGACAGGCACGCTCACGCTCGGCGAGTTCCGGGTGGCGGAGATCACGACGATGGCAGGCCTCGCTCACGACGAGGCGCTCGCGCTCGCTGCCGCGGTGGAGCGCGACTCCGAGCACACGATCGCCAGGGGTATCGTCAGGAGTGCGGAGGAACGAAAACTCGCGATCCCGAACGCAGAGCAGTTCCAGGCCGTCCCGGGCCACGGTGCGCAGGCTACTGTGCGTGGCCGGCAGCTCATGCTCGGGGGTCCGGCCCTGCTCCGCCGGCTCAGCGTGAAGATCGAGCCGGTGTTGCAGGCGGCCATCGACCGCGCGGCTGCGCGGGGCCAGGCCGCGATCACGATGATCGAGTCGACGACGGCCCTCGCCGTGTTCGCGGCTGCGGATGCCGTCCGTGAGGAGTCCCGCGAGGCGGTGCGGCGACTTCATGCGCAGAACATCGAGGTGATCATGATCACCGGCGATGCCCAGCCGATTGCGCGCTCCGTGGCCGAGGAGCTCGGCATCGACACCGTCTTCGCCGAAGTATTGCCGGAGCAGAAAGCGGCGAAGGTCAAGGAGGTCCAGGCGCGCGGCGAGCGTGTGGCGATGGTCGGCGATGGGGTGAACGATGCGCCGGCCCTCCTGACCGCGGATGTCGGGATCGCGATCGGGGCCGGGACCGACGTCGCCGTGGAGGCCGGTGACGTGGTGCTCGTGCGGAGTGATCCACGCGACGTCCCGCGAATCATCGCGCTCAGCAAAGCGACGTACCGGAAGATGATCCAGAATCTCTGGTGGGCCGCCGGCTACAACATTGTCGCGATCCCGCTCGCGGCCGGCGTGCTGGCGCCCTGGGGGATCGTCCTGCCGCCGGCGCTGGGCGCGGTGCTGATGTCGGCGAGCACGATCATCGTGGCTATCAACGCGCAGCTGCTCCGCCGTGCCCAGGACGGCGTCCTTTAGCATCGTGATCATGAAGGTCGAGGTCGGACGCCAGGCCCAGGCCTCCGCGACGAGAGTATCATCGTGGCACGCGCGGCAGCAGCCGCCAGACGGATGAAGGAGGCGCGGCGATGGCGACGATCTCGAAGGTGAGGACACCCCGTCCACTCGCGCGGACCGCTCGGTGGGCCGAGCCAGGCTCGAAATCGGCGACGCTCTTCGCGCGCGCTCAGGGCGTCCTGCCGGGCGGCAACTCGCGCACTACCGTCTACATGGCGCCGTACCCGCCGTACGCCGCCGCCGGGCAAGGCTGCTGGATCACCGACGTCGAGGGCGACCGCCGCCTCGACTGCCTGAACAACTACACGGCGCTGATCCATGGCCACGCCCACCCCACGATCGTGGAAGCGGCGACCCGACGGCTCGCGCTGGGCGCGTCGTTCCCGATGCCGACGCCCGAGGAGATCGACCTGGCGGCGCTCCTGTGCGAGCGGCTGCCCTCGGCCGAGCGGGTGCGGTTCACCAACTCGGGCAGCGAGGCGGTGATGATCGCGGTCAAGGGCGCGCGCGCATTCACGGGCCGCCCGAAGATCGCAAAGTTCGAGGGCGCGTACCACGGCTCATACGACTACGCCGAGGTGAGCCTGGCATCGACCCCGGAGACCTGGGGGAGTCTGGCGGCGCCGGCCAGCACCGAGTACTCGAGGGGGACGCCGCCGGCGGTGCTCCATGACGTCGTCGTACTGCCGTTCAATCACGCGGAGCACGCCGTCGCGCGCATCGAGCGCGAGGCCTCACACCTGGCGGCGGTGCTGGTGGATCCCGTCCCCAATCGTGTCGGCCTCGTCCCCGCTCGCACCGAGTTCTTGCAGGCCCTCCGCGACGTGACGCGAGCGCACGGCATCGTGCTGATCTTCGACGAGGTCATCTCGTTCCGGGTCGGTTACCACGGTGCCCAGGGTGCCTTGGGCGTGACGCCGGATATGACCACGCTCGGCAAGATCATCGGCGGCGGCTTTCCGGTTGGTGCTGTGGCGGGACGGGCGGACGTCATGACGGTGTTCGACGACTGCTTCAAGCAGGCCGGTGTTCCCGGACGCGTCACCGGCCTGGGCTCGCTGTTCCGCCTTCACCCGGTGGACCGCGAGCTGAGCGACTACCGGAGCACGCGGGCGACGCCCGCCGAGAGCGAGCGCCTCGTCCGGCTGGTGCGCCGACTCATGGAGCACGGCGTGCTCATGTCGATCACCGGGCTCGGGTGTCTCTCGACGCCGATGGGTGACGCCGAGCTCGAGGGCCTCGTGGAGACGTTCGCCGCCGTCCTCGAGATGGAACGGCTCGCGTGAGCCGGTTCCGCGTCGCGGTCGATATCGGCGGCACCTTCACCGACATCGTCTTCCTCGACGCCGACGGACGCCTGCACATCAAGAAGGTGTCTTCCAGCGTCGAGGACTACGCCCGCGCCATCGTCGACGGGCTCCGCGAGGTGTTCGACGAGACCGGTCTCGGGGGTCGCGATGTGGTCGAGGTGCTGCATGGCACCACTGTGGCGTCCAACGCGCTGCTCGAGCTGCGCGGCGCCCGGACCGGGCTCATCACCACCCGTGGCTTCCGCGACGTCCTCGAGATCCGGCGCCTGCGCATGCCGCGCCTCTACGATCTCACCTGGGAGAAGCCGCCCACCCTGGTCGAGCGCCGCCTGCGGGTGGAGGTGAGCGAGCGGATCGACGCGCGCGGCGCGGTCCAGCAGCCGCTCGACGAGGCCGACGTCGAGCGCGCGCTCGACCGGCTGCTCGCTCAGGGCATCGAAGCGCTTTCCGTGTGTCTGCTCAACGCGTGGGCGAACCCCGTCCACGAGGAGCGCATCAAGTCGATCGTCGAGCGCCGCGCCCCAGGCCTGCCCTTGTGCATCAGCAGCGAGGTGCTGCCCGAGATCAAGGAATACGAGCGCACCTCCACCACGGTGATCAACGCGTACGTGCTGCCGATCGTCCGCCGCTACCTGGCCACGCTGCGGGCCGGCCTCGATGGGATCGCCGTGCGGGGGCCGCTGCTGATCATGCAGTCCAACGGCGGGTTGATGACTGATGCGGCGGCGGCCGCGAGACCGATGCACATCATCGAGTCGGGGCCGGCCGCGGGCGTCGTCGGGGCCCAGGCGCTGGCGCGGCGGATCGGGTTCGACAAGCTGATCACCTTCGACATGGGCGGCACCACCGCCAAGGCCTCGATGGTCGAGCACGGCGAGGTGACGCGCGCACAGGAATACGCAGTCGGCGCCGGCATCATGATCGGCT
>Ga0134083_10000351_pt1 | contig 11253 bp, 11 predicted proteins | sample 15_taG_21_FD_128870 | JGI IMG/M metagenome (GOLD analysis project Ga0134083, IMG submission 128870) | Grasslands soil microbial communities from the Angelo Coastal Reserve, California, USA - 15_D_Met_40cm_5_24_1 metaG | ecosystem: Environmental > Terrestrial > Soil > Grasslands ... | reverse complement strand
GGCGTGGATTTTTTTTCTATACGATTTGTTCCTCTGAAGAGATAATCCTACAGGGTCAGGAGAAGAGTGGTCGGTCTGAAAGTATTCGGAATGTCTCTTCCACGTCTTGAACTTTGGGGTACTACCCACCCCTATTTTTACAACTTAACTTTTTACTGCGCCTCATTTTGGGAGAGATCTGCTCTAACTCGTTCAATATGCGAGAATAGCATTTTGCGGAAACGGGTTTATTCATTTAAACATCGCGGAAATTCATGAGGGAGACATCGGGGCCCTGAAAAACATGTGCGTATTTTGCCGATCAGGGCTCAAAATGAGAGAATTTTGCTCTAGGCTCCGATGAGGGCTTCAATTTTCTTAAGTTGTACGCCTCAGGTTTTCGTACGAGGATTAGAGGGTGGTCAAGGATCAGGAAGCTCAGGCGTACGTAAATTGACAATTCCTGGAGGTCTTCAAGAAGAAAGGGGTGAAATCCCATCGATAGTTCTCATTGGGCCGGCAGGAATTGATCTTCTTCTCAACGATCGAGAGTGAAGTCCCCGCGACTGGTGCGACATCCAGCGTGACAAGGCAATCGCTAGGATAGGCTTAGACAGCGATTTCTCCGTTGAAAAATGGAAGCGAATAGTGTCCGGATATGGGAGGGTCATGGACGGTTGGGTGCTATTGGAGAGCTTCAAAGAGTGGATCTGGGTTTTTCGGATAGCGTTAAGTTTCTCGGAACCAAGATTGGATACGAGGAGGTCACGATTGGCCGATTGGCCTTTGAACGACGTGCTTGGGTATGCGGTTGAGATGGTCTGAGCTGTGGGGGAGCCTCAAAGTCATCACAATCTTGGGTCTGTTCTCAGGCATCTGGTTGTTCCCTTGGGGTTGGATTCTACTTGCTTTCTTCTTCGTCTACGTTTTCTTCGTGCCCTCGATGATCGCGTATTTCTTCATGTTCCTAGTCTTCGGTGGCCCCCTTGCTTTCATCAGTTCCATATTGCTTCTTTTCGTTTCTATGAGCGAATATCACAGAGGGATTCTCGGTTTCTTCGCTTTGGTTGGTTCACTAGTACCTCTTGTGCTCACACTGTATTTATTGGCGGCATTGATAATCAAACCCATTCGCTTTTCAATTTGGCCCCTCTTAGAAACAGGCCCCGTAGAAATGAGATCCGAACAGAGCGAGTAATTATTCATTAATTTTGGAGCCCCGGGGGGGGATTGAACCCCCGACCTACGGCTCTCTTGAGCCCTGCCGACTCAAGGCAGGGGTTACAAAGCCGTCGCTCTGCCGCTGAGCTACCGAGGCAAACCCTTTGGCGGCCTCGGCATGAACGGTCCTGATAAATTCTCCCCGACTTATTGATTGCCTTGGCGAGTATGTTTCTCGGTTTGGATACCTTCTGCACGCATCCTAGTAGCGGCTCGTACAAGGGCATCAACGCCTGGCAATCTCTGGCCAGCTAGAAGAGAAAGCATTGCTCCACCTGCAGTGCTGACATGTTTGAATTTGGTCTCCATTCCCTCCATGGAAGCCAGGCCGATCAGATGACCACCACCGATCACAGTATACCCGTTGTTCTTTGCGATCGATTCTAGAACTGTCCTCGTGCCAAGGTCGAATCCGTCTCTCTCGAAGACTCCCAATGGTCCGTTAGCCACTACGGTCGCGGCTCCTTCAATGAGCTTAGCGTATTTTTCCACTGTTCTTATCCCAACGTCGAGAGCGGCTCCATCGTTTGGAAGGGAGTTCAAGGAAAAGTCGATTCTTTTGCCTTTCATTGCGTAGGCCAAATCAATTGGGGCTTGAATCTGGTCTCCGTAGTTCTTCAGAATGCTGCGTGCTCGGTCCATCTCTTTCTCTATGTCAGGGGGCAACGAATCGCCTAACGGAATGTCGGGATTCATCGCACGGAGAAACACTTTCCCAGGGACCCCACCTAACAATACTTTGTCCGCCTTTCCACTAGCTAGGATATGTTCCATTACAGGAATCTTGTCCTCGAACTTCGATCCTCCCAAAACATATACGCAGGGTCTTGCTGGATTGACTAGGAGCATTGAAACCGCTTTCAATTCTCGCTCCGTTAATCGTCCCGCGACACTCGGCAATACCTCAGGCAAGCCAACCAGTGAGGGCTGCGACCTATGAGCAGTCGCGAAAGCATCATTGACATTTAGGTCGAAGAGTTTGGCGAACCTTTTCACGAGATGCGTTTTGACAAGTTTCTCTGGCTTGTCATCCAAGTTTTCTTCTGAACAAAAACGTAGATTGTCAAGGACCAAGATTTCACCCGGCTCGACGCGGAGTATCTTCTGTCTGGCAAGCGGTCCCATCACATCATCGACAAAACTTACATCCTGACTGCAGTATCTGGCGATTCGCTGAGCGTGTGGCTCTAGAGAGGTGAAATCATCTTTTCCTGGACGGCTCTGATGCGATCCGAGAATGACACGTGCATCTTCAAGCTCTTTCAGTGTGTCCGAAATTGCCCTGATCCTGGTATCATCAAGAATCTCATCAGTCGACGGGTCTATTGGGACGTTGATATCGACTCGGAGGAAGATCCGTTTTCCAGAGGTCTCGACATCATCTAGCGTAAGAAAGTCGTAGTTCTTGCTACTACTCTCTTTGCTCATGGGCCGAGAGACCGCTACCAATTCAGTCTAGACGGGCGGCTGTTTATTGTTTCTTGTTTAGAGTCGGATGCACCAAAGAGTTTTAGCCCCGCCATCCAGAACCCGCGGTTTTGCCGGGGTGGCTCAGCCTGGCTAGACCCCTCGCGTGAGGGGAGCTCAAGCGCCGGACTCATAATCCCCTAGAAGGGATATCCGGAGGTCGCGGGCTCGAAATTGCCACCCGTCAAGAGACGGTGGCTCAGGGAATCCCGCCCCCGGCACTCTCCTCCGCGATACTCCCAAATCCAAGCTACGTAAGTGATGCTCTACTCATGTCCGCGAATGAACCGAAGGTCCGGCGTCGAATAATCTCGCTTCTGATTCTTCTCTTGTCCCTGTCGGGGTTGATTGGCTTCGCTCTCTTGACCGAGTCTGATCTCCATCTCTCCGCCATGGCTAATCCTCCTGGCTTATTGCGGGTTCAGGTAGCGTCCGGCTCTAGTCCCGTCAACATTCCAATCGTGGACGAGAATACTCATGATCGGCAACAAGCTGAGCCCACGATCGCGATCGATCCTCGCAACCAGGACATCATTGTCGCGGGTGCCCAGGACTATCGTTTGAGGGATTCTAACCAGCATCGATGGCATGGTTACTATCGATCCACCGATGGCGGGCAATCTTGGACTTCCAAGCTCTTGCCAGGGTTTCCGGGAGATAACTCCCCTGATGGAATGGCTTCTCCGTTACATCGATCGAACACGCTCTCCGATCCAGTCTTAGCATTCGACCGAATGGGTAATGTCTACTACACTGGGATTGCGTTCAACATAACGAACGACGTAGCCCAGCCTGGCCTGGTGGCCTTTGTGGCCAAATACATCAATGATGGCGCCGACTATTTTGGTGCGACAATGATCCGCGGCCCATTGAACGATGACAAACCATGGATTGCAGTGGATACTTCTAGTAGTCCATATGATGGGACTGTCTACTTGGCTTTCGACGCGAACCTCACGAGCACTTCCCACTTTGCGACTGTTCTAACCCACTCTAGTGATGGGGGAAGAACCTTCTCCGAACCGCTCTACACTCCCGGAGATGAGACGGGCGAGCTTCCGGGATTAACGGTTGACCCCTTAGGCGATGTATACGTTTCGAGCGACGCTTTCGATCCAGTAACCGGCGCATCGCTGAATTATGTTCAGGTATCGAAAGTGACGAACGGCGGAACCGTCTTGGCCCAAAATGTCAAGGTCGTCACGAATGCCTGTTTTCTTGGTTTGTCTTCCACCTTACCGGGAGGGAGCTTCCGCGACTTCACGATTCCCCAGATAGCATCCGATTCAAAGGCGGTGTACCTGGTTCGAGACGACTGTGGACGAGGAAATTCCAACGTATTATTTACAAAGTCGATGGATGGAGGGTCCACTTGGACTGCTAGCATTATGGTCAACGATTTTGTGACTGATACAAGGACTTGTTGCGTGTCGACCCAGCACTTCTTCCCAAGCATTGCGGTCTCTGGAGGCATTATCAATATCGCCTGGTATGACAGCAGACAAAACAACGCCACCTCATTGAATGCTCTGGACATATTCTATGCTTATTCGTTAAACGGGGGCTTGAGCTTCTCGCCGAACATCCGGATAACAACAGTATCCTTCGACCCCAACTCTGTCAAGAGGTCAGATGCTCCTAACAACAACGAGCCGTTTATTGGCGACTATATCCAGATAACTGCCACTCCGATCAGGGTTCATGTTATCTGGACAGACAATCGGTTTGCCTGCGATACAGTTATTCTTGGCTACGGCTGCCAAGACCAAGATGTGATCACGGCTGGGATCGATCTTCCAGACTTCAGTCTTACCACTAGTCCGCCCTCGATGACCCTAATTCAGGGCCAGACCGCCGCCACGAATGTTACGCTTACCAGCTTGTCCGGATTCGCTGGAAACGTTACAATTGCCCTGTCCACGTCCCCAGAAGGACTCCCCACTACAACTCTGGCCCCGAGAAGGCTCAACCTCTCACCGAATACCAAGATGTCCTTTCTACTGTCCTTCTCTCCAACCTTCAGCACTCCAGCTCGAACTTACAAGATGAATATCACTGGAAGCTCGGGACCTAGAGTCCACACAAGGGAATTCTCTGTTACCGTCCAACCGTTTGAAAGCTTTCCTTCCCCAGGATCCATTCGCTTCCCATCTTTCGGCAGACCACTTGCGGCCTACGCATATGTTGGCGCCGCTTTCGTCACCCTTGGTGTCGCAGTAGTCGCGGGGTTGCTGATTTTCGACAGGTTGAAGAGAAGGCGAGCCTCTCCTCGCATAATATCTTCCCCCGGCTAATCAATTCATTTGAACAGTATCTAGCTTCTTCTCAATATGTCGACATGCCCGTCCTTTCTACCGACATAAGCAACGTCTGCCATTCCAAGGAACAATCCTGTCTCGATAACACCTGGCACATTCTTCAGTTTCTCATGAATGATTTCTGGTCTACGAAGATTTCTGAAGTATGCGTCCACTATCAGGTTCCCATTATCGGTGACCACTGGTCCCACCTTGCCGGTTCCCTCTCGCAATATCGCCTTCTCAGACAAGCGCTTTACCTTCGCCAATGTCGCTTGATAACAGAACGGGACGATCTCCACTGGAATAGGTTGCTCTCCGCCCAGGGTCTTGGCTAACTTTCGCTCATCGACTATTATGATCAATCTCTTGGTTGACGAGTCCACAATCTTCTCGCGTAACAGTGCTGCCCCACCCCCCTTTACCATATCAAGACTCCGCCACTGTATCTGATCCGCACCATCAATCGCTAGATCCAGATCCTTCTCATCCGGCAGGACCGTCGTCTTAAGCCCCAATCTACGCGCCGCCATCTCCATCTGGTAACTGGTCGGGACAAAACTCAGCCGGAGATGTTCCTTCTTGACAGTTTCAGCAGCCAACTCCAAAGCCCGAAGAACTGTGTTCCCACTTCCAAGCCCGATGGTTATCCCATCTCGCAATTCCCGAACAGCTTGGGCGGCAGCACTCAATCGTGCCTTCTCGACCCAGGACATATCTCTCTCGTCTCCAGCCCTAGCCCTCGGTCTCTATCTGCTCCAATCGCTCCATCGCCTTCAAGACCTCCTCTCGAACTGCGTCCAATCTCTCCTCCGCTTTGGTCTTCGGCCTCTCCCGCGTCTGGCTCTTCTCTTTCTCAGCAGCCGGTTCCGGAGTTGTAGTAGGGGCTGGTTGCTCCTGCTTGTTCGTGGAACTAGTTGTTGATGGTTTGACTTGTCTGGGCTCTAGGCCCAGTCCCAGGGAATCTAGCCCTGGTTTCAGTTGTCCAATCCGAACATCAATTTCCATCAATTTCTCGTAGAAACTCTTCAACAGGTCCTCTTTCGCCGACTCTAATTCATGGAGATCCACAATCCGCTTATGAACATCAATCTCTCCATCCACGCGCTTAAGATCCACTTTGTATTTCTGGAGTAATTGGTTCTTCTCGGTCTCGTTGATCTGGGCACGGGCCTCGGCGTCGTAGATTTTAGTCAAAGCATCTCCGATAATGTCCCGTTCCAGACTCGCGATGCGGAGCCTGTCGCGGGCTCGTCCCATATCCGCTTCGGTCACGGACTTTCTCAAGCTATCCGGAACTGGAAAACTCGATTTTTCGAACGATGGACTGGCCAGCGTCTCCTGCTGGGCGGATTCCTGTTGCTTCCGGCGCCCGAATATTAGTATCACGAGGAGGATCAGAATGTTAGTGATTGGGAAAGGGAAATTCTTACCCTTGCCCTGCAAGAAATGCATTCCTCGCCGTAGCTTTTGACATAGGCTTGGCGGGCGCTTATTAACGGTTTAGACCAATGCCCCCAACTCCAACTGTAACTGCAGCATGGGATGTACGGGTCAAACTACGGTTAATACCCGATATCCGCATCTTTACTCCTGAGGTTGGGAGGTCAGGCGTAGGATTGTCTTTGGCGAGTAGATGCGAGAGTTGTGGGATGCCAATGCCCACTAACGAGGATCATGGGGCCCACAATCCAGACAATCCCTACTGTATTCACTGTACTGACTTGGATGGCAAACTATTGCCGTTCGAGAAAAAATTCGACGAGCTGGTTGCGTCTACAATGGAAACACGTTGGATGAGTCGCGAAGAGGCTGAGCGATCGGTTAGAGAACAGCTCCTACAAATGCCTGCGTGGAGATCGAAAGTGGAAAAGTTGATGGCAAAGACGCCAGCTGCAACACAAACCCCGACACAAACTCCATCAGCACAGTCATAGCAGTATTCGACAAGAAGATCAAAAGCATCCGTTTTCTTCTGTCCGAGAAAGATTGGAGGACTCGCATTAAGCCTCCGATCTGTCGGATTGCTAGATTATTACTTCTCTTTTGTGCGGAGGGCTATTAAGCAAGGTATGATCATAGCCGCCCTCCCGGTGAAACCGGAGTGGCTAAGAAGAAGGCCAAGAAAAAGTCCAAGATGTAAAAGTGGACTTGTCGGCCCAGACGAGATTCTAGGATCAAGGGCCGAAACAGTTCTAACAGAACTCTTCTGAAAATAATCCCTTTTTATCCCCCCAAACTTCTATTTCAACAATCCAAAACAAGAGAGAAAGCCCCAATGACGGATGTACTGACTAGCCTGTACAACTTCCTCTCCAACGTCGCCGGCACGAACCAATTGCTCTTCGTCTTCCTCGTGAGCCTCTTCGGTAACATTATCCCAGTCATCCCAATTCCCTACCTGATCATCGTCATCACAATAGTCACAACATTTCCCCAGGTTGGAATAGTCCAAGTGGCCGCTGTTTCTGCATTGGGCGCCGCGAGCGGCAAATTTGTCAGCTACGGGCTCGGCTACGGAGTCCGTGAGGCCATGGCTGGCAGCCGGGCTCGGTTCGATTCGCTCCGCCGACTCTTGGGAGGAAGCGTTTTCCTAGTCGCTTTCATCTTCGCCGCCACTCCACTTCCAGATGATGTGGCCTATATCCCGATGGGCATCATGAAGTACAGTCCTATCAAGACCTACATCAGCCTCTACACCGGGAAGTTCGTACTCACGTTATTCGTCCTATACACCGCTAGAAAGTCGGAAGAGGTGATTAATTCGGCTCTTGGTGGAGGCATCGTGGGATCCGCTCCTTCGATCGCGATAATCATTGGATTGTCCTATTTGATGATGAGGGTCGATTGGGAACGCGTGTTGGCCCAAACCCAGCAACGTGGTTTCCTGAGGCGACTCCTAAGGAGCGGTTGGAGGCGATTAACTGGTAAAGGGGCAAAGGCATCACCCTAGCCGCGGTGTAGGAACGGGTCTAAGCGAAGAGCCGTTTCTGTCCGTAGGTCGTAAGCGCCCAGGTATATGATCTCCCTATTTTCTTTGACGATACAATTTTCTGCCCGTCTAGGAGCTTGAGATGATAGTTCACGCACGCCTTTCCGAGGCCCGCTTTCCTGGCAATCTCCGACGCCTGCGACTTCCCAGACTCCTCGATAGTGGTAATGATTTTTGTCCTGGAGGCTAGGCCTCGCTGGACGTTTCTCATACCAGTCATGTAGGCGCGGGGATGGTAGGGATGTGTTCTCATTATTTTGTAAGGGATCTAGTTCTGGAACTGGCTCATGCTCGCCTGTAGCGGACCCGGTTGGGTACTGAGAGCCTTCCAATCCAACTGGGCAAGTCCGGCTAGTCTTCGGAATTCGTTGACAGAGCCTGGACCGAAGCCAGCGAAGTGGTTGTTGAAGAAGACGTAGCCCTGCTTGAACAGGTCACGCTTCTCCTCTAAAGCATCGAACCATTTTTTCATGACTTGTTCTTGGTCCCGCTGGATACCGCTGAACTCTGTTATCTCCCGGTCGCCAACTAGACGAAGGTACATGGTGTTGGAGGTGGTTTCGGGCGGAGTGGAAGCGTATTGGTTCTCGGACCAGGCAAGAATGACATTCTGGGATTCTAGCTGTTCGTAGATTTCCGGTTTGAACCAAGACTTGTTCCTGAACTCTACTGCGTGCTGATATTTTCCGTCTAATTGTCCAAGGAACTTTTGAAATGTCTCGCCATACTTCTTTTGGTTGAAAGAGGGCGGGAGCTGAATCAATAATGGGCCAAGCTTTTCACGGAGTTGGCTCATCGAGGCATAGAACCGTTCCAGTTGCTGGATCGCGTCCCGAAGCTTCAATTCATGAGTGATCTTTTTCGGAAACTTGGCCGTGAACCGGAAATTGTCACCAGTAGCTCGCTTCCAGTTTGAGACCATGCCAGAGGATGGGGTACGGTAGAAGGTCGAGTCAACCTCGACAGAGTCAAATATGCTCGCATAGAGCCTCAGATAGTCACTGGGCTGGGCGTCTTTTGGGTAAAATGGTCCTATCCAATCCTTGTAAGACCATCCGCTGCAACCAACCCGCAACATGGAAGGTTCCAATGGCAAACCTTGTCAGCCAGCAGTAGAACAACCAGTCATTCTATTGGTTAAAGGGATTCGGTTGAGTGTCCAACTAACAAGCGAGCCGTGTCCACGCTGCGCAGATCGTGGTAGTGCTGGATGTCTAATTTTCTCCATGTGGAATGGTTTAATGGCCGGAAAAAGTAATGCCAAGGATCGTTGACATCAGTGGCCCGACGTGCACCAACTGCCAGAGAATACCACTCTGCAGATTAGAACTCTCAGTCGACCTTTTTGGGGCGACGTCAGCCTGAGATCTATCTTCATCGATATCGGTCTCCACTTTGTAAAGCACTCAGGGCATCCGTCGATGACTTCCGAAAATCGCACACCCTCGTAACACCTCAAATAGGATCACCTGGAATCACAGAGCTCAAGCACTAGAATGCATCAGAAAATCGTCGTCACTGGTGGTGCCGGGTTCCTCGGCAGTCATCTAGTCGAAGCTCTAATAGAGAAGAATTTTCAAGTTGTTGTATTGGACGATTTCTCCTCGGGCAAACTATCCAACCTGAAGATGGTTGCAAACAATCCTCGGCTCAAGATCGTCAAGGGCGACATAAGGGAGAAAGGGACCGTTCAGCATCTGCTCAAACATACCGCCGTAGTATTTCATGAGGCCGCAGACGTCAGTGTCCTCAAGTCGATAAGGAACCCCGGCCTAACTAATGATGTAAACGTCAATGGGACACTGAGTCTACTGCGGTCAGCCGTCAAGAACCATGTCGGTCGCTTCATCAACGCGTCATCAGCTGCAGTATATGGGGATCAGGGGGACGTGCGGAATAGTGAGAAGATGCTTCCACGACCTGTTTCGCCTTACGCAGTTTCCAAACTGGCCTCTGAGAATTATTGCGAAGCCTTCTATGAAACGTATGGGTTGGACACTGTCTCCTTACGATATTTCAATGTTTATGGTCCAAGACAAAGATCGGGACAATACTCGGGAGTCATAACCTCATTTCTCAAAAGAGCTAGGGCCGGATTGCCCCCAATTATCTATGGTGATGGAGGTCAGACACGTGACTTCATCCATGTCTCAGATGTCGTACAAGGAAACCTGCTTGCGATGAAGAACGATCAGGCTGTGGGAAATATTTTCAATATCGGAACGGGAAAATCCGTTTCAATTAGCAGCCTAGCAAGAATGATCATCGGCTTGTCGGGTCGCCGAGGTTTGAATTCTATATCAAAGAATGCAAAGCTTGGAGACCTGAGACACAGTTGTGCCGACATTACAAAGTCTAAGAGACTTCTCGATTACGCTCCGCGTATCTCACTGTCTGAAGGCCTGCAGAGAATCGTGCAGGGGTAGCTAGTTTTTCGCCATAATTGAGGTTCTCAAATTCGGGCGCTAATCTGGCGATTGCTTATCACTCGTTTAAGATTGGTCGAATGTGTTTCAACACATCGTGCGACTGCCAACCTTGGTAATATCCGGCTCCTCCAAATTCTTCATGAACAGCAGCGAGTTTGAGGGTTTTTTGATATTCTGGAAATAGTTCCAGAAATAATAAGACTCTTTTTTATACCAGGCGAGGCGCATCGCGGAGGACGAGTTTCTTAGTCTCAACTCTTGCTCGAGGGCTTGTTGTCACAGAAGAACCGCATCGGATATCAGCTTATCGAAGATAAGCCTTAGAGCACCAGATTTACCGACTACCTCATGATTAGGTCAGGATGCCATTCGATAGAACATTAAACACAATACTACCCAGTTGTCATATGAGGTGACTTTCTCCTTGGGCAAGGGCGATCCTATTCCCCCAGGTCCTTTCAAGCCGCCGGGTGTCTAACCGAAGAGCCTATGAGGCTCTTCTTACTCCCTTCTTTTTTGTTCACGGCTCATGATTCCTACCGCCGACGAATATTTCCGAAAAATCCATCAGACTTTTGCTCTCTTGGACGCGAATAACATCAGAATATTTCGATCGATGAAGAAGCACGGCCCTCGAAATCTACAACTTATTGCTCGTGATACGGGCATACCATATCCTACCGTATTCGCTAGAGTTTCCAGACTCGAGAAGGGTGGGGGGATATTTCATGCATGGGCAAATCCGAATCACTCGAGGATCGGTCTCTCTAGAGCTATGGTCCTAGTCAATCCTACCCCTGGAAAGGATCTCTTGGCTAGAGAGGCGTTGAGGATTCCGGGCTACTGGATTAGGATCATTCGCAGCATG
>Ga0134083_10000346_pt1 | contig 11284 bp, 10 predicted proteins | sample 15_taG_21_FD_128870 | JGI IMG/M metagenome (GOLD analysis project Ga0134083, IMG submission 128870) | Grasslands soil microbial communities from the Angelo Coastal Reserve, California, USA - 15_D_Met_40cm_5_24_1 metaG | ecosystem: Environmental > Terrestrial > Soil > Grasslands ... | reverse complement strand
GTCGGCACCGCCGGCCACATCGACCACGGTAAGACGGCGCTCGTGAAGGCCCTCACCGGTGTCGACACCGACCGGTGGGAGGAGGAGCAGCGCCGCGGAATCACGATCGATCTGGGGTTTGCCCCGCTGCCGCTCGGCGATCAGCTCCAGGCGAGTGTCGTGGACGTCCCGGGCCATGAGGGCTTCGTTCGCAACATGCTCGCCGGCGCGACCGGCATCGACGTCGCTCTGCTGGTGGTCGCGGCCGACGAGGGGATCATGCCGCAGACCGAGGAGCACCTCGCGATCGTCGAGCTGCTGGGGGTGCGGCGTGGCATCCCGGTCATCACCAAGCGGGACCTAGCCGAGACGGAGTGGCTCGACCTGGTGCAGGCGGAGGTCGTCGAGCGGCTCGAGCGGAGCCGGGTCCGCTGGTCCCCACCGGTCCCCACCTCCGCGGTGACGGGAGAGGGGTTGGATCAGCTGCGATCGGCGCTGCGGCAGGCCGCGGAAGAGCTCGTCGAACGGCCGGCGGATGACTTGTTCCGGCTGCCGATCGATCGTGTCTTCGCCGTGGCCGGCGCGGGTACGGTCGTCACGGGGTCGACGTGGACCGGCAGCGTCACCGTGGGAGACTCTGTGCGGCTGCTGCCGCTCGAGCGTGAGGCGCGGGTGCGCTCGATCGAGGTGCACGGCCAAACGGCGGAGCGCGCCGGGCCGGGCCGCCGTACGGCGCTGGCGTTGGTCGGAGTGGACAAGAGCGAGTTGGCGCGCGGCCACGTGGCCGTAACCGGGGCGGGGTGGCGCGCCACGACCATGCTGGACGCGGCCGTCGAGCTGCTCCCCACCGCGCACAAGGCGATCGCCTCCCGTACCCGGCTCCGTGTGCACCTCGGCACAGCCGAGGTGCTGGCACGCGTGGTCCAGGTGCGATCTATCGCACCGGGCGAACAGGGTCTCGCGCGCCTGATGCTCGAGACACCGCTCGTCGCCCGCGGCGGTGACCGGTTTGTGCTGCGGTCGTTTTCGCCCGTGACGACGATCGGCGGCGGCGTCGTGCTCGACCCCTTCCCGGCGCAGCGGCCGCGGCTGCGCCAGCGGCGGCTCGGGGCGGAGCAGCCACCGGTGGAGCGGCTGCGCCAGCTGGCGCGCGAGGCCGGGCTCGCTGGGCTCGCGGTGGCGAGCCTTCCCGTACGGCTCGGTCTGCCCCCGGCGCGTGTGACCGGCGTCATCGCCGAGGCGCGCGAGGACCTCGTAAGCTTGGCCGACGCAGTCGTCGCGCGGGGAGCCGTGGCGGCTGAGGCGACGCGCCTCGCAGAGGTTCTCCGGCGCTACCACGAGGAGCATCCGCTCGATCCAGGGATGTCGCTGCAGGCCCTCCGAGCAGCGGTGGGAGCGCCGGCACCTCCGCCGGCGGTCGTGGACGCGGTGCTCGACCTCGGCACGCGGGAGCGGCAGCTCGAGATCGCCGGGAGCGTGGCCCGGCTCGTGGGATGGCGACCCGCCTTCGACACCCGCACCAGCGACTTGCGGGAGAGGTTGACCCGCCGCCTGGCGGATGCCCGCTGGGAGGTGCCGACCCTGGCGGAGCTCGAGCGGGAATTTCCCGGCGCACCGATCCGCGCCATGCTCGCGCATCTCGCCCGCGCGGGCGAAGCCGAGCAGATAGACCAGGACCGCTACGCGCCGCGCCAGGCGCTGGAGTCGTTCCGCACGAGCCTCGAATCCGCCCTTTCCGAGCTGGGGCAGGCGACGCCCGCCGAGCTGCGCGACCGCTTCGGCCTGACCCGCAAGTACTTGATTCCCTTGCTCGAGTGGGCGGACCGCCACGGTATCACCCGCCGCGCCGGGGATGCCCGGGTGCTCGCCCGATTGACAGCGAGGAAAGGCGGCCCGTAGTATTCCAGGAAGCGTCGTAGCATGGTTCACCCGTGACAAGGAGTCCGGTCCCAAGGTTCTTTTCTCGTTCGCACAGGAGCGGTGGATGAAGCAGCACGCCTGGGCGGTGCTGCGGCTCGGGCTGTGGGCGGCGGGGTCAGGGGTGGGGGTGGGGGTGGGGGTGGGATGCGCGTGGGCGCAGGATCCCAGACCCGCGGTGGAGCTCAAGCAGAACTACCCGAACCCGTTCAACCCGGCGACCACGATCCCGTTCACGCTGAGCGGCGATCTGTTTGCTAACGGTCACCGGCCGAGGGTTTCGCTGAAGGTCTACAACGTGCTGGCGCAGCTCGTCGCGGTGCCGATCCTGCAGGGGACGGGGCAGGCGCTCGACAACCTGGAGCTGAGCTGCTCGAGCCCGGACGGCTGCTCCTACAGTGCCTACTGGGACGGCAACATCCGCAATACCGCTCAGCAGGCCGCGTCGGGCGTGTACCTCTACCAACTGGTCGTAGACGAGCGACGAGTCACCAAGAAGATGATCATCATGAAGTGAGCGGGGGCGCAGGCCCCCGTTTCACTTTCTGCGTGCTTGACGCACCCCCGACAGCCCGTCGGGGGCATTTTGACTTGTGCGCTGCCGATTCGGCATCTTTCAACGGGCACAAAGGTTGCCCGGGAAGCCGGCGCCATGATCAGACCTGACCGACTGACGGTGAAGGCCGCCGAGGCGTTGCAGCAAGCGAGCGCCCTGGCTCGCGAGCGTGGCAACCCCGTCATCAACGACGCTCATCTCTTCCACGCCCTGCTGTCGCAGGACGACGGCATCGTCGTCCCGCTGCTTCAGAAGGCAGGGCTCAACGTCACCCAATTGAAAGCCGAGACGGCGCGCGAGATCGAGCGGTTCCCGAAGCAATCCGGGACTCAGGCGGAGCCCACGCTGTCGCGTGAAGTGAGCCGGGCACTCGACCGTGCCGACGAGGAGGCGAAGGCGCTGGGCGACGCGTACGTCTCCACCGAGCATATGCTGCTCGCGCTGCTCGAGGAGAAGGGCACGACGGCGAAGCAGCTGCTCTCCGCCGCCGGCATCGATCGCGGCGATGTAATGGCGGCGCTGGAGGGCGTGCGTGGTCCGCAGCGAGTCACCGATCAAGAGCCGGAACAGAAGTACCAGGCGCTTGAGCGGTTCACGCGGGACCTCACGGAGCAAGCGCGCAAGGGCAAACTCGACCCGGTGATCGGGCGCGACGAGGAGATCCGCCGCGTGATGCAGGTGCTGTCGCGGCGGACCAAGAACAATCCCGTGCTGATCGGAGAGCCCGGCGTCGGCAAGACCGCGATCGTGGAGGGGCTGGCGCAGCGGATCGTGAACGGAGACGTGCCCGATTCGCTCAAGAACAAGCACCTCGTCGCGCTTGATCTCGGCGCGCTGATCGCGGGCACGAAGTACCGGGGCGAGTTCGAAGAGCGGCTCAAGGCCGTGCTCAAGGAAATCACGAGCGCGGAGGGGCGCTATATCGTCTTCATCGACGAGCTGCACACGCTGGTGGGCGCGGGTGCCGCCGAGGGCGCGGTGGACGCGTCCAACATGTTGAAGCCGGCGCTGGCGCGCGGCGAGCTGCACGTGGTGGGGGCGACGACCCTCGACGAGTACCGCAAGCACATCGAGAAGGACGCGGCGCTCGAGCGGCGCTTTCAGCCCGTGTTCGTGGGCGAGCCCTCGCTCGAGGACACGATCGCGATCCTGCGCGGACTCAAAGAGCGCTATGAGGTCCACCACGGCGTCCGGATAACGGACAACGCCCTCGTCGCGGCAGCCACACTGTCGCATCGCTACATCGGCGATCGCTTCCTCCCCGACAAGGCGATCGACCTGGTCGACGAAGCGGCGAGCCGGCTGCGGATCGAGATCGACTCGCTCCCGCAGGAGATCGACGAGGTCGAGCGGAAGATCGTACAGCACGAGATCGAGCTCGCCGCCCTGGCGAAGGAGAAGGACAAGGCCTCGAAGGAGCGTCGCGAGCGCGTAGAGCAGGAGCTGAAGGAGCTGCGCGACCGCTCCCACGCCATGAAAGCCCAATGGCAGGCCGAGAAGGACACGATCACGAAGCTGCAGGCCAAGAAGGCTGAGCTCGAGCAGCTGCGAACCGAGGCGGACCAGGCGACGCGACGCGGCGACCTTCAGAAGGCCGCGGAGATCAGCTACGGCCGCATTCCGGCGCTCGAGAAGGAGATCACCGCCCTCGAGAAGCGCCTCGCCGACATACAGAAGAAAGGCAAGTACCTGAAGGAAGAGGTCGACGCCGAAGACATCGCCGAGATCGTCGCCAAGTGGACGGGAATCCCGGTGACCAAGATGCTCGAGTCGGAGCGCGAGCGGCTCACTCGGCTCGAAGCGGAGCTCGGCAAGCGGGTGGTGGGTCAGCCCGAGGCCCTGGCGGCGGTGGCGAACGCCGTGCGCCGGGCCCGCGCCGGGCTGCAGGACCCGAACCGCCCGACCGGATCATTCATCTTCCTCGGCCCCACCGGGGTCGGCAAGACCGAGACGGCGCGCGCACTGGCGGAATTCCTGTTCGACGACGAGAAGGCCATGGTGCGGCTCGATATGTCCGAGTACATGGAGAAGCACGCCGTTGCGCGGATGATCGGTGCCCCGCCGGGCTACGTCGGCTACGAAGAAGGCGGCCAGCTCACCGAGGCGGTGCGCCGCCGCCCCTACGCGGTCGTGCTGTTCGATGAGATCGAGAAGGCGCACCCCGATGTGTTCAACGTCCTGCTGCAGATCCTGGACGACGGGCGGCTCACGGACTCCCAAGGCCGCACGGTGGACTTCCGGAACACCGTGCTCATCATGACCTCGAACATCGGCTCCCAGTACATCCTCGAGATGGGCACGGGGAACTGGGAGCAGGTGGAGACCAAAGTGCTGGAGCTGCTGCGCCAGACGTTCAAGCCCGAGTTCCTGAATCGCGTGGACGACGTGATCATCTTCCGCCCGCTCTCGAACGAGGACATCGCTCGCATCGTGGATCTGCAGATCCAGCGGTTCGAGCGGCTCGTAGCGGAGCGCAAGCTCACCTTGGAGGTGACGCCGGCGGCGAAGCATCTGCTCGTGGCGGAGGGCTACGACCCGGTGTACGGCGCCCGGCCGCTCAAGCGCTCCATCCAGCGGCTGCTGCAGAACCCGCTGGCGCTCGCGGTGCTCGAAGGCCAGTTCACCGAGGGTGATCGCGTGCGGGTGGACCGGGCAAAAGACGGCACACGCCTGACGTTCGAACGCATCCCGGCGGCGGCTCCCGAGCCGGCGCGTGCGTAAGGCGGGCCACAAGGAGGGGGGAGGGGGCGAGGGCGGGAAGGGTCGCGCGCGCCCCGTGGCCGTTGAGGATCTCGCGGGCATGCAGGCGGCGCTCGTGGAGGCTCGCGCGGCCGCTGCGGGCGAGGAAGTGCCCGTTGGCGCCGCGGTGGTGCGTGACGGGGCCATCGTGGGCCGTGCCCACAACGAGACCGTCGCCCGTCGCGATCCCACCGCCCACGCCGAGCTGCTCGCCATCCAGCGGGCCCTCGCCGCGCTCGGCGCCGACCGGCTGGACGACTGCGCCCTCTATGTGACGCTCGAGCCGTGCGCCCAGTGCGCCGGCGCGATCGTGCTCGCCAAGATCGGCCGGCTGGTGTTCGGGGCGTACGACCCCAAAGTCGGGATGTGCGGCAGCATCGGGGACCTGGTGCGTCACCCGCGGCTCAATCACCGCGTCGAGGTCGTGTCCGGGGTGGAAGCCGCAGCGTGCGGTGAGCTGTTGCAGGGCTTCTTCCGCGCAAAGCGCTGATGCCGGGTGCGTCCGGCACGATCGTCTACGCCACGCTGCGCGCCATCGTGGCGCTCGCGGTCATTCTCAGCGCGTGGCACGGCGGGCGGCAAGCCTTGCCGATCATCGGTCAAGCGGTGGCCGATGCATCCTGTCTCGCGTTCCTGCTGGCCTATGTGGACTACGACCTCCGCGCCTCACTCGGCTGGTTCGCGCTCCCGCTGCTGATCTACGTCATGGGCTGGGAGGGGTGGGGAGCGCTCCGCGCCGTCGAGACCGATCCCGGCTCCGACGCGGCGGCGGACGGCGTGGGCGCCGAGTTGCTGGGGTGGTTGGGCGGGTACTGGCGGGTGCTCTACCGGCTGTTGCTCGTCGTCCCGCCGGTCGGGGCAGGGGCGTTCTTGGCGCTCGCGCTGCTATATCCGGGGTCGTGGGCGTTCCCGAGCATGCCGGCGCCGCTGCGCTGCACCCCGGAAACGGCGGTCCGGGGCGACACGGTGACGCTCCATTTCGCCGGTCACCACGGCGGTGAGCTTGGCGTCTTCACGCCGGTGACAGGCTTTCTGTACATCGTCGACTTCGCGCCGCAGACCGCTCCTCCCAGCGCGCGCTTCGAATATCGCGCACGCTTCGCTTTGCCCACGGTTACGGCCAGCGGACGCGTGTTGCAGGCCGCGCCCCCGGGGTACCCCGAGGTCCCGGTCTTCACCGACACAGGCACCTATCTGTTTCGCGTGAGTGACGTGGCGGAACTCTCGGCGTCGCTTACGTGCAGGGTTCGTTACATCGGCGAGCGTTTGCCGAGGTAGGCCGCTCAAGGCGAAGCAGGCAGCACCTCCGGGCGCACCGTCAGGATCAGGGTGCGACCCCGCGGGAGCGGCTGCACGTTGCCGAGCACGGCGGTCTTGCCGACGGGGATGGTGACGGTCGTGCGGAAGCTCCCTCCGGGCCCGCCGAACAAGAACAAATGCACGCTCAGCTCTACGGTCGCGCTGTCTGCCGAGCCAGCGAGGCGTTGGACGCTCGACTCCAACGCGTAGTGCTCGGTCTCCGAGCCGAGCACCTGCGTAACTTCGCCCTTCTCTGTCGCGCTCACCACGCCTTCCGCCACGAGCCGGTAGCCGCGGAACCGGAACAGCTGGCGCAGCGTCGCCTCCACGTCTCGGATGACCGGGTCGGTCGTGGCCGCTCCGTCCGCTTCGATCAGATGAAACGTGAGCCGGACGAACGGCCGGGGTCGGTCGTATTGGGCCAGTACGCGGGCGATCTTGTCGAGGTTGTCCGGCGTCTCGCGCACCGTGATCGCATTGTCGGACACGCTGAACACGCCCTTGGCGTTGGGCCGGTCGGTATAGACGTACGGCACGACGATCGGGATGGCGTCCGACCCGCGCAGGTACTTGAGCGCGAACGTGCGCGTGTCGAGGTTGGGGCCGCGCGGGGAGCAAGCGGCGAGCAGGGCGGCGACGGTGATGGCGCACGACGTACGTGTCTTCATGGCAGCTCCCTAGAAGAACCAGATGACCACGATATCGGGATTGTCGGTCCGAAACACCGCGACGCTCTTGCCCGGAGGGGCTGCGACCGCGACGCTGGAACCGCCCGCTGGCCGGATGGGCGGCGACGCTGGCTGCTGCAGCGGTGCGCGACGTCCCAGCCACACGATCGCCAGAACCGCCGCGGCGGCGAGCGGCGACGCGCGCCATAGCCAGCTCCGGCGCCAGGCGCGTCGCCTGGCCACTCGTACGGCGTCGTTCACCGAGCGCCGCGGCGTGGCGGCGCCCAGCGCGTCGCGGAGCTCCCGTTCGACCTCGAGCATCCGCTGCGCGGCCGTGCGGCAGCGCGTACAGCCGTCCACGTGCAGGCTCAGCTCGGTCTGCGTCGCCCCCAGCAGGTCGAGGGGGTCGGCCACGAGCATCAGCTCGCGTGCGGTAGAGCAGGTCAACAGTCCTCCGCCAGCTCGGGGTGGCGCGCCAGGATCCGGGCCCGCAGAGCCCGACGGGCGCGGAACAGATGCGCGCGCACCGTGACGGGATTCATCCCGAGCCGCTCGGCGACCTCGGTCGCGGCGAGCCCCTCCACTTCGGTGAGGTGAAACACCTCCCGCTGGCGACCCGGCAGCTCCCGAAACAGCTCCATCACGATCGCTCGCACTTGAGATTCCTGCACTCGCCCCGCCGGATCCTCCCGCACTACGGACTCCGTGTGCCAAGCCGCCTTGTGCGCGAGCCGTAGTCCGCTCGCCAACCGTCGACCGAACCCGAGCGCCGTATTGCGCGTCACCTGATATAGCCAGGTCGTGAAGCGTGACCGGCCCGCGTAGCGGTCGAGCCGCGTAGCCAGCCGGACCAGCACCTCTTGAGCGACATCATCGGCGTCATCGGGGTCACCCATGTGTACCAACGCCCACCGGTACACGGTGGCGTGGCACGCGCGAAGCAGCGCGTCCCGAGCCGTAGCGTCACCGGCCAGCGCGCGCGGTACCAGCGGGGCCACTGCGTCGTCCAGCTGCCTGGTATCGCTCAACCGGTCTCCGGAGTGGCGTCGCGCGATAGTGAGACGCGGCAACCGCGCCGGTCGTTTACCGTCGCTGCGTATAGGTTTGAGCATGCGGGTGTTCCAGTTGCCTGCAAGCTGTGCACCGTCGCGCGTCTGTGCGCTCAGCCGTAGCCCGTCCTAAACCCGGCACCAGGAATTGCCCATGCCCTTCCGCACCATCATCGAGCCGTTCCGGATCCACTCCACCCAGGCCATCACCGCCACGACGCCGCAGGAGCGCGAGGCGGCGTTGGTGAGGGCGGGCTACAACCTGTTCGGCCTGCAGGGCGACGATGTCCTCATCGATCTGCTGACGGACTCGGGCACGGGTGCCATGTCGTCGCGCCAGTGGGCGGCGATGATGGACGCGGACGAGTCCTACGCCGGCAGTCGATCGTTCTACCGGTTTCAGGACGTGGTGCGCGAGATCACCGGGCTCAAGGAGGTGATCCCCACCCACCAGGGCCGGGCGGCGGAGCGGATTCTTTTCTCGGTGGTCGTCAAGCCGGGGCACGTGGTGCCCAACAACACCCATTTCGACACCACGCGCGCCAACATCGAGTACTGTGGCGCCGAGGCGCGCGACTTGGTCATTCCCGAAGGCCGCGTGCCGGCGGCGCGGCATCCGTTCAAGGGCAACATGGACGTCGCCGCGCTCGAAGCGACGATCCACGAGGTGGGGCGGGAGCGGATCCCCCTCGTCATGGTCACGGTGACGAACAATTCGGGCGGCGGCCAGCCGGTCAGTCTCGCGAACCTCAAGGCGGTGCGCGCCGTGTGCGACAGGCACCGCCTGCCGCTCTACCTGGACGCCTGTCGCTTCGCGGAAAACGCCTATTTCATCAAGCTGCGCGAGGAGGGGTTCGCGGGCAAAACCGCCCGCGCGATCGCCGGGGAGATGTTCGCGCTGGCCGACGGATGCACCATGTCCGCCAAGAAGGACGGGCTCGCGAACATCGGGGGGTTCCTGGCGATGAACGATCCCGACGTCGCGCGCGAGTGCCGCAATCTGCTGATCCTCACTGAGGGCTTCCCCACCTACGGCGGCCTCGCGGGCTACGACCTGGAGGCGGTGGCGACCGGTCTCGATGAAGCGCTCGACGAGAACTACTTGAAGTACCGGCTGCGCTCCACGGCCTATCTCGCCGAGCAAGCGGAGCGGGCGGGCGTGCCCGTGGTGCAGCCCCCGGGCGGGCACGCCGTGTATCTCGACGCCAAGGCGCTGCTGCCGCACATCCCGCCGGCCGAGTATCCGGCGCAGGCGCTCGCCGTCGAGCTGTACCGCGTCGGTGGCGTACGCGCCGTGGAGATCGGCTCGGTGATGTTCGGCAAGCGCCGCCCGGACGGAAGCGAGACGCCGGCGCCGATGGAGCTGGTGCGGTTGGCCGTGCCGCGGCGTACCTACACGCAGAGCCACATCGATTATGTTGGCGAAGTGATCGCCGCCGTGGCGCAGCGCAAAGGCGAGCTGCGGGGGTACTACATCGTGGAGCAGGCGCCGTGGCTGCGCCACTTCACCGCGCGGTTCGAGCCTGCCTAACCCTGCGTCTTAGCCCGCTCCTCGAGCTTCGCGATCAAGCGCTCGATCTCGGCCCGCATCCGCTTCAGCGCCGGCAGCAGCTTGGGCTCGAGCTCGCGCTCCAGCTCCTTGCCTTCCCGCAGGAAATCCTTCATCACGTCGCGGAACCGCTCGGCCAGCTCGCGCCAGGTGGGCGTGGCTTCCGCGTCGGTCGGCTCCACCGGCTTGCGTTTGCTGGGCAGCGTGTTCATGGCACCTACCTCGTAGGGAGACTTCGCATGATACGGTGTCGAGGAGGCGTAGGGTTCACCGCCCTGCGGCCCCAGCCCTAGGTGCGGTTGCCGCACACCTGCAGGAACTCCCGCTTGATGGCGCGCGGGTCGCTGATCGTCTTGTAGAACTCGTCGTAGTAGCGGAGCGTCTGCTCGCGGCTCTTGGGCGTCAGCGCCGGTTCGTTCTGGTACAGGCTGTAGATCGAGTCCTTCTTGGCCTGGAACGGGGCGAACACCGCCGCCAGCTCGTCCGCCGTGCGGCAGGAACCGCGGAACAAGCGCTGGCGCACCGACTGAATCGGCAGCCGCGCGTCCGGCTTCGCGTAAGGGGGCGCGATCACACCCGACCAGTCGAAGTCCCAGGGGACAGCGTACACCACGCCAATCGAATCCGCCAGCAGCTTGATGTTGTGCAGTCCCCAGACCGACCAGTCCGTGTTCGCGATCATGTACTGGAATACCGCCACCATTGCCATGTTGGTGGAGTCGATCTCGTCCTGCAGCATCCCCTTCGTCGCGACGACCTTCGCGCGATTGCGCTCCGCCAGCTCGCGGTCGTCCTCGATCAGGAAGCCGTATCGCGTCACCGCCGTCTCTTTTCCCGCCGAGTCGGCGTACGTGACCCGGGCCAAGCGCACGCGAAAGCTGCGGGGGGTCAGGAGATTGTACATGCGGTAGATCAGGTACTCCTGCACCACGTACTGCTCGTAGTCGTCCTTATTCCGGCAGTAGGTCACGAGCTTCAGTTTGTTCCGGTGCCCGAACACGGTGGCCGCGGCCGCCTTCTTCGGGAGAACGAGCAGCAGCGGAGGGAACCAGCAGGTCGTCGGCTTGAGGCGGAAGATGCCGCGGGTGATCACGCGAATGTTCAGCGTGGCCGGCGCGTGGTCGGGGCCCGAGAAGGACAGGACCGCCGGATGGTAGTGGCGGTCGGTTCCCCGATCCTTGTCCACCGCCTTCAGGTTGGTCGTCAACGTGAACTCGAGGGGCTCGGCGGAATCGAACAAGGCCGGCGGCGCCGGCGCGCTCGTCTGGGCGCCGGCCGGCACACCGAGCACCACGACCGTCCACCCGGCCAGCCACGCTCTCGGCCACACACCCCGATCGCTCATGCCTACAAACATATCGCTTGGGCGCGCGGCCGGCACTTATATTTCCCCGCGTCTTTCTTGGACGTCCTGCGCGGCCGGGTCCCTGAGGGCCGGCGCGTCTAGCCGCGTGGATAGGTGGCCGAGTGGCTGAAGGCACACGCCTGGAGAGCGTGTAAACGGGTAACCGTTTCGTGGGTTCGAATC
>Ga0134083_10000343_pt1 | contig 11326 bp, 8 predicted proteins | sample 15_taG_21_FD_128870 | JGI IMG/M metagenome (GOLD analysis project Ga0134083, IMG submission 128870) | Grasslands soil microbial communities from the Angelo Coastal Reserve, California, USA - 15_D_Met_40cm_5_24_1 metaG | ecosystem: Environmental > Terrestrial > Soil > Grasslands ... | reverse complement strand
CGCAGCGCCCGCTCCATCTCGCTCGCGCCCGCGTGGGCCTCGGGGACGAGCATCATGAGCGCGTGCACCGGGTCGCGGCCCGAGCGCACCAGCAGCTCGACCGCGTTGTCGAGGCTCGTCGAATCGCTACCCTCGGCCCAGATCACCGGCTTCAGCGCGTCGATCGCCTCGCCCCAGAGCGGCGACGCCAGGGCCGGCTCGCGGGCTCGCATGGCGTTCCGGTTGCCCCAAAGTGTGTTGATCTCGCCGTTGTGGGCGAGCAGCCGGAACGGCTGCGCCAGCGGCCAGGTCGGGCTGGTGTTGGTCGAGTAGCGCTGGTGGAAGACCGCGATCGCCGTCTCGTAGTCCGGGGACCGCAGGTCGGGGAAGAATCTGGGGAGCTGCGGCCCCGTGAGCAGCGCCTTGTAGACGAGCGTGCGGCAGGAGAGCGAGCACACGAAGAACGGCTGGAGCTCGGGTCCGGCCTCGGCGACGCGCCGTTCGATCGTGCGGCGTGCGAGGTAGAGCGCCCGCTCCCAGGCGGCCGCGTCGGTGCGCCCGCCGTCCGCGGGTGCGGCGATGATGCCCTGCCGGATGGTGGGGCAGGTGACCCGTGCGCTGGGGCCGAGCACGTCGCGGTCGACGGGGACATCGCGCCAGCCGAGGACCGGGAGGCCCGCTTCCCGCAGCACCGTCTCGATGACGGCAGTGGCGCGTCCCAACGCAGCGTGGTCGGTAGGCAGGAAGAAGGCGCCGAGGGCGAAGGGCTGGCCGGGCTCGAGCGCGAGCCCGCGGCTCGCCCCATCGCGGTAGAACAGCCGGGAGGGAATCTGCGTGAGCACGCCGGCGCCGTCGCCCGAGCTGTCGGTCGAGGCGGCGCCCCGGTGGCCCACGCGGGCCAGGGCCTGGAGCGCCAGGGCGAGGATGTCGGGGCCGCGCTCGCCCGAGGCCCGCGCCACGAACCCGACCCCGCAGGCGTCCTGTTCGCGCCAGGGGTCGAGATCCGGCGCGCGGCGGTTGGCCCACCTCGATCGGTCGCCGTCGGGCATGCGTGCTCCTCGCTGGACGATCAAAAAGAAGGCCCGCTCTCTGTCGGGAGCGGGCCGGGAAGTTTCTCGCTTGACTGCACCTCTATGCCGCCCGGTCGCTCCCGCTCGAAGGACTGGTCGGATTCGGCAGCTTGGCGTTAACGATGCGGACGTTCACGGCGTACCCACCTGATGGTATGAGCGGCTGCAGCCCGTTCGTATTAATATGCAGCGTTCAGCATAAATATACCCGACTGCCTGGAGCCGTCAAGAGGGTCGCGCCACCAGGCGCTGGACGTCCCCGAACGGAATCACCAGGTCGGCCATCGCGTCGTAGCTGCCGTGGTCGCGTAGCTCCACGGCGATACGGCGGATGAGTCCGAGGGTGGCCTGCACGACGCGCGGCCCCAGGCTCGCCCGGCGCACGCCGAGGCGCTCGAGCTCTCCCAGCGGCGGGGCCGGCGGGCCGGCGATGACGTTGAGCGGACCCGTGATCTCGCGCGCCAGCCGGCCGATCGTGTCGGCGTCGCTGACGTGCGGGACAAACAGGCAGTCGGCGCCGGCTGCGCGGTAGGCGTTGGCGCGTCGCACGGCGGCGGCGAACCGCTCCGCCGGCGACCACTGTTTCACTTCGAACGCGTCGGTCCGCGCGTTGATGACGAGAGGCACGCGCGCCGCCCCGCCCGCTTCGCGCACGGCCCGGATGCGCGCCACCTGCAGGCTCAGGTCGAGGAGCAGGCCCTCGTTCGTCCCGTCCTCCAGATTCAGCCCGATCGCGCCCGCCGCGATCACGCCGCGCGCGGTCTCGGCCGCGGCCTCGGGAGTCGCGCCATAGCCTCCCTCGACGTCGGCGCTCACGGGAATCCGCACGCTCGCCGCGATCCGGCGGACCACGGCGAGCATCTCGCCGCGGCTGATGCGCTCGCCGTCGGGGAACCCGAGGGCCCAGGCGACTCCGGCGCTCGAGGTGGCGATGGCGGGAAAGCCCGCCTCCTCGATCACCCGGGCGCTGACCACGTCCCAGGCGTTGGGGAGGACGAGCATCCGGGGGCCGGCGTGCCGCGCGATGAAGTCCTGGGCCTTCTGCAACTGCGTCGGTTCGTTCATGGCCTCTCTCTGGCCTCGCGAATTAGTCTTCGCACGATGGCCGCCGGCCGCTAAGTTTGTGGCACCCAAACTTACCGCTCGGTGGCCATCATGCATGCCCGCCCGCTGCGCCGTCTCTGTCTCGTCGTCGTCGCCGTGCTCCACCCCGCCCCCCTGGTCGCCCAGGGAGTGCAGGCGCCCGCCCTTACGGTGCACTCGATCTGGGGAACCCGCGAGTTCGCAAGCGACCTCGTTTCCCTCACATGGATGAAGGACGGCACCGCCTACACGACGACTCAAACGGACAGTGCGGGCCACACCGATCTGTATCGTGTGGACGCGCTGTCGGGGAAGACCCAGCTGCTCCTGCGGGGCACCGAGCTCGTGCCGCCCGGCGCCCAGCAGCCAATCGCGATCGAGGAGTACCGCTTCTCGACGGACGGCATGAGGCTGCTGATTTTCACCAATTCGGCGCGTGTGTGGCGCCAGAACACGAAGGGCACGTACTACGTCTGGGACTTCACGGCAAAGCGCCTCATCCCCGTGAGCGCGAAGCCAGGCTACCAGATGTTCGCCAAGTTCTCGCCCGACGGCCGGATGGTCGCCTTCGTGCGCGCGAACAACATCTACATGACCGATCTCGCGACCGGCGGGGAAACCGCCCTCACCGCAGACGGCGGCGACAGCGTCATCAACGGGACCTCCGACTGGGTGTACGAGGAGGAGCTCGACCTGCGGGACGCGTTCCGCTGGAGCCCGGACGGCCGGCGGATCGCGTTCTGGCGGTTCGATCAGACGGCGATCCCGACGTTCTATCTGCTCGATGCCGACTCCCTCTATCCCCAGCTCGTGCCGGTGCGCTATCCCAAGGCCGGAATGCCCAACTCCGAGGTGAAGATCGGGGTCGTGGATGTGGGGACGCGGCAGACGACGTGGGTGGACTTGGGAGGCGACAAGGACATCTACGTCGCCGCCATGGACTTTGCAGGATCGTCGAACGAGATCTGGCTCACCCGGCTCAACCGCCACCAGGACCGGCTCGACCTGCTGCTCGCCGACGCGCAACGTGGTGCGTCGCGGGTAATCATGACCGACCGCGACTCGGCGTGGGTGGACGCGAACCAGCCACGTTGGATCAACGGTGGGAAACAGTTCCTGTTCGTCTCCGAGCGCGACGGCTACGACCAGGTGTACCTGTTCAACCGTGATGGCTCGCTGGTCCGACGCGTGACGCCGGGCGGGTGGGACGTGCTGCAGGTGTATGGCGTGGACGAGAAGAAGCAGGTGCTGTACTGCGGCGGCGCGATCGATGGCCCGCTCGGCCGGCCGCTCGTGCGGATCGGGCTCGACGGGAAGGGCCTCGCGCGCATCTCGACGGAGCCGGGCACGCACGGGATCGAGTTCGATCCGACGTTCCAGCTGTACGTCGACACGTATTCACGGACGGGTATTCCCCCCGTCCAAACCCTGCGGCGGGCGGACGGCAGGCTCGTGCGCACGCTGGCGGACAATGCGGCCCTGGCGGCGAAGGTGACGGCGTTGGGGCTGGTGCGGCCCGAGTTCATCACGCTCAAGACGCCGGACGGCGTGGAGCTCAACGCCTGGATCATCAAACCAAAGGGCTTCGATCCGTCGCGCCGCTATCCGTTGCTCATGAACGTGTACGGAGGGCCCGGCTCGCAGACGGTCACCGACTCCTGGGGCGGGGCGAACTACCTCTGGCACCAGATGCTCGCGCGCGACGGGTATCTCGTCGCCAGTGTGGACAACCGGGGCACGGGGGGGCGCGGCGCGCGGTTCATGAAGTTGACCCACCTCCACCTCGGCCGGTACGAGTCGGCCGACCAGATCGCCTCGGCGCGCTGGTTCGCGGCGCAGCCGTACGTCGATCCAGACCGGATCGGCATCTGGGGGTGGAGCTACGGCGGCTACATGAGCTCGCTCAGCATGTTTCGCGGCGCCGGCGTGTTCAAGGCGGCGCTCGCTGTCGCCCCGGTCACCGATTGGCGCTTCTACGACACCATCTACACCGAGCGCTACATGCGCACCCCGCAGGAAAACCCCGCGGGCTATGGCGAGGGTGCCCCGCTCGCCTACGCCGACAGTTTGAAGGGCCACTACCTGCTGGTGCACGGCACGGGCGACGACAACGTGCATTTCCAGAACTCGGTCCGCCTGGTGGAGCGCCTCGAAGCCGCCAACAAGCAGTTCGACATGCGGATCTACCCGAACAAGACCCACTCGATCGCCGGCGGGAGCACCCGGGAGAACCTGTACGGGCTGTTTACGGCGTGGCTCGAGAAAAACCTCTAGCGGGCACTGCCCTCGCTGTACTCACGCTGATCAACCTGTTCAACTACCTGGACAGGTGGATCGTGGCGGCGCTGGCGGAGAGCATGAAGCACTCCGAGCTGCAGCTCTCGGACACCGAGCTCGGCTCGCTCATGACCGGGTTCATCATCGTGTACATGCTGGCGGCGCCCGTGTTCGGCTCGCTGGGCGACACGCGGTCGCGCACGCGGCTCATCGGGCTCGGCGTCGGACTCTGGAGCGTGGCCACGGCGCTGGCGGGCTTCGCCCGGAGCTACGCATCGCTGTTCGCCGCGCGGGCCGCGGTCGGGATCGGTGAGGCGGCTTACGGCACGATCTCGCCGGCGCTGCTCGCCGACTACTTTCCGCGCGAGCGGCGGGGCAGGGTGTTCGCGATCTTCTTCGCGGCGATCCCCATCGGATCGGCGCTCGGGTACGTCGTGGGCGGCCTGGTGGATCACTACTTCGGGTGGCGGCCCGCGTTCTTTGTCGCCGGCGTCCCCGGGATCGTGCTCGCCGTCCTGGCGCTGCCTCTACGAGCCGCCGCGCGGCGCCCAGGACTCGGGCGGCCCGGCCGCCCCCGGCAGCCCCGCCGTGTCGCTCGGCAGCGCGGCCCGTGCCGCCTATGGCGCCCTGCTCCGCAACCGTCCCTACGTCCTCACCGTGCTGGGCTACGCGGCCTACACCTTCGCGATCGGGGCCCTCGCCTTCTGGACGCCGTCCTTTCTCGAGCGTGCCCGCGGCATCCCCAAGGCCCAGGCGACCGTACAGTTCGGCGCGATCGTCGTGGTGACGGGGTTCCTCGGCACGTACGGCGGCGGCTGGCTGGGCGACCGCCTGCTGCGGCGCTCGCAGGACGCGTACCTGTGGGTGTCCGGCGTCGCCACGCTCGCCGCTGCGCCGCTCACCTTGGCAGCCCTCGCCGCGCCCGCGCCCCCGGTATACTGGACCGCCATGGTGGCAGCCGAGCTGCTGCTCTTCGCGTCGACCGGGCCCATCAATTCAACGATCGTCAACGTCGTGTCCCCGCACATGCGGGCGACGGCCGTCGCAGTGAGCATCTTCACGATCCACGTCCTCGGCGACGTGCCGTCGCCGTCCCTCGTCGGAGCGATTTCGGACGCGCGCTCCCTCGGTGAGGCGATGCTGATCATTCCCGTCGCGGTGCTGGTCGGCGGCATCATCTGGAGCTACGCAGCGTGGCGCGCGGGCCGCGTGCCGGGGGGCGGGCCGACCCCGTGAGGGCGTTCTTCCGGGCGTTGTTCAGTGTGGTGCTCCGCATCTTCTTCCGCCGGATCGAAGTCTCGGGTCTCGAGCACGTACCGGCGCAGGGCCCACTGCTGTTCGTGCTGAACCATCCGAACGGCCTCGTCGATCCGGCGTTCCTCCTCTGTCTTGCCCCGCGCCGCGTGTCGCTCCTGGCCAAGGCGCCGCTGTTTCGCATGCCGGTCATCGGCTCCTTCTGCCGGGCCTTCGACGCGATTCCCGTGCACCGGCGCCAGGACGAAGGGTTCGATCCGGCCCAGAACCGCGAGACCTTCGAGACCGCACGCACGGTGCTCGCACGGGAGGGAGCGATCGCGATCTTTCCCGAAGGCGCGTCCCACAGCGACCCCCAGCTCCGCCCGCTTCGCACGGGCGCAGCGCGCATCGCGCTGGGGGCCGCGGCGATGCTCGCGGGCCCGACGCCGCTCCGAATCGTACCGGCGGGGCTGTACTACCGCGCCAAGCGCACGTTCCGCAGCGCCGCGTTGCTGCACTTCGCGGAACCGTTGCTCGTGGCGCCCGTACGGCTCGCGTCGGGCGAGGAGCCGCCCGCCGGCCCCGTCCGCGAGCTGACGGCGCAGATCGAGCGCGCCCTCGCTGAGGTGACGCTACAGGCCGAGCAGACGGAGGTGCACGCGCTGGTCGAGCGGGCGCAGCGAATCTTCACGGCGCAGGACGACCCGCCGGAGACGCCGCCCACGCTGCGCGAGGAGTTCGACCTGCGGCGCCGGTTCCTCGCGGGGTATCGTGTCGCCCGGATTCACTGGCCCGACCGGTTCACGGCACTGGCGCAGCGGATCGACCGCTACGAGCTGGCGCTCGCCGCCGCCGGGCTCGACCCGCACCACCTCGTGCCACAGGGCTTCGCATGGCGGCGGGTCGCGCGCTACGCCGTCGCGGCGCTTGCGTGGCTGCTAGTGCTGCTTCCCGCGACGCTCGTCGGCGTGGTCACGCATTATCCCGCCTACCGGGCCGTCGGCTTCGTCGCGACTGGATTGGCGCGGGGCGCCGACGATGCGCTAGCGAGCATCAAGGTGCTGGCAGCGATGCTGCTGTTCCCGCTCACCTGGGCCGGCACCGCGGTGGCAATGTGGCGCTGGCGCGGCGTGGAAGCGGCGTTGTGGACGGTGGTGTCGCTACCGCTAGCGGCCTACGCCGCCCTCGCGTTTGTCGAGCGGCTCGACCGGCTCATCGGGGGTGCGAGGGCGCTAGGCTTGTTCCTGTTCAAGCGCTGGGCGTTCCTGCGACTCCTGGCCGAGCGCAAGTCCATCCGGGAGGATATCCTCGCGCTCGGCCGTGAAATCGAGGACGTGTCCCCCGCCTAGTGCCAGCTCTTCGTCTGCTCGACAAACCCACGGGCCAGCCCGCTCAGATCGGCCGTCGCAGAATCCTGCTTCAGGCCCTTCAGCGCGATCCCGAGGTTGTGCTGGAACGCCGTCACGGTCGAGTCGATCTCGATCGCCCGCGCGAGCGGCCCAAGCGACTCCTGGAACCGCCCCTGGTCGAGGTAGACGCGGGCTAGGTTGTTCATCGACCAAGCGTCGCGGCCGTCGAGCACGATCGCGTGTTGGTATGCCGCGATGGCGCCCGCCGTGTCGCCCAGCTCGCTCTTCACGCGGCCGAGCAGCCGGAAGCCTTCGCTCGACCCGGAATCGATCTTGAGCGCTGCCTCGACGTGCGGCAGCGCGTCCTGTGCCTTGTCTTGTTCGATGAGCACGCGGCTCAGGTTGAGCTGACTCTTGACGTGGGTCGAGTCCTTCTCGAGCGCGCGCCGAAACGCGTCGACCGCCCGGTCGCGGTCTCCCGTCTTCCACGCGGAGAGGCCGAGCAGGTAATAACCCCACACGTTGTCGGGGTGCTCGGTGGTGTACGTCGTGAGCAGCCGCGCCGCCTCGTCGTACCGCTTCGCTTGGAAGGCGGTGTTCGCCTCCTCGAACGAGACCGGCCCGGTGACCACCGGCGTCGCGGCGGACGCGCTCGACGACTCGGACGAGACAGCAGAGACTTCGGCTGCGTTCGCGTCGGAAGCCTTGGGGCGCTTGTCGCCGCAGGCAGCAAGGATGAAGGCAGCGATCGGGATGATAGTGATGCGGTTGCGCATAAACTCCTCCTGGTTGGGGTTCGTGCCCCGAGTAAGAGCAGGAGGAGGGCCAGCGATCGGCTATCAGCTATCAGCCGCCGGCGCAATCGGTTGGGGAAGAACGCGAAGGCGGTCGTGTCCGGGTGGACACGGATCAACCGACGTGACGTGTTGGCGCGGACACGACCGCTACTCGCGGCTGATGCCGTGACGGCGCATGATCTTCAACAGGCTCGCGTGATCGGAGAGGCCGAGCTCCTGGGCCGTCTTCGTGATGTGCCAGTCGTTGCGCTCCAAAGCGGCCACGATGATGCGTCGCTCGGCCTCGGCTTTGAGGGCGTGGAAGCTCGTGGGCGCGGCGCTGGGACTCGCTCCGCTCGTGACGCCGCCCGCTCCGTCCCGGATCTCGGCTGGTACATCATCCAGCCCGATCGCGTCCGCGTCTGTCGCGATGATCATGCGCTCCACGGCATTCCGCAGCTCGCGGACGTTGTTCTTCTTCCAGTCGTAGGCCATCAACGACTCGAGCGCCGCCGCATCGACCTTCTTGGGGCGTACCCCGAAGCGCACGCAGGTGGACGTGACGAGCTGCTCGACCAGCGCGGGGAGGTCGGACAGCCGCTCGCGCAGGGCCGGGACGCGCAGCACGTGCACATTCAGCCGATAGTAGAGATCCTGCCGGAACCGCCCCGCGGCCACCTCCGCTTCCAGATCGCGGTTGGTCGCGGCCACCACGCGCGCCTCCACGGTGATGGTGCGGTTGCCGCCGACCCGAGTGACCTGGCGTTGCTCGATCACGCGCAGCAGCTTCGCCTGTGCAGGGAGCGGCAGCTCGCCGATCTCGTCCAGGAACAGTGTCCCACCCGAGGCCGCCTCGAAGGCGCCTTTACGGAGCGCGTTCGCGCCGGTGAAAGCACCGCGCTCGTGTCCGAACAGCTCGTCTTCGACCAGGTTCTCCGGGAGCGCCGCGCTGTTGAGGGCGACGAACGGGCCGTTCGGGCTCGCGCCGAGGCGGTGCAGCTCCCGGGCGACGAGCTCTTTTCCCGAGCCACTCTCTCCTACGATGAGCACGGGGCTCGGGATCTTGGCGACCCGCGCGACTGCGTCCTTGAGCTGCTGCATGGCCGGGCTCGCGCCCACGAGCGACGCGTCGGCGCCGCTGCGCGCGCGCAACGCGGCGATCTGGCCGGCCAGGCGCTGCCGCTCGAGCGCGTTTTCGACCTCCTGGACGACGCGCTCCATCGGCTCGGCCTTGTCGATGAAGCTCCGGGCGCCAAGCCGGATCGCCTGAGTGCAGCGGTCGTAGTTTCCGGTCCCGGTGTACACGATCACGGGGGTGCGGAACGCGCGTCGCTCCATGGCGCGCAGCACCTCGAACCCGTCCATCCCCGGCATCTCGAGGTCGAGGATCACACAGTCCACCGCCTCGCGCTCGAGAATGTCCAACGCCTCTCGACCGCTTTGCGCGACGAGCGTCTCATACTGGCCCACGCGTTTGAGGTCGTAGGCGTACTGCTCCGCCATCGTGGGGACGTCGTCGACGACCAGGACGGTCGTTCGGTTCACGCGCCCGCGCCCGGCAGCTCGACGATGAACTTGCTTCCGCCCCCGGGCTCGGTCTCCACTCGGAGCGCGCCGTTTGCGTCGAGCACCAGCCGCCGCACGATGGAGAGCCCGAGGCCGGTGCCGCCCGGCTTGGTGGTGTAAAAGTCGTCGAACGCGCGGTTCAGCTCCTCCCCACTCATTCCCTTCCCGGTGTCGGCGACCGTGATCCGCACAACGGGGCGGCCGTCGTCCGCGCCCGCGGCGCGTGCGGTCAGGACCGTCACGGTTCCCGAGCGCGACTCGAGGCTGTCGAGCGCGTTGCCGACCAGGTTCTCGAGGATGCGCCGCAGCACGACGGGGTCCGTGTGCACGGCAGGGAGCTCGTCGGCCAGCTCCGTGCGGAGCTCGCCCCGGCTGGCGTCGCCGACCCGGCGGATCGTCTCGCGGACCGCGTCGTTGACGTCGCACGGCTTGCGGCCGGGCTGGGGGTAGAGGCGGGCATAATTCGTCGCAAGCTGCTCGAGGTAGGAGACGCTGCTCTCGACGGTCGCCTGCCGGTCCCGCCACGCCGCTGCCAGCTGGTCGGGGCCGGCGCGGGCCGCATCCAGGAGGTGCCGGACCACGTTGCGGATGGGGATCAGGCCGTTCTTGATGTCGTGGTTCACCTGGCGGGCGAGGTCGCCCACGGCGATGCGGCGCTCGGCTTCACGCAGCTGCGCGGCCCCCACTCGCAGTCGCTCGGTCATCGCGCCCAACAGGCGGGTAAGCATGCCGATCTCGTCGGCGCGCTCACTCTCGAACGTCACGTCGAGCCGCTCCATGTCGATCTCGGCGGTGCGTCGCGCCAGCTCCCCGAGGGGGCGGCTGATCAAACTGGATAGCCAGCTCGCGAGCAGCAGCGCGATCGCAGCCGTGAGGAGGGCCGCGGCAACGAAGGCCGCGTCTACGCGCCGGCGCAACGCCGCGAGGGGCGCGAGCGAGTGCGTGACCACGATCCGGGCTTCGCGCAGGCGCGCGGAATCGCCGAGGGCGACGAAGGGCACGGCGAGCGCGCTCACCACCTGCGCCGCTGTGTCGACGCGGACGAGCGTATCGGACGGGAGGGCTGGGGCGACGGTCAGCTCGGAGTCGGGAGCGAGCCGCGCCAGGAAACTCGAGTCCACGGCCACACCGCCCACCAGGGTGAAACGGCGGCCGCCGAGCCGCAGCGAGTCGACCCGTGCCAGGGCCAGCAGCGCGGCCTCCGCGGTGCGGGCCTCGACGAGCGCCATTCCACCCGGCGCGACCGCGAGTAGGCGCGGGAGGTCCGGCTCGAGACGGTCGTATTCGTTCCGGAAGTGGCCCGAGCTGATGATGCGACCCTGGTCGTCCTGGATCAGCAGCATCGACAGGCCCGTGAAGCGCATGGCGCTGCCGGCGTAGTCCAGGAGATATGCACGTTCCACGCCCTCCAGCGCGGCGCGCCGGAATTTATTGTCCATCGCGATCGCTTCCTTCAGGGCGTCGAGCCGAGCGGCAATTCCGGCGCTGTCCCGGCTCAGGTCCGCGCGGATCACCGCCGCGAGCGAGGCCACCCGCCGTTGGTATTCGGCGGTCAGACGGTCCGCCATGTCCGCGCGCACGCGCACGCCGAACACGACGAGGGGCACGAGCACGACGACGCCGAACCCGGCGAGGACACGAGCGCGGAAGCTCATCGCGCGCCGAGCCGGACGGCTCCGTCCCAGTCGACGCTCAGACGCGGCAGGCCGCGGCGGGCCAGCAGATGGGTGCGCGTGTCGATCAGCGGCGTGATCGAGCCGCGTAGCACCCAGGCGGGAAGCTGCCGCCCGGCCGCGCACGCGTCGACGGTCCGGCGCCGGACCCGGAGCACGTACGCCGCGTCGGTGCCGCCTCGGAACGTCGGCTCGAAGGCCGTACGCGCGAGGCCCGCGACGACGGCGCCCCGGCCGAAGGCGGCGAGGCCGACGAGGCGTGCGGCGAGGTCGCGCGCGTCGCGGTCCGCCTGCTCGTACACAACGCGCCGCCGCGG
>Ga0134083_10000327_pt1 | contig 11496 bp, 10 predicted proteins | sample 15_taG_21_FD_128870 | JGI IMG/M metagenome (GOLD analysis project Ga0134083, IMG submission 128870) | Grasslands soil microbial communities from the Angelo Coastal Reserve, California, USA - 15_D_Met_40cm_5_24_1 metaG | ecosystem: Environmental > Terrestrial > Soil > Grasslands ... | reverse complement strand
TGAGCGCGGACCTCCCCAACGTCGGCGACTCGCCGCTCGAGTTCGAGTCCATCACCGGGACCTACCAGATCGTCAACGGTGTGCTCAACACGAAGGACCTGCTCTACACGAGCCGTCCGATGAAGATCCTCATCGCGGGCTCGTATGGCTTCGCCACGGAGCGCATGGACCTCGACATGACGGTCTCGCACGGGCGCGGCGAGCTGAAGGCGAAGGTCACCGGCCACGCGTCGTCGCCCTCGATCCGCGTCAACCCGGCCACGATCCTGCGCGAGGTGGATCGCGGCGGCACGATCGACAAGGGCCTCGGCGACCTGCTCAAGAAGATCCGCTGAGCCGTCTTGCCGATGACGTTTCCCGTCATCCGCGTGCCGATTTGGTCTCGGGGAGCCGCGGGGATTCTCGCCTGGCGTGCCCGTGGAGGGTCGCCGGCGCCGATTCATCGTCCACTGGGCTCGCACCTCGGGAGTGGTATCGACTTTGCTTCGAGGGCGCGGCATGCGAATCAGTCGATCCCGGCTATTGTTCCTCATCGTCGTGCCCGGTCTGGTGCTCGCCTGGTACGTGAGCGCCCTCTTTGGAGTCGAGGGGCGGATCGCCTGGCTCGCGAACCAGCCCGGCGTGACCACGGCCTTTCAACATCCTGAGAGCGGCAAAAGCGACGCGCTGATCGCGCTCATCTCATTCTCACTGCTGACGCCAATCGCGCTCGGCGTCCTGGTGATCGCCCTCGTGCTGTTGGTGAACGCGCTCGCGGCCCTTCTCGTGTCGTTGCGGCTTCCGGCGTGGCTCTCGGCGCCGGTGGTCGCGGTGACCTCGATCTACGCCATGTACGCGACGAGTCCATCCTGGCTGCCGATGTCGCTCTATGCCCTCGGTATCGTGGCGCGCGCCTATCTCGTCTACTCCTACGGCCAAGGGTCGGCCCTGCAGTGAGCCGGGGTCCGAATATCTGCCAGGGAAGGCACCCGTTGTCGGCTACACTCGTACGAAGGGTGCGTCGACCAACTTCCCATCCATGGCAACAGCTGGCGCTGCTGGCCCTGTTGAGCACCTTGATTCTTGGCGCCGGCCCCTGGCCGCCTGTCCATGTCGACGATTGGGCGGCGCATGGCGTCGGCCCCCTGGACCTGTCCGCGGCCTGGCGCATCTATCCGCCCGCCCATCGCGCGATGGTGTTCAAACAGCCGCCGGCGATTGCCCTGGACAATGGCCGCCGGGTGCTGCAGCTCGTGACCGACAAGGAAACGATGGCCATCGGGCGGCCATTTGCCGTCGATGCGAGAGAGACACCGTGGCTCGTCTGGGAATGGAAGGCCCTGCTGCTCCCGGAAGGTGGCGACGTCCGCTCTCCGCGCCGCAACGATCAGGCAGGCCGTGTGATGCTCCTCTTCGAAGGCATGCGGGCCATTCTCTACGTGTGGGATACGACGGCCCCGATCGGTGCGGAAGCACGGTCGGACAGTCTGGACCTGTTTCAGCGCGTCCTCATCGTCGTTCGCTCGGGCCCGCAAGGCATCGGAGAGTGGCAGCGCGAGAAACGCGATGTCTATCGCGACTACCGGCGGTTGTTCGAGGATGAGCCCACGCCCATCAAGTGGGTCGGCTTCGAGAGCCATTCCGACGACGTGAGAAGTCAGAGCTCGGTCTTGTTCGGGTCCGTTCGTTTCGAAGCGCGCTGAGATCGACGGCTCCTCGCGCTAGCGAGTCCCGCTGAAGCGACCGCCGCCCAGCTTGCCCGCCTCCACGAGCCCCACGAAGAACGCGTAGAGCGCGTCGTACTCTCGGTAGCGCGCCTCGCCGAGGCGGCGCACGGTGTCCTCGCGCAGCGCGCGGTACATCGTGAGCCGCTCCCTCAAGATCGCCCGCCACTCGTCGGTGAGGTCCTCCGCCTCCACGCCGCGAAAGCCGACGCGACCGAGCAGCGCGCGGTAGCCGTCCAGCGACTGCAGGGTGACCGCGGCCATCCAGTCCTCGAGCCGCGCGCGCTCGACGTCGCCCAGTCCCGGGTGCGCGATCCAGTCGCTGAACGCGAGGCGGCCGCCGGCGACGAGCACGCGTCGTGCCTCCGTCAGCACCGCGGCCTTGTCCGCCACGTGCAGGAGCGCCTCCTGGCTCACGCAGGCGTCGAAGCGTCCGGCGCCGAACGGGAGTGCGGTGGCGTCGCCGCGGACGACGCTCACCGCGTGACGCAACCCGACGCGGCGCGTAAGCCGCTCCATGCCAGCCGCGCGTCCGGGGTTCAGCTCGACGCCGACCACGCGGCAGCCGCGGCGGGAAGCCAGAAAGCGCGCCGGACCTCCCAGGCCGGCACAGATGTCAAGGACGCGGGAGGCGGCCGTGATCCCGGCGCGCCGCGCCAGTGCGTCCACCGCGCCCAGGCCGCCGTAGTGGTCCTGGTCGAAGGGATAGAGGTCGTCCGCCGTGAGCGCGTCGGCGCTCCCGCGCGCGCGCCGCACGGCGTCGAGCACCTGGCCCTCGCTGATCGGATGGCGGTCGTAGAAGTCGATGATCCGCATGCCCGTTGGTTGAAGCGCCCGGCCTTCCATGATACAAACCACTCGTTTCGACCTCACCCCGCGAGGAGACAAGGCGCCATGAGCACCGTCAACAAAGCCGGCCTCGAGGACGTCGTCGTCTCGACGTCGGACATCTGCTTCATCGACGGCCGCGAAGGCCGCCTGATCTACCGCGGCTACGACGTGGACGACCTCGCCGCCCAGTCCACGTTCGAGGAGGTCGTCTACCTCCTCTGGTTCGGCGCGCTGCCGTCGAAGAAGGAGTACGACACCTTCTACAAGACGCTGAATTCGACGGCGACGCGCAGGCTGCCGCCCAAGCTCATCGCGCTGCTGCGCACGCTGCCGAAGAAGACGACGCCGATGGAGGTGCTTCGCACCGGCGTGTCCGCGCTCTCCGCGTTCGATCCCGACCACGACGACCAGTCGCGCGAGGCCGAGATTCGTAAGGCGATCCGGCTCACCGCGCAGATGCCCACGCTGGTCGCCGCCTGGGAGCGTCTGCGCCGCGGCAAGGCCCCCGTCGCGCCGGATCCCAGGCTGAACCTGTCGGCCAACTTCCTCTACATGATGTTCGGCAGGAAGCCCAGCCCCCTCGCCGTGAAGACCTTCGACGTCGCGCTGATCCTGCACGCCGATCACGAGTTCAACGCCTCGACGTTCGCGGCACGCGTCACCGCCGCCACCCTCTCGGACATGTACTCGGCGATCACCTCGGCCATCGGCGCCCTCAAGGGGCCGCTGCACGGCGGCGCCAATGAGCAGGTGATGCTGATGGTCGACAAGATCAAGGACCCGGCGAAGGCGGAGGCGTGGATCAAGAAGGCCATCGCGGACAAGGCCCGCATCATGGGCTTCGGCCACCGCGTCTATCGCGTGGAGGACCCTCGCGCCAAGCACCTGCGCCGGCTCGCCACCGAGCTCGGCAAGCAGAACGGCGACGAGAGCAAGGTGAAAATCCTCAACATCGTCGCGCGCGTGATGACCGAGGAGAAGCACATCTACCCGAACGTGGACCTCTACTCCGGCGCGGGCTACGCGGCCATGGGCATCCCCACCGACCAGTTCACGCCGGTCTTCGCGATGAGCCGCGTGGCCGGCTGGGCCGCGCACGTGCTCGAGCAGCACGGCAACAACCGGCTGATCCGGCCGCGCGCCGAGTACACGGGCGCCACGCGCGCCACCTACGTTCCCATCGCGCAGCGCTAGAGCGGGCGACGTGCCGGCCCTCGGTGTCGGCATCGTCGGCGCCCGCTTTGCGGCGGACCTGCACGCCGTCAACTACCGTCCACTCGTTCCCGCCCGCGTGAGGCTGGCCGCCGTCTGCTCGCGCACGCGCGCGGACGTCGAGAAGTTCGCCAGGCATCACGAGATCCCGCGCGCGTTCACCGACGTGCGGCAGCTGGTCGAGTGTCCCGACGTGGACGTGGTCGACGTGTGCTCGACCACGGACAGCCACCACGAGGTCGCCATCGCCGCCGCTCGCGCCGGCAAGCACGTGATCGTGGAGAAGCCGCTCACCGGCTTCTTCGGGCCCGCCGACGTCGACCGCCAGCGGATGCTCGACACGGCGCTGCGCAACGCCGACGCCGTGCTCGACGCCGTCGCCAAAGCCGGCGTCGTCCTCTGCTACGCGGAGGACTTCGTCTACGCGCCACCGGTGGCCAAGCTGCGCCGGCTGCTGGACGCGAGCGGCGGCGCGATCATGGAGTTGCGCGCGGAGGAGAGCCACTCCGGCTCGCACTCCGCCTACGCTCGGCGCTGGCAGACGGCGGGCGGCGGCGCCCTGCTGCGCATGGGCAGCCATCCCGTCGGCGTCGTGCTCCATCTCAAGCACCACGAGGGCCTCCGGCGCTCCGGCAAGCCGATCCGCGCGCGCTCGGTGCTGGCCGACGTGGCCCAGCTGACGAAGCTGCCCGGCATCGCGGGCAAGACGCCGCACCACCGCACGGCGGTGGAGGACGTGGAGGACTGGTCGGTGGCGCTCATCACGTTCGAGGACGGCACGAAGGCCACCGTGCACAGCAACGACGTCACCCTCGGCGGCGTCCGCAACACCGTGACCGCGTATCTCACCAACGCCGTGATCAACGCCAACATCACGCCGAACACGACGCTGACGGCCTACGCGCCCGACGCCGCCGTGTGGGGCGACGAGTACATCAGCGAGAAGGTCGAAACAAAATCGGGATGGCAATTTCCAAGTCCTGAGGAAGATTGGATCCGCGGCTATCCGCAAGAGCTGGAGGAGTTCGTGGCCGCTATTACCCAGCGGCGCGAGCCGCTCTCGGGCGGCGCGCTCGCGCGCGAGACGGTCGAGGTCATCTACGCGGGCTATCTCTCCGCCGCCACCGGCCGTCGCGTGGACCTGGCGCGCACATGATCCCATTCACCAAGGGGCACGGGCTCGGCAACGACTACATCGTCATGGACGAGGCCGACCTGCCGCGTCCGCTCGACACGCGGGCCATCGAGCGCGTCTGCGACCGCAACTGGGGCGTCGGCTCCGACGGCATCTTGCTGAAGGTGCCGTCGACCCGTGCGGACTTCGGGCTGCGCATCTTCAATCCCGACGGCAGCGAGGCCGAGAAGTCGGGCAACGGCCTCCGCATCTTCGCCAAGTACCTGTGGGACCACGGGCACGCGCGCGGCCGCACGACGTTCAGCGTCGACACGAAGGGCGGCGTGGTGGAGTGCACGTGCCACGAGCGGGACGGCCGCGTGAGCTTCGTCACCGTCGAGATGGGCACGGCGAGCTTCCGCTCCTCGGCGATTCCGATGACCGGCCCCGACCGCGAGACGGTGGCGGTGCCGCTCGTGCTGCCGGACGGCGGCAAGGTCACGGCCACGGTCGTGTCCGTGGGCAACCCCCACTGCGTCGTCTTCGTGGACCGTCTCGACGAGGCCGAGGCCAGGCGCGTCGGCCCGCTGCTCGAGCGGCATCCCGTGTTTCCCCAGCGCACCAACGTGCAGTTCGCGCGCACGGCCGGACCCGACACGCTCGACATCCTGATCTGGGAGCGCGGCGCCGGCTACACGCTGGCCTCGGGCTCGTCGTCCTGCGGCGCGGCGTCGGCGGCGGTGAAGAACGGCCACTGCCGCCACGGGCGCGTCGCGGTGCGGATGCCCGGCGGCACGCTCGTCATCGAGGTGCGCCCCGACTGGTCGCTGCGGCTCGAGGGACCGGTGGAGGAGGTCTACACGGGCGCGCTGTCCGACGAGTTCGCGCGCGACTGGCTCGGCGGGGCGTGAAGCGCGTCTGCGTCTTCGCCGGCTCCAACGCCGGCGCCCGGCCGGAATACGCGGCCGCCGCGCGCGCGCTGGCCGCGGCGTGCGCGACGCGCGGGCTCGGCATCGTCTACGGCGGCGGCTCCATCGGGCTCATGGGCGTGCTCGCCGACGCGGCGCTGGCGGCGGGCGTCGAGGTCGTCGGCGTGATCCCGCGGCCGCTCGCCACGAAAGAGCTCGCGCACGCGGGCCTCAGCGAGCTGCGCCTCGTCGAGAGCATGCACGAGCGCAAGGCCACCATGAATTCGCTGGCCGACGGCTTCATCGCGCTGCCCGGCGGTCTCGGCACCTTCGAGGAGGCGCTGGAAGTGCTCACGTGGTCGCAGCTCGGGATTCATGCGAAGCCGGTCGGGGTGCTGAACGTCGAGGGCTACTACGACGGGCTGTTACGCTGGCTGTCGCATGCGGTCGGCGAGGGGTTCGTGCGCCGCGAGCACCTCGGGCTGCTGCTGTTCGCCGACACGCCCGCCGAGCTGCTCGACCGCTTCGCGGCCTGGACGCCGCCACCCGGCCCACGTCCCTGGCTGCGTCCGACCCAGGCGTGACAGGCGCTGAAGTCTCACTCCGCGTGGTGGCGGACCGGATGCTCGCGCTGCCGCGGAACGCGCAGGCCGAGGGCGCGCGCGACGGTCTGACCGTCGTGCCCGAGTGAGCGCTGCGGCTCCGCCGCCTACGGTCGCACGACGAGGCGCGGGTGCCGCCGCCAGAAGTAGGCGGACATCGCGCCCGCCGCCAGCAGATTCGCGACGAGCACCGAAGGCCAGGGGATCAGGCGCAGCACGGGCGCCGCGAAGACGAGCGCGGCGGCGACGAAGCCGAACTCGAAGACGACGGCGAACAGGAGCAGCCCGAAGCCCCACGACGGATTGCGCTCCACCATCCCGAGCAGCCGCGACGCGATACCGCCCAGCGCCGCGAAGACCAGCATGTGGACCCACGTGAACATGCCGACCATCTCCAGCGAGACGGAGAGCGTCTCGGGCGAGCCGAGTGCTCCGCGCCGGAAGATGGCGGTGCCGAGCACGGTCGGCGTGTAGAGCGGGTGCCCGGCGGCGGTGTCGAGCAGCAGGAACCAGACCGCCACGGTGGCGGCGCCGATGACACCGGCGATCATGCCCTCCTGGTAGAGGCGCGCGGTGTCGGGGACGGGGTCGGACAGGGCGTCGACGGTCGGGGTCACGCGAGCGGCCATGATCGGCTCCTTCCCGGGTCCGATCAACCCTCTCTCTGGGACGCGCCGATTCTACTCCCGCTCAGTCCCAGCGAGGCTGGCGCGGCGGGGGAGGCCACGACGTGGCGCCCGGCGCGCACGCGACGTGGTACATCTCGCCGTCGAAGAAGACGAGGGTTTCGCCATCGTCGATGACGCCGCCGCACGCCGGGCAGGTGCGCTCCCGCTCGTCCATGCATCCAGTCTACCGCCGGGGTGAAGCCCGGCTGGGGGCGCAGGTCGAAGGCTTACCTCGTCGGCGGGTCCGTCTCGCTCGAGCGTCGCAAGTCGAGCATCGGCGGCAGGTTCGGCGCGGTGTCCAGATCCTCGAGCCGGGTGATCTGCGTCATGTGCCCGACGATCTCCCCGATACGTGCCGCGGCGGCGAGGATGCGGTCGAAGCGATGGCGCTCCGCGACACCGGGTCGGTCCGCGAGTATCTGGGCGTGCCCGACGATGATCGCCAGGGGATTGTTGATCTCGTGAGCGGCGGCGTTCGCCAATCGCGTCACCGCCCGAAGCCCTTGAGCACGCACCTCCGCCTCGAGCAGTCGCGCGTTCTGCAGGAGAATCGAGGCTTGCTGGCCGATCGCCTGGAGAAGCGCGATCTCCCCCACCGACAAGCGGCGGGGCTGCGTCCACCAGACGAGGTGCAGGACGCCGGAGACCTGGGCGCCGCCGAGCAGGGGAATGAACGCGCAGGAGCGATGGGGGAATCGCGCGAAAAAGCTGTTGGCGAACCGCGCGTCGTTCGGCGCGTCGTCGCTCCACACGACCTGGCCTTGCTCGAGCAGGGCGTCGCTGAAGCGCGCGTCCACGAGGGGCAACCGCGCCTCCCGGAGTCCCTCACGCACCGCCTCCGGGATGTGGTAGCCGGCGACGGGCGACACCTCGGCGCGCTGACGATCGATCACGTACGCCGCCACGGTGTCGGCGCCGGTCAGGCGACCGAGCTCGCGACAGATCAGCCGCAGCGCGCCGGTGAGATCGCTGGTGGCGCCGAGGATTCCTGCGACGGACACCAGCGCGGCCATCTCGCGGACCCGGGCGTCGAGCGCGCTGCGGCTGGCTTCGAGCTCCTCGCGCTGCCGGCGCGCCTCGTTCTGTCGGCGAGCCTCCTCGAGCACGGCCGCGGCCTGCCCGACGAAACCCGCCACACCCTTCCGCTGGGTCGCCGTCAGCTCGATCGGAGCCCGGGCGTCGAGCGCCAGGACCCCGAGGAGCCGCCCGTCAACCACCAGCGGTGCGCCGGAGAAGCTCGCAAGACCGTGACTCTTGCGCCAGTCGTGTCCGACAAAACGGGCATCGCGGAAGACGTCGGAAATCTCGAGCGGCGCGCGGTTGGCGGCGATCCATCCCACGGCGCCGACACCGTACGGGAGCGTCACCAGCGGGAGGCTCGCGGCGCCCTCGCCGAGCGCCGCGGCCACGCTCAGCGTGCGAGTGCGTTCGTCGGCCGACCACAACGTGACGAGTGCGACGCTGGTCAGCGCCGCGAGGTCGCGCGCGACGTGCTCCAGCGACGTCTTCGCCTCGGGTGGGAATTGCGCGCCGGGCGGCTCGACACTCATGCTGTCGCTCAGCGCGCGGCGACGCGGTCGGCGAGGCGCGCGGCGAGCCATCCGCCGGCCACGGCCGCCGCGAGCGTGAGCGCGATGCCCACGGCCATCGTCGCGGCGTCCGGATGCACGTGAGCAAGCGCCCTGGAGCCGAGCATCCGCGGCAACATGACGATCAGCAGGCCGGCGCCGAACGCGAGCGAAGCCGCGCGCGGACGGCGGCGCGCGTCGACGAGCGCCAGCAGCGCGGCGCCCACCACCGGGAAGACGCGCGGCAGCGCGGAGCCGCCGACCGGCGTGCCGTTGCGGCGCGCCATCTCGTGCGCCACCGCGATCGGCGACGTGCCGTCGTCGGCGGCCAGCACCTCCTGGATCGTCGAGGCGGGCTGCAGCAGCGCGAAGCCCGCGCCGGCGACAGCGACGATGGAGAGCTGCGTGAGAAAGCCCAGGAGCACGACGGCCACCGGCGCCCAGCGCAGCCCGGAGAGCCGCGCGCCGAGCACCAGGCTGAACGCGAAGAGCAGCGCGGCCAGCACGGGCCACGTGAAGAAGTAGAGGCCGCCGTGGAGGAACGCGATCCCCACGACGGATCGGTGGCGATCGCGAACGTCCCGAAGAGAAACGTGGTGGCCAGCGCCAGCGCGACGGCCCGGGCCCACGACCCTACCGGCCACGCCTCGCGCGCGATCAGCAGGCAGGCGAGCGTGTTGACCTGGGCGCCCAGGAGCCCGAGCAGATGCGGCGGGCTCCACAGCGTGATGTCGGGACCGAACAGCCGGTGCGAGAGGTCGTCGATCGGCGCCGCCACGATCACGAGCGCCATGCCGAGCCACGCCAGGTGGAAGCCGCGCGTGCCGACGAGGCCGAGGAGCCTGATCGCGCCCGGTGTGGGCCCGCGCTCGCGCGCCGTCCAGCTCTCGACGGCGATCACGCCGAGCGACACGATGACGGCCACGGCCACCGACGCGTAGATGAGGATGTGCGGCGCGATCCAGAACGAGTCGCGGCCGATCAGCACGTGCCAGCGGATGTCCCAGCCGAGCCCCCAGCCCGCGGTGAGCTTGCTCGTCAGCAAGATGCCCAGCGCGGCGCGGCGGAGGGCGACGACGTCGACGTCGGTGGCGACGCCGGGGACGGCGAGGGCGCCGGGGCGGCTCATGGGCCGCATTCTACCCGCGACGGGTCCAGGCCAGCAGGTCGTCGAGCGAGCGCGTGTTGAGGATCTGCGCGGGGCCGAGCCAGGCGCGCCGGGCGACGGCGACGCCGAGGTCGACGTTGTCGAGCTCGGAGAGGTAGTGCGTGTCGGTGCTGATCGAGAGCGGCACGCCTGCCTCCGCCGCGCGCCGCGCGTGGACGTCGTTGAGGTCGAGCCGCTCGGGTGAGGCGTTGATCTCGACGGCCTTGCCGTGGGCGCGCGCGGCGGCGAAGACGGCGTCGAGGTCCACGTCGTAGGGCTCGCGCGAGCCGAGCCGCCGGCCGGTGGGGTGGCCGAGGATGTCCACGTGGGGATTCTCGAGCGCCCGGACGATGCGCGCGGTCATCGTCGCGCGGTCCTGCTTGAAGCGCGAGTGCACCGAGGCGACGACCACGTCCAGCTCGGCCAGCACCTCGTCGGGAAAGTCGAGACGGCCATCCTCGAGGATGTCGCACTCGCTGCCGGCCAGGATCCGGATCGTGTGACGCGCCTGCACCGCGCGGATCTCGGCGCGCTGCTGGCGCAGGCGCTCCACGCTGAGGCCCTGCGCGATCGTGAGCGAGCGCGAGTGGTCGGACACGATGACGTACTCGTAGCCGCGGGCCTCGGCCGCCTCGACGAGGCGCTCGAGCGGATGGTGGCCGTCCGACCACTCCGTGTGGTCGTGAAGGTCGCCGCGTAGCTGCGCGCGCTCGACGAGCGCGGGCAGCCGGCCTTCCCGCGCCGCGTCGATCTCACCGCCATCCTCGCGCAGCTCGGTCGGGATCCAGGGCAGGCCGACGGCCGCGTAGACGTCTTCCTCCGTCTCGCCGGCCACGCGCGCGCCCGTCGCCTCGTCGAACACGCCGTACTCGCTGATCTTCAGCCCCCGGCGCACGGCCATCTCGCGCAGGCGCACGTTGTGGGCCTTGGAGCCCGTGAAGTACTGGAGCGCGGCGCCGAACGCCTCGGGGGCCACCACGCGCAGGTCGACGGCGAGGCCGTCCTGGTGCCGGACGGAGGCCTTGGTCTCGCCGCGCGCGGTGACCTCGGCCACCGACGGCAGGCTGACGAGGGTCTCGATCACGCGCGCGGGCGCCGTGGAGGTGACGAGGATGTCGATGTCCTTCACCGTCTCGCGCATCCGCCGCAGCGAGCCCGCGATCTCCAGCCGCTCGACGCCGCCGTGCGCGCTCAGCGCGAGCGCGACCTGTCGTGCCACCTCACGTGCGGCTGGCAGCAGCGCGCGCGCGCGGCCGGCCCTGTGCTGCGCGATCGCCTTCAGGAGGTTCTCGCAGGTCTTCTTCTGGATGCCGGCCACGCCGATGATCTGGCCGCTGCGGCACGCCGCTTCGAGCCGCTCGATGGTGTCGATGCCCGCGACCTCCCAGAGCGCGCGGGCGGTGCGCGGGCCGAGGCCCCGGACCTCGAGCAGGCTCAGGAAGTCGGGCGGCAGGTTCTCACGGAGCCGCTCGAGCAGCTCGATGCGGCCGGTGGTCAGATACTCCTCGATGCGCGCGCCGATCTCCTTGCCGATGCCCGGCAGGGCCCGCAGACCGCCGCGCGCGGCGACGGCGGCGACGTCCTCCGAGAGGGTCTCCAGCGTCTGGGCGGCGCGCTGCCAGGCGCGGATGCGGAAACGGGACTCGTCGCGCACCTCGAGGAGGCTCGCCATCTCGTAGAAGAGCCGCGCCAGCTCGAAATTCGTCACCCCATGCAATTTACCACCCGGGCGCGTGATACACT
>Ga0134083_10000325_pt1 | contig 11510 bp, 12 predicted proteins | sample 15_taG_21_FD_128870 | JGI IMG/M metagenome (GOLD analysis project Ga0134083, IMG submission 128870) | Grasslands soil microbial communities from the Angelo Coastal Reserve, California, USA - 15_D_Met_40cm_5_24_1 metaG | ecosystem: Environmental > Terrestrial > Soil > Grasslands ... | reverse complement strand
TTCGGCCTGCCCGAGGTGCGTGTCGGCGTGCCCTCCGTCATCCAGGCGGCGCTGCTTCCCCCGATGATCGGCCCCGGACGCGCCGCGGAGATGCTGCTGACGGGAACCCCGGTCACCGCCGCGCAGGCGCTCGACTGGGGGCTCGTGAACCGGGTCGTGCCCGACGAGCGCCTGCGCGCCGCCGCCGAGGAGGTCGTCGCGGCGATTCTCGCGAGCGGTCCCGAGGCCATCCGCCTGCAGAAGGAGCTCATCGTCCGCTGGCGCGAGACCGACCTCACGACAGCGGTGCGCTACGGGATCAACGCGTTCGCCACCGCGTATGCGACCGTCGAGCCGCGCGAGGGCATGAACGCCTACCTGGAGAAGCGTCCGCCCAATTTCGAGCGGTGACGCGGTGAAGGTCGAGACGATCACGGTCGACCTCTGGGGCACGCTCTTCTTCGACGGGCCGGCGAGCGACAATCGCTACAAGAAGCGCCGCATGGCCGACTTCCAGACGTTGCTGGGTGCCGCGGGGCTGTCGGCGTCGGCGTCGAAGCTCGACCGCGCCTACGACGAGTCCGGCACCTACCTCGGGCGGATCTGGTTCACGCATCGTGACGTTCCGGCCGCCGAGCACGTGCGCGCGATCCTGGCCGCGGTCGAACCCGGTCTGCCGCGACGCGTCCCGCCGGCGCTCCTCGCGGCGCTGGTCGACGCATACGCTCGGCCCATCCTCCTCCTGCCGCCGGCCGTCGACGACGGCGCGCTCGCCACGCTCGAGACGCTCAAGGGAGCCGGCTACAAGCTCGCGCTCGTGTCCAACATCATGCGGACGCCCGGCGCGACGCTCCGCGAGCTGCTCGGCCGGCTTCGGCTCCTCGATTACTTCGAGCAGACGACGTTTTCCGACGAGGTGGGGATTCGAAAGCCCGCTCCTGAGATCTTCGCCCTGACCCTCCGCGCGATCGGCGGCGATGCGGCGACGGCCGTGCACGTGGGCGACGATCCGGTGCTGGATGTGCAGGGTGCGCAGGCCGCGGGGATGCGCGTGGTCCAGGTGACGTCGTCGTCGCGGCGCAACTCGGTGAGCCCCGACCTCGTCATCTCGAGGCTCGCCGATCTGCCGGCGGCCATCGAGCAGCTCGAAGCGTGACAGGGGAACGCTTCGTGCTACAAGCCGTCGCGGGGCAGGGCCCGCGGGCCGAGGCGCGATGATCGGGTCGAGGCGCGATGATGAAGAGGCGGGGTGCTACCCGGCGTAGTTGATGCTGGAGCGCACCGCGGTCGCCTGCGCGCCCCGCTGTGAGGCCCGGCCGGGCGTCAGCAGGCCGATCTCCTCGAAGTAGCGGCGAATCGGATCCGTGATGCGATCGGCGTAGGCTTCGAGCACGCGATACGAAATCCCGCGGTGGTAGGTCGCGTCCCTGAAATCGCCGCTGCGCCAGCCGAGAACTTTCGCGCTCCGGCTGTGGCGGTCGCGCAGGATGAGCCCGAACGTCCCGAGCCCGGAGACCCAGTGATCTGGATTGTGCAGGCTCAGCTCGGAACACAGGCCTGTGACCTGCCAGTCTGGAGCGAACTCCGCCAGGGCCAGCTCGACCAGGCGCTGCACTTGTTCCGGGAGCAGCATCACTACCCCTCCTCCGGGGCCGCTGGCGCCGAGGGACGCAAGTAGGGTGCCACTGGGGTCGGCGCCGTATGGCCGTCTGAAAATCCGAGCTTTTGGGCGATCGCGAGCGACCGGCCGCAGCCGTCAGTGCCCTGACGTTCACCCAATAAATGGTGTCACGCTGCCACGCCGCCGGACACATTGGCGTCTGGCGCACCGCGGCATTGAGGTAGGATAGCCGGCGATGAACATCGCCGACCTCAAGGGGAAAATCCGCGACATCAAGGACTTCCCGACTGAGGGGATCCTCTTCAAGGACATCACGACGCTCCTGAAGGAAGGTCCGGCCTTCCGCTGTGTCGTCGACGCCCTCGCCGAGCGCTATCAAAAGGAGCGAGTCGACGTGGTCGTCGGCGTCGAATCGCGCGGCTTCATCCTCGGCGGAGCCCTTGCGCATCAGCTCGAGGCGGGGTTCGTGCCGGTGCGCAAGCCCGGCAAGCTTCCGGGCAAGACGATCAAGGTCGAGTACGAGCTCGAGTACGGCCGCGACGCGCTCGCGGTCCACGAAGACGCGATCAAGCCGGGGCAGCGGGTGCTCGCCGTCGACGACCTCCTCGCCACCGGGGGTACGATGGGGGCGACCTTGCGGCTGATCCGCTTGCTCGGCGGGCAGGTCGTCGGGGTGGCATTCATGATCGAGCTCGCGTTTCTCCACGGTCGGGACAAGCTGAAAGAGCCGACGCTCCACGCACTGATCGTCTATGAATAGGCTCGCCGCGTTCGCGGGCGCGCTGATCCTCGTCGGCGCGTGGTGCGGGCCGGCCGTCGCGGACGAGGCGAAGGCGCCGATCAGCGCGTCGATGCTGCTCAGCGTCGTGGCGCCCCTCTCGGAATCCCGCGATGCCGCATTCGATCGAGCCATGAGAGAGCCAAGACCGCCGGCGCGCCGGCCGGACGGCGAGGTTCAGCCCGACGCAACCGTACGGTACGGGTCGGTGACGGTCACCGTGCGAAATCCGTGTCCGCCCGGGCTCCACTACGAGCCTCCGCCGTTGCCCGGCCGCGTCCGGAAGTAAGCCGCTCCTCCCCGGACCATGACCATCACGAACGTCGGCGTCATCGGCTGCGGCCTCATGGGCTCGGGTATCGTGCAGGTGGCAGCTCAGGCGGGGCTTGAGGTCCTGTTCGTCGAGGCCAACGACGAACTCGTCAAGCGCGGGCTCGGGCGGCTCAGAGAGACGCTCGAAGGGCTCGCGAGCCGCGGCAAGCTCGACGCGAAGTCCAAGGACGCCGCGCTGGCGCGCATCGCGGGCACGAGCCGGCTCGACGATCTGAGCTCGTGCGAGCTGGTCGTCGAGGCGATGACGGAGAATCAAACGCTCAAGAACGAGACGTTCGCCAAGCTCCACAAGATCTGCGCGCCGCGCGCGATCCTCGCGTCGAACACCTCGTCGTGCAACGTCACGGCGATGGCGGCCGCTACCGGGCGGCCGGCGCAGGTGCTCGGGCTCCACTTTTTCAATCCTGTGCCGCTGATGAAGCTCGTGGAGGTCGTCCGGACCATCTTGACCGACGACGCCTCCGTGAAGACCGCCACCGAGTGGGTCCAGGCCCTCGGCAAGACCCCGGTGCAGACGAAGGACTCGACGGCGTTCATCGTCAACCGGCTGCTCGTGCCGTACCTGCTCGACGCGATCCGCGTCTACGAGAGCGGGCTATCGACGCTGGAGGACATCGACACGGCGATGAAGCTCGGGTGCGGCTACCCGATGGGCCCGTTCACGCTCCTCGACCTCGTCGGCCTCGACACGACGATGTACGTCGCCGAGGTCATGTTCGAGGAGTTCCGGGAAGCGCGCTACGCGCCGCCACCGCTGCTCAAGCGCATGGTCCTGGCCGGGCAGCTGGGTCGGAAGACCGGGCAGGGTTTCTACACGTACCCCGCGAAATAGCCGGCCACCGCCGCGCCAGCACGAGCGCGCCGCCCGCGCCGACGATCGCCAGCGGCACCCCGAGCCACCAGCGCTGCCGCGCGCGCGCGCGCGTCTGCAAGGTTTTCAGGATCAGCCGGTCGCCGGCGAGGATCTCGGCCCGCCCCGCGAGATACTGACGCATCCGCTCCTGCATCTCCTCCGTCACCGGACGCGTGCCCCACTGCGCCTCGCGCTGCATGGCGCGGACCCGCTCGAGCTCGGCGACGGCGCGCCGCACGTCGTCCACGGCGTCGCGACGCATGTCGCGTTCGTCGGCGCTCAGGAACAGCGTCTGGGTCGCGGGCAGCGAGGCTTCCAGCCAGTCGAGCCACCAGTGGTCCATCCGCGGAGCGAGCGCGAGCGAGAGCCCGGCGAGCCCGACCAGCGCGCAGAGCGCGATCGCACCGCCCCGCAGCGCCCCGACGCCGCGTGCTCGCGTCGCCCGGGCGCCGGCACGGGCCGCGAGCGCCGAGACCACGCAAGCGACGAGGACGCCGAACGCCACGACCACGGTCGCGCCGGTCGGCAGGTCCCACGTCCACGACGCCGTCAGGCCGCCCACGCTCACGAGGACCCCGAACGCCCATCCGGCGAGCAACCGGGCGCGCGCCGAGCGCACGAGCGCCGCGGCGGCCGTGGCCGGCACGACGAGATAGGCGAAGACGAGGAGCACCCCCGCGAGCCTGACCGAGCTCGTCACGACGACGCCGAACGACGCGTAGAACACGAGGTCCCACGCGCGGACCGCCCGGCGCGCGCCGGCGCCGTCGGGGTCGAGCGAGATGTCGAGCAGCGGTCGGCGCACGAGCCAGTGCAGCACGCCGATCGGCGCGTAGAGGAGCGCCAGGGTGCCGACCTCAGCTGGCGTGACGGTGAGGATGCTCCCGACCAGGATCTGTCGGATGTGCTCGCCGCCCTGAGGCGCCCGGTCGACGACGAGCACGGCCGCCGCGGCGGAGACGGCGTACACGATACCGATGACCGCCTCCTGCGGCACGGGCGTCCGTCGCGTACGGCTCACGGCGAAGAGGCCGGCGCCGCCGAGCGTGAAGACGAGCGCATACCAGTAGGCGGCCTCGCTCTGGATCGGATGTCCGGCCAGGAACGCGATCGTGACGCCGAGCGCGGCCACCTGCGCGAGCGCCAGATCGACGAAGATCACGCCGCGGGCCAGCACGTGCAAGCCGAGATAGACGTGGATGGCGGTCAACAAGAGACAGGCGACGAATGGCGCCCACAGAAACTCCACCATCACGCGCGCCTCAGCGGGTCCCGGCCAGCGCCTCGCCGAGCCGCTGCACGTTGACGTCGAACAGCGTCAGGTAGTCGCGCGCTTCGGCGTTGCCGCCGACGGAGGGGACGAGGGTGACGACGCGCGCGCCGTTCGGCGCCGCCACACGATCCGCGACCGCGCGGCTCGCGGACGGCTCGATGATCAGGACTCGCACGGCCGCGTCTTTCATGCCCGCTGTCAGCGCCACGAGCGACGCGGGCGTGGGCGGGACACCGGGCACCGGCTCGACCGTGGCCGCGATCACGAGGCCGAAGCGGCGCGCGAAGTAGGGCCAGCTGTCGTGGAAGGCGACGACGCGCGCGCCGTGATGGGGCGCCATGGCGTCGGTCCAGCGCCGGAGACCCGCGTCGAGCTGCTCCAGGAAGCGAGCCCGGTTCCGGCCGAAGGCCTCGCGCGCGTCGGGGGAGAGCCGCGCGAGACCGACCAGGATGGTCTGGGTCATCGGGCGCGCGTTGGCCGGATCGAGCCAGTAGTGAGGGTTCCCGAACCCGTGGACGTGCGGGCCCCGCTCGCTCTTCACTCGCGGCGTCTCGGTCTGGAGGAGATCGATGCCCCGGGAGACGTCGAGGTCCGCCGCACCGCCGGGCGCGAAGCGGGGATCGTTCACGGTTGCGCGGACCCTCGCGAGCCACGGCTCGTGATCGAGGCCGACCCGCACCAGCAGCGCGGCCGACTTGAGCCGCGCGAGCTGACCGGGCTTGACGTCGACGGCGTGGGGCTCGTGGAGCGCGGGCGCCAGGCTCTCGACGCGCACGCGCTCGCCGCCCACCGCCTCGACGAGCGCCTTGAGGTCCGTCGAGGTCGCGACCACGTCCAGCACGCCGCCGCCCCACGCCGGGGCCGCGGCGAGCAGGACGAGGGCGAGCGCCCGGAGCACCTACGATTTCTTGCCGAAGATCGACTTCGGGACCATGCAGTGGACGCCCTTGCGCACATCCACGACCTGCGACACGCGGCAGTCGGCGGCCATCGAGCTCAGGGAGTAGGCCTCGTAGCGACTCAGCGGCACCAGCTTCTGCTGCTCGAGGAAGTCGACGGCCTCCCGCACCGCGTTGACCATCGCCTTGTTCAGATCCTCGTCGAAGCCGGTCGTGATCCAGTGGGTCGGGGTCTCGATCCGTGGCCACTCGAGCTTCATGTCCTTGCGCACGATGAGTTGCAGAGCGATCTCGCGATATGCGCACTCGAGCGCCGTCAGATTCACCTCACCGTTGCCCTGCCGGCAGTGCGAGTCGCCCGTCCACACGAGCCCGCCCTTGAGGAAGATCGGAATGAAGATCCGGGCGCCCTCCTGCAGCTCGTTGATGGCCATGTTCGAGCCGTTCTTCCACGGCCGGAGCGTGGAGACCGGCGCCATCGGATCCGTCGAGCCGCCCTTGCGCGGCGAGGGGTCGTTCGGATCGATTCCGACCGCGAGCGTGCCGGGGAAGGGCTTGAGGTCGAGCGTGATCCCTGGCTTGAACTCCGCCTGCCGCTTCTTGAGATCCAGGGTGAAGAACTTCACGAACCCGTCAGGCATCTCCGGCGCGAGCGCGCCGATCGTCGGGAAGTCCTTACCGGGAAGGTTGAAGTTGATCCCGAACGGCTTGGGCACGATCTTGACGATCCGGATCTCCATCACGTCGCCGGGCTCGGCGCCGTTGACGTAGATGGGGCCGGTCATCGAGTGCGGGCCTCCGCCCGGATTGGCGCGCCGCAGCGCGACGATCTCCTCGATCGTGATCCCCGGACGCACCTTGTCGTGGGAGTGCATCATCGTCTCGACCGAGACCGTGTCGCCCGAGTCGACGGTGAGCTTCGGCGGCTCCTTCGGATCGAGCCAGCCCCACTGCACGGTCTCGAGCGTCGCCGCGAGTGAGTGCCGCTTGCCGATGGCCGGTGCGGCCGCGCTCTTCTTCGCGTCGCCGGCCTGCTGCGCCAAGGCGTAGAAAGCGGCCGTGAGCATCAGCACGAGAGCGGCCGATGCCGTGAGGACATGCTTTCTCGAACCCATCGCTCCCATCGCGCGTCTCCTTTCGAACCGAGGCTCGGGGGCGCGCAATGATCCGGCGGAAGTGCCGGAGTCGTCAAGGGGAGCGGAGTCGGGAGCCGACTAGATGACGAGGAGGACGACGCCCCAGGCGGCGACGAGCGTGGCCATGAGCAGGCGGCTCAGCAGGCGGAGGCGGGACCGTTTTCTCGCGAGGGGAGCGCCCTGCGCGTCGGAGCGATCGCGCAGGCGCTCACCCTCGGCACGGCTCGAGCCGACGCCGTGCTGGTTCGAACCGATCGCGACGACGAGATCGCTGTGCGGGAACGTGACCTTCAGGAGGTCCAGCCGATCGACGACGGACGCACCCTGGTCCGGGTGCTGCCGATCCGAGAGCCACATGGCTCAGCGTCCCAGGGCGGGAACGGGCCGACGATCGGCGGTCCGGCGAGGCGCCGTCGGAGCCGGCTGAAGCCGCGTGTATCGCCCGCGGAGGCTGTCGAACGCCCGCGAGTGCCGCACACCGCGCCGGTGGAGGCTGAAGCGAGCGAGCAGCGAGAGTATGCGCAGACCGTAGACGGTCGAGGCCGTGAAGCTCGCCGACGAGGCTTCGGGGAAGTATCGCGTCGGCACCGCGATCTCGGCGATCCGGTAGCCGGCGGCGACGATCTGAGCGACGATCTGCTGATCGAAGATGAAGCTGTCCGAGTTCAGCGCGAGATTGACGGTCTCCAGCACATCCCGGCGGAAGGCGCGGTAGCCCGTGTGGAACTCGGAGAGCGACAGATCGAACGTCCGGTTCTCGAGGTTCGTGAGGAAGCGGTTCGAGAAGTACTTCCACCAAGGCATCCCCTGGGCCAGCGCCGAACCGCTCTTCAATCGCGAGCCGAACACGACGTCGGCCTCCCCACGGACGATCGGATCGATGATCTGCGGGACCAGCCGCGGATCGTACTGATAGTCGGGATGGACCATCACCACGATGTCCGCCCCCGCTCGCAGCGCCTCCGCGTAGCACGTCTTCTGGTTCGCGCCGTAGCCGTAGTTCCGGTTGTGCACGAAGATCTCGAGGCCGAGCTGCCGCGCGACCTCGAGCGTTCCATCGGTGGACCCATCGTCCACCAGGATCACGAGGCTCACCGTGTCCTTCGGCAGCTCCTCGTATGTGAGACGGAGCGTGCGCCCCGCGTTGTAGGCCGGCATCACGACCACGACTTTCTCTGACGTCCGCATGGGGCCACCCATGTGCAGCCGCGATGCCAGTCCGCGTGTCGTCAGAATCTCGCGCACTTGCGGCGCAGCGCCGCGATATCCGGATCCTTTCGCGACAAAAAATCGTAGCCGGGCCTGACGAGAATTGTCAGAGGCGTCCCATTGAGCGCAGGCGTAGCCTGAGGTGGTGCGCGCCGCAGGCCGTCGCGGGGCTGGGCCCCGGCGGCCGAGGGGCGCCCTATAGAGTTGGTGCGCGCCGCAGGCCGTCGCGGGGCTGGGGCCCCGGCGGCCGAGGCGCGTCTAGAACTAAATGGGCGGCGACTTCTATCTGACGGCGGAGCAGCGCGAGATGCGCGACCTGGTGCGTGCGATGGCGCGCGAGCGGATCGCGCCGCTGGCCGCCCACGTCGACGAGGCCGAGGCCTACCAGGACGAGTCCCTGAAGCTCCTGGGCGACCAGGGGCTCATGGGACTCTACATCCCCGAGGCTTATGGCGGGACGGACATGGGGACCCTCGCCTTCTGCCTTGCCGTCGAGGAGATCGCGTGGGCCTGCGCCTCCTCAGCGACCATCTATCTCGTCCAGTACGCGGGCGGCTGGCCGATCGTCGCCGCGGGCACCGAGGAGCAGAAGCGACGCTATCTACCCCGGCTCGCTTCCGGTGAGATCACGGCGGCCTTCTCGCTCTCGGAGCCCGGAGCCGGTTCCGATGCGGCGGCGATCTCGACGCGCGCCGTCCGCAAGGGCGACCGCTACGTCCTCAACGGCGTCAAGCTCTGGGTGTCGAACGGGAGCAAGGCATCGGTCATCACGCTCTTCGCGACCGTCGACAAGGGGCGCGGCAAGGGCGGCGTCACCGCGTTCCTCATCGAGCCCACGTTCCCCGGATTCGCCGTCGGCAAGCTCGAACGCAAGCTCGGGATCCGCGGGTCGCCTACCGCCGCGCTCCACCTCTCCGATTGCGAAGTGCCCGTCGAGAACCGCCTGGGCGAGGAAGGCGAGGGCTACAAGATCGCGCTCAGCGTCCTCGACGGCTCGCGGCCGGCGGTCGGCGCCGAGGCGGTCGGGATCGGGCAGGCCGCGCTCGACGCCTCGGTGGCTTACGCTAAGGAGCGCCAGCAGTTCGGCCAGCCGATCGGCGCCTTCCAGGGCATCCAGTTCATGCTGGCCGACATGGCGATGGCGGTGCACGGTTCGCGGCTGCTCGTCCATCACGCGGCGGCGCTGGTCGATCGCGGCGCCCCTGCGGCCCTCGAATCGTCGATGGCGAAGTGTTTCGCCGGCGACACCGCAATGAAGGTCGCGACCGATGCCGTGCAGATCTTCGGCGGCTACGGCTACACGCGCGAGTATCCCGTCGAGCGCTTCATGCGCGACGCAAAGATCACCCAGATCTACGAGGGCACCAACCAGATCCAGCGCGTGGTGATCGCCCGCGAGCTGACCCGCCGATGAGCGACCGCTCGAGCGACGCGCGCCGTTTTCCCACCGATTAGCCGTACTGGACCAACAGATCATTGACGCCGCCTGCCTGTGGTGGTACGTGTCTAGACATCCTGACAGCAGGAGGGCCGCTCCTTTGAATTATCGTCCCGGCATTCCCCGCTATCTGCAGATCGCCGACTCCATCCGTCACGAGCTCCGCGACGAAGGCGAGCGGATCGCGTCCGAGCACGCACTCTGCGCGCGCTTCAAGGTGAGCCGCCCCACCATCCGGCAGGCCCTCGAAGTCCTCGTCCAGGAAGGGCGGCTGTACCGCCACGCCGGCCGGGGGACGTTCGCGACACCCGCCGCCGGCGGCGACCGCAAGCTCCGGGTGATCGGCTCGGTCGGGGACATGATGGCGCTGGGCGACGAGACCTGGTTCAAGTTCGTCTCGCGCGAGGTCGTGCTCCTGCCGGCGAACATCGCCCAGGCGCTCCGCCTGCCGCCGCGCTCCTCGGCCTACTGCATCGTCGGTGTGCGGCATGCCGAGACCGGGCCGTTCCAGCACGTCACCGCCTACATGCCGCTGACGATCGGCAACGCGCTCTCCGACGAAGACCTCTCCAAGACCTCGCTGATCGGCGCCATCGAGCGGCTGCTGGGCGTGCCGATCAAGCTCATGGAGCAGGTGGTGGACGCCGCGCTCGCGCCGCGCCAGATCGCCGAGCTCTTGCAGGTCCGCGCTCGGTCCCCGCTGCTCTTCTTCGAGCGCACGTACTTCGCCCTGAGCGGCGAGCCCGTCGAGCACACGATCACGTGGCAGACCGGCCGCCGCTATCCGTACCGCATCGTACTCTCGCGCGGGGAGCGCCGGAACTGACCGCCTATCGCGTCGGGTTCGACGTCGGCGGGACGTTCACGGACTTCGTCCTTCAATCGCCCTCCGGCGAGATCTCCACCGGCAAGCGGCTCACGACCTATCCCGATCCCTCGGAGGCGTGCCTGGCCGGCCTCGAGGCGCTGCTGGCGCAGGCCGGCGTCCCTTGGCCCGACGTCGCGCAGGCGGTCCACGGCACGACGCTCGGCTCCAACGTCGTCATCGAGCGCAAGGCGCGCGGGGTCGGGCTCCTGACGACCCGCGGCTTTCGCGACGTGCTCATCATCGGGCGCGAGAAGCGCTACCAGGTCTACGACCTCCAGATCGAGAAGCCTCCCGCGCTGATCCCGCGCCGGCTCATCGGCGAGGTCACCGAGCGGATCCTTGCCGACGGCACCGTGCGGACGCCGCTCGACGAGGACGACGCGCGCCGGGCGATTCGGGAGCTGGTCGCGGGCGGCGTGACCACGCTCGCGGTGTGTCTGCTCCACGCGTACCTGAACCCCTCTCACGAGCGGCGCGTCGGCGCTCTGGTCGCCGAGGTGGCGCCGCACGTGACCGTCACGCTCTCGCACGAGGTCTCGCCGACATTCCGGGAATACGAGCGGACGTTGACGACCGTCGTGAACGCCTACGTGATGTCGAGCGTGCGCGAGTACCTCCGCGGCCTCGCGACGGCGATGAGCCGGCGCGGCTACCGCGGTCGGCTCTTCGTGATGCAGTCCTCCGGCGGCATCGCGACCGCCGAGGCGATGCAGCGCTATCCGGTCCGGATGATCGAGTCCGGCCCGGCCGCCGGCGCGCTGATGGCGGCTGCCTACGGCGAGCTCACCGGCCATCGCGACCTCATCGCGTTCGACATGGGTGGTACCACTGCCAAGCTCGCGCTCATCGAGAAGGGCCAACCCGCGACGACGACGGCCTTCGAGCTCCACCGCGTGAACAACGCGCCCGGGAGCGGGCTGCCGATGAACATCCAGGCGATCGACCTCGTCGAGATCGGCGCCGGAGGCGGCTCGATCGCGCGGGCCAGGCTCGGCGTGATCGCGGTCGGGCCGGAGAGCGCGTCGTCGACCCCCGGGCCGGTCTGCTACGGGCGCGGGGGCGCGGAGCCGACCGTGACCGATGCCGACGTCGTGCTCGGCTACATCAATCCCGACTATTTCGC
>Ga0134083_10000306_pt1 | contig 11714 bp, 13 predicted proteins | sample 15_taG_21_FD_128870 | JGI IMG/M metagenome (GOLD analysis project Ga0134083, IMG submission 128870) | Grasslands soil microbial communities from the Angelo Coastal Reserve, California, USA - 15_D_Met_40cm_5_24_1 metaG | ecosystem: Environmental > Terrestrial > Soil > Grasslands ... | reverse complement strand
TCCGGAGTCGCGTGGGCTTCGTCGCGCTGACGCTGGCCCGGGGCAGCGCGCGCAGACTCCAGGCCGGCGAGTACGAAGTCGAGCGCGCCACGGACACCCTGGGCGTCCTCAGGCTCCTCGAGACCGGTAGGGTCAAGCAGCACGTCGTCCTCCACCCGGAGGGCGCGACCGTTACTGAGCTCGCTGGCGAGCTCGAGCGCGACCGCATCGCGAGCGCCGCGGCGATCATTCGTATCGCGCACGACCCGGCGTTCCTCCGCGAGCTCGGCATCCCCGGCCCGAGCGTCGAGGGTTATCTGTTCCCGGACACGTACCAGTTCGTGCGCGGGATGACGCCCGACGAGGTCCTGACGCGTATGGTTCAGCGCCTCCGCACGAAGCTCACGCCCGACATGCTCGCCCGCGCCCGCCGGCGCGGGCTCGGCATCCACGGGCTCCTTACCCTCGCGTCGATCATCGAGCGCGAGGCGGTCGCGCGCGACGAGACGCGCCTGATCTCTGCGGTCTTCTGGAACCGGCTCAAGCTCGACATGCCGCTCCAGGCGGACCCGACGGTGCAGTACGCGCTCGAGAAGGAGCGCCGCACGCTCACCCGCGCCGACCTCCTCGTCGACCATCCCTTCAACACCTACCGCCACGCGGGGCTCCCGCCGGGGCCGATCGCGAGCCCGGGCCTCGAGGCGATCGAGGCTGCGCTCGATCCCGCGCCGGTGAAGTACCTCTACTTCGTCGCGATGAACGATCGCCACCACTGCTTCTCGACGACAGTCGCGCAGCACAAGGCCGCGGTCGCCCGCTACCGGCTCGCCCGCAGTCGGTGAACGTGCTATAAAACCCGCGCCATGATGCGCTCCACACCGTCGCCGCGAGCTACCACAACGACCTCGAGGGCGTGGTCCTCGGCGCGGTCGTGACCGAGCCCATCCGCTTTCCCGTCACCCTCGAGCGGCCGGACCCGGGCGCGCTCCGCGCTGCTCACTCGCCGGCCGGCGCGCACGGCCGGCGGACGGCGCGGCACAGCGTGGCCCAGCGGGTCATGGACGACATCGCCGCGCTCCTCACGTGAAGCCGCGGCGCGCCACCAAGGCCCGCGGGAAGGACAAGCCGTGGGCGGGGCGCTTCACGCAGTCCACCGATCCGAGCGCCGAGCGCTTCACCGCGTCGCTCGCCTTTGACCAGCGCCTCTGGTCCTACGACATCACGGGCAGCGTCGCGTGGGCGAAGGCGCTCGGCCGAGCGGGGCTCCTCACCGCGGCCGAGCGCGACACGATCGTGCGGGGACTCGAGGCGGTGCGGGGGGAGCTCGCCACCGGCGCGTTCCCGTTCCGCCCGGAGCTCGAAGACATCCACATGAACGTGGAGCGCCGGCTCCAGGAGCTGGTCGGCGAGGTCGGCGGCAAGCTCCACACGGGTCGCTCGCGCAACGATCAGATCGCCCTGGACGAGCGTCTCTATCTCAAAGATAGCGTCGCGCGCGTCGGCGAGGGGCTCCGCCGCGTGCAGGAGGCCCTCGTCGCGCGGGCTGCCGAGACCGTCGACGCGCCGCTGCCCGGCTACACGCACCTGCAGCGCGCCCAGCCCGTCGTGCTCGCGCACCATCTCTTGGCCTACCTCTTCATGCTCCAGCGCGACCGCCAGCGGTTCCGCGAGTGCGCGGCGCGGGCCGACGTGCTCCCGCTGGGCGCGGCGGCGCTGGCGGGCACGGCGTTCCCGATCGACCGCGAGGCGCTCGCGAAGGACCTGGGTTTCACGGCCGTCTCCCCCAACAGCCTTGACGCCGTGAGCGACCGCGACTACATCCTCGAGTTCCTGGCGGCCGGCGCGCTCGCGGGCATGCACCTCTCTCGGCTCGCCGCGGACCTCACGCTCTGGGCGACCGCCGAGTTCGGCTTCGTCGAGTTCTCGGACGCGTTCGCCACGGGCTCGTCGATCATGCCGCAGAAGAAGAACCCGGACGTCGCCGAGCTGATCCGCGGCAAGAGCGGGCGCCTCTACGGCAACCTCGTCGCCGTGCTGACGACGATGAAGGGCCTTCCGCTCGCGTACAACGCCGACATGCAGGAGGACAAGGAGCCGTTCTTCGACTCGGTGGACACGCTCGAGGCGATCCTCGGGGTCCTGCCGCCGCTGCTCGCCTCGCTCACGTTCCGCACCGACCGGATGCGACGCGCCGCGGGCGAGCACTTCTCGACCGCCACCGACCTCGCGGACTACCTCGTGCGGAAGGGCCTACCCTTCCGCCAGGCGCACGAAGTCGTCGGCCGGGTCGTGCGCCACGCCCTCGACGAGGGGAAGGCGCTGGAGGACCTCACGCTCGCCGAGCTGCGCCACTTCTCGCCGCTGATCGACGGTGACGTGAAGGACGCGATCACGGTGGAGGCCTCGCTCCGCGCGCGAGCCGCGACCGGCGGCACCGCGCCGGCGGCGGTGCGCCGCTCGCTCGCCCTGGCTCGCACGCTGATCGCCCAGGCATGAGCCCGCGCGCGCGCCTCGCGGCCGGCGTCGCGCTTGCGGCACTCGGCCTGGCGGCGTGCGGCCGCAAGGGACCGCCCGTCGCCCCCGAGGCGCGCGTCCCACAGGCGGTCGCCGACCTCGCCGCCGTCGTGCGCGAGTCGGCGATCGAGCTCACCTGGACCAACCCCCCGCGGCGCGTGGATCGCACGCCCCTGCGCGACCTCACGCGCGCGAGCGTCTTCCGCGTGGACGATGCGGGGGGCGTGGAGCCGAAGGCGGCGATGCTCGTGGACAGCGCGATCGCCGGCTACACGGAGATCGCGACCGTTCGGCTCGACGCCCCCGCGACGACGCGCGTGATGGGAAACCGCGTCACCCTCACCGACCGTCGGAATCTCACCTACGGCCGGCGCTACACGTACGTGGTCGTTACCGCCGACTCGCGCGGGCGCACGAGCCCGCCCTCGCGACGCGCCTCGGTCACCTACATCGCCGCGCCCGAACCCCCCGCGAATGTCACGGCGCAACCCGGGGAGCGCGAGGCCCGCCTGGCCTGGCGGCCGCCGACGCGCCTCGTGGACGGGGGACCCGCGACGGGCGCGCTCGCCTACGAGGTGCTCCGCGCTGCGGCGGCGGACACGGAGCTCACCGCCGTGGCGAGCGCGGCGCCCGGCCAGCTCGCCCTCACCGACCGCGAGCTGGAGAACGAGCACACCTACTACTACGCGGTCCGCGCGGTGCGCACCGAGGGCGGGACAACGGCCTACAGCGCGCCGTCGGCGCGCGTCGCGGTGACGCCGAGGAAGATGACGCCGCCCTCACCGCCGGCAAACCTCGTCGCGATTCCGTCCGAGTCCACGGTGCGGCTCTCGTGGAGCCCGAGCCCGGAGCCCGACGTTTCCGGCTACGTCGTCTACCGCGCCGACGCGCGCGGCCCCTTCGTCCGCGTGGGCTCGACGCGCACGCCGACGACCACGTTCATCGACCGCGCCGTGCCGCGCGGCACGTATCGTTACGCCGTGGCGGCGCAGGATTCGGCGTCGCTCCCCAACCAGAGCGGGCGCTCCAACGAGGTGACGGTCACCGTGCCTTGACTTCACCCCGGGCGGATGCTACGGTCACGAACGAAAACAATCGTCGCGACGCGCATATGGACCATTTCACGTACCGCAACTTCGATCTCTGTTGCGAGCAGGTTTCGCTGCGCTCCCTGGCTGCCGACATCGGCACGCCCGCCTACGTGTACTCGAAGGCGGCGCTGCTCGAGAGCTACCGGGCGTACGACGACGCCTTCGCCGAGGTCCCCCACGTCGTCTGCTACTCGATCAAGGCGAATGCGAACCTCGGTGTGCTCGCCACGCTGGCGCGCGCGGGCGCCGGCGCCGACATCGTCTCGGGCGGCGAGCTCTTCCGCGCGCTGCGCGCGGGATTCCCGCCTAGCAAGATTATCTTCTCGGGCGTCGGTAAGACGCGCGACGAGATGCGGGACGCGCTCGAGGCCGAGATCCTCATGTTCAACGTCGAGTCGCTGAGCGAGCTCCGCACCCTCGACGAGGTCGCTCGCGAGCTGGGCGTGCGCGCGCCCGTGGCGCTCCGGGTGAATCCCGACGTGGACCCACAGACCCACCCATATATCGCCACCGGGCTCAAGACCTCGAAGTTCGGGATCCCGTTTGCGCAGGCGCTCGAGGCGTACGAGGAAGCGGCGAGCCTCAAGGGCGTGGAGGTCGTCGGCGCGGACATGCACATCGGCTCGCAGCTCACCAAGGCGGCCCCCTTCGCCGACGCGGTGGCGCGCCTCGCATCGCTGGTCAAGGCCCTCCGCGAACGGGCGATCGCGATCCGGACGGTCGACGTCGGGGGCGGCCTCGGCATCCGCCATCGGGAAGAGACGCCGCCGACGCACCGCGAGTACGCGATGGCGCTGCTACCGGCGCTCCGCGAGCTCGGCGTCACGGTCCTGCTCGAGCCGGGCCGGTCCATCGTCGGGAACGCAGGCGTCCTCCTCACCCGCGTGCTCTACCGCAAGGACACCGGCAACAAGAAGTTCGTCGTCATCGACGCCGCCATGAACGATCTGATCCGGCCGCCGTTGTACGACTCGTATCACGAGGTCCGGCCGGTCAGCGAGGCGCGGCTCGGCGGCCCTACGGAGAAGGTGGACGTGGTCGGCCCGATCTGCGAGTCGGGCGATTTCCTCGCGAAGGACCGCGAGCTGGCGCGGACCGAGGAGGGCGACCTCCTCGCGGTCATGAGCGCCGGCGCCTATGGCTTCGCGATGGCGTCCAATTACAACACGCGGCCGCGCGCCGCCGAGGTGCTCGTCGACGGCAACCGCTACACGATCGTGCGCCGCCGGGAGACGTACGAAGACCTGGTGGCGGGGGAGACGACGCCATGAGTGCCAAGTTCCAGGGTTCGTTCGTCGCACTGGTCACTCCGTTCAGGAACGGCAACGTCGATGAGCCGAAGCTCCGGGAGCTCATCGAGTTCCACGTCACCCATGGGACCGACGGGATCATCCCCTGCGGGACGACGGGCGAGTCGCCGACGCTCTCGCACGACGAGCACAAGCGCGTGGTCGAGGTCGTGCTGGAGGCCGCCCGCGGGCGGATCAAGGTCGTCCCCGGCACCGGCTCGTACTCGACGGCCGAGGCGGTCGAGCTGACCCGGCACGCCGAGCGCGCGGGCGCCGCAGGGGCGCTGGTCGTCAACCCGTACTACAACAGGCCCACGCAGGAAGGGCTCTACCGCCACTTTCGCGCGGTCGCCGAGGCGGTCGCGATCCCGATCCTCGTCTACAACATCCAGAGCCGCACGGCCGTCAACGTCGAGACGGCGACGCTGGAGCGCCTCGTCCGCGACGTGAAGAACGTCGCCGGCGTGAAGGAGGCGTCGGGGTCGCTCGACCAGATGAGCCAGGTGATCGCGGCGTGCGGGCCCGACTTCTCGGTCCTCTCGGGCGACGACAACATCACGCTCCCGCTCCTGGCGATCGGCGGCCACGGCGTCGTCTCGGTCATCGCCAACATCCTTCCGCGGGAGACCGCCGAGATGGTCCACGCCGCGCTCGATGGCGACTGGAAGCGCGCGCGCGACCTCCACTACCGGCTGTTCCCGCTGGCGCGGGCCGCGTTCCTCGAGACGAATCCGATTCCGATCAAAGAGGCGATGGGCATGGCCGGCATGATCGAGCCGGAGTTCCGGCTGCCGATGTGCCGGATGAGCGACGCGAACCGGGAGCGGTTGCGCGCAGTCCTCACGCAGTACGCCCTCGTGAAGTAGCAGCTCACGATGCCCGGGGTCTCCCCGAACGCGGGTGCTGCGGCGCGCCCGACGGTTATTAATCTTGTCGTGGCCGGCGCCGCCGGCCGCATGGGGACGCGTATCGTCGCGTGCCTCGTGGGCAACCCGGACCTGCGTCTGGTGGGCGCCCTCGAGGCGCCCGCGCACCCCACGCTCGGCCGGGACGCCGGCGAGCTGGCGGGTGTCGGGCGCCTGGGCGTCACCGTGGGCGGCGACCCCGCCGCCGTCATCACCCGGAACCGCGTCCTCGTCGAGTTCTCCGTCCCGGAGGCCTCCCTCGAGCACCTGCGGCTCGTCGCCCGGATCGGAGCGCGCGCGGTGATCGGGACCACCGGCTTCACGGCGGTCCAGCGCGCGGAGATCGCTGACCTCGCCAAGCAGACGGCGATCCTCGTCGCGCCCAGCATGTCGGTCGCCGTGAACGTCGCGTTCAGCCTCCTCGCCACGATGGCCAAGGCGCTCGGGGACGAGTACGACGTCGAGATCACAGAGACTCATCACCGCTTCAAGAAGGACGCCCCGAGCGGCACCGCCCTCCGGATGGCGGAGATCGTCGCCGAGGCGCTCGGGCGCGACCTCGACCGGGTCGCGGTGTACGGCCGGCAGGGGCTCCCGGGCGAGCGCAGCCGGCGGGAGATCGCCGTCCTCTCGCTCCGCTCGGGTGACGTCGCCGGCGAGCACACCGTGTCGTTCGGCACCCTCGGCGAGCGTCTCGAGCTGACCCACCGGGCGCACAGCCGCGACACGTTCGCGCGGGGCGCCCTGCGCGCGGTGCGGTTCGTGGCGGGGCGGTCGCCGGGGCTCTACTCGATGCAGGACGCGCTCGGCCTCGCGTAGGAGGCTGTCGGAGTGATTGCGTTCGAGCGCCGGAAGGGGGGCGAAGCCGCCCTCCGAGTTGGTTAGCGGCCTTGCGGATCGTCCGGTTCAAGGTGGGCGGCACGACGCGCTACGGCGCGCTCGAGGGCTCGAGCATCATCGAGTACACGGGCACGCCCTTCATGATCTTCCGGCGGGGCCGCCGCCGCTACCCGCTCAAGCACGTGGTCCTCCTCGCGCCAGTGCTGCCGTCGAAGATCGTCACGATCGGCCTCAACTACCGGGACCACGCGGCCAAGCTGGGGCTGGCGATCCCGGACGAGCCGGGCATAGTGCTCAAGCCGACGACGACCCTCAGCGGGCCGGACGATCCGATCGTGTGCCCGCCGATCTCCGCGCGCGTGGAGCACGAGGCGGAGCTCGGGGTCGTCATCAAGCGGCGCTGCCACGACGTGCCCGTCCCGCGCGCCCGCGAGTGCATCCTCGGCTACACGTGCCTCAACGACGTGACGGCGCGGGACCTGCAGGAGAAGGACGGGAGCGGTGCGCGGGCCAAGGCATTCGACACGTTCTGCCCGATCGGGCCGTGTATCGCGACGGACGTCGACCCCAACGCGCTGACGATCGAGGCCTACGTCAACGGCGAGCTCCGCCAGTCTTCGAACACCAAGGACATGATCTTCCCGATCGAGGACATCGTGGCGCGCGTCTCGCAGATCATGACGCTGCTCCCGGGCGACGTGATCGCGACGGGGACCCCGGCAGGGATCGGGCCGCTCCAGCCGGGCGACCGCGTCGAGGTGCGCATCGAGTCCATCGGGAGTCTCACGAATCCCGTCGTGAGGCTCTGATGGCGGACAAGCTCCTGCTCGAGGACGTGCGGTTCTACGGCCAGCATGGCCTGACGAAGGCCGAGCAGGCGGTGGGCGCCTGGTTCTCGGTCGACGCCGAGCTCGCCCTGGACCTCGGGCCCGCGGCGGTGTCCGACGACCTCGGCGCGGCGGTCGACTACGGCGCGGTCGCCAGTCGCATCGTCGAGATCGGGACGAGCCAGCGCGTCAACCTCATCGAGCGGCTCGCCGGCCTCATGGCCGACGCCCTCCTGCGAGAGTTCCCGGTGCAGGAGGTGCGCGTCCGCGTCCGGAAACTCACGCCCCCCCTCCAGGGGCTCGTCGGCACCCCCGCGGTCGAGCTCGTGCGGAGACGCTGATGCCGCGCGCGTTTCTCAGCGTCGGCTCGAACCTGGGCGATCGCCTCGCGCTGCTTCGCGAGGCGGTCCAGCGCCTCGCGCGGCTCGAGGCCGTCCAGGTCGTCGGCGCCTCCCGGCTCTACGAGGCGGAGCCCTGGGAAAGCGAGCCGGGCCGGACGCGCGACGAGACGAGCTGGTACCTCAACTGCGTCATCGCGGTCGAGACCACGCTGCCGCCGCGTGCGCTGCTCGAGCGGGTGCAGGCAATCGAGACGGCGCTCGGGCGGACGCGTCCCGCGGGCACGCCCGAGGCGCGGCGCTTCGCCGCCCGGACCCTCGACATCGACATCCTCTTCTATGGCCGCGACGTCGTCAGTGTCCCCGACGACCTCCACATCCCCCACCTGCTCCTTGCCGAGCGCGCCTTCGTCCTCCGGCCGCTCGCGGACCTGGCGCCCGACTTCGAGCACCCGACGCTGTACCGGACCGTCCGCGAGCTCCTTCAGGACGTCGCCGACGAGCACGAGGTCCGCGCGGGCGACTATCCGGTCCGCTGGTTCGAGGACTGAGCGGGCCGTGGCCTCCGGCGAGTTCGAGCGGCACGCCCTCGAGCACCTCGACGCCCTCTACAACTTTGCGATGTACCTGACGCGCAACCCGCCGGAGGCGGACGACCTCGTCCAGGAGACCTACCTCCGGGCATTCCGCTTCGCCGACCGGTTCACGCCGGGAACCCATCTCCGCGCCTGGTTGTTTCAAATCTTGAGGAACACGTTCCTGACCTTCTACCGGCTCCGCGAGCGTGAGTCCGCCATCGCGGACGACGGTGTGCCGGACTGGGACGCGCCGATGTTCCACGACGCGCCCGAGGACTCGTCGAGCGCCATGGAGGCGCACACGGATCTCGAGCGCGCGCTGCGCCGCCTGCCGGAGGAGTTCCGGACTGTGCTCCTCCTCGCGGAAATCGAAGGCATGCCGCTCGAGGAAGTCGCGTTCGTGATGGCTTGTCCCGTCGGCACCGTCAAGTCGAGGATCTTCAGGGCGAAGGAGCGGTTGCGCGCGTTGCTGCGCGACTACAAACAGAAATGAACGAACGCTTTGCGGACGCGTCGGACGAGGCGCTGGGCCAGCTGCTCGCCGCCGAGCTGCCGCGCTACACCGCGCCCGCGCGCCTGCGTGCGGCGATCGTCGAGGGGGCGGCGCCGCCGCCCCGGCGCCGGGCCGCGTGGCTGGCGCCCGCGCTCGCCTCGGCCGCGACGGCGCTCGTGCTCGTGCTGGCGTTCCTGCCGCTGCTCCCGCGGACTCCGCCCCCCGACCCGGCGCAGCGGCTCGTGCGCGCGGTCGTCGCCGAGCACGAGTGCGCCCTCATGTGGGGGGCGCGGAACCCGCGGATCATCCCCGCGGCGCTCCCCTGGCTCACCCAGGAGTCAGGCATCGGACTCACGCGGGTCTTCGGCGGCGATGACCGGCTGATGCCAGTAGGCGCCGAGCCGGTGTACCTCGACGGGCGCCGCGGCATCGCCCTCTACTACCGCGACGGCGATGACCACCTCGTGACCTACACGGTTCTCCCCGCACCGGGCCTGCCGGTCCCCGACCGCCGGCGTGTCCAGATCGAGCGGTTCAGGCCCGCGCTCCTGCACGAGGAAGGCTTCTCGGCGTGGGTGTGGAAGCAGGGCGACCTCGCCTGCTTCCTCGTCTCGGACATGGTGTCCGAGGCGGACCTCGAGCGGTTCAAAGACTACTTCGTCCGCGTGCGGACGGCGACGGAGCCCGTCCCCGCGTACTAGAACGAGACGGGTCGGGGGAGGGGTCGATGGCTCGGAACGACACTCGCCCCTGACCCCTCCCCCGACCCGTCTCATCTCGCTCGCGTAGACCAGCTCACCAGCGCCGGCGCCGGCCGTCAAGAATCAGCTACGGGTCTCAGAAGGGCTCCCCGGCCGCCGCCTCAGCAAGCGGCACCCTCACATCGTGTCCACGCCCCGAACGCCAGCGGCTGCAGCGTCGAGATCGCGCTGAACGATGAACGGGAAGGTCATCAGGGCGACGGCGACGAGGAGCACCTCCGTGTCGCCGAAGTTGTACTCGAAGAGGCCGGCGACGAGGAACGCGGCGATCGCCGCCATCGAGCCCAGAACGAGCGCGCGCGCGTCCTCATCCCCCGCCGGGATCCGCGAGAGCGTCCGCGCCGACGCCGCGAAGAAGGCGACCCAGATCGCGATCCAGGCGGCGAGGCCGGGGACGCCGCGCTCGACGACGATCTGGAGCGGCGTGTTGTGCAGGTGGCTCGTCGAGCGCCGGAGCGCCTCCGGCGACGCCCACACGGGATAGAGCTGCTTGACCCCTCCCGGGCCGACCCCCGTGAGCGGGTGCGCCCAGGCGAGGCGCAGCCCGGTGTCCAGCATCGCGAGCCGATCACGCGCGGTGTCGTCGTTGAAATCGCCGATCGTGCGCACTCGGTGGAGCACGCCCGGCTCGGCGACGAGCGCCGCGGCGACGACCACCGCGAGCGTCGTCAGCACGAGCGCGCGGCGCCGGAGGACGAGCGCGCATCCCGCGGCCCCGAGGGCGAAGCCGAGCCAGGCGCCGCGCACATAGGTGAGCCCGAGCGCGAGCACTCCCAGGAGCCAGAGAGGCACCATCCAGGCGCGCGCCCGGCCCGCGCGCGCCACGCGGGGCAGCGTGGCCACGAGTACCTGCGTGAGGACGCCTGCGAGGGTCATGTAGATCGAGAAGAAGCCGCGCGCCCGCGCACATTTCCGGAAAAGCAGCCGCCAGGGGCCGGACTCGACGGCGCCGCCCGGCGGACAGAGACCGACCTGCAGGATGGAGAGGAGCGCGACGACCGAGACCGCGACGAAGAGGCCGGTCAGGAAGCGCTGGGCTGCCCGCCGCTCCGGTAGTGCGTAACGCACAACATAGAAGGCGCCCAGCGTGAGCAGGCCCTTCGCGGCCACGAGGCTCTCGGCGGGCCGCGGCGCCGCGAGCGCCGTCACGAGCGTCCACGCGCCGAAGGCGACGAGCGGTCCTGCGAGCGGCCAGCCCGCGCGGCGCGCGCCGGTCTCGCGCGGCCCGAACGCGAGCCATGCGGCGAGAACGACGAGCGTGAGCTCCGAGAGCGTGATCGACGCGGCGAGCCCGAGCGTGAGGGCCACGAGCAGCCATCCGCGGACCGCCGCGGTCCACGGTCCGGCCGGGGTTCCCGCCGCCGACAGAGCGTCCGAGGCGTCGTTCAATACGCGTTGCGGTTACGGAACCCAGACCAGAAGGTCAGGAGGAGGATCTTCAGGTCGAAGCCGAGGCTCCAGCGCTCGATGTAGTAAAGGTCGTACTCGATCCGCTTCTCGATCGAGGTCTGGCCCCGCCAGCCGTTGATCTGCGCCCAGCCGGTGATGCCCGCCTTCATCTTGTGGCGGAGCATGTAGCCGGGCACCCGCCGTCGGAACTCCTCGACGAAGCTCGGGCGCTCAGGGCGCGGGCCGACGAGGCTCATCTCACCGCGCAGGACGTTCCAGAGCTGCGGCAGCTCGTCGAGACTCCAGCGGCGCAGGAACGTCCCGAGCCGCGTGCGCCTCGAGTCGTCCGGCCGGGCCCACACCGGGCCGGTCTCGCCGTGAACGAGGGCGATCCGCGGATCACGCGCGTCGGCCGCCTGCTGCGCCGGCTCTCGCTCGACGAGCTGCCGCAGCTCTGGAACGTCCTGCGCGGCGACATGAGCGTGATCGGCCCGCGGCCGACCCTCCGCTACCAGGTCGAGCAGTACGACGAGGAGCAGTTGCACCGCCTCGACGTCAAGCCCGGAATCACCGGCTGGGCGCAGATCCACGGCCGCGCGGCGCTGCCCTGGGCGGAGCGGATCGAGCTCGACGTCTGGTACGTCGAGCGCCGCTCGCCCTCGGTCGACCTGAAGATCCTCGCGCGGACGCCGCTCGCGCTCTTCAGCGGG
>Ga0134083_10000303_pt1 | contig 11719 bp, 8 predicted proteins | sample 15_taG_21_FD_128870 | JGI IMG/M metagenome (GOLD analysis project Ga0134083, IMG submission 128870) | Grasslands soil microbial communities from the Angelo Coastal Reserve, California, USA - 15_D_Met_40cm_5_24_1 metaG | ecosystem: Environmental > Terrestrial > Soil > Grasslands ... | reverse complement strand
TCTCGCCGATCTCGGAATGGTGAATGACCTGTCAACTCCAGAATAAAAGTTGAATTTGTCCCCGCGCTCGCATCTAAACCTTGAAACATGGTACCGCTGGAATCTCCGCTCTCGCTCCGGTGGGCTTGATACCTCGACGCCGCATTTTGGACAGCTTGTGCTCATAGATTCGCCCGAAGATTTTCGGGGTAAATCCGATATTTAAGATGAGACCTGGGCTAAGGCATCGGGATCGGTTTTTACGGTTAGGCCTCTCAATTCCACGATCCTATTCGGTAAGGGTTGTTGGAAAGAGGTTTAGATTCCTTAGAATCCGTCACTGACGGCATAGCGGATTCAAGACAAGTCTAGAAGTCTGTTGCAGGATTGTGCGTGCTAAAGCTGATGGCGCCGGGGGTGGGATTTGAACCCACGAGGGCCTAAGGCCCATCGGATCTCCGCAACCAACAATCTGGCTTAGCAATCCGACGCCCTACCAGGCTAGGCGACCCCGGCCTACCAAGCTCAGACAAAATGTTCGTCTAAATAACTGTTCATGGAAAAACGGTCGGATAGCGACCTGTCAGTAAAGTTCCCTTCTCCTCGCAGTCAGATTAATGGTCATTTCCGCAATGTCCTCTCCGTACTCAGAGATGCGTTTCAAGCTCTCAAGAGCCAGCCTTACTGCGACAACAGTCTTCTGGTTGAGACGGAAATCGAAGAGCTTGTCCATCACGCCTTCAGCGTCCTTCTCAACTCTTTGGGCAGACACGATTGCAGTGTTAGCCACGGTTCCGTCGACTTTCGTCAAGGATTTCAGAGCATCTTCTAGAACCAAGCTGGTCAAATCGCTTACTTTAGACAAGTCGTCGACAAGACGATGTGGAAGAGGCGCCTCCAATTCTGAGGACGTTCTTGCTATGGTTGTCGCGTGATCGGCGATTCTCTCAAGACTCTTCGAAACAACTCGATAAACCAGGCAATCTCGGGGGTCCGACAACCCGATCTCCTGAATCAGGCTCCGGTTCAATACAGCCATCGTTAATTGTCGTATCAAGAACAGATAGAACCGGTCAACTTCCTCGTCTCTCTTAATAATCTCCTCGGAGAGGGCGGTATCTCTATTCTTCAGCGATTCCACGGCGTCGCGCAGCATGAGTTTGGATATGAGACTCATTCTTGAGATTACCTTTGGCGCGGGGAAATCACCATAAGTCGAAAGGCACTGAACTATCAGCTCATCCTTAGACTCTTCAATAATCTCGGATCCAACGAACATCCTTCGAGCGGCCTCTCTGATGTAAGTCCGGAGGTCAGGCCTTGACGCTGTCGGAAATCGTATCCTTATGAGATCATATCCTGCCAAATACTGAGCGACAACAATTCTCAATATCTGCTCTCTATCCTGATCCTTTGAAGGTGCGAGCACAACCTCCGCGCCCTTGCTCTGATTAGCTGGGATCTTCTCGTGAGGAACCAGAGTAAGCGACGAATCTGACCGTGGAAGTACTGCTACAACGTCTCCCGCCTTGAGACCTTGTTCTTTTACCCAATCCTTGGGAAGAGAAACAGTATAGCTTGCTCCCCCTGTCATCTGGAGCCTTCGAAGCTCGACCTGCTTCATGTGCTGAGCCTATCTCCATTGGTCTATGTATATATTTACCCTAGCTATATACTCGGTGGATTATCTACTTATTTCTCGGGAAGGTATACATTTGGTGATGAAGAAGATGAGTCAGGTCCCAGAACCCCAAAACCTCTCTGAGGCACCCGTAGTTGTATACCCAGATACCGGAGAGAGCGGCGAGACCTATGACATCGAATTTCGAACTCTCCCCTCGGTCGTGCCTTTTCGCTTGTTAGAACTGTTCTTTTCTCTCAAAACTCCGAGTGGGCAGCTAGTTGACTCCGAGACCGGAGGGGCCTACAGGCCGAAGGCCGAAGCGATCCACCAAAACGGGGATCCATAGCTCTAACTGTCTCATCATCGGCAAACACGCGTGACGGTCCAGTTTCCTAACGTCGTCCTTTATCCTAAGGATTAGTATCCGCACCCGCTCCGAGAAGTACAGTGATATACTGACATACATAGCTAGTCAGTATAATCAGTGAGACTGTTAATTACTCGGTAGCCTTCGTCATCTCACCGGATAGTAATGGCAAATAGTCCGGAAGGGATAGTTAGAAAGGGCGGAATTAGCAAGACTCTTTTCATCATCAGTCTAGTAGTCGTCGCCGCGGCAAGCAGTGTCACTGGCTACGCAGTTGCGGGAATATTGAAACCATCTTCATCATCTACGATTTCTCTGAGCGGGGCTGGTGCCACGTTTCCATACCCGTTTATCTCCGCGGCGATAACAAACTACAGCAGGGTAAACCCTGACGTTCAAATCAACTATAATCCTGCGGGTAGCGGTTTCGGTATTACGCAACTTGAGGCCATGACGGTCGATTTCGCGGCATCAGACCAGCCACTCACTGCGACTGATCTATCCAAACTCACCAGCCCTGCAGTACAAATTCCGGAGACAATTGGCGGCGTGGTCATCGCGTATAACTTGGCACCGACGATAAAGACGTCGGGTCTCAACCTAACCGCCACCGTAGCAGCTAGGATATTTTCGGGCGCTATCACGAGCTGGAATGATCCGGCGATCCAAAGTCTCAACACTGTAACTCTTCCCAACGTGCCGATTCGGGTCGCACATCGATCGGACGGATCCGGAACTACCTACGTCTTCACCAGTTGGCTCTATACCTCGGGCACTTGGACCGGTGGAGTGGGAAAGACCGCCATATGGGCCCCGAACTCGTACGGAGCAAATGGCAATCAGGGAGTCGCCGGGTTCATCCAGGGAACAAACAACACGATCGGTTACGTAGAACTCAACTACTCTCTTTCCGCAACTCCCAAGATGACCTACTGCTACATCCAGAATCCTGCAAGCAATTTCATTGCGCCAAGTCTCCGAACTCTCGGTTATGCAGTCTCCAATTACACCTCAACTCTCCCCACAGGGGATGGCAACTGGACGTCAGTGAGTCTGTTGAACCAGCCCGGAGCTCAAACATACCCGATTGCATCTCTCACATACATGATGGTCTACAAAGCGCTGAACGCGAATCCATCCATGACACAGGCGAAGGCTCAGGCCCTAGTCAACTTTCTCTGGTTTGTGGTTCATGATGGACAAGCACAAGCTACGCCCCTTTCCTACGTTCCGCTACCTCAGTCTGTAGTGACAGTCGACGAGACAACCCTACGAAGTATTACGTTCAATAGTCAAACGCTTCACAGCTAGACCCTTGTCCCTCCGATCACGAAGGCTCTTTTCCACGGGCAGGCAACTGCGAGTCCCGTCGTCCATCTGAGTCAATGTCCGCGGCCTGAGGATGAAATAGGCATGTCAGCCCTCTCACACAAACGAAAAACCAGAGTCGATGGGAATCCCGAGATTTAGCATCTTGGCAACCACAGAGGAAGCGGCACCTGCGAAACGCGCAGAAGATAAGGTCTCAGATACTTTCTTTCAAAAGCTGAAAGGGTTCTCTTCGGACGATCTCTTCGAATTCCTTGCGACCTCGATTGGCAGTCTAGTGCTTGTTATTCTGATAGTTACGAGCGTGGTCTTGACCCGTGGATCGCTCGCTGTGTTTGGAAAGTTCGGATTTGGTTTTCTAACAGGAACAGACTGGAACACAAGCCTCGGTAGCGAATCATATGGGGCGCTCCCCTACATTTTAGGAACCTTGGTGACTGCCGGAATAGCCATTTCAGTCGGTATTCTAATCAGCCTAGGGATTGCGATATTTCTCTCGGAAATGGCACCAAGTTTCCTAAGGTCACCCCTTTCACAGGTCATCGAACTTCTTGCCGCGGTTCCTAGCGTCATCTATGGGTTCTGGGGACTCTTTGTCTTCAGGTTCTGGGTCCGTGACTACTTGGAAACACCACTATCCACTTACCTGGGTTGGATCCCTGTCTTCCATGGGACCGCGACGGGCTATGACATACTTACCGCGGGACTAGTCCTTTCGATAATGATCATTCCAACTGTTTCATCAGTCTCTAAAGAGACGATGATGGCAGTACCCTCAAGCCAGAGAGAGGCAGCGTACAGCATTGGGGCAACCCGGTGGGAGGTGGTCAAGCTTGGCGTCCTCCGATATGGTCGCTCCGGCATTTTCGGAGCTGCAATACTCGGGCTAGGACGCGCAGTCGGAGAAACGATGGCAGTCACCATGGTTATAGGGGGTACCCCGGGTCCCTACGTTCTTCCTACTTCTCTCCTCAAAGGAGGGGTGACGTTGTCTTCCCTTATTGCGACCGAATTCGGTGACGCTACTGGGCTTCACCTATCTGCCCTATTCGGACTCGGGATAGTCCTCTTCCTTTTTGCCCTCGTGATCAATATTTTCGCTCGCTTGATGGTTTGGAGAGTCTTCAAGGTAACTGGAGGAATAGTCGAGTGAGGACCTCGACTCCCGGTTGGAGGAGGTTCAAGGATAGAATTGCGTTCTCCCTCGGGTTCCTATGTGTAACTCTCGCAATGATTCCACTGGCAAGCATTTTGTTTGAAGTAGTTAGAAACGGCGCCACCGCTCTAAGCGTCCAGTTTCTAACTGGCACACCAGCCCTCGTAACTCTGCCTACGGGAAATGCAGCTCTCGCTGGTGGGATTGCGGTCTCGATCGAGGGAACGCTCGTTTTGATGGGCCTAACTGCTGTCATAGCGGTTCCGATCGGGTTGCTTGCAGGTGTGTACCTCGCCGAGTTCGGAGATAATAGGTTTGGAAGGAGCATAAGGTTTCTCAACGATGTGCTTAGCGAGTTTCCTTCCATTGTAATTGGGATCCTTGTCTACTCGATCTTGGTCGTCGGGTTAAGAGTAGGCTTCTCTGCTTTTGCAGGGGGAGTAGCTCTATCGATCATAATGTTACCAATAGTTACTCGAACCACAGAGGAGTCGATAAAACTGGTTCCCAGATCGGTGCGCGATGCCGCCATGGCGCTCGGAATAAGAAAATGGAGAGCAACGATAAGTGTAGTATTAAGCACGGCCCGAAGCGGAGTCGTTACTGGAGCGCTCCTCTCTATTGCCCGGATTTCAGGCGAGTCCGCCCCCCTACTCTTGACAATTGGTACAAGTTCGTACTTCTTTTCAGGGCTGAATCAGCAAGTTGACGCGCTCCCCGTTAGAATTTTCCTTCTTTCCAGCGAAAATTATGTCTCAGGTGCCCAGCAACAAGGGTGGGGAGCAGCCTTGATTCTCATCGTCTTAGTATTATGTTTGAACTTGGCGGTACGAATTGCCACCAGAGGCAAGTACGGGGCAGTGAGGTCTAGAATCTGACACTGGGCATCCAAGTGGATAAGGAACTGAAAGCTGAAAATACGAAACCAATCCTGATATCTAGGCCGGTGGAACCGTTAAAGATCCAAACCGATAAGCTCAACGCCTGGTTCGGGAATAACCACGTTCTCAAGGACGTGTCTCTGAGGATCAAAGAGAACCACGTCACCGCAATAATAGGTCCGTCAGGGTGCGGAAAATCAACCCTCATTCGATGTATGAACCGAATGCATGAACTGGTTCCGCAAGCGAAGGTTTCCGGAGCTGTATTACTTGATGATGCCAACGTATACGCCAAAGGCGTCGATCCCGTTAGCGTAAGAAGGAAGATTGGGATGGTATTTCAAAAACCCAACCCGTTTCCGACAATGTCCGTTTATGACAATGTCGCCGCCGGCCTTAAACTAAACGGGGAGAGAGACCACGCTAGACTCGACCGCGCGGTAAAGCGAAGTCTTGACCTCGCATTTCTCTGGGAAGAGGTGAAACACGAGCTTGACAAATCAGGGTCCAGTCTCTCCGGAGGACAACAGCAGAGACTCTGTATCGCTCGTGCTCTAGCCGTTGAACCCGAGGTCTTACTGATGGATGAGCCATGCTCGGCCCTTGATCCTATAGCCACCGCAAAGATAGAGGAACTGATAACAAATCTCAAAGACCAGTACACTGTGGTGATTGTGACTCACAATATGCAGCAGGCCGCTAGGGTGTCAGACTATACCGCTTTCCTTTACCTCGGACAACTCATTGAATACGGTGAGACAACAAACCTGTTCGAGAACCCCACGGAAGAGCTGACAGAGCGGTACCTCACTGGCAAGTTCGGATAGGTGATCTCGGAATGGCACGACTAATGGATTTGGGTCTTGAGAAACTGCGAAATATGGTTCTCGACATGGCAGAACTCTCAGAAAACACAGTATCGACAGCGATAGATGCCTATGTTCAAGGAAAAGATCTCCGGGAACGGATATACAACTGGTCTGAGGAGCTTCGCATGCTCCAAGACGAGGTCAGCGAACTAGCCGTCGAGATAATTGCCAGATACCAACCCGTGGCTTCTGATTTGAGGTTCGTCAAGTCATGTATGGAGGTCGCCTACGGGTTCTCAAGATTCGGTCGATACGCTCATGACATCTCAGATGTATTCGGAATATTCGGCGATTTGTCGACTTGCGACAAGACTGCAATCGAGCGTGTTGGTGGCCAGGCGAAGGAAATGATTCGGTTGAGCATAAAGGCGTTCACGGAGCGGAATGTCGAGATGGCAAGCAAGCTGCCGAAGATGGATGACGTTGTGGACGATGCCTACTTGGATTTCGTCAAGAGATCGGCGACAAGCCCCGACAGCGATACGAAATGCATGATCTCCGGTACTCTGATCTTGAGATACCTTGAGAGAATAGCTGACCATGCTACCTACGTGGGCGAGAGTGTCGCATACATTGTTTCAGGAGAAAGGGCTGCAAGAAAGTAAGGCAAACACCGTTTTTGGCAAGTCAATATCTTACTATCGAAATGCGTAAGTCAGTACCCTAGATGCAACCTCCTTCGAGAATGTAACTATCCGATGGAACGTTTCCAAAACCTCAGTGGATACATGATTAGAGGTCGGATTCCAAAGAACGAAGCATGCCGGACGCACATAGGTGGATTAGGCAGGCATACACTAAATTCAAAATGGATTCGACGGGCCCTTACTCGCGGTGGAAAACTAGGTTACGAGTCTGCGAAGGGTTATACCTCCAATTATCTAATTCGGAATTCTCGGATGGCATCCGTCATCTGGGCTGTGTTGTCTCTTCAGTCCTGTCGGAAGAGCGGAGAATAGTAGCCAGCCTCGCGTTGCAATTCACGAATCAAGCGACAAGGCTCCGAGGAGGCTTCTTCCGGAAAGAGTTCGCGATGTGAAAGTTAGTCCTTTCAAAAAAATCTGACGACGCACAGAAGAGAAGGGTTCACTACTCTTCCTTCCGGAATATGAGGCAGTATTGGTGCGAACGGTTTCCAACCCAGGCGTTGTAAATTCCAAGAGGAAGCAGCCGTTTATCATCATGCAACCAGACCCTCTCATCCTTTGGAACCCACGATTCGGCCAGAGTTGTCAACGTGTCAAACGCGAGAGGGTAGAGCCGACCCTGTGAGAAAACATTGTTCGTCACGACTACCAAGTACCCTCCGACCTTCATGACCCCATACACTTCGCTAAAGATTCGTTCTTGGGCATCGAGAAATTCCTCGTAATCGCCAATGTTTCCAATATCCTCAGGGTTGTCACTATAGTTAGTGTCAAGTCCATTCTGCTTGCGTTCGCGTTGTCGGAGGCTGGCGCGCTTCAGCTGATTCCAGTATGGCGGCGAGGTGATGCAGAAATCTACCTCACGAACGTAATCTTTCTCCAAGATCTTCCTTAGGTCCCGGGAGTTCCCTTGGAGTACAAGTTGCCGCGTTCCGTCAGAGGGCGCGATCTCTTCGAGCCGCGACCTGGCCATAGCGGCGTAGCGAGGATTGATCTCAACTCCAACCGCGTTACGCCCCGCAGCCCTTGCTGCAAGAAGTGTACTCCCGGTTCCCAAGAACGGGTCCAGGACCCACATGTTCCGTTTAGTGAAGAACTCCACAAACTCGCGGACAAGTGTCTCGGGAAAACCCGCCGGATGAATCAGTTTCGTCCGATCTCGAGGTGGAGGGCTGTGTTTGAACCAGGACTTTGTGAACTTGATCCACTCTTTTCCAGAGAGATCGTTTAGTCGGTTTACTGGTCTACGTTTCTTGGGAAATTCATCGTTTGACGACAAGAGTTTTATCGGCGTCCCGACGTTAGAAACTAGGTTTATTAACGGGTTTCCAGCCGCCGTACTTTTCACCTGTGGTAGGTCGGACTCTAAGCCGTCCCCCGCTCCCGAGGTAGCTACTAATAATTGGTAAAGAAGCAAGACAAGGAGAAGGAACTCTCTTACGACGTATTCAAGCACGAACTTGTCCCAAAACACATCCTCCTCAAGCCTGAAGAAGCGAAGGACGTACTAGGCCGCTTTCACATCAAACCGTTCCAGCTACCATACATCAAGTCAAGCGACCCCGCTGCTAGAACAGTTGGTGCGAAACCAGGCGATATCATCAAGGTCATCCGGAGGAGCGCGACCGCGGGAGAATCCGACTTTTACAGATATGTCGTGGAAGATTTTTGAAAAAGTATTGTTTTGAGGAAAATTGAATGGCAGTAACAACCCAACAACTCTGGAACCTATCTAAAGAGTTCATCAAGGACAGCGGACTCGTTCGCCAACACATCGACTCCTACGACGATTTTGTTGATAGAGGACTTCAGGCAATTGTTGACGAGGTTGGGGAACTACCAATCGAAATCGGAGACTATCCATTAAGGATCAAACTTGGCAAGATAGAGATTGGAGCACCTCGAGTAATAGAAGTAGATGGTACGGAGAGATCGATCTATCCCGCTGAGGCAAGAATTCGGAATCTGACTTATGCAGCACCCCTCCACATGGAAATGATCCCGGTGATCGGGGAACGTGAGGGGCAACCCGAAATGGTCTACATTGGGGACCTGCCTGTAATGCTCAAATCAAAAATCTGCTTACTCTCCAAACTTTCACCTGATGATCTCATAGGTGTGGGAGAAGATCCGCTTGATCCCGGAGGATATTTCATAGTAAACGGGTCAGAACGAGTTATCGTTGCACTTGAAGACCTGGCCGCTAATCGTATTCTCGTAGATGTCGAACACACCGGCGTTAATCCGACCTACAAGGCCAAGATATTTTCCACAACAGTCGGTTTCCGAGCCCGAATTGAGGTCGCTCTGAAAGGTGATGGAGGAATCTACGTGACAATGCCTGGGATTCCAAGCGATATTCCTTTGATGATCCTCATGAGGGCACTTGGCTTCGAAGAAGATGCTAAGATTGCCGAGCTCGTCAGCACAGATCCAGACATTCAGGACGAGCTCGAAGTATCCTACGAAAAGTCACTAGAAGCTAACAACGTCCATGACGCGCTTCTCTATCTCGGTAACCGTCTAGCTCCGGGACAAGTCGACGAGTACCGACTTAAGAAAGCCGAGTCTGTGTTGGACCGGAATTTCCTACCGCACTTGGGTAGACTACCTTCCGAGCGAAGAGAAAAGGGCCTCTTCTTGACAGAAATCGCTGCTCGAATAATAGAGGTAAAGCATGAAAGGAGAAGCCCCGATGACAAAGACCATTACGCAAACAAACGACTGAAACTGGCCGGCTCTCTCTTGGCAGAGCTTTTCCGAATATCCTTCCGAAACCTCACACGCGATCTCAAGTACCAACTTGAGAGGATAACAATCAGACGACACATAGAATTCTCAATCGCTAATGCTATCAGGCCGGGCATAATCACTGAAAGAGTTCAGCATGCAATAGCAACAGGGAACTGGGTAAGGGGAAGAATCGGAGTAACACAGCTGCTGGATCGCACAAACTTCGTTAGCACCTTAAGCCACCTCAGAAGGCTACAGTCACCGCTCAGCCGCAGCCAACCTAACCTCGAAGCTAGAGATCTTCACCCAACGCATTATGGAAGACTCTGTCCCGACGAGACGCCCGAAGGATCGAACTGCGGGCTTGTCAAGAACCTAGCCCTTTCCAGCAGCATCTCGGTTGGAGTCGAACCACGAGAAATGGTCGACAAACTACGCAGAATGGGCGTAGTGTTGATTGAAGAATCCGACAAGAAACTCAGAGCCACAGGAGGCAAGGCCATAGTCGACGGAATATTGGCGGGATATTCCAAAGATCCCGAGGCCCTAGCGGGAGAGCTCAGAGAGCTCCGGCGTGAAGGAAAACTAAGCTCTGAAGTAAATGTCTCATTCCACCCCCCGGAAGCGCAAGGCGGGCGACCGGATCTGCATGTCAACTGTGACGCGGGAAGAGTCCGTCGCCCAGTGATCATAGTTGAGGACGGCAGACCACGTCTGACCGAGGATCATCTCATCCAGCTCGAACAGGGACGAATCACCTGGCAGGACCTGGTTAGGTCAGGCGTGGTAGAGATGCTTGATGCAGACGAAGAGGAAAATGCGCTTATAGCGATGTATGAACACGATCTTAGAAAAGATCACACCCATCTCGAAATCGCTCCCTATGTAATGCTCGGAATCGCTGCAAGCATGATTCCGTTCCCAGAGCACAACCAGTCTCCAAGAAACGCGTACGAATCTGCAATGGCAAAGCAGGCCCTCGGCGTTTTCTCCACCAACTTCTTCACTAGAGTGGACTCTCGTTCACATCTCTTGCACTATGCACAAACCCCGATCGTCCAGACGAAGCCGATGGAAATCTTCAACGCTCTTGAGCGCCCTTCCGGACAAAACGTCGTCGTAGCCATTCTCTCCTTCCAAGGCTACAACATGGAGGACGCGATTATCATCAACAAATCCTCCGTTGACAGAGGCCTCTTCCGCTCCACATTTTACCGAATATACGAGGCTGAAAGCAGACAGTACCTCGGAGGACTACGCGACAAGTTCGAGATTCCAGAAGCAGGAATCCGAGGATACCGAGGTGACCGCTACTACCGGCTCATAGAGGAGGACGGAATCATCTCCCCTGAAGCAGAAGCCACCGGCAACACGGTCCTCGTAGGAAGAACAAGCCCGCCGAGATTCATGGAAGAATACCGCGAGTTCGAAGCAAAGGGCCCGACGAAACGCGACTCTTCCGTAACGATGAGACCCTCGGAACAGGGAACCATCGATCAAGTCTTCGTAACCGAATCCATCGAAGGAAGTAAACTCGTCAAGGTCAAAGTAAGAGACCTTCGTGTCCCCGAACTGGGCGACAAATTCGCATCACGCCACGGACAAAAGGGAGTGATCGGACTCCTCGTACCACAAGAAGACATGCCCTTCACAGTTGACGGAGTCGTCCCTGACGTTATCATCAATCCGCATGCTATCCCATCCAGAATGACGATCGGACAGTTCGTAGAAACACTTGGCGGAAAACTCGCATCGCAAATGGGAGAGATTATGGACGGCACTGCCTTCGAAAACATAGGACCACAAGCCATAGGCGACATGTTGACCAAGCTCGGCTTCGCGAAGAGCGGGCGAGAACCACTATACAACGGGATCACCGGAGAACGGCTTGCCGCAGACCTATTCATCGGAGTGGTCTACTACCAGAAACTCCACCACATGGTAGCCGACAAGATGCACGCCCGCGCCAGAGGCCAAGTTCAGATGCTCACCCGACAACCCACCGAAGGGAGAGCCAGAGGAGGAGGATTACGATTCGGAGAAATGGAAAGAGACTGCCTTATCGGACACGGAGCATCAGCCCTACTCCGCGACAGGCTCCTAGAAGAGTCTGACAAATACATCGCTTACGTCT
>Ga0134083_10000299_pt1 | contig 11760 bp, 9 predicted proteins | sample 15_taG_21_FD_128870 | JGI IMG/M metagenome (GOLD analysis project Ga0134083, IMG submission 128870) | Grasslands soil microbial communities from the Angelo Coastal Reserve, California, USA - 15_D_Met_40cm_5_24_1 metaG | ecosystem: Environmental > Terrestrial > Soil > Grasslands ... | reverse complement strand
GTGACGAGGATGCCGTACGGCTCCGCCGACTGGAGGATATCGGACGCGAAGTCCCGCGCCAGCGTCTCGCCCGCGCGCGATGCGGTGAGCCGGTTGCCGGCGAGCGGGATCAGCGCGAGCAACAGCAGGGGGGTGGCGAAGCGCCAGCGACGCTCGGGATCTGGCTCGCGGTCTTCGAGCCACTCCGCCGCCCACTCCATCAGCGTCGCGAGCCCTAAGCCCACCCAGACGCCCCACAGCGCGAACGACGTGATGAAGAAGTAATCGCGCTCGCGGACCTCGCGTGCCAGCTGCGACCGGTCGAGCAGCTGCGAGTAACCGTACTTGAAGTTGAGGTAAAAGATGAGCAGCAGCGTGAACGTGACCATGAGTGCAGTCATCGCGAGCGCGGCGCGACGGTCAGCGCGCCAGTGCCGCCAGGCGCCGAGCAGGCCGAGCGAGAGGAACACGACGGCGAGCCCGCGCTGCAACCCGCCTACCCAGTCGTGGGCCCATTGCCAGCCGAAGTATTGGACCCACATCCCGATCTGCGCCGTGATCGTCGCCTGCCGCTGGCTCACGGGCGGCTTGCCGTACTGCTGGCGCGTGAGCACGTCCCAGAAGGCCTGCCAGTTGGTCGGCTCCCCTTCGTTGATCGGCGGGAAGTGCCCGGCGCGGATTGGCAGGAACAGGTAGACCGAGATGCCTGCGACCGCGACGACGAGCACTGCGAGCGCGAAATCCCAGTTCCGGGCGCGGAACAGGGCATTGCCGAGCGCGGCGAGGAACAGCAGACGGCGGCCTTCAGGGGTGCCGCGTTCTCGAGGCCCGTGGCCACGATCATGGCGTACACGCTGCAGAACAGGAACCACTGGGACCACTCCACCCGGCGCGACTCGTCGTCCGCCGGGCGCTGCGCCTTGAGCGACGGCAGCAGCAGGACCACCACGACCGGCCCGACCAACACGCCCATCATGTGGTTGGTCGCGGTGAGGGCCAGCAGGTACACGATCAAAAGCAGGTGATGGTCGTGTGCTTCGCCGGGGGGCTGGTCGTCCCAGCGCAGGATCAGCCACAGCACCAGGGCGACCGAGAGCAGCGACAGGGTGTACACCTTCTCGTTCACGACCGACTGGTTCCACACGGTGAACGCGGTCGCCGAGCAGATCGCGCCCGCCAGCGCGGCGAGCCGCCGCGGCCACGTCGCCGGGACCCACGCCCGCATCAAGCGCTCGCCCACCAGGAACCAGCACCCCGCGGCGACCGCGCTCGTGACGGCCGCGAGGAGGTTGATCCGCATCGCGTACCCCGCCGCCAGCGGCAGCAGGCCCCAGACGTGTGCCAGGATCGTGAACAGCGGGTTGCCGGGTGGATGCGGGATGCCCAGCACGTACGCCGCGGCGATGTACTCGGAGGTGTCCCAGAACTGCGTCGTCGGCGCGAGCGTCATGACGTAGAGAACCAAGGCGCCGAGCGACACTAGCCCGGCCATGAGGTACGGCGGGGCTTCGGGCGCCCGCCCCTCTCCGACGACGGCCGACGCAGCGACCACCCGCTCGGTCACCGGGATCTTCACCGCTTGCTGTGCTTGGCTCACGCGCGTCCTCTAGTTAATTGCCGGCGGCGCGCCGCTCGGCGGGCAGCGTGTATGTCGTGTTGGCGAGGATCGCGTCGCGCAGCTCACCCGCCCGGAGCGCCAGCGCCGGCTCTCGCTCCCGCAGCACCGCCGCGATCGTATCGTACACGAAGGCGTAGCCGAACAGGTTGCTCTGCGACGGGACGTCCACCCAGCCGCGCGGCCGGGGGCGAGCCGCGGTCTCACCCCCCGAGTACACATCGAACGCCAACGCGCGCGTCCGCGGTATGTTCACGAACCCTCGGCCCGGCACGAGCCGCACGGTGTCGCTCGGCGTGACCGTCCGGGGCACCACGCGACGCACCAACCCTTCGCCCAGCAGATAGGGGGAAAGCCCCAACTGGTCCGCGTAGTTCCCCGTGGAGGTGGAGAAGTAAATGGGGCGCTTGCCCAGCTGATCCTTAATGATCTGTAGCACCGCCAGGTCGGAGCGCTCCAGGTAGGGACGCCCCAAAGCGCGGGGGTCGACCGTGACCTCAATCGGCCCGAGGTAGCCCGTGATCGGCTGCGCGAGGGGGGCGTACGGCGGGAGGGTGTCCGCGGGCTCACGCAAATAGTATCGGCTCATCCACGGCGTCGTCGGCCGCGGCCAGTTCCGGTTGCCGTACAGGGCGGGGGCAGACCGGGGGTCGAAGATCGGGGGAGGCCGGCGCTGCAACTGGCGCAGATACCAGTCGGTGTTGGCGAGCGACAACACGAGCACGTTCACGTCCCGGCGTACACCCTCCACTTCCTGCGCATACCACAATGGGAACGTATCGTTGTCGCCGGCCGTAACCACGAGCGCGTAGGGGTCGAGCGACTGCAGCACATCGCGGGCAAAGTCACGGGCCATCGTCTCGCCCGCGCGCGAGGCGGTGAGGCGATTGCCGAGCAGCGGCACGAGCGCGACGAGCAGGACGGGCGTGCACACCGCCCAGCGCCGCGCGGCGTTCGGCTCGCGGGCGCTCAGGCCGCTCTGGAGCCACTCCATCAGCGCTGCGAGGCCCATTCCCACCCAGATCCCCCACAGCGCAAACGACGCGATGAAGAAATAGTCGCGCTCCCGCACCTCGTGCTCGAGGCCCGGGGCGTTGTAGGGCTGCGAGAACCCCCACTTGAAGTTCAGGTAGAAGACGAGCGCCACCGTGAGCGTGATGACGAGCGTGGTCATCGCGAGCGCGGCACGACGCTCGGCGCGCCACTGCCGCCGGGCGCCCGCCAGGCCGAGCGCCGCGAAGGCCACCGCCAGGAAGCGCTGCACCGCCGCGTCCCAGTCGTGGCCGAACTGCCATGTGAAGTACTGCAGGTAGTTCAGGAGCTGCTGTCCGTAGAGGACGAGCGTGTGGCCGGGGTTGTCCGGGCCGGGTGGATACATGGGATTAGCGAACACCGACGGCTTTCCGAACTGCGCGCGTGCAAGGACGGCCTGGAGGGCCTGCCACGTGGTCGGCTCGCCCTCGTTCAGGTAAGGATCGAAGTGCGCGCGGATCGGCATGAAGAGGTCGACGCTGGTCCCCACCGCCGCGACGAGGGCCGCCGCGATGAGGAAGCGGGGCCGCACCAGGGCGCGGGGATCGGTCGCCAGGACGTAGACCAGCACGGCGGGCGCGGCGAGCACTCCCATGAGGTGGTTCGTTGCCGTGAGCGCGAGCAGGTACACGATCAGCACGAGCTGGTGGTCGCGCCGGGCCGCGGCGGGCTGATCGGCCCAGCGCACCGCGAGCCACAGCACGAGCGCGATCGAGAGGACGCTCACCGTATACACCTTTTCGTTCACCACCGACTGGTTCCACACCGTGAACGTCGTCGCGCTGACCATCACCCCCGCAGCCGCGCTGAGGCGCCGCGGCCACGTGGGTGACACGATCGGGCGCAACCAGCGCTCCGCGATCAGGAACCAGAACCCTGCGGCCGCCGCGCTCGTCGCTGCGGCGAGCAGGTTGATGCGCCGCGCGTAGTCGGCGCCGAGTGGGAGCAGTCCCCACGCGTGCGCCAGTAGGATGAAGAGCGGGTTCGCGGGAGGATGAGGAATGCCGAATGAGTGCACGGCGGTGATGTACTCCGACGCGTCCCAGAACTGCGTCGTCGGCGCGAGCGTCACGATGTAAAGGATCAGCGCGCCCAGAGCGACGACCAGTGCGGCGACATAGGGAGGGCGCCCGGCGTCGGTGTACGGCGTGAGTTGGTCGCGCATGCTCGTCATGTGGTTAGTGCCGGAACTGCCGGACGCCCGTGACCACCATCGCTAGCCCGTGCCGATCGGCGGCCGCGATCACCTCGGCGTCGTTGACCGAGCCGCCGGGCTGGATAATCGCGCGCACCCCGGCGCGGGCTGCCTCTTCTACCCCGTCTGCGAACGGAAAGAACGCGTCGGAAGCTAACACTGCACCAGCCGGATCGTGGCCTTGCTGGCGCGCCTTGTGGACCGCGAGGAACGAGGCATCCACTCGCGACATCTGCCCGGCGCCGATGCCGATCGCTGCCTCGCGCTGGGCGAGCAGGATCGCGTTCGACTTGACTGTCCCGACGGCCGCCCAGGCGAACCGCAGATCGGTCCATTCAGCCTCAGTGGGAGAGCGCCGCGTGACGACCTGCCACTCCGCTTCGGCCGCCGCCCGGGCCGGTCGGGAACGCTCCTGGACGAGGAAGCCGCCGCGGATCCGCTTGAAGTCCCAGCCCGGCGGGTCCGGATCGGCGGCGAGCCGGAGGACACGCAGGTTCTTCTTCTCTCGCAATACGCCCAACGCGTCATCCCGGAAGGCGGGCGCGACCACCACCTCGACGAACAGCTCACGCATCGCCTCGGCGGCGGCGCGGTCCAGCCCCGCATTGAACGCGATCACCGACCCGAAGGCCGACGTGCGGTCCGTCGCGAGTGCGCGCTCGTATGCTGCGGCAGGGACCGGGCCCAGGGCGATGCCGCACGGGGTGGTGTGTTTGATGATGGCGCACGCCGCGCGGTCGGAGCCGCTCCACGGCGCCACCGCCGCGAGCGCGGCGTCCACGTCGAGCAGGTTGTTGAACGAGAGCTCCTTGCCGTGCAGCTGCTCCACGTCGCGGATGCCGGGCTCGTCGACGGCGTACAACGCCGCCGCCTGGTGGGGATTCTCTCCGTAGCGTAGCTCCTGGCGGCGCTCCAGCGCCAACGTGATCCGCTCGGGCCAGCCGGGGCGGTCCCGGACCAGATAGCCGTGAATGGCCGCGTCGTATGCGGCGGTGTGGGCGAAGACCTTGGCGGCGAGCTCCCGCCTCAGCTCGGGGCTGACGCCGGCTATCCCCGGGCTGACGCCGGCTATCCCCGGGCTGACGCCGGCTGTCCCCGGGCTGACGCCCGGGGCTACGGCGCCCGACTTGAGCGCGGAGAGCACGACCGGATAATCATCCGGGTCGACGACGACGATGACATCCTGGTGATTCTTCGCGGCCGAGCGCAGCATCGACGGGCCGCCGATGTCGATCTGCTCGATCGCCTGCTCGAACGTCACGCCCGGCCGCGCGATCGTTTCGCGAAACGGGTAGAGATTGACCGCCACGAGATCGATCGGCGTGATGCCGTGCTGCTGGAGCGCCGCCCGGTCGCCGGCATGACCGCGCCGCGCCAGCAGGCCGCCGTGCACCTTGGGGTGCAGCGTCTTCACCCGCCCGTCCATCATCTCGGGGAACCCGGTGACCTGTTCGATGGGGGTCACCGGTACCCCAGCCTTGCGCAGCGTGTCCGCCGTGCCGCCGGTGGACACGATCTCGCACCTGAGGGCCGCGAGCTCGCGAGCAAACTCAACGACGCCCCGCTTGTCCGAGACCGACACCAGTGCTCTCACCAGGTCTCGCCCACCGCCTGGATCATGTCGGCGAGGCTCACGACATCGCGCAAGTCCACGACCTCGGCGGGAGAGCGGGAGTAGCGGAGCGGCCAGCCCATGGCGACGTCGACGACGCCGTACGGCGTGAACACGGAGCCATCGTTGCCCCCGTTGGTGGTGCCGACCTGAAGCTTCACACCCCGCGCACGGGCGACTTGGACGAGCGAATCGACGTAGGCGGGAGGTGTGATGGACGAGTTGTCGAGCGCCCGTGCGACCGCGCCCTGGCCGATCGGTGCCACCGCGAAGTTCGGCAGCTCCAGTGGCGAATCGGCGGAAACGAAGGTGTCGATGACATGCACGCGCCGCGGCGTGGTGCCAAGCACATACGGTGCACGCTGCAGCGTCGTGCTTGGCCGAGCCCATCCTTTAGGATGGGGATCCATCGCGCCGTCGACTCTCATCGACAAACCTCACCGCAAGTGTGTTCTGCGCCGCGAACGCGGACGCATCGGGAAACAGTCGCACGGGAACGCTCGGCATGCCTCTCCGAGCCAACTCCAGGACTACCAGCGGCAGCAAGCGATGCTCCACCTCGAGCACGCGTGCCGCGAGCGTGTCCGGCGTGTCCCCGGGACGCACCGGCACGGGCCACTGGGCGATGATCGGCCCGTGGTCGTATTCCTCGTCCACGTAGTGAACCGTCGCCCCCGAGATCGCGGCGCCGCTCGCGAGCACCCGCTCGTGCACGCGGCGCCCGTACATGCCGGGGCCGCCGAAGGCGGGGAGCAGCGCCGGATGGATATTAATCATCCGCAGCGCAAAGCGGGCGACCGCGGCGGGCGGCACCCGCTTCAAGTAGCCGGCCAGGACGACGAGGTTGGCGTCGCCCAGGCTAGTGATGACCTCGGCGGCGTCGGCGGGGTCGGAGAGCACGGTGGCGGGCACGCCCCGCTGGCGGGCTCGCTCCAGCGCGCCGGCGTCAGCGCGGCTCGAGATTACGCCGGCGACCCGCGCGACTCCCGATTCCGCGAGCGCGTCGAGCAGGGCGAGCAGGTTCGTGCCGCCGCCCGAGACGAGCACGGCGAGGCGAACCGGGGGGGGCGTCACCGCGGGCAGGGGCTGAGCGACTTGGGCTTCGTTCCGACGCTCACGCTCAGCGAGAACGGGCCCGTCGCGAACTTGTCGGTGCTGGTGACGACGATCGTATAGTCTCCGGTCCGCGGCAGTCGCACCGTCAGCCGCGCGTTACACCGGCCGCCCGAGTCGTCATCCTGCGGCGGGCGGTCGAGGCCGGGGCCGAGCAGGAACTCGTACGCGTCGAACGCGTCGGAGGTGAGGTCGATCGTGACGATCTCGCCGGCGGCGCCGGCGAGCCTCCACGGCTGGGCGTAGGTGCTCTCGGCCGCGAGCACGAGGTCGCGGGCTCCGAGCGAGTCCCGGATCGTGGCCCCGGGCGCGATCGCCCCCTTCGGCGTCGGCGGCGCGGCGGGAGGAGGCGGGGACGGCTTGTGCTGTGCTGCAACGGAGCGGAGGACGGGCAGCATCAGGAGCCACAGCGCCGCGAGGACGCGGACCTTAAATCCCGTGCGGGTGCGCTCCATGTCGTTCCGCAATCTGCGGTTGCTATTCCCCCTGCACAATCCGGTCGACCGCGGCGCTCAAGTCCGGCACGACTGTCGTCCCACGCGCCTCGGCCTCGACCCGGTCGGTCGCGCCGCTCCCGGTTTGCACGAGGATCGCCTGGGAGGCGGCTGCGCCGAGGGCGCGCGCCGGCGCGATGTCGCGCCACCGGTCGCCCACCCAGTACGAGCGCTGGAGGTCGATCCCCAACGCCGCCTGGGCGTCACGGAACAGCTTCACCCCCGGCTTGCGACAGTCGCACGGCCCGTCCGCGTCCGGATGGTGCGGGCAGAAGTAAGCGGCGTCGATGTGCGCGCTGTGCGCGGCGAGCAGCTCCGCCAGCCGGCGCTGCACTGCGGCGTACGCGGCCTCGTCGTACAGCCCGCGCCCGATCCCCGACTGGTTCGTCACGATCACCACCAACCAGCCCGTCTGGTTCAGCCGGCGGATCGCGGCGGCAGCGCCGGGAAGCAGGCGCACCTTCCCCGGCTCGTGCAGGAAGCCGGGGGGCGGGTCGTCCACGATCGTGCCGTCGCGGTCCAGGAACACCGCGCGGTGCTTGCCCTCAGGCATCCAAGGCGGCGCGGACCGCGCGGGCGACCTGCTCGATCTGGTCGGGGAAGATGGTCCGCGGGTCGAGGACGACGTGGTCGTCGGCGATGCGAACAATGACGGGCGGGTCCGTCGCTCGGAGCCGCGCGGCCAAGACCTCAGACGTCAGGTGGTCAGACGTCAGCTGAACCAACCACGTCTTGAGGGTCTTGCCTGGGAACGAACCGCCGCCGACTTCCGATTCTCCCTCGATTACGTCCGAACCTTTGCCCACGCCTTTGTGCAACGCTTCTGCGCGTCGACGTATCTGCGTGACGTCTTCGGTCAGCATCCGGAGTACCGGTATTTCACGCCGGGCGATCTCCGGATCGCGATAGAGCGCCAGCGTCGCTTCGAGCGCGGCCAGGGTGAACTTATCGGACCGGACTGCCCGGGCGAGCGGATCGGTGCGGCAAGCGTCGATCGCCGGCTTCGTGCCGAGCAGGATCCCGGCCTGCGGGCCACCGAGCAGCTTGTCGCCGGAGAAGACGACCGCGTCGACGCCGCTCGCCAGCGCCTCGCCGACGCTTGGCTCTCCCGCAAGCCCCCAAGCGGAGAGGTCGAGCAGCAGGCCGCTGCCCAGATCGAACAGGCTCGCGATCCCGGCGCCGCGCGCCATGGCGGCGATGTCGCGCGCGGGCACTTCGCTCGTGAAGCCCGTCACCCGGAAGTTGGAGCGGTGCACCTTGAGGAGCAGGCGCGTCGCGGGGCCGATGGCGCCCTCATAGTCCTTGGGGTGCGTGCGGTTCGTGGTTCCCACCTCGACGAGCTTCGCGCCAGAGCGGGCCATGATGTCGGGGATGCGGAACGCCCCGCCGATCTCCACCAGCTCGCCGCGTGACACGACCGCGTCGCCGTCGCGGGCCAGGCCCGAGAGCGCGAGCAGCAGCGCGCTGGCCGCGTTGTTCACGACGAGCGCGTCTTCCGCGCCCGTGAGCTCGGTGAGGAGCCCGCGGCAGAGGCCGTGGCGTGAGCCGCGCGCGCCCCGTGCGAGGTCGTATTCGAGGTTCGAGTACGCGCCCGCGATGCGCGCCATCGCCTCGATCGCCGGACGTGCGAGCGGCGCTCGGCCGAGGTTCGTGTGCAGCACCACGCCGGCCGCGTTGATCACCGGGCCGAACGACGGCGCGGCGAGGCGCCGTACCTTCGCGAGCACCGCCCGGCCCCACCCCTCAGGCGGCGCCGTCCCGCCGTTGGCGCGCGCGACGTCGATCGTCTCCCGCACGGCGCGCAACACGAGACTGCGGGGGTGAGCCGCGAGCAGCGCCGCCACGTCGGGCTCGGCGAGCAACGCCTCTACGGCGGGCAACCGGCGGCGCGGGTCGGTCATGGCGACTTCGAGGTGTCGCGCGGCGCCCGGGTGGTGTCCCGGGCGGCCGGCTTCGGCACCGGAACGGTCAGCACTCCCTGCGCGTCCGCGGCGGCACCGTTCAGATTGGTCGCGCCGTGGAAGCGGATCAGGTACTTCGAGCCTGGCGTGAGCGGCCGCGCGGCCTGCAGGACCACGCGGTCGAAGGGCACGGGGCGCTGCTTGAGCAGCTGGCGGACCTTCGTCGTGTCGGCTGCCGCTGCGCGCGGAGCTGCCTCCCCGGGAAGCGCGGGTGCCCGCCGGGCTGCCGCGGGCGGACGTGCCGCTCCCGCGCGCACCGTGTCGCGGCGAGCGGTCGTGTCTTTCGCACGGCGCACGGAATCCGCGCTGGCTCGGGCCTTCGCCTGCAGCGAGTCGTACTGTGCGGTGGTGAACAGCGCCCGCACTGCCACCGGGGTCGTGTCGGGCAGCGCGTACAGCCGCACCTGCGCCGCGTCCAGCGGCCGGCGCGGATCGAGCGGCGCCGTGAACTGGATGCGACAGGCGAGCGAGTCCACCGCATCGACGCCGCGGATGCGCGGCCCCACGGTGTCGTGGGCGAACACCCACAGCACTGCGCTCCCGGACGAATCGATCGCGACCGTGGTCGAGTCGAACGGCTCACGCCGGTCGAGCTGGCGGTTGCTGTTTTGGTCTTGGATTGCCCAGACGCGGTAGCGCGCCCGCGGGATGTCGCTCAAGTGGAAGTCGCCCGCCGAGTCGGCGACGGTGACGTATGCGACGGTGTCGGGCAGCGGCGCCGCGCGGATCACCGCCCCCGCCAGCGCCCGTTGCTCGACCCATTGCAGCACGGTTCCCGCCAGAGCGGCGTGGGGGAGGGGAGCACCGGTCGAGAAGATCGCGGTCTTCCCCTGCTTCAGGATGTTGCGCCGCAGGTCGACGATGCCGGGGAGCAGCTCGAGGTGATACACACGGTTCGGCTTCCACCCTTCGGCTGGCTTCACATGGATCGCGCTGCGGTGCCACGACACGTGCACGTCGCCCGCGACCGGCGAGAGCACGATCTGGCCTGCGAGCCCGTTCACCGGGGCCGCTCCCCCTCCGCCGCCGCCCCCTCCACCACGCGCTCCACCGCCTGGCATCTCGTCGATCACTTCGTCGAACTGGATGACAGCGTCGCCCTTGAAGCCGGGGAGCACTGCCCCGGACTCGGGAACGAACCGGACCACCTGGGGCGGCGCCTTGTCGGGCGGCCCGCCCGGCGGTGGGCCCTGGTTGGCGCACGCGCCCAGCCCGGCGACTACGAGCAGCCGAGCGACTTGAGCTTGTCGGCCAGCGCCTGCCGCTGGTCGCGCCACGCCCGCTCCTTCTCGCGCTCCTTGGCGACCACCTCGGCGGGCGCCCGCGCGACGAAATTCTGGTTGGTGAGCTTCGCCGCGAGCCCGGTAAGCTGCTGGTCGAGCCGGCTCAGGTCGCTCGAGAGGCGGCGGCACTCCTGCTGCACGTCGATCTCGCCCTCCAGCGCCACGAACACGTCGCTGCCGTCGGCTAGCACCGCGTGCGCGCCCACGCTGCTGTGCGTGCCGTCGAAGGTGAGCTCGGACAGCTGAGCGAGCCGCAAGATCGTCTCCCGCTCTCCTGCCAGCGCGCGACGCACCCGCTCGCTCTTCGGCTGCACCGACGCCGCGAGGCGTGCCTTCGGGGGCACCCGGTACTCGGCACGCAGCATCCGGATCGACGAGATCGTTTCCTGCACCAGCGGGAACTGCTGATCCGCCGCGGCGTCCGCGAGGGCGGCGCGCGGCGCCGGCCACGCCGCCACCACCAGCAGCTCGTCCGCGGTCCGGCCGGGCAGCTTTTGCCACAGCTCTTCGGTGATGAACGGCACGACGGGATGCAGCAGCCGCAACACCGTGTCGAAGCAGTAGGCGAGCACGGCCGCGGACACCGGAGCGGAGGCCTCCCGTAGCGACTGCGTATTTTTGTCGCGCAGGGAGGCCTCCGCTCCGGTGACCGCAGCCAGTCGCGGATTGACGGCCTCCACGTACCAGTCCGCCAGCTCCTTCCAGGCGAACTCGAAGCACCGCTTCGCTCCCTCGTCCAGTCGGAACTGCTCGAACGACGCGGTGGTCTCGCGGATCGTCGCCTGCAGCCGCGACAGGATCCAGCGGTCCGCGAGCGGCAAGCGCGGCACATCGAGCGCATCGATCGACTGGACCCGCTCTGGCAGCTGCGCCAGGATGAAGCGGCCGATGTTCCAGACCTTGTTCGCAAAGTTGCGGCCCGGGGCGAACGTCGTCTCCAGATCGTTCGGGTCGAGGATCACGTCTGCGCCGAGCGAGCTGCCGGCGATCAGCGTCCAGCGCAGCGCGTCGGCGCCGTACAAGCGCACCACGTCGAGCGGGTCGATCCCGTTGCCCAGCGACTTGGACATCTTGCGATGCTGGGTGTCGCGCACGGTCCCGTGCAAGTACACCTTCGTGAACGGCAGCTGGCGCTCCATGAAGTGGTAGCCGGACATCAGCATCCGGGCTACCCAGAAAAACAGGATCTCCGGCGCGGTGACCAGTGTGTGGCCCGGGTAGAAGCGCGCGAGGTCCGGCGTCTCCTCCGGCCAGCCGAGCGTCGCGAACGGCCAGAGCCACGACGAGAACCAGGTGTCGAGGACGTCCTCGTCCTGCCGAACGGCGCAGCCGCAAGCCGGACACTTCGTCAGCTCTTCGATGCTGGCGTGGATGTTCGTGGGCGGATCGCATTCGTCGCAGTAGTAGATCGGAATGCGATGACCCCACCAGAGCTGCCGCGAGATGTTCCAGTCGCGGATGTTTTCCATCCAGTTG
>Ga0134083_10000288_pt1 | contig 11877 bp, 6 predicted proteins | sample 15_taG_21_FD_128870 | JGI IMG/M metagenome (GOLD analysis project Ga0134083, IMG submission 128870) | Grasslands soil microbial communities from the Angelo Coastal Reserve, California, USA - 15_D_Met_40cm_5_24_1 metaG | ecosystem: Environmental > Terrestrial > Soil > Grasslands ... | reverse complement strand
TTGATCAAGGTGAAGAAGTCCGGCGTGAGCCCGCGGTCCACGAGGGCCTTGAGGAGCATCCCGTGGGCGGCCGAGCCGAACGGCACCGACACCCTTTTGCCCTTGAGGTCCTCGAATCGGTAGATCGGTGCGTCGGCCGGCACCACGATCGAGTTGCCGGAGCCGTGCATGTTGTACCCGGTCATCGACACGATCACCGAGCGGAGGCTCTGCGTCTCCTGGAAGCGGGCGATGTTGACGAGCAGCGGATAGTCCCCCATGACCCCGATGTCGAGCTTGCCGGCCAGCATCTGGCTCGTGATCGGCGGCCCGGAGGCGTAGTCCTCCCAGACGATGTCGTACCTGGCGCCGGCATACTTTCCCGAGCGCGGCAAGTGCTTGTCGAGCAGCCCGAGCTGCTTGACCGTGATGCCGCCCGAATAGGTGTCCGTGCAGAGACTCTGATGGCCGATGCCGATGCGGATCGCTTGCTGCGCCGCCCCGGGCGCGGCGACGAGCACGAGCGCGGCCACGAGGCCGACGGCCGAGGCGCGCGTTCCTGGCTTGATCATTCGCTTTTTTTCTCCCGAATCCTCTCTGCGTCGCTCACGGGCACGGGACGGACGCTACCCTCCCCGTCGGCTCGGCGCGGGTGGCGCCCACAGTCGGAGACCGGGCCCCGGCAGTCAATGTCCAGGGCTGTGGAATTTCTGTAGGGGACTGCGGCCTCCTGTGGCAGGCTCTGGGCGTGAGAACGCACCGCGGCCCTGCGCAAGCCCCCGTCGCTCCGAAAGAAGCGAGAGAAATTCTCGGCGATCGCGCGCCCCCGCCCGCCGACGGTCACGCCGATGCGCGCCCGATCGTGCTCGTCGTGGACGACGACGCCGGAGTCCGCGAAGGACTGCGCTTCGCGCTCGACGAGCACTACGCGGTGCTCGAGGCGCCGCACGGCCGCGGGGCGCTGGGCATCGTGCGCGCCGAGCGCGTGGATCTGGTCCTGCTCGACATCCTGATGCCCGAGGTGGACGGGCTCGAGATACTCCAGGAGCTCAAGGCGGTCGATCCCGATCTTCCGGTCATCATGATGACCGCGGTGAAGACCGTGCGGACCACGGTCGCTGCGATGAAGCTCGGCGCCGCGGACTACGTCACGAAGCCGTTCCAGGAGGACGAGCTGCTCGCCGCGATTCGCCAGGCGCTCGAGCAGCGCGGCCGCCGGCTCGGCGCGGCGACGGAGCGAGAGCGCACCGACCGCGACGCGCGCGCGCCCCGGACGCACCGCCTCCTCCTCGTCGGCGGCGATCCCGGCTGGCGCGCGACGCTCGCCGTGGTGCTCGCGCGCGCGACCAGCGTGGAGACGAGCGGCACGCTGATGGACGGGCTGAACGACATGCTGCGGCTTCGGCCGACGTGCGTGGTGCTGAACGTCAAGCGCTCCACGACGGAGGCCGGACGCTTTCTCGGCGCGCTGAACGCGCAGCTGCCCGCGTGCCCGGTGCTGGTCGTGTGCGACGACGTCTACCTCGGCGCCCCGCCGGTGTGGGAGAGCCTGAACATCCGCGGGGTGCTTCGCCCGCCGGTCAGGTTCGACGATCTGGTGAGCCGCATTGGCTCGGTGCTCCCGCCGGGCGACGGGCTGAGCGGCCCGTGGCCGAGGCTCGGCGAATCCGTGGGGCGCAGCATCGGCCACCTGAGCCGCCACTCCGACGAGGACCTGACGGTCGAGAGCATCGCGGAGATCGCCGAGATCTCGGCGAGCCACCTGGCGCATCTGTTTCGCTCGGAGGTCGGGATGAGCGTCCGCGACTACCTCACCCGAGTCCGGGTGACGATCGCGCAGGACCTCCTGGCGCACACAGACGAGAAGCTCGAGGCGATTGCGACGAGTCTCGGCTTCGCCGACACCTCCCATCTCGCACACGTTTTCCAGCGGATCACCGGAAGGCCCCCGAGCGCCTACCGACGCTCGACGCGCTGACGCCGGGCCGGTGCCGCCCTGCCCGGCCCGCGGGCCAGCCAGCAACCCGAGACAGAAGCTCCGCAGTCCGGAACACCGATTCGGCCGTTCGGCCGCGCGAACTTCGCGGATACTTTCCTGTCGGCAAGCGACAGGGAGAAACGCGTGGACCAGTGGCTGCTCGTTTACGCGGCGATCGGCGCCTTCATCGGCTTCTTTGCCGGCATGCTCGGCATGGGCGGCGGCGGCATCCAGGTGCCGCTGACGACGATGGCTTTCGCGGCGCAGGGCTTTCCGCACGAGCACATGCTGCACGTCGCGCTCGGGACGGCCATGGCGACCGTGATCTTCACCTCGGTCTCGAGCCTGCGGGCGCACGACCGGCACGGCGCGGTCAACTGGGCGGTGCTCCGGCGCCTGCTCCCGGGGATCGTCGTCGGGACGGGCCTCGGCACCTTGCTCGCGCGCCACATTCCGACGTTTCCCCTGGCGGTGATCTTCGTCTTCTTCGTCCTCTACATGGCCGCGAGCATGCTCTTCAACTGGAAGCCGAAGCCGACGCGGCAGCTGCCGGGGACGGCCGGCCTGTTCGCCGCGGGCACCGTGATCGGCGTCTGCTCGGCGCTGGCGGCCATGGGGGGAGCGACCCTGACGATTCCGTTCCTGGTTTTCTGCAACGTGCCCTTTCACATGGCGATCGGCACGGCTTCGGCCGTCGGCTTCCCGATCGCCGTGGTCGGGACGGTGGGCTACCTCGTGAACGGCTGGGGCGCCGCGGGACTGCCGGGGCCCAGCGTGGGCTACATCTACGTGCCGGCGCTGATCGGATTCACCGTCGGCAGCATGGTACTGGCGCCTGTCGGCGCGCGCCTGGCCCATCGCACCTCGGAGCGCTCGCTCAAGCGGATCTTCGCGGCCGTCATCGGCGCGCTCGGGATCAAGATGCTGGTCGCGCTGGCCTGAGAGCGCGGCGCGCGGCGCTGACGCGCCTCCGACATGGGAGAAGCCATCTTGCACCGGAAGATCGAACGTCTCCTCGTCGCCAACCGCGGCGAGATCGCCATCCGCATCGTGCGCGCGGCGCGCGAGCTCCAGATGCGCACGGTCGCGATCTTCTCCGAGGAGGATCGCGGCGCGCGCCATCGCTTCACCGCCGACGAGAGCTATCTCGTCGGCGAGGGGCGCACGCCGGTCGAGGCCTACCTCGACCTCGACGAGGTACTCCGGGTGGCGCGCCGGGCTCGCGTGGACGCGATTCACCCGGGCTATGGATTTCTCGCCGCGAAGCCGGCGCTCGCCGCCGCGTGCGCGCAGGCCGGCATCACCTTCGTCGGTCCGCGGGAAGAGGTGATCCGCGTCCTGGGCGACAAGGTCGCGGCGCGATCCCTCGCCAGGGCGGCCGGCGTGGCCGTCCTTCCCGCCACCGGCCTTCTGCCGCGAGACGTCGGCCGGGCGAGGGGCCTCGCGGCGGCGATCGGCTTTCCGCTCATGATCAAGGCCAGCCGGGGCGGCGGCGGGCGCGGCATGCGCGTCGCGGACTCGGCCGCGGAGCTGCCGACCCTCATCGAGGCGGCGCGGCGCGAAGCGCGCGCGGCCTTCGGCGAGGACGACGTGTACGCCGAGAAGCTGTTGCGCCGGGCGCGCCACCTCGAGGTCCAGGTGCTGGGCGACCTCCACGGCACGCTCGTGCATCTGTTCGAGCGCGATTGCTCCGTGCAGCGTCGGCATCAGAAGGTCGTCGAGTGGGCGCCGGCGCCCAGCCTGACCGAGGCCGAGCGCGAGAGGCTCTGCGCTACCGCGCTCACCGTGGCGCGGGCCGCCGGCTATACGCACGCCGGGACCGTGGAGTTCCTCCTGGACGTCGACACCAGGGCGTTCTACTTCCTCGAGGTCAACCCGCGCCTGCAGGTCGAGCACACGGTCACCGAGGAAGTCACCGGGATCGACATCGTCAAGGCGCAGCTCCGGATCGCCGCCGGGGCGCGCATCGGCGACCCCGATTCGGGCGTCCCGTCGCAGGCGGCGATCGCGCTGGCCGGGCACGCGCTCCAGTGCCGGGTGACGACCGAGGACCCGGCGCGCGGCTGGGCACCCGCCCACGGGCGCCTCACCACCTGTCAGGTGCCGGCGGGCTTCGGCATTCGCGTCGACGCCGGCAGCGCGCACACGGGTGCCTGCGTGTCGCCGTTCTACGACTCCCTGCTCATGAAGATCGTGGCTCGCGGCGATTCGCCGGAGGAGACGATCGGACGCATGGCGCGGGCGCTCGGGGAGTCGCGCGTCGAAGGCGTGGCGTCGAATCTCGAGTTCCTCGAGCACGTCATCGCGCACCCGACGTTCGCCTCCGGAGCGTACACGACGAAGTTCGTGGACGAGACGCCCGAGCTGCTGGAATCCACGCCGTCATCGGACGGGGCGCTCGGTCTTCTCGAGTTTCTCGGCGAGGTGACCGTCAACGGCAATCCGGAGGTGCTGGGACACCCGCGGCCCACGGGCCCGCTGCCGAAACCGCCCCTGCCCCGCTACGATCCCGATCGCCCGATCCCGGGGGGCAGCCGCGATCGGCTGCGCGAGCTCGGACCCGAGCGCTTCCTCGCCTGGATGCGGAACGAAAAGCGCGTCCTCTTCACCGACACGACGGTCCGCGACGCGCAGCAGTCGCTGCTGGCGACGCGCCTGCGGACGCACGACATCCTGGCCGTCGCCCCGGCGTACGCCCACCTGGCGCCCGAGCTCTTCTCGCTCGAGTGCTGGGGCGGCGCGACGTTCGACGTCATGCTGCGGTTCCTGCGCGAGGACCCATGGGAGCGGCTGACGCGGCTGCGCGAGGCGGTGCCCAACCTGATCCTCCAGATGATGGTGCGCGCCTCGAATGCGGTCGGCTACACGAGCTATCCCGACAACGTCGTGCAGCACTTCATCGCCCAGGCGATGCTGGCGGGGATCGACCTCTTCCGCGTCTTCGATTCCTTGAACGGCGTCGACAACATGCGCGTCGCGATCGACGCCGTGCGCTCAGCCGGGGCGCTGTGCGAGGCGGCGATGTGCTACACGGGCGATCTGTTCGACGCCGCGCGTCCGAAGTGGAACCTGCGCTACTACGTCGACCTGGCCCGGCAGCTCGAGAAGGCAGGCGCGCAGATCCTCGGCATCAAGGACATGGCGGGGGTGTGCCGGCCGCGCGCCGCGCGGGCGCTGGTGGAGGCGCTGCGCGGCGAGGTCGGGCTGCCCATCCACTTCGACACGCACGACACCAGCGGCATTGGCGCCGCCAGCGTGCTGGCCGCCATCGACGCGGGCGCCGATGCGGTCTACGGCGCCCTCGACGCGATGAGCGGCCTCACCGCGCAACCCAATCTGAGCGCCATGGCGTCGGCGCTGGCCGGGTCCGAGCTCGATCCGGGGCTCGATCCCGACGCCTTGCAGTCGCTGTCACGGTACTGGGAAATCGTTCGCCGCTACTACGCGCCGTTCGAGGCCGACATGCGCGCCGGGACGGCCGACGTCTATCGCCACGAGATGCCGGGGCCCCAGTACACGAACCTCCGCGCCCAGGCGCATGGGATGGGGCTCGAGCATCGCTGGGACGAGATCTGCCGGCGCTACGCAGAGGTGAATCTCTTGTTCGGCGACCTGGTGAAGATCACGCCGACGTCGACGGCGGTCGCCGACATGGCGCTCTGCATGGTCGCCAACGGCTGGAGCCGCGACGACGTGCTCGATCCGGCGCGCGACCTGGCGTTCCCGAAATCGGTCGTCGCCCTGTTCCGCGGCGAGGTCGGTGCGCCGCCGGAGGGCTTCCCGGCCGATCTGCAGCGGAAGGTGCTCAAGGGGCAGCCCGCGATCGACGGGCGCGCGGCGGCCCATCTGCCCGCCGCGGACCTGGCCGCGCGGCGCGAGGACCTCGAAGCCGCCGTGCGGCGCCCGGTGAGCGAGCGCGAGCTGTCGTCGTGGATCCTGTTCCCCGCGCTCTTCCTCGAGTACGCGCGGCACCGCGACCGCTTCGGAGACGTATCGGTGCTGCCGACCACGGCGTTCTTCTACGGCCTCCGGGAAGGCGAGGAGATCGAGGTCGAGGTGGCACCGGGCAAGCGGCACGTGATCGGCCTCCTCGCCCGGACGGAGCCCGACGGCAACGGCGGCGTGACGCTCTTCGCGACCGTCGACGGCCAGCTCCAGCTGGTCCGGGTGGCCACGGCCGCCGCGACCGCGCAGGTGACGCGCGCTCAGGCGCAGCAGGGAAATGCCGCGCACGTCAGCGCCGGGCTGGCCGGGACGGTCGTCGCGGTGCCGGTCCGGCCCGGTCAGGTCGTGGCGCGCGGCGAGACACTCCTGGCGATCGAGGCGATGAAGATGGAGACGCACATCATCGCGGAGCGTGACGCGATGGTCGCCGAGGTGTACGTGGTGCCCGGCGACGCGGTGGGCCCGCGCGATCTGCTGATCCTGTTGTCGTAGCCGGGCCGCGGGCGCGACGGCGATCTCATCCGCGCCTGGACGCCAGCAACGACTGCATCAGCCGCTCCATCTCGCGCTCGAGCGCGACAGCGAGCTTGTCGGCCTCGCCGATGTTGCCGTCGCGCCCCAGCGCTTCCAGCCCCTGAGCGAGCCCCGCGGCCGTGGTGGCGCCGATCACCCTGAGCGCGCCCTTGATCGTGTGGGCCTCGCGCATCAGGTCCGCGGCCTCGCCGCCGGCGATGGCGCGCCGAATCGCCTCCATCCGGACCGGAGCGTCCTCGACGAAGATCCCGAGCAGCTCGTCGAGGAGCGCCCTGTCTCCGCCGACGTAGTTGAGCGCGGCGGAGAAATCGAATCCGCCTTCCGGCGCCGCGTCGCCCGTCACGACCGGCACGGGCTCGCTCCGCACCGGAGCGGGCTCGCTCCGCGCCGCGGCGCTCTTGCGTCCCGCCGTGGGAGGGGGCTCGGGAGCGCTCGCGTCGAGGAGCCGGTTCAGGGCGGCGGCCAGCTCTTCGGGCCTGACCGGCTTCGTCAAGTGGTCGTCCATCCCGGCCGCGAGGCAACGCTCGCGATCTCCGCGCATCGCGTAGGCGGTCAGCGCCATGATCGGCAGCCGGCGCCGGCCCGGATGCCGAGCCTCGCTCTCGCGAATCATCCGCGTGGCCGTCAGTCCGTCCATCACCGGCATCTGCACATCCATCAGCACTACGTCGAACGGACGGCTCTCGTACGCGCCGACGGCTTCCTGGCCGTTGTAGGCGACGATCGGGATGTGACCCATCTTCTCCAGGAGCCGTACGATCACCCGCTGGTTGACCGCGTTGTCTTCCGCCACCAGGACGTGCAGGCGCCTGGCCGCGGCCTCGCGCGGCGGGGCCGACGGCACGGCTGTCTCGATGGACTGACCGAGGGCCAGGAGGATGGCATTGAGGAGCTCGGACGGCGTGAACGGCTTCACCAGATGCCCGGCGACGCCGAGCGAGCGGCAGCGGGCTAGATCGCCGCTCATCACGTCCGAGGTGAGCAGCATCATCGTCACGCCGGCCAGCGTCGGCTCCTGGCGGATGCGCTCGGCGACGGTGAAGCCGTCGAGGTCGGGCATCCGGGCGTCGAGGAGCACCAGATGAAATTTACGCCCCTCGGCCCGCGCCCGCTCGAGCGCGGCCAGCGCCGCGCGTCCGTCCTCCACGATCGTCGGGACGACGCCCCACGCGCTCAGCATCGCCTCGAGCAGCCGGCGGTTGGTCGCGTTGTCGTCGGCCGCCAGGACCGGAAGCCCCTGCAGGGAATGAGACGACGCGGCCACGCGTCGGGGGACCGGCACCCGCGCCCGCTCGAGCACCAGGGTGAAGTGGAACGTGCTGCCACGGCCGAGCTCGCTGTCGAGCCAGATGCGCCCCCCCATGCGCTCGACCAGCCGGCGGCAGATCGCGAGACCCAGGCCGGTGCCACCGAACCGGCGCGTGGTCGACGCGTCGGCCTGCGCGAAGGCGTCGAAGATGAGCCGGCTCTTCTCGGCCGCGATGCCGATGCCCGTGTCCTGGACCGACACGCGCAAGGTCACGCGGTCGGCGGTGACGGCCGCGGCGTCGACGCGCACCGCGACCTCGCCCCGCTCGGTGAACTTGATGGCGTTGCCGACCAGGTTGACGAGGATCTGGCCGATCCGTCCGGTGTCGCCCACGAGGTCGTCGGGGACGTCGGAGCGAATCTCGTACGCGAGCTCGAGCGACTTGGCGTGGGCGAGCGACGCGAGCGTCTTGATCGTCTCCGCCAGGGTCTCGCGCAGGGCGAAGGACACGGGCTCTAGCTCGAGCCGGCCCGCCTCGATCTTCGAGAAGTCGAGGATGTCGTTGATGATGGCCAGCAGCGCCTCGCCCGAGCGGTGGACGGTCTCGGCGTAGTCCCGCTGCTCGCGCGTCAGCTCGGTGTCGAGGAGCAGCGAGGTCATGCCGATCACGCCGTTCATTGGCGTGCGGATCTCGTGGCTCATGGTGGCCAGGAACTCCGACTTCGCGCGGTTGGCGGCCTCGGCGGCGGCTTCCTTCTGCTTCAGCGCGCTGATGTCGCGCACGATCGTGAGCTCTCCCATCGGCCGGCCCGCCTCGTCACGGAACGGCGTCGCCACGACCGAGACTTCGACGAGCTGTCCGGTCCGGGTCTTGGCGCACGTCTCGAACGACGCCGGCAGCGCGCGCTGGCCGGTTGATCCGCTGCCGGCGCTCGCCCCGCGGCCGTCCCACAGGTCGAGCGCGCGCAGCGGGCGTCCGATCGCCTCGGCGGCGGTGTAGCCGTAGAGCCGGGTCGCGCCCCGGTTCCAGGAGGTCACGATGCCGCTCTGGTCGTGGGAGAAGATCGCGTCGCTCGACTGCTCGACCTGCAGCGCGAGCAGCCGGTTTTTCTCCTCGCTGCGGCGCAGCGACGCCAGCAGTGATTCGATGTTCTCGGCCATGCTGTTGAAGGCCTGGATACACAGCGCGGTCTCGGGGGGCCCTTCGAGCGAGATACGCACGCCGTACTCGCCCTGCCCGAAGCGGCGCGCGCTCGCGGCGAGGGCGCGAAGCGGCTGCACGCCGCTGCGGAGGACGACCAGGGTCACGCCGAGCGACAGCGCGGTGCCGAGGAAGAGAATGCCGAGCTTCTCCCAGAAGCCGCGCCAGAGCTTGTTGACGGCGAGGGCGGGGTTCAGCCGCAACGAGACCGTGCCGTACTTCTCTCCACCGACCACGACGGCCTTCGAGTCCTCGAGGGGCGGCAGGTGGAGCCGCGCGACGAACCAGCCGGGGGCTTCGATCGAGATCGTCGGCCCGAGGGCTGCGACCGGGTGGCCCGAGTTGTCGGTCCACGCGAATCGGGCGATGGTCGGCTGGCGGGCGCGCGCTTTCACCATCTGCTCGATCACCGAATAGTCGCCGACGACGGCGGGGCCGCTCATCGCCGGCAGCGCGAAGCTCATCTCCTCGCGGAGCTGCTCGCTCAGTGTGGCGCGCTGATCGGCAATCTCGCCGCGGAGGATGGAATACAGAAGCGCGGCCCCGCAGGCCATCAGGGCCAGACCACTGCCGAGCACGAGCCGAGCCGTGAGGGACAGGTTGCCCCGCCCGAGCCCGGCGAGCGAAAAATTCACTACTGGAGCTCGACCTTCACCAGGGTGGTCCGGTAGAACTTCCGCATGTTGTCGAACTCGCTGTCCTTCGCCGCGACGAATCGCATCGGCGCCGATTGCTTGAGGACCCTGGCGCTCGCCTCCAGCACCTTGGCGCCTTCGGGATCGTCGGCCATCTTGAGAAACGCCTCACGCACCGCCTTGACGGTGTCGGCCGGGACCGACGGGAGGGCCGAGAGGGCGAGGCTCAAATACTTGTCCGAGCTCCACAGCGTGCGGTACGCGAGATTTTCACGCTGCGCGAAGGCGCGCATCACCTCGGCGTTGACGCCGGCGGCGACCACGCGGCCGGCCTTGAGCTGGCCCATCGCGCCTTCCTGGTTGCCGGCGAAGTGGACTTTGACCTGGATCCCCTTGCGCAGCAGCGCATCCATTGGAAGGTGATAGCCGTAGAACGCGGCCGTGTGCGGGAAGGCCACCTCTTGCCCCTCGAGCGCCGTCAGCGAGCGAATCGGCGAGTCCTTCAGGACCACGATCTCTCCGGTGCCGGCGTCCTCCTTCGACCGGGCGAACACGCGATACCCGCTCTCTTCGTTCTCCTTGATGAAATTGTGGTTGGAGTAGAGGAAGTGATACTCGCCGCGCCGGACCATGGCGGTATGCTCGGGTCCGGTCTGGGCCACCTTCAGCTGCAGCGGCACCCCGCTTCGCTCGGAGACATGGCGCAGAATCGGGTTCCAGAACTGTGCGGTCAGGGTCGGGCTTCGCCAGATGATGACCCCGAACGAAAGGGGCTGATTCTGCTGAGACCAGCCCGGCGCACCGAGCCCGGCGAGTGACATGGCGCCGAGCCACGCGACGACGACCCACTTCTTCATGACCCTCCCCCGATCTCGCTCGCCGACATGGAAGTCCGAGCGTGAATTAAGCAAGGGGCGAGCCAACAACTTAGGCCTGAAGAGACGGCTACTTGGGGCGGCTTCGGTGCGTTTGTGCACCGACGGCGGTCACCGGGATTGTCATCTTTGACAACCGCCCTCGGACGCCGCGGACGAGAGTCAGGCGGGGGGCCTCAGACCTGGCCGTCCCAGGACGGGCCGGCGACCTCGCCCCAGCGCGCGCGGATCCGCTCGAACTCGGCCGTCGGGAGCGCGCCGGCCTGGAGCAGCGCCGCGTTCTGCTGCCAGCGCTCCGGCTTGGTGGTGCCGACGATCGCGGTGTGCACGCCCGGCACGCGCAAGGTGAAGAGCAGCGCCGTGCCCACGGCCGCGTCGGGCGCCGCCTTCAGGAACGGATAGTCGAGCTTCCGCAGGCGCGACCAGTAGGTCTGGTAGTACGGCTCGGACGGCTTCTTCGCGTAGCTCCAGGCGACGTTGGCCAGCGGGCGCTTCGCGATCACGCCCATGTTTCGGGCGCTCGCCAGCGGCAGGCTGCGGTCGACCGCGTCCTGATCCGCGATGTTGATCGACGTCTGCAGGGTATCGAAGCGTCCGCATTCGACGGCGTAGCGCGCGGCGTCGCCGTCGCCACTGTAGCCGATGTAGCGCGTCCAGCCGCGCTCGCGCGCGCGCTCCAGCGCCTCGATGGCCTCGCCCTTCCGGAGCTCGCCGAGCGAGCAGCTGTGAAGCTGGATGAGGTCGACGTAGTCGGTCGCGAGGCGGCGCAGGCTGCGCTCGATGCTGGCCAGGAGGGGCGCGCGCCGCCAGTCGGCGCTCGACCAACCGCCGGCGTGCCCGCACTTCGTGAACAGCGCGACCTCCCGCCGGCGGGCCCCGAGCGCCTTGCCGATCAGGCTCTCGCTGTCGTCGTAGCACTCCGCCGTGTCGAGCACGTTCAACCCGGCGTCGAGGGCGCTCCCGAGCAGCCGCGCGACCGTGCGCGCGCTCACGCGCTCGTAGCCGATCTCGGAGCCGCCGAAGCCGAGCACGCTCGCCACGATGTCGGTCCGGCCGGGCTGGCGCCGCTCCACGATCTAGAGTCGCGTCTGGGTCTGCATCCGAGCTCCGGCCGGCGGGGCCCCAGCCCCGAGACGGCCTGTCGCGCGCACGACCGGAGGCGTCATGGACCGTCACGGTACCATAGCCCTGTCGCGAGGGTGACGCGCGCTCGAGAAACCGCACTCGAATCACCAGGAGGACGCCCATGACGAGGATCAGCGAAGTCGAACATCCCGGGCTGGCGCTCCGCGCCTTCTATCGGATCGGGCGGGCGATCTACGGCCGGGTGCCGACGCCGGAGCGGCTCATGGCCCACCGCGTGCCGCTCATGATGGGGCTCGGCGGCCTCTACGCCGCGCTCGAATGGTTCGGCCGAATCGAGTCGACCCTGCGTGCGCTCCTCAACGTGCAGGTCGCGGCGCTGTACGGCAGCGCCTATT
>Ga0134083_10000283_pt1 | contig 11929 bp, 9 predicted proteins | sample 15_taG_21_FD_128870 | JGI IMG/M metagenome (GOLD analysis project Ga0134083, IMG submission 128870) | Grasslands soil microbial communities from the Angelo Coastal Reserve, California, USA - 15_D_Met_40cm_5_24_1 metaG | ecosystem: Environmental > Terrestrial > Soil > Grasslands ... | reverse complement strand
GTGAGAGGAAAACCCTCTCCGCCTTCAAATCCAGTGGCTTCAGCTTCGCAATCCATCCCTCAATATACGGCGCGTCGTTTAGCAGCTTCGGCCTCTTGACGACATCACTGTTTGCGGCTGCTACAATGCCTGAGAGGGGGGATGGAATAGGACCAACGAATTTCAGGCTTTCGAGTGTGCCTAGGCTTCTGCCGCGCTCTATTCTTGACCCGACAGGCCGTAGGCGTGCGGATGTGATTTTTCCCGCGATGGCTGAAAGGAGAGTTGTCATTCCAATGGTCACCTCTCCGCCTTCTTCTGCTTTGACCCAGATGTTGCCATCCTGATCATATAGAAGATGATCTGGAAAGCTGCAGTGATCTATCTCCAGTTCATACCACCTGAAAGGCCTGATTAGCGAGTTCTCGTAATGTCTCGCGCATTGGAGGGAAGTCTGAACTGGGGGTCGCAGGTATTAGGACTAACGATTGATACGAAGAAAGCATTCGCCTTTGAAAACTAATTCGGGTTCGTTTTGGCGCAATATATAATAGAGTACTCTTGGGATTCGCTGATTCTCTCAGGCTAGAAAGGTAGGATTCGTTGCCCCGTTTCAAGAGTTCAGCGGATATTCTGAAGATCGTCTCCAACAAGGAGCAGATCCGCAACATCGGCATCATCGCTCACGTGGACCACGGGAAGTGTATTGACGGTGACAGTATGGTTACCCTATCCGACGGAAGGATAGAAGAGATTGTCCAAATCTACGAGAAACTGAAGCGAAGTGGCCCCGCTACGGCTCTGGTCGATTCGCTGAATCCCAATACGCTCAAGATGGAAGACCGAAACGTCTCACACGTCTGGAAGCTACACACCGACAAGCTGGTCAAGGTTACCCTCAGGAACGGCTACTCTGTGGAAACGACACCAGAACATCCATTCTATACAGTAGCAGAAAACGGAACAGTCAGACAGAAGAGGGCCGACAGGATTACAAGGAATGACTTCGTTCTCGTTCCGAACACCCTGCGATCGCTACCGAGTAAGATAGAACAGATAAAGTCCGAGATCTTGGAGGGTCTGAGTTCTCGCAAATACTACATCGCCTATCTAGAGAAAGAGTTCTCGGACGCGATTGCGCGACTGGTTAAAGATAAGGGTGTGAAACAAATTCATTTAGGCCTCAGAACGGACTCTTCGTTCAAGGCGTTCAAAGCCGGACTCAGTCTCGGCAGAATAAGACTAGACGACCTGGCAAGAATCGCGGATTTGCTTGGGATACGGAGAGACCAGGTTTATGATCACATCCATAGAATCGCCTACAGGCAAAGCCACGCGAAGCCTGGCAGGCTTTCAAACCTAGTCAAATTGCCACGAACCTCGAAGCAATTTGAGAAACTTGCATACCTTCTGGGTATCCTCTGGGGCGATGGTTCTGTCCGAGCGAGCTTCACCAACAGTTACAGGCCGCTTCTACACACAGCATCCCAAATCTTTCGAAGTGTTTTCGGGGTTAGCTCAATCCTCGTTAAGGACAAGAGGAGAAACACGTACCGGCTCGACCATCACGGTGGTTTCAGCCTCATCAAATTCCTTGAGGACACGTACGAGTATCCTGCAACGCACAAGGCTCACAACATTGTCTTTCCCAAGCTTATCCTGAAGATGGGGAACGAACACGTCGCGGCATTCCTAAGAGGGGAATTTGACACAGACGGAGGGGTCGAGAGGACTAGCGCGGTCATATCTCTGACGACGGCCAGTCGAAAGTTCGCGCGGCAGGTCTCGATCGCTTTGCTTAGATTCTCGATCATTCCAACGATCCGTCAGAGAGGAAATTACTTCACAATCACAGTATCCGGGCGCGACACTCGGAGATTTGAGACAAGAATCGGATTCAGCATTCCAAGAAAGCGTAGGGCGCTTCGTAATCTCACTCGGAAAGCGGTAAGCAACAGAAAGACAGGAATTGTGCCAGTCGGTGGGCAGACTCTCCTGGAGGTTAGGAACCAGCTGGGCATTCCCTCAAATTACTTGGAGTTGAAGGTGCCTTTCTACCGAAGCTATGAGTCAGGAAGGCAAAACCTCACAAGGCCGATTTTCAGAAAAATTCTTGATGCTTTCGAAGGGTTCTTGGTTTCCAAACCTTCGGGGGTTGCCGCTGTTACACTGATGCACGAGTGGCACAAGCTCCTCGAAGGAGAAATTCGACCAGTCCGGGTGAGGGACATAGCCACACGTACTGGCTCGTTCGACGTCTACGATCTGACTGTTCCAGAAAATCACACATTTGTTGCGAATGGTATGGTTGTCCACAACACGACGATGACGGACAGTCTCCTCTCGGGAGCTGGACTCCTCTCGCCGTCTCTGGCGGGTACGGCTCTGGCGATGGATTTCATGGAGGAGGAACAGAAACGTCAGATGACCATCAAGGCTGCGAACGTCAGCCTGTACTACGAGCACAACGACTTGCCTTTCGTCATAAACCTGATCGATACCCCTGGCCACGTAGATTTCTCGGGTAAAGTCACAAGATCGCTGCGGGCCATCGATGGCGCTGTGGTCGTTGTCGACTCGGTCGAAGAAGTGATGGTCCAGACTGAGACGGTGACGCGGCAAGCTCTGGAAGAACGAGTCCGGCCTGTCCTTTACATTAACAAGATTGACCGGTTGATCAAGGAGCTGAAACTCAACCCGGAGCAGATACAGGAAAGAGTTGCGAGGATAATCAAGGACTTCAATGCCCTTCTTGACCTCTACGCTGAGCCTGAGTTCCGCGAGAAGTGGAAGGTAAGCTTTGCCACCAATACCGTGGCGATGGGCTCGGCCAAGGACAGATGGGGCTTCAATGCCGTAGTGGCTAAGAAGAAAGGGGTCAAGTTCTCCGATGTCGTCGACGCGTACCTAAACGGGAAAGTGGAGGAGCTCAAGAACAGAGCGCCGATCCACGAGGCCATCTTGGGGATGGCGGTTGAAGTCATGCCGCCGCCGCATAAGGCTCAGGTCTACCGGATTCCGAAGATCTGGCATGGAGACCCTGATAGCGAGTATGGCCAAGCGATGATCAAATGCGACGACAAGGGCCCCGTTCTGATGTCTGTCACTAACATCGTTGTGGACCCCCAAGCCGGCGTTGTTGCTACTGGTCGACTTTTCTCGGGCACAGTTACCGACGGCGAGTCAGTCTATCTGATCAACTCCCGCACTCAAGGACGGGTCCAGCAAGTGGCCATCTACATGGGACCACAACGCGAGATCGTCGGACACCTCAGTGCAGGTAACATTCCAGCCCTTCTTGGGCTAGAAAATGTGAAGGCAGGGGAAACTCTTGCCTCGGTGAAACAGTTTGTCCCATTCGAAGCCGTACACTATGTCACCGAGCCAGTTGTGACGATAGCTGTGGAGCCGAAGTTCAACAGAGATCTTCCCAAGCTGGTTGAGATTTTGAGAAAGCTCTCACTTGAAGACCCCAACCTGGTCACCAGCATCAATGAGGAGACTGGCGAGTATCTGATTTCAGGAATGGGGACGCTGCACCTTGAGATTGCAAACACTCTCATCACGAAGACGGGAATGGAGATTGTAACTTCCAAGCCCATCGTGATTTACCGTGAGGCCGTTAGGAGGAATGCAGGTCCCGTTGAGGGGAAGTCGCCCAACAAGCACAACAAGATCTACATCGAAGTCGAACCGCTCGAAGACGCTGTCTTGGACCTGATCAAGCAGGGAAAGATTAGCGAGTACGGCGACAAAGCGGAGATGGCGAAGACTCTCCGAGCAGTAGGATGGGCTCCGGAGGAGGCGAAGGGAGTTTGGAGTATTGACGAGCCCTTCAACATGATTCTCGATGTGACCAAGGGAGCCCAATACATGCAAGAGGTGAGGGATATGGTATTGGCTGGATACCGGTGGGGAATCAAGGAGGGTCCCATTGCCTACGAGCAAATCCGGGGTTTGAAAGTAAAGATCACCGACGTCAGCCTTCACGAAGACCCTGTTCACAGGGGTCCGGCGCAGATAATGCCCATGACGCGGAGGGCCATGTTCGTGGCTTTCCTAGAAGCTGCACCGACATTGCTAGAGCCGGTTCAGAAGATTACTACACGTGTTCCAAACGAGTTGTTGGGCGCCGTAACGAGTGTGATCACACAAAAGCGCGGAAAGATTGTATCAGTCGACCAGAAGGGACACTTGGTCTCAGTGGTTGGAGAGATGCCTACCGCCGAAAGCTTCGATTTGTCAGAAGTAATGAGGAGCCAGACTCAGGGGCGTGCGTTCTGGGGATTGGAATTCGCTCGCTGGTCACCTGTCCCAACTTCTCTGCTGCAGACCGTCGTCGAGGGAATTCGGAAACGAAAGGGACTTTCACTGGAGCCTCCGAAAGCCTCCGATTTCATGGAAGCCTGAGGCCTTCCTTCCGAGCCAGAACCCTGTAGCCTAAGCTATTGTCTCAGCGACAGACCCCTTCTATCGTTAGAGCCTTGCGCGACGGTCTCAAGAGGCTCGGTCCGAGAGCCGGTCGTAGACACGACTCTAGGAGACGAATCGGCTCTCGTTAGCCAACCCCCCTTCCAAGGCGTAGCCAATCCGTACAGCAAGATTGTAAGGGTTAGGAAAAGTGAAACGAAGACAAACAGCATTCGATAGGGAACTGACTCTATCGATGTCCTCTTATACTTCCAAGTGTTGAGCCCGTGTAGAAATCCGGCTAATATCGTTCCTGCAAGGAACCCGGCGGTACTCATCCATTCGCCCCGGAGGGGAACGACGAAAAGCCACAGGACGACTATCGCTGGGCTCAAGATGAGCAGAAACTGGAACAGGTAGGAGACAAAGGAGGCGGGAAAGGGCTTTCTCCACATGAAACGCCAGGAAAGAACAGATCCATGAATCCAAGCACGAGTCCATCGGAGCTGCTGTCGCAAGAACTGCCTCGGGGAATCCGGCACGATCGTATGGACTACGGCGTTAGACTGGTAGACGACTCTGGAATCTTTCCCTGACAACGCGAAGGCTGTTAGGATCCGGTCTTCTCTAGGCGATTTGATGAGTTTGCTGGCCAGCCCTCGGGCTACCCAGCTTCCCGGCGGCACATCACCTAGTATAACTGGCGTTTTTGCAGTTGGCCTTTCCTTCAACCATTCGTTGACAATCGGGATAATCGCCTCTCTTCTATATGCAGCGAGCATGCCAGAACAGCAGCTGACGCATCCAAAGCGAGATTCCATTCCTTTCAATAGTCTGAACATCTCTGCGTACCAGTAGTGTTGGAGCCTCGGGAGGAGGCCTTCGTCTTTGTTTACGGCCTCTCCGTGGCCAGATACGGCCATAACTCTGCTGTCATTCAAGGGTTGAACGAGGAGCCTGATTGCGTCTTTGTCAACGAAACTGTCAGTGTCTATGCAGACGATGATTTCCCCGTGTGATCGAGCGATTGCTGAGGCGAGAGCAGCACGTTTTCCATTTTCTCATGTCGACTAGTTCAAGGTGGTCTGAAAATTCGGAGTCTTTTTTTGCCCTTAGCATCCCTTCCCAGGTACGGTCGGTGCTGCCGTCATCGACGACTATCACCTGCATTCTGGAAAGGGAATAGTCGCTGCTGAAAACGGTCCTTATGACGGACTCGATTACCTCCTCCTCGTTTTTAGCCGGAATAACGACGGTGATCTCGGGCCTGAAACCGGAATCTGTCTTCGGCTTGTAGCCTGCCGTGGCTGTGTACATGAAAATGAGGAATCCAGTCATTGATATGGAGTACAGACCAAGTATAGTGTTCTGAGAGGCTCTAAGCCAGACGACCATTATCGCTAGTATGGATCCGAAGGTGAGAAGGGTGACCAACCCGTTAAGCAGTCTATTCCTACCGCTCATCCGGACAGCCGCAGCATGGAGCACATCTGCGATAGACTGAACTGCACTGGTTGCCCGGTGAAAAGTATTGAGGTGATCAACTCATTTTTCTATCTTAAGATACCTAGATATTGTCTCACCTTAGAGCGAGAGAGTCCAAGCGTGCCTCGCCGGAATCAAGCCAACATGCTATTCGGGAGGCCGAGCGCCGAGGTGTGCGTCTATCTCGATTCTAGGTTTGCTTCTGCGCTTGGGAGGAACGGGCTTTATTTGAACCGCTCACGAATATTAGCACGAATCCGACGATGAATAGCACGGTAAAGGCCGAATTGTCAAGGAAGCCATTGATAGCCAACAGCGCGGGTCCCACAATCAGGAAGAATCCGGCGATGGCTGTGAGCTTGCCCAGAGTTCTCACAGGGATCCTGGAAGAAGATCTCATCGCGAATAATTGAACCTAACGAATCTGCAAATAAAGTTCAGCTGGGAATCGGAGAAAACGCTTAGAAAGAGTGGTCCCAAGGGTCCTAACAGCGGCCGTGGTCCAGAGTCAGCGCCACCACCTCCAAGGGTTGACGGACATCCTGGTCTATGACACCGGCTTCCCATCACGGCACGGAAAGAGCCGGGAACCCGGGTTCGAATCCCGGCGGCCGCACCACTTCTATAAGACGAATCCGGGGAGATCCAAGAACTCGCTAGCTCCGACCTCAGAGTTCGAACCTAAGCTAACGCGAGATAACGACGGTGAGGAGTACTGAGTGGGACAACGATCCGCTCGAAACGGTTACGTTGATCAGGTACGTACCAACGGGAGTGGAGTTCGCCGCGGTCACAGTCAACGTGACCAGAGTTAGGTTCGCCGTCCCCGTAGGAGACTACTGCATCATCATTGTCGACACCGGCCAGACAGACTTGTCGGTCAAGATGAATGCTAAGATTGAATAGACGACAATCTGACAAGACTATACAAAGAAACTGAGCAGTCCCGGTTCTCTGAAATGACAGATTGCAGCGCGCCTGGAGCACACTGTGCCGGAGGAGTTGGATTCTCAGGGGGCGTGACCTCCGGCGTCTATACGAGTGGCGGGGGCCATCGAAGGAAGGTGCCTAGAAACCGGAGATACGTTAAACCAAAACAGTACGAGCCGATCGATCCCTTCGCGTTGACGGGCAGACTAGCCTTCCATCTCAAGGGAAACCAAGTCGAACAGCCTCACGAGGGCTTAGCCCAATGGTTCTCTTCCAGATTCGGCATACTCTCGAAACAGGTCGAGAAATATTCGCTTGAAGAATTTCTGGAAAAATTCTCCCGATTTCTAAAAGAGACATTATTGGAAAACATTTTGGCGATTGAAATCGATTACTACTCGGTTTACAAAGATAGAAAGGACAAATCTCTCAACGACCTAGACAACGCTATCGCCGCCGCGCGGGATTACGTCTCGCATCACAAGGACGCAAACAAGATCCTGATCTCTGCACTTGGAAAGACAAAGCTGGAACCAAGGAAGGACCTCCACCTTACGGTTGAGAGCCAGTATTACAGGAGGCATGGATCTGGAAAGCCCGGAATGGAACTATATTTGACCGGGGTTCCATCTATCTTGCTCCCTAGAAAAAAAGAGACAAATTACGAGTATAAAGCCCGAGAGATCGAATTGTCAAAGAACCTAAACAAGCCTCGAAAACGGAAAGACTTCATGAAAGGGTCAGAAAGAACATTAGAGATCGTAATGAAAGACTACGTGAACCATGTGAAGAAGTTCTTCGACGTCGATTCCGTTGAGAGCTTGTGGAAAAGAGAGGATCATCTTGGTATGGGGCTAGTCAAACAAAACAGGTGAAATGATATCGCTTTTCAACGTGATTAACGAGATACTCTCTACCAAACAAAAATCGCTTACGGCATAGCGTTTAGGATGTGAACTCCATTGGCTTTCTCTTCTCAAGCCGGTTCCAAGCGAGGGCAAGAAATTTTCAAGGATGAAATATTCCGGCTTAGTGTTCACAACGATCTCAAGGTCATGACTCACTACACTCTCACTTCATCTGTCTTCGAGGGGCAGATTTGGAGCGGGAAAACCGCCCCGTTCATTCCACTCGCGTCTGAACCTCCGGTAGCCCCTGCGGTTAAGCAATAGATGCGGAACCGGAAGTGCGGCGAAGAGGACGACGAGAAAAGGCCATCCGCCTGCACGATCTCGCGGGAGATGTACACCATAGTTGTAGAGCACAAAGGCTAGTAGGAAGTCGAGGGTCAATCCAAGTGCCACTCCCGCGGCGAGGGATGGTCTAAATTTCCCCTTCTTCCAAGCCAGATAGTCAGGATGGCTTTCTTGAAGGTGCGAGGCCATGAACATGCCGGCAGGAGACGTGCCAACCAACCTTGCGCCCTCCGAAACGTCCGATCTGAAATCGTGGCCGCAAATCGGACAGTTCGATGGTCCGCGGAGCAACTGTCCTTCCTACCCAACCTAGAGTAACCAAGTGGGCAACATAAGGATAGCTTGGTCTGAGATGACTCATGTTTACAAGCAGATAATGCAGATTCAAGAACATGTTCGATATGACTAACGCAAGTCTCGCTGATATGGCTCCTGAGCTAGAAGCAGAGGCATCGATCGCGAAACTGTTCACAAGCTCATGCACGGCTATGAGCGCTCCCAAAATAGACTCTCGGACGGTCAAGACTATCTCGCCTATTTCCAGAGTTCCGAAGCCATCTTCCACTAACTATGTTTTTTGAGTGAAAAAATTCACCCACGCTGACGGTGCCATCTGCGTCCAGGGAGTTTTTCGCGCTTTTACCCGCGGAATTCCTTGCAGTCGCAGCGGTAGTCGAAGCTTGAGTATGAACAGCGAGGCGAATGAATCGACTTCGCATGGCCGCAGTTAGTGCAGTACTGTTGGCCTCCGACTTGAGCCACGGGCTCGCTCGATGGGCATACCTTGTGGACCATTCTGTCCTCAGTCTTCCCTTTTCCAAGCTTTGTCCTGACTACGATGACTTCTTCCTCAGGTATCCGAATCGGCTTGTGACACCGGGGACACAGGTTACTGCTCAATTCGAGACCTCGAACGACCAGACGGTTGTCGGAGCACGACCCCTTTTCAGCGTATCATTTCGATTCGTCGGTGGGCAAATCTGCCAAATCAATTGATCCTTATGATGTTTGAGCCTTCATCGTCATCTGCGGAAGAACCCTACCTGATCTTGCCTTGTATCCTGGGACTCCAACTCCGACGGCGATCATGGGGCTCTTCTCCTTAGCATGTGGTGAGAAGAATTCTGTGACGGCATCGTCGAAGAATGTCGAGCCGGAGGCCCCGATTCCCATTGCATAAGAGGAGAGGTAGATCTTCCCTGCACGAACACCTGCTTCGAATTGCGCTGCTCGATAGCCCCTGTTACCAAGAGATTTCAGAGCGGAAGTCAGGTTGGTCATGAGGAAAAATACGACACTCGCGTCGCTGAAGAGCTGTTGTCCGAGGCAAAGGTAGCCCGACATGGAGCGGTTTCTATGGAGCTTCAATTGCTCGACGGAGTTTTTGTCAACGTTGTAGAAGTAGGATCCCGCGGGGAGTCCTTGGACATCGTTAGCTATGAAGTAGAAATCGATCAATGCCTCGTTGTCTGGAAGGAAGTCCATAGGTATGTCGGTCGCAGAAGTACGGATAATCGTGGAGAGACGGTCGAAGGAGATGGGTTCACGGGCGAATTTTCGGGTGGACCCTCGAAGAAGAATCACCTCGTCTAAATGTGGAAACGGGTCTCTTTCTGAGTCTCGTAATGGAAAGGCTGGCGTAGTTGATGGAACCGTTCGCTTGGATGGCCCTAGGCTCGTCTTCCAAGAATCGATTTCCGACCTGCTTCCTAGTCCAGAGGACTCATTAGTTTCCCAAATTATCGGATAGTCAACTTCTCCCTTTGAGAGTGGGTTGATGTCTAAGGCGAGACTTGGAATTGGCTGATCTAATCTGGGAGCCTTTTCGGCACGGCCAGCTCCGACAATCGCCAAAGCTACAGTTGCCTCTTTCTTTGCCTCTAAACCCAGAAGCCGGTCGACCTCCGAATCAATGAAGCCTAGTTCAATTGTGGTTGCGAGGCCGGCCGAATTGGAGGTGGCAAGAAGATTCGCTGCGATGACCCCCGAGTCCCAGAACCAGTGACGGTAGGATCTTGCTTCATACTTCCATGCATTCCTCCACGCCAGTGACGTGAACGCCAGTGTGAACGGTGCAGATTGGCTGTCGGGGCTTCCTGTGTCGTCGAGTGCGGACCGATAGTCTCCATCTCGCAACTTTGCCAACGAGAACTGCTCGGGATTGAAGTGATACACTCCTGCCTCTAAGCCGGGGATTCGACCGGAGATCACGTAGATTTCAATGGGATACAATGCACCGGTCGCGGAGGCTGCCCGCATGTAGTGGAGTTCCTTGCCAAATCTCATCTTTCGTGTGAGGCCGGCGGAGAAGAAGAGAAGCTCGGAAAGAACCCCTACGTCGATCTGCTGTACGACTGTTTCCTGCCGCTCACCTGCTATCGCCTTGATAGAGTTCTCTTTAGGCAGAGGAAAATTGCGAGGAAGGGCAATGGAAGGGAGATTCTTGTACTCTTTGAACTGTGCTGGTTTGTTGTCCCAGTCGAGATAGTGAGCGGACGCTCCAATGCTGACTTCAGAGTGCTTCGTGGCCTCGTGATATATCAGAGCTGAACTGAAGTCCTTGTCGGCCATTAAGGTGACTCCCATGGTCTGCGGTAAATAGACTTCGCAGATTACAGGGAACTACTCGGTCGAATCGAGAGAGGATTAGATCGAGGGCACAACGGATTTATTCGCGATAGCAGATTCCCCCATAATAGGTCGAGAAACTCACTTGGCCAAATACGCTGACATAGCTGTAAGGGGATCGGTAGAGAATATTCAGAACCTGGTTCTGCAAGCGTTTATCTCCAACGGATTCACGGTTCAGTGGGACGGTGCCCTAAAGGGAAAGACGGACAAGGGCAGTAAGGGAGCTAACATACTCCTTGGAGCAGCGGCCCAACACCATGCGTGACCTTCGAGATCTACCCTCCTACCGAGGGTGGGACGCTGAGGCTGCTGAAGGTTGGTTCAGGTGCTGCTGGAGGGCTTCTGGGAATGAGGAGCGTCAACAAGCAATTCGACAAGCTAACAGACACCCTCTCCTCTTGGTTCAAACAGTAAGGCCTCTTACTCAACGTCAAGAGAGAATAGCCGGGAAGAATTCGCTGCGTCGCCGCTAAGTTCCAAGTCTCGGATCGATCTCTCTCCATAAATAGAATTCACCTCCAGAGTTCCAAAAGGGACGAATTTGCAGCGCGGGAAACCAGTCTCCTCTAGAGACGTTGTAACTCAGCTCAGTCAACTCTACGACGATTACTGGGAATTCATCCTCAAAGAATATCCTCTCAGCGCAACTTATCTCGGAGATCATCGATATGATGGAGTCCTAGAAGATGCCTCGGAGGGCGCGTTCAACCGTCGAGTCGCTCAGTCCAAGAAATACTTGGACCAGTTAAGAAGTGTCAAGAAGCCGTCCTCGAAACCAGATCTGCTAAACTACGAACTGTTCGAGCGCGAACTAGAAGACAATCTAGAAGCAGCTAAGTTTCGTCCCTATCTCACGCCTATGACCCAGCAGTCTGGATTACAGATCGATATTCCCGAGCTGGTCACCTACCATCCATTCAGGACGCTCTCGGATTTCGAGAATTTTTCCAGCCGGCTCCGAGCGTTTCCCCAACTTGTGGACCAGGTGATAGAGAACATGCGAGCGGGAATACGGGCCGGAATAGTTCTCGCAAAAGTGACCGCTGAGAAGATAATTCCCCAACTGGAAGCTAACGTGGGTCATGATCCTGAGAAGCTTGACCTCTACAAGTCAGTCGAGAAGATTCCATCTGGAATTATTTCAAAGGAAGCCCTTCGGATAAAGAACGATATTGCGGAAGCGATTCAACACTCGATCTTTCCAGCCTTTGAAAAGCTCCTCGCCTTCTTCAAGAAAGAGTATCTCCAGGCATGTCGAAGCGACGCCGGGATCTGGTTTCTTCCCGACGGGAACGACC
>Ga0134083_10000254_pt1 | contig 12441 bp, 11 predicted proteins | sample 15_taG_21_FD_128870 | JGI IMG/M metagenome (GOLD analysis project Ga0134083, IMG submission 128870) | Grasslands soil microbial communities from the Angelo Coastal Reserve, California, USA - 15_D_Met_40cm_5_24_1 metaG | ecosystem: Environmental > Terrestrial > Soil > Grasslands ... | reverse complement strand
GTCTCGCGGTTGTAGCGCTTGCCCTTGCACACGTCGCAGGTGACGTAGACGTCGGGCAGGAAGTGCATCTCGATCTTCACGAGGCCGTCGCCCTGGCACGCCTCGCAGCGCCCGCCCTTGACGTTGAACGAGAAGCGCCCGGGCTGGTAGCCGCGCATCCGCGCCTCCTGCGTCCGGGCGAACAGCGCGCGGATGAACGTGAAGACGCCGGTGTAGGTGGCCGGGTTGCTGCGCGGCGTGCGCCCGATCGGCGACTGGTCGATGTCGACGACCTTGTCGATGTGCTGGGCGCCCTCGATGCGCGTGTGCGCGCCGGGCCGGTCCTGGGCGCGGTGCAGCATCTGCGCGAGCGCGCGGTAGAGGATATCGTTGACGAGCGTGGACTTGCCCGAGCCCGACACGCCCGTCACGCACGTGAAGGTGCCGAGCGGGATCGTCACCGACTGGCCCTTGAGGTTGTGCTCGCGCGGCTCGTGGATGGTGAGCGCGTGCCCCGTGCCCTTGCGGCGGGTCGCCGGCACGTGGATGGCGCGCGCGCCCGAGAGGAACTGTCCGGTCAGCGAGTGCTCGTTGGCCACGATCTCGTCGGGGGTGCCGATGGCCACCACGTGGCCTCCGAGCTCGCCGGCGCCGGGACCGAGGTCGACGACGTAGTCGGCGGAGCGGATCGTCTCCTCGTCGTGCTCGACCACCAGCACCGTGTTGCCGAGGTCGCGCAGCCGCCTGAGCGTGTCGAGCAGCCGTCGATTGTCACGCTGATGGAGTCCGATGGACGGCTCGTCGAGGATATAGAGGACGCCGACCAGGCTCGATCCGATCTGCGTGGCGAGACGTATTCGCTGTCCTTCACCTCCCGACAGCGTGCCCGCCGGGCGGTCGAGCGTGAGGTAGTCCAGGCCCACGTTGGCCAGGAAGCCGAGGCGCTCGCGGATCTCCTTCAGCACGCGCCGCGCGATGGCTGCCTCGCGCTCGCCGAGCTTCAGCGTGTTGAAGAAGGTCGCGGCGTCCTTGATGGTGAGCCGCACGACGTCGGCGATCGACTTGCCCGCGATCCTGAGCCCGAGCGACTCGCGCCGCAGCCGCGAGCCCTCGCACACCGGGCACGGCCGCTCGGCCATGAACGCCTCGATCTCGCGCCGGGCGTCCTCCGACTCGGTCTCGCGATAGCGGCGCTCCAGCAGCTTGACCACGCCCTCGAAGCCGCCGTCGCGGTCGCCGCCCAGGATCACGTCGCGCACCGGCTTCTTGAGCTTGGCCCACGGCTCGTCGAGCGAAAATCTATAGGTCTTGGCCAGCGCGGCGAGCGTCTGCTTGAAGTAGGCGTTCTCGCGGCCCGCCCACGGCGCCAGCGCGCCGGCCTTGAGCGAGCGGTTGGCGTTCGGGACCAGTCGCTCGGGGTCGATCTCGAAGCGCGTGCCGATGCCGCCGCACTCCGGGCAGGCGCCGTACGGGTTGTTGAACGAGAACATGCGCGGCGACACCTCGGGGAACGAGATGCCGCAGTCCGCGCAGGCGAGGCGCTCGCTGAAGACCATGGGCGCGGGGTCGGCGGCGTCGCCCGCGGTCACCGTCTCGACTTGCACGATGCCGTCGGCGAGGCGGAGGGCCGTCTCCAGCGAGTCGGCGAGACGCGCGCCCAGCCCATCCTTGACGACGAGGCGATCGACGACGACGTCGATCGTGTGCTTGCGCTTCTTGTCGAGCTCGATCTCCTCGCCCAGCTCGCGCACGACGCCGTTGACGCGCACGCGCGAGAACCCCTGGCGCTGGAGGTCGAAGAAGAGCTTCTTGTACTCGCCCTTGCGCCCGCGCACGACCGGCGCCAGCACGAGCAGCCGCGTGCCCGCCGGCTGCAGCAGCACGCGGTCCACCATCTGCTGCACGGTCTGCGCCGAGATCACCTTGCCGCACGACGGGCAGTGCGGCACGCCGACGCGCGCGAAGAGCACGCGCAGGTAGTCGTAGATCTCGGTGACGGTGCCGACGGTGGAGCGCGGATTCTTGCTGGTCGTCTTCTGCTCGATCGAGATCGCGGGCGAGAGCCCCTCGATCGAGTCGACCTCGGGCTTCTCCATCTGCTCGAGGAACTGCCGCGCGTACGCGGAGAGCGACTCGACGTAGCGGCGCTGGCCCTCGGCGTAGATGGTGTCGAAGGCGAGCGAGGACTTGCCCGAGCCCGAGAGCCCCGTCAGGACGACGAGCTGGTCCCGGGGGAGCTCCACGTCGATGTTCTTGAGGTTGTGCTCGCGAGCACCACGCACCACGATCCGATCGCTGGCCATGGACCACCATTATGGTGGTCCGGCGGGCTCCTTGCCAACTCTCAGGAGGCCCCGGCCGCCGCGCGTCGTAACACCTTCACGACCAGCCACGCCGCCGGCGCCGCCGCCAGGACCGGGACCTCTCGCAGCGAGGCCGCCGGGCCCGGCAGGCGCGCCCCGAGCGCCACGAGCCCCGCGAAAACAGCCGCCCCCGCGACTCCGCCGACGACCGACGCCGGCCACGGCCCGATCCGGGCGCCCTCGGCCCCCGCGAGGCGGGGCGCCGCGACGGCCGCGCCGGCCAGGCCGAGTCCCGCAGCCAGCGGTGTCCACGGGTCCACCGCCGGCACCGTGGCAGCGATCGCGGCGGCCACCAGCGTCAGCGTCCACAGGGTCGCCCGGTGCGCGCCTGCCGCCGCGCCGACTCGCTCGCACAGCCCGGCCGCGGCCGCGACGAACAGCGCGAGCAGCCCGAGCGCCACGAGGGCAGCGAGCGCGGCGGGCCACAGACCGTGCGCGGGCTGCGACGTGGCGCGCGGCAGCGAGAGCAGGGCCCCGGCCGGCGAGCCCGCCAGGCCGGCCTCGGGCGCGGCGAGCGTCGCGTAGACGCCCCACGACGCGGCGCCGAGCGAGAGCGCGAGCGGCAGCGCCGGCGCCGCGGCCATGCGCCGCTCGCCGGCGGGGACGAGCGCGCAGGCGCCGAGCGCCAGCGTCGCCAGCACGCCGAGCGCGGGAGTCGGCGACACGCGCGTCGCGGCGGCGGCCCACGCGGATCCGGACGCCGCCGCGCCCGGCACACGCTTGCCCGGCTCGAAGCGCAGCCGGCTGCCGGGCTCTGCCGTGAGCGTGTCGCCCGGCCGCACGCTGAGGGCGTCGCCCGCCGCCAGCCCCCAGTCGCGCACCACGCGGCGGGCGCCGTCCCGTTCGACCACGCGAAACGTGCCGGGTGTGACGGCAACGACGCGATGGGCCTCGTCGAAGGCGAGCGTCGCGTGCCGCACGAAGCGCTCGCCGTCCGTCACCCATGCGCTGCGGCCGCTGAACACGAGCGCCGGCCGCCCCGCGGCCTCACGCCAGGCGGCCCATGGCGTGATCCCCATCGCCGTGCCGGCGGCGACGAGCACGAGCAGCAGCGCGCCCCCGCCCGCCGCCAGCGCGAGGCCGCGCCAGCGCTCGGCGCCGGGCATCTGCGTGACGAGCAGCGCCAGCGCCGCCGCGAGCACCGAGCCCTGCCAGCGGCGTGCGCCGAGCAGCGTCGCGACGTCGGCGAGCACGGCGAGGTGCGCCCAGAGCAGGAGCGCGGAGACGGCGGCGGTGATGAGGAGCATCACCGGATGTGCTGGCGTGGCCGCGCGCCGCGCCTGCAGCAGGGCCAGCAGCGGCGCCACGGCGGCGGCGAGCACGAGGAGCGGGGCGGCGGCGGCGCCCGCGGCGACGGCAGCGACGACGGCCGCCACGAGCGCGGGGCCCGGCCACGCCGCGAGCGCGCGCCAGGCGGTCATCGAGGCGCGCGCGACAGGGCGACGGTGACGGCGGCGGCGAGCGGCCCCACGAGCGCCGCGTACCACCAGAGCAGCGTGATGCCGGCGACGCGCAGGGCGCCCGGCGAGCCCGGCAGCACGCTCGCGAGCGGCGGGAGGAGGAGCAGGAGGATCAGCACGACCACCGCGATTCGCCGGCCGCGGTTCGCGGACATCTGCGGTGGATTATCGCACGGCGTCGCGGGTGAATCGGTATGCTGGTCGATGGCATCTCAACGATTAACTCTCGACGGGAGACGACGGAGCGCATGACCGATCCGATCCGGCGCGTGCTGATGATCACCGCCCACCCCGACGACTGCGAGTTCGGCGCGGGCGGCACGGTGGCGAAGTTCGTCAAAGAGGGCAAGGACGTCGCCCTCGTCGTCGTCACCAACGGCGACAAGGGCTCGAGCGACCGCACGATGACCTCGCCGAGGCTGGCCGAGATCCGGGCCGAGGAGCAGCGCAACGCCTCGCGCACGCTCGGCGTCGAGCAGGTCACGTTCCTCGGCTATCCCGACGGCGAGGTCGAGGACACGCGCCAGCTGCGGCTCGAGGTGTCGCGCGAGATCCGACGCTACCGGCCCGACATGGTCGTCTGCCAGAACCCACGGCGGACGTACAACCTCGGCGCCTCGCACCGCGACCACCGCATCGTCGGCGGCGTCGCGCTGGACTGCATCTATCCGCTCTCGCGCGATCACCTCGCCTTCCCCGAGCTGATGCCGGAGTTCGAGCCGCACAAGGTACGGGAGGTCTACGTCATGCAGTGGCAGGACCCGCACGTGATGGTGGACATCAGCGAGGTCATGGACCTCAAGATCAAGGCGCTCGCCTGCCACGCGAGCCAGTTCAAGGACTTCGCGGCGGTGGAAAAGCGCGTGCGCCAGCGCGGGGCCGAGCTGGGCAAGCCGGCGGGCTATGCGTACGCCGAGGCGTTCGACCGCATCGTCATGGCCTGAGCGTTCCGCGCGATGAAACCCGGCTGGCTCACCGCGCTCAGCATGGTGCTCTGCGGCACCGCGATCGCTGTCTACGCGCTGCTGCTGCGCGTGCCCGCGATCCGCAACCATCCCGAGGGGTACGTCGCGGTGTTCGCGATCGCCGCCACCATCGCCGGGCTCGCCGTCGCGCTGGGGCGGCGCTGGTACGCGTGGGCGGCGCTGGCCCTCGCGCTCGTGCTCTTCGCCGGCGGCGCCGCGTTCAACTTTGTGCTCGCGCGCATCCCGGACGCGCAGACCAATCTGCGCCTGGGCGAGCGCCCGCCCGACTTCACGCTGCCCGACGCCGGCGGTCGTCCCGTGTCGCTCGCCGACTATCGTGGCACGAAGCCGGTGGTGCTGGTCTTCTACCGCGGCTACTGGTGACCCTTCTGCGTGGCGGAGCTCCAAGGGCTTGGAGCCGCGTTGTCGGAAGCCGAGAAGGCCGGCGTCGAGATCGTCGCCGTCTCGCCCGATCCCAACGAGCGCAGCCACGAGATGGCGCAGCGCCTGCGCCTCGGCTACCGCTTCGTCGCGGATCCCGATCTCGCCGTGACCCGGCGCTACGGGCTGGTGCACGCGCGGGGCGGGCAGCACGGCGAGGACGTGCCGCGGCCCACGACGGTCGTGCTCGACCGCGACGGCGTCGTGCGCTGGCTCTGGGTGAGCGACAACTTCCAGGTGCGGCCCGATCCCAACGACGTGCTCCGTGCGGTGCGGGCGCTCTAGGCCCGCGGAGGCTTCAGAGTGGCGAGCGTCAGCGTGCGCTATATCGTCAGTGACGTCGAGGCCGCGATCGCGTTCTATTCCGGCCAGCTCGGATTTCGCGTCGAGTTCCACCCGGGTCCCGGCTTCGCGATGCTCTCGCGCGGCGGCCTGCGCCTGCTCCTGAGCACGCCGGGCGGCGGCGGCGGAGCGGGCCAGGCGATGCCCGACGGCCGCAAGCCCGAGCCGGGCGGCTGGAACCGCATCCAGCTCGAGGTCGTGGACCTGGGGCGCGAGGTCGAGCGACTGCGGACGGCGGGCGCTCGATTCCGCAACGAGATCGTCGTGGGCAACGGCGGTAAGCAAATCCTGATAGAGGATCCCGCCGGCAACCTCGTCGAGCTGTTCGAGCCGGCGCCGAAGCGGTCGCGATGACCGAGCGTGAGCTGACGGTCGCGCGACTCGCCGCCACGCCGACGCTGCTGCGCGAGATGGCGCGCGACGGCGCGGGCGAGGCGTGGACGCCGCCCAAGCCCGGCGAGTGGTCGATCGGCGAGGTCGTGCGTCACCTCGTCGAGGGCGACCGCGACACCTTCGTGCCGCGCCTGCGCCGCATGCTGGCGGAGTCGCGTCCCGTCTTCGACAAGGGGCGGCGTACCGACGGCGATCGCGCCGACCTCGCGACACTGCTCGACGCGTTCGCCGCCGCGCGGCGGCAGGCGGTGGCGCTGCTCGGCGGGCTGGACGACGCCGGCTGGCGCCGCGAGGGCGTGAGCCCGAGCCGCGGCCCGCTCACGGTGGCGACGTACGCGGCGACGATGGACGCGCACGACACCGAGCACCTGCGGCAGATCCAGGACGTGCGCGCGACGCTCGGGCTGACACCGAAGCGCTGCGAGGCGCGCGTGGCGCTCACGATCTCGCAGCTGCTCGCAGCCCTGGCCACCACGCCCGACCGCGTGGCCGAGCAGGCCGCCGGGCTCGACGCGACGACGCTCGTCGCGCGCCCGGAGCCCGGCGAGTGGTCCATGAAGGAAGTCCTCGCGCACCTCATGGAGCTGGACAGCCGGCTCTTCCTGCCGCGCTTCAGGCTCATGGCGACCGAAGAGCGCCCGCGCTTCGAGGCGTTCGATCCGATCGCGTGGGGCCGCGAGCGCGATCGGCGCCAGGGCCGCTTCGAGGACGACCTCGCGACCTTTCGCCGCGCCCGCGTCGAGACGCTGGCCTACCTCGCCACGCTGCCGCCCGGCGCCGGCGAGCGCCCGGGCCTCTCCGGCCACTTCGGCCCGCTCACCCTCGCGCACTACGCGACGCACATGGCCGACCACGACCTCGAGCACCTCGCCCAGATGCGCGCCTGCCGCGCGGTCGTCACCGCGCGTGGCAGTGCGAGCTGAGCCGGTGCCTCCGGCGAAGCGAGCGGTGAAATGATCGAACCTGGGCGTGAGCTGCCGGCGAGCGCGCGCCGCGTCGCCGACGCGCTGGCGGCGGCCGGCGTGAGAACGACGATCGTCGTGCTCGAGCACGCGGCGCGCACGTCCGCCGAGGCGGCCGCCGCCGTCGGCTGCGACGTCGGGCAGATCGTGAAGTCCCTCGTGTTCCGGCTGCGCGAGAGCGGCCGGCCGCTGCTCGTGCTCACCAGCGGCGCCAACCGCGTGGACGAGGCGAAGCTGGGCGCGCTGCTCGGGGAATCCGTCGGCCGGGCCGACGCGGACTTCGTGCGCGCGCACACCGGCTTCGCGATCGGCGGCGTGGCGCCTCTCGCGCATCCCGCGCCGCTCACCACGCTCATCGACGAAGCCCTGCTCAAGTGGGAGGCGATCTGGGCGGCGGGCGGGCATCCCCACACGGTGTTCCGTCTCACGCCGGACGAGCTCGTCCGCATCGCCGGCGGCCGCGTCGTCGTCGTTTCTTGACTTTTTCTCAGGCTCGCCTCGGACGGTGGGGCCCCAGCCCGTCGCGATAACGCAATGCGTTTCGTCTGCGGGCGCGGTGCGCGAACCGGCGATAGAATACGCGGGATGATGCGCCGGCCAGCGACGCTGCTGATCGTGTGCGCGCTGCTGCTGACGTCCACCGCGGCGCTCGGCCGCGCGCCCGTCGTCCCCCCGACCGCCTCGGACCTCCGCGCGATTGTAGAAACGCTCACGACCCGCGAGATGGACGGGCGCCGCGCGGGTACGCCTGGCGGCGACCGCGCCACCGAGCGCCTCGCCGCGTGGCTGGGCGCCGCCGGCTTGCGGCCCGGCGGCGACTCGGGGACGTTTTTACAATCGTTCACCGTGGCGCCGGGCCGCCGTCTCGGCGCGGGCAGCGCGCTCGAGGTGGGTGGCCGCACCGTGAAGGCCGGCGTCGACTGGACGCCTCACGGCGGCTCGCGGCGCGGCGAGGTGACGGGGGCGCTCGCCTTCGCCGACGACGATTGGAGCGGCGATCTGCGGGACAAGATCGTCGTCGCGACAGCGCGCGGCTCGCGACTCGAGACGCTGATCCTCGCCCGCCAGCGCGGCGCCGCCGCGCTGCTGCTCGTCGCCGATCCACTCCCCACGCTCGACGCGACGGCCGCGCCGGTGGACCTCGCGTCCGGCGCGCTCACGCGCGCGGCGGCCGAGGCGCTGCGCGCGGCGCCGGCCGGGACGACGGCGCGCCTCGCCGTCGACCTGGCGCCCGCGGACCTTCGCGCGGCCAACGTCATCGGCGTGCTGCCCGGCGCCGATCCCGTGCTCGCCGGCGAGACGATCGTGCTCGGCGCCCACTGGGATCATCTCGGCTCCTCGGGCGGCGCCATCTACCACGGCGCCGACGACAACGCGTCGGGCACGGCCGTCGTCGTCGGCCTCGCCCGCGCCTTCGCCGCCGCCGGCGGCGCGCGCCGCACACTCGTGTTCGTGCTCTTCGGCGCCGAGGAGGTCGGGTTGATCGGCTCCGGCCACTACGTGCGCCACGCCGCGCTGCCACTCGGGCAGACGGCGGCCATGCTGAACTTCGACATGGTCGGGCGTATGCGCGACGGCACGCTGACGATCGGCGGCGTCGACTCCGGCGACCGGCTGCGCGCCGCCACCGCCGACGCCGCGCGCGCCGCCGGCGTGAACGCCGACCTGCGTGGCACGCCCTTTTCGCCCTCCGACCACACGCGCTTCTACGCCGCCGGCACGCCCGTCCTCTTCCTCCACACCGGCGGTCACGACGACTATCACCGGCCGGGCGACACCGCCGACAAGCTCAACGTCGACGGGATGGCGCGCGTGGCGGCGATCGGCGCGTCCATCGTGACCGCGCTCGACGACGGCGCGCGGCCCGTCTATGCGAAGCTGACGCCGCCGGCGCGGCGGCGCGGCGGCACGGGCAGCGCCGCGTTTCTCGGCGTCGGCGGCGACGGCCACGGCGGCGACGGGGCCCGGCTGGCCCACGTGATGCCCGGCAGCGCGGCCGAGCGCGCGGGCCTGCGCGACGGCGACGTGCTCGTGCGCGTGGACGGCGTGTCGGTCGACGGCTTCGAGGCGCTGCGCACCGCGATCCGCGCGCGGCAGCCCGGCGACACGGTGCGGCTGGTGTACCTGCGCGACGGTCGGGACCACGAGACTTCCGCGACGCTCGAGAGGAGCCAGGAATGAGCCTCGACCCGAAGGGAGCAACCACGCTCATCGACGTGATGCGGCGCCGCGCGGCGTTGACGCCCCAGGCGCAGTACTTCTCGCTCTTCGACGACACGGTGACCTACGCCCGGCTCTGGGCCCAGAGCGGGCGCTACGCGGCCGGCCTCGCGGCCGCCGGCGTGCGGCCGGGCAACAAGGTGTGCCTCATCTATCCGACGTGCGCGGAGTTCTTCTACACGTTCTTCGGGGCCGTGCGCCTCGGCGCCATTCCCGTCCCGCTCTACCCGACGCTCGGCGTCGAGGCGACCGGCGGCATCTTCCGCAATGCCAGAGCGGTGGCGGTGGCCACGATCGGCTGGTTCCGCAAGGGCGTGGACGAGAGCGTCGCCCTCGCGCCGAACGTCCGCATGGTGCTCGAGCCCAACGAGCTGGATTCCGACGCTCCGCCACCGCCCGATCACCCGACGCAGCCGAACGACCTGTGCTTTCTGCAGTACACGTCGGGCTCGACGGGCCGGCCGCGCGGCGTCGTGCTCACGCACGCGAACGTCGTCGAGACGACGAAGTTCATGTCGGAGGCGGCCGGGCTCAGCGCCGACGATCGCGTCGTGTCGTGGCTGCCGCTGTACCACGACATGGGGCTGATCGGCTGCGCGTTCACGCCGCCGCTCACGGCCACGCCGATCTGGCTGCTGCCGCCGGATCTCAGGAATCCGCGGCCGTGGCTCGAAATGATCACGAAGGTGCGCGCGACCTTCACCGTCTCGCCGGACTTCGGCTACCGCAACTGCGTGCGCAACGTGCACGACGTCTCGGAGTTCGATCTCTCCTCGCTGAAGGCGGCGCTCTCGGGCGCCGAGCCCGTGCGGACCTCCACCATCGACGCCTTCGAGTCCCACTTCGGGGTCAAGCGCGTCATCCTGCCGTGCTACGGCCTCGCGGAGGCGACGCTGGCCGTCGCCATCTGGCCGCGCGGCGTGCCGCTGCGCTACGACGCGTCGGGCCGCTGGCTCTCCGTCGGCCAGCCCTGCCGCGGCGTCTCCCTGCGCATCTCCGAGCCGATGCGCGAGGGCGGGTCCGTCGCGCTGGTGGACCTGCCGCCGGACACCGAGGGTGAGATCTGCGTGAAGAGCCCGGGCGTGATGCAGAGCTACTACAACAACCCGGAGGCGACGGCCAGAGTGCTCACGCCCGATGGCTGGCTGCGCACGGGCGACCTCGGCTTCGTCGACGCCGAGGGCTACCTCTACATCACCGGCCGGCTCAAGGACATCATCATCCTCGGCGGCGAGAACATCGTGCCGGCCGACGTCGAGGAGATCGTCGACCACGTGCCGGGCGTGCGCTATTCAGCGGCGGTCGGCGTGGACAGCGAGCGCACCGGGACCCAGCGGCTCTACGTGGTGGCCGAGCTGCGCGACGCGGCCGCCGCCGCCGGCCAGACGCTGGTGCGCGAGATCGTGCAGCGCGTGCACCGCGGCCGGGGCCACCGTCCCGCGCGCGTGCTGCTCGTGCCGCCGTCCACGATTCCCAAGACGTCGAGCGGCAAGATCCAGCGCTCGCGTCTCGTGCAGATGATCCAGGACGGCGAGCTCGCCAACCGCATCATTGAATAAGAGCGCCGGCACGGAACGCACGTGGGGGGCCCGCTAGCGATGCGTTTCGGGTGCCACCTGCCCGTCTACGGCCCGGCGGCCACGCGCGACACGCTCGTCGGCTTCGCGCGTCGCGCGGAGGCGCTCGGCTACGACTCGCTGTGGGCGAGCGATCACGTGGTCCTGCCCTGGCGCATCGCCTCGCGCTATCCCTACAACGCCACCGGCGACTTCCCGCTGCCACCCGCCACCGACTTCCTCGAGCCGCTGACGGCGCTGGCCCTGGTGGCCGGTGTCACCGAGCGCGCCGCGCTCGGCACCACCGTGCTCGTCCTGCCGCACCGCCACCCGCTGCTCGCCGCCAAGATGCTGGCCACCCTGGATCACCTGGCGCCGGGCCGCGTGATCCTCGGCGCGGGCGTGGGCTGGATGCGCGAGGAGATCGAGGCCCTCGGCGCGCCCTTCGATCGGCGCGGGGCCTGGAGCGACGAGGCCATCCGTGTGATGCGCGCGTGCTGGCGCGACGAGCGGGTCGCGCACACCGGCGAGTTCTTCCGCTTCGACGCGCTCGCCTGCCGGCCCGCGCCGGCGCGCGGGAGCATTCCCATCTGGATCGGCGGCCACACCCCGCGCGCGCTGCGCCGCGTGGCCGAGCTGGGCGACGGCTGGCACGCGGCGTTCCCGACCGCCGCCGCGCTGAGGGAAGGGATCGGGCACCTGGGCGCGGCGTGCGCGAAGGCGGGGCGCGATCCCAAGACGCTGACGCTCAGCGCGCGGCTCGGACTGCCCGGCAAGAAGCCGAGCGCCGAGCTGCTGGCCGAGGTCAAAGCGCTGCGCGACCTCGGCGTGGATCACGTGATCGTAGAGCCCGCCGCGCGCGATCTCGCCTCGATGAGCGCGGCCATCGAGCGGTTCGCCGCCGAAGTCCGCGCGAGACTCTAGATCTCGACGCCCAGCAGCCGCTTCGTCAGCAGCCCGAGCGCGTACGTCACGACGACGGCGATGCCGGTGATGATGACGTTCAGCACGATGCGGCGCCGCACGTTCATGCCGGAGATGAAGGCGACGATCGCGGAGACGGCGACGATCATCGTGCCGCCCGTCAGCACCGTCGGCAGGACGGTGCGCGCGCCGAAGAGCACCGGCAGCACGGGCACGACCGCGCCGACGAGGTAGCCGATACCCACGATGGCCGCGGCCACGAGCGGGCGCTGGCCGGCCTCGCTGGTCACCGGCTCGCCGAGGAACCGCTGGCGCGCGTCCTCGGTCTCGCGCAGCTCGGCCTCGGAGCCGGCGCCGATGTAGGCGCCGGCGGCCATGGAGAGCGCGCCGGCCACGCCGACCGTGAAGCCGGCGGTGACGACGGCGACCGAGCTGTTGAACGCCGCGAAGAAGCCGCTGACGGCGCCGAGGATCTCGACGAGGCCGTCGTTGAGCCCGAGGAAGAGGTTGCGGACCATCTCGGGGTTGACGCGCAGCTCGCCGCCGTCGGCGGTGACCACCATGTCCTCGTGCTTGAACTCGTCCTCGAGCACCTCGCGCACGGCGGCGCCCAGCGGGCCGTCGGCGTAGCGCTTCCACACCTCGAGATACTTGCGGACGCCGTGGACCTCGATCGCCTCGAGCACCACGTGGATGGCGGGCGCGCCAAAGAGACGGCACACGGCGACGAGGAGGGCGAGCTTCAGCCGGCGACCGGCGTCGAGCGTCGCGAGCGACTCCAGCCCGAAGAATCTCTGCCAGAAGGCGACGTGGCGCGTCTCGATCGGGATGAGGGC
>Ga0134083_10000245_pt1 | contig 12613 bp, 7 predicted proteins | sample 15_taG_21_FD_128870 | JGI IMG/M metagenome (GOLD analysis project Ga0134083, IMG submission 128870) | Grasslands soil microbial communities from the Angelo Coastal Reserve, California, USA - 15_D_Met_40cm_5_24_1 metaG | ecosystem: Environmental > Terrestrial > Soil > Grasslands ... | reverse complement strand
TTCCGATAGTAGGCGAGCACGCCGCCGCGCCCCGACGTGATCAACAGGTCCTCCTGGCCGTCGCCGTCGACGTCGTACCACGTCACCCCAGGTCCGAGCTGGCTCAACGCCTGGGGGAGGAGCGGCTGACGAGTCCAGTCGTTGTACGGCGTCTCTACATGGCGGTGGCCGAGTAGGGTCGAGACATCGCGGAACCACGGCGCCTCGGGGTGCGCCGGCACAGCCGCGGGCCGCGCGGTGGCCGGGCCCGGAGGCGGCTCGATGATTTCGTACTCGCGGTTGGGCTTCACCGCGCGCACCACGGAATGCCCGCGGCGCCGCCAGTCAACCTCGATGGTGAGGTCTTGGGCCGTGCCGGCGGCGAACGTGTACAGAGGGTCGGACCCCGAGAGGTACGTTCCCCCGAGCACGACCTCTTTCTGTTGCACCGGTACCGGGCCGCCGAGCACGCGAATCTTCGAGCCGGCACCCGCGGTGTTCGGTGCCGCGCCGCGCAGCCGTACGGCCACACGCGGCGCCCCGGCGTCGTTCCTGAACACGGCCGCGGGCGAGTTGAGCCGGTTTACGACGACGTCGAGACCGCCGTCCCCGTCCAGGTCCGCCGTCGCCATCCCGTGCGAAATGGCGTCATCGCCGCCGAACCCCCACCGCTCACCAACATCCGAGAACGTCAGGTCGCCGTTGTTGTGGAAGGCGACGCTCCTGAGGGCCAGCTTCGGGAAGAGGGCAAGCTCCCGCCGCCAGGCAGCCCCGGTGAACGTCGTCCGGATCCGCTCCCACGTATCCGCGTCCATTACGTCCCACAGATGACCGGTGGTGGCGAGCACGTCCTCGTAGCCGTCCAGGTCCACGTCCAGGAACAGCACGTCCCACGTCCAGTCAGAGGCCTCGATGCCTGCGTAGGCCGCGATCTGCTCGAATGTCCCGTCGCCGCGGTTGCGAAGCAGCGTGTTGCGCTGCCACTGGGGGCGGTCATCGATCTGTCCGATGAGCTTCGGGAGCGGCGTGTGCGTGGGGATCTCCGCCTTGCGGCGCGCCCCCCGGCCCAGCATGTCCACGACCAGGATGTCCACGTTGCCGTCCCGGTCCACATCGGAGAAATCGACCGCCATCGAGGAGTTGCTCGTGTTCCGCACGGCGAGACGCGGCACGGCCCGGAACGTGCCCGTGCCGTCGTTCAGCCAGAACAGGTCCGGATCCTCGAAGTCGTCGCACACATAGAGGTCCGGCGCACCGTCACCGTCCACATCCGTGAACTTGGCCGACAGGCCGAAGTATTCCGGCGCCGTGGCGAGCGGCTGCCGGTCTCGTCCAGGAAGCGGCCCTTAGTCCAGGGCACGAAGGTGAAGTGCCCCTTCCCGTCGTTCAGGTAGAAGGCGTCCGGATCGGCCCGCTGCTGCATCGAGACCAGGTTGTACTCGGGCCGGTCCACCACGCGATAATCCTTTTGAAACTTGGGCACGACCTCGAAGCGCTGCCCCACCTGTCGGACCACCTGGTTGAACGCCCGCTCCTGCGGCGGATAGATGTCCAACGCGGACCGGGTCTTGTAATTGGCGACGTAGAGATCGAGGTGGCCGTCGCCGTCCACGTCGGTCAGCGTCATCGTCATACTGGCGGCATGCGACGCGAGCCCCGCCTCGGTAGTCCGTTCCGTGAACACGCCGTGGCCGTCGTTCAGAAACAGGGCCACGCCCCCGCCGAGCGTGCTCACCAGCAAGTCCAGGTCACCGTCGCCGTCCACGTCGGCGAAGACCGCCCCCGTCGAATGCCGCCCGGTCATGGCGACGCCGGCCTTGGCGGTGATGTCCTCGAACCGCCAATCGCCCAAGTTGCGGTACAGGGCGTTCGACCCTTCGTTGCTCGTGAGGTAGATGTCGGGAAGCCCGTCGCCGTCGACGTCGCCCAGCGCCACGCCCCCGCCCTGCGCCAGATGGCGGTTCCAGAGCGCGCTGTCGAGGGTGACCGAGTCGACGAAGCTGATGCCGGTCCGCGAAGCGGGCAGCTCAGTGAAGCCCGGTCCTCTCCGGCTCGAGGGCACATGCAGCTCGCGCCAGCGGTACCCCACGTCCTCGTGCCATGGCTCGGGGGGCGGGGCGGCGCGGCGGCAGCCCGAGCCCAGCGACACCAGCGCGAGGCCGGCCGCCACGACGGCGCGGCGTCTCACCGTTGGGCCCGCGTCCTGACCCGCGCCATCACCTTGTCGGCGATGCACTCACCTTGGGCGAGACCATTGCTCAACGACATCGGGTAGTGCAGGCCCGCATAGAGCCGCGAACGCGCCACCTCGTCGGCCGCCGCCCGGAACGACGCGAAGCGCCGAACCGGCCGGCCGATGTTCACGTGGGTGGAGTCCGCGAACGGCCGATCCCCGAACAACGCGGTGAGCACTCCGGCCGCGGCCCCCGACTGGACCGCGTGCCCCGCCGTGTACTCCGGGAAGGGTGGGGTGGGGATCAGGGTGCGCCACTGCGGATCGATGACGCGGCGGATGTAGGTGACGGGCCGCACCAGGCTGAAGCTGAACTTCTCGTGCCAGCAGGAGATGAATGCGTCCGCCATCGCCACCGTCGTCAGCACGAACAGCTCCGCCGAGCGGTCGGCATCGAGGTGCAGCTCGCCCCCAAGCTGGCTGGCGATCAGCAGCCAGTGGCCAGGCGGGGTGCCCGATTCGCCCGGGTTGTCGGCCCAGTACAAAGCGATCTCGCGCTGCTCGGGGGTTAACGTCCGGCCGGTGTCGTAGACTGCCTTGACCTGCCGTAAGAACTCGGACCCGGGCGCTTCCGAGAACGGCACTGGAGGAGGCGGGGCGCACTGGTCCAGCGAGGTGAGCACGAAGGGGCGCAGCCGGTCCCAGTACGGCTCGGTGACGCCCGTGGGGTTGAGGCCGGGGAGCGTCTTGATACGCGAGGACTTCGGGCGCGTGACGATGAGCGAGCGCTCGGCCGCCGTACCTACCGCGAGGGTGTCGGCGGGATTGCCCAGCGTCACGGCCTCCGAGACGGCCGAGAGCGCCGTCGCGATGTACTGCGACGGCTCGCCGGTGTTGACCCAGTACTGCCGCCCCCGGGGCGGCTTCCAGGTCAGCCCCCGAGTCTCGGCGAACCGGTCGGCCGCCGCCCAGTCGAGGATGGCGCGGCCCAGCGCGGCGCCGTAGGCGACCGAGCGATCGCGCATCGCGGGCGACAGGCCGGTGGTCGCGCGCGCGGCGATCTGCGAGTCGCCCAGCTGGGCGATCGCCGCCTGCGTCGCGGGAAGACCCTCGCGAAACAGGCCATTGAGCGCGGTCGTCTCGGCGCTCACGGCGACGGTGGGCCAATCATAGCGCTCACCCGGTCGGGGGGCCGGGAGGTCATGCAACCCGTTCAGCTGGCCGGCGAGGGACTTGAGCTGGGGGGACCCTGGCCTCAGCCCCTCGTACAAGGCGACGGCGCCGTACGCGAACACGCGCGCCGCCACGGGCGGCGAGAGACGCTCTGCACGCACGAGCGCGTACAGGGCGCGCATCCATCCCGTCACCAGCCGCGAGTCCGCCGACGGCGGCGCGCTCCGGCAGCCGCCGCCGGTCACCAGCAGCGCGAGACCGCACGCCAACGCGACGCGCGACATCACCTTGGATTCGATCACGGAGACTCCGCTGATAACTGAACAGGCGCGCCGCGAAGCGACGCGCCTGTTGGCGTCGATCGGCTGCCACCAAGCTAGCGCAGCAGGCCCTTCAGAAGCGTGTTCGCGAGCATTCGACCCCGCTGCTCCCGCTGGATCTCGGCCCACATGCGTGGCGCGTTCTGAACCAGGGCCGCAGCCACTGGGGCCGGCGGCGCCGGCGCGGGGGTACTGTTGAGCGGGTTGCTCGCGCCGCCCCACGTGTAGAGAGGCAGTCCCAAGACACCCAGCTCCTGCGCCGGGACCGGGAACTCGTGCGGTGTGAGCGGCTCAAGGCCGTCGATGCGCCGCTGGTTGTAATATGGTGCCACGTTCGAGCTGTATAGCTCGACATCCTGCTCATACTGCAGGTCTGCGAGGAGACCATTAGCACTGGGGGCGGGTGACAGTCCCCCCCGCGTGACGCGCGTTTTGTTGATCAGCACTGCCGCCTGGCCCAGATTGGGCGTCGGACCCCGAATCAGCGCCTCTGCAAGGATGAGGTCGTTTTCGGCCGCGAGGACGACCGGGGCCGTTCCGACCCCGTTCGCCACACCCGGCGGATTCATCGGGGCCTCGGCGACGTCTATGTAGCGGATGTTCCCCAGGGCGCTCTGATGCCACGAGCCGCGGGCGGTGAACTGAATCTCCTTGTCGTAGCTCCAGGCGAAGTCCGTTCCCGCATTCGCGGTCGCAGAGTAGGTTTCTGCGGCGGAGTCGACGCCGCCGGGTCCCGGGCTACCCTTGTGTTGCCCCACCGGTCCGAAGGTCCCGTCCCCCAACCGCTTGTCGAACGACGTCACACCCCAGACCGGTTGGCTATCGGCCACGGCTCTCCAGGGGTCCGGCTGGGTGGTCGGATCCATCAGATGCGCGACGCGGGTGTGGACCCGCATCGTGGTCATGTCGTTGGACCAATTCTTCAGGCCGTCGCACCAGTTGACGCAGCCGTCGCCCTGGAAAATCCAGTCGAACGGCGCTGCTGCCAGTCCGCCGCTCGTAATCGAGGAGCTAATGCCGCTGTCGGCATACGACGCGACCCTGGCCCAGTCCACAACCCCTCCGGCCGCGATGTCTCTGTTCTCCGCGGAGTCGCGCGCGAAGTATGCCAGCAAACGGGCCGCCATCGTGTTGGCGATTTGGGCGACGCTGATGTTGTCGTACGCGACGCCAGGTTTGTTGAAGAAGCTCGCGTCGACGGTGAAGGTGTGCGTTTTCGCCAGCTGGATCGCCTCGTCGAACCTCGCCAAGGCCGAGTCCCGCATGGCCGTCCGACCGGCAAACTGGAGCGTCAGGAGGTCGGTGTTGTAGTCGACGACGAAGCCCTTGTCGTAATTCAGCGCGAGCTCGCCCAGGCACAATGCCTGCACCAGCACCGCCATGGTCTCCACCATCTTCGACGTCGTCGTGTCCGACTTGAAGACGCCATTTACCCGCGTCGCTTTGACGACGTCGTTAGCCGAGGACAGGGCTGCGTAGTACCCGTACCAGTACGTCTCTATCTCAAGCCGCCGCGTCGAGGTCGGATCGTTTTGCCACTCGACCCGCTTGTAGGTGGCGATCTTGGTCCCGCAGGTACCGAGAGAGTCGTACGGGGCGGGCATCGGCCCCAGCGGGGCACCGTAGGTGCAGCCTGTGTAGAACCGGATCTGGAAGTTGTTCCACGCCGCCACACCGCTGCGGGCCATGACGCTTAGGGTCGTGCCCGGATCGATGTTCTCGAAGGTATTGAACCACGTCTGCATAGCCCCCACGCCGAGCGACAACACGCTCCCCGGGTCCGACAACAAGCGCTTGGAGTCCGGTGCGTTGGGATTCTCGATGTTGAGCGTGTCGCATCCAGCAGCGAGGATCAGGGCCACACAGAGGCCCGATACCCGCGGAGCTTTCTCAATCAGGCTCATAGTCGTGCTCCTCACATGTCGGTCCGCGGGTTCAGAAGTTGATCTCCGCAAAGCCGGTGAACGTCCGGAAGTTCGGGTACGAGAAGCCGTCAAACCTGAACGTGAAGGCATCCCCTGAGAGGCCCGCCACTTCCGGATCGTATCCCGAGTACTTCGTGAAGGTGAAGAGGTTGCGCCCGATCACGCCGATGCGAAGGCTATTGATACCGAGACCGAGCTTCGACAGCGTGCTGCGATCGAAGGTATAGCTGACGTTCAGTTCCTTGATCTTCACGTATGTGCCCGGCTCGACGAAGAAGTCGATCGGGTCGATGCCGTTGTAGAAAAACTGGTAGTACTCGATCGGTTTCTTCCCTGTGCTGTACGGGCAATGCGTCGGGTCCGTCGTGCCGGTGCAATCCACCGACGGCTTCTTCGACTGGTCGTAGACGCGGTCGCGGTACTCGAAGAACGGCCACTGGCGCGTGCCGTTGTAGATCTTGCCGCCCTGCACCCAATCCACCAGTCCATAGATCGAGAAGTTCTTGTACCGCAGCGTGCTCGTGAAGCTGAGATTGAAGTCCGGGTTCACGTCCGCGATCTTGACGCTCGACTTCCCGTTCTTGTCCACGTAGGCGATGGGCCGTTCGTTGATCGTGTGGAAGGCGCTCTTCTGCACGACGTACCCGTCCTCGTTGACCACGAAGCTATCCGGGCAATAGGCCCCCGGGCAGGTCGGCGACTTGCTCGGATCGTCGTACAGCTGCGAGATGCTGGTGACCGTCTTGGTTCCATAGATGACCCCGAGCTCTTCCCCAGCTGCGATCAAGAAGGCCTTGGTCACCTCGTTATTGCCGCCGTAGCTGGGGCCGATGAAGTATGCCAGCGACTTCCCGTCCGCGTAGTTAGCTTGCGTGATCTTCTGGCGCGTGCGGTCGGCGGCGATGTTCACCCGCCAGGACAAGTCGGGCTGGTCCGCCAGGATCGCGCTCAGCGACAGCTCGTGGGTATGTCCCAGCAGGGTAGCGGCGTTCTGCCATTGCCGGGAGAAGCCGGCCACCGGATTGATCGGCACCAGCAAGATCTGGTCCTTTGTCTCCTTGCGGGAGTACGAATACTCGAGCGAGAAGCGCGAGAGGAGATCGATGTTGACACCGAGCTCCATCTCCCCGGAGCGCGCCGGCTTGAGGTTCGTGTTCCCGAGTACGTACTTTTTCGGCTTCCCACCCACGATTTGATAGGTCTCGTACTGGGCGTCGTATGTCGGCCGCAAACCAGCGGTCCCGTACGACGCGCGCAGCTTCAGCTCGTCGACGCCGTTGATGTGGAAGTCCTGCGACAGGCGGTACGCTCCTGAGACCCGGTAGTACGTCTGCCAGCGGCTCTCCGGGCCGAACAGCGACGACCCGTCACGCCGCACCAGGCCGTCCAGCAGATATCGATCCTTGATGTCGAACGTCGAGATCAAGTAGTAGTTCTCGTTCCGGATCGTCACGTCCCGGGAAGCGGGAAACACCGACGTGGGATCGATCGCGTTAAACTCCGGCGTCTTTATGACGGCGAACGCGTTGCTCGTGACACTGAAGTTCGTCGCCTCCTGGTCCTCGTACACGAAAGCGGCTTTGGTCGTGTTCCGCACGTTCCACGAGCCGAGCTGGAAGGTGCGCACGCTCGTGAGCGTCGCACCCGTGTTGAAGGTTCGGCCGCCGCTGTCGGTCTTGACGAGACCACCGGGCGTGAAGCTGCCCTTCGCATCGAGGAAGCCATCCGGCGTCAGGTTCGTGTAATTGGACGCCTCCTGGTCGTAGTTGTAGTTCCCCTCAAGCGAGAGCCAGTCGAGCAGCCGGTAGGTCGCGCGGCCGTACCCGCTGAAGCGGGAGCGGTCGGTGTTGATTTGCTGGTTCGCCAGCGTGTACAGCGGATTGGATGCGTTCGTGAGGTTGTAGGGGATGAACGCTCGGTACGACGACCCGTCCGCGTTTGTCGCTAAGAGGTCAATGTTGGGGTCGACGAACGTCACGGCGAAGAACGGCGAGCCGGGGCCCTGCGTGAGCTGGTTATTGTTCGACTTGCCGAAGAAACCGCCCACCGACAGGTCGAGCCGGGGCGTCAACGCCTGATCGACGTTCACCCGAACGTTCTGCCGGGTATAGCCTTTCAGCAGCTTGATGACCCCGTCTTCTTTGGTGTTCTCGAACGACACGCTATAGTTCGTGTTCCCCTTGCGCTGCCCGATCGAGACGTAGTTGGTGTAGGTCGGGCCGTGCGTCAGGAGCTCAGCTTGGTGGTCGAACACGGTCGTGTACGGAACGTCGGCGATATGGTCGTCCTTGACCTCGGGCTTCGCAGTGAGGGAAATCGGAGTGCCAGTGGCCGAGTCGACGTAGACGCCGGCTGCGTTCACCACATACGGGTGCGCGAGCGACACGGGCAACGACTTGGGACGGAACGACTCACCGTACTCGTTGCGCACCGTCACGACGAGCTGGCCGTCCGCAATGTTGGACCCCCGCTTGGTGAAGATTTGCACCACGCCGTTCGCGGCGTCCGAGCCGTACAAGGACGACGCCGCCGCGCCCTTGACGATCTCGACCCGCTCAATGTCCTCCGAGTTGATATCGGCGAGTGTTTGCCGCGTGATGGTCCCGTCCACGATGATCAGCGGACCGGGCACTGCAGTAGCAGCACACGTAGCGGAAATCCCGCAGGCCGAGGGCGTGGGGATCGCGGTCGCACCACGCAGCCGGAGCATCGGCTCACTGCCCGGCGCGCCGCTGCCCTGGATCAGACGCACGCCCGCCGCCTTGCCTTCGAGCGAGCCCAGTGCCGTGACCGCCGGCGCCTGCTCCAGCTGCGAGGCATCGACGTGGGCAACAGAGAACGTGAGCTTCTTCGCCTCCATCGCCTCCGCCACGCCCGTCACGACGAGGGCGTCGAGCGTCATCGGGTCGAACTTCAGCTCGAAGTCCTGCGTCTGGGTCCCCGGCGTGAGCGTGATTTGTTTGAGCCCGGGCGAGTAGCCGATGTAGCGCGCGCGTAGCGAGACGGTTTGGCCCTTCGTCCGGTCCGCCGGGACGGTGAGGGTGTATCTTCCCGCATTCGTGGTCGCCACGGCGGTACCGAGCTCCTCGATCAGGACGATCACCCCGCCCAGCGGCTCGCTCTGTCTCCCCGTGACTTTGCCTGTGATCACCGCGGATTGCGCCTGCGCGCGACCGGACGCCGCAACGCACAACGCGAGCAGCGCGCCAGCGCAGACGGTTGCGCTGAACGAACGACGCCTCATAATGAAGCCCCCCTTGGCAAGAAGTTCTGCTTCTTACTCCCGACGGCTCGGACGGGGGCCGAGCAGTAAAACTCGGGTTATAGTGCACGCCCTCCGGGAAGTGCGCAATACCGGCCATACCCTAATGCTTTCGGGGTGCCACGACGGGGGTTACATTGTGCCACAGGCCCAGCGGAAGACGCGATGCCCACTATCCGGTCCCGGGCGGGCCCCCCTGCCGCGGGAGGCCACACGCCGGCCCTCGTAGCGGCCCTCCTGGCCAGCTTGGCGGTCGGGCAGGCGACGCTGAGCCCGGCGCCGGCTCAAGTGGCTGGCGGTGGCCAGCGGGATACCAGCGTCGTGATCGGGCAACTCGCTGCCCGCGAGACTCACGAGCCCATCGGCGGCGCGCGCGTGGTGGTAGTCGGCACCGCGCTCGCCACGACCACCGACTCCCTTGGCCGGTTCACGCTCAGTGGTGTTCCCGGTGGGGAGGTCTCCGTGGAGATCCGCGCGGTCGGCTACGCGTCTCGCGCCTGGCGTGTCACTGCGCAGCCGGGGCAGACCGCTCCACGCCGCTTCGAGCTGGATCCGCTCCCCTACGAGCTGCCGGGGGTCCTGGTCAAGGGAAAACAGCCGCTCGCGTCCCGTCGCTATGCAGACTTCGAGCGCCGACGCCACTCCGGCATGGGCTCGTTTCTCACCCAGGAGCAGATCGAGCGTCTCCATCCGACCACGCTCGTCGACGTGCTCGTCACGGTACACGGGGTCCAGCAGATGTGCGTCTACAACGACTGTGTCCCGAAGATGGTGCGATCGCCGCCGGGGTGTTACCCGCAGTACTACCTCGACGGCCATGAGTCGACGCCCTACTTCGCGCGGCACACGCCACCGCTCGACGTGAAGGGAATCGAGATCTACCGCGGCTCGTCCGAGACCCCGGGTGAGTTCCTCGGCACCAACTCCGGCTGCGGCGTGATCGTCATCTGGACCAGGTCCTCCCCCTGAGGTCGAGCGGCTCGGCCCTATCGGTTCCGTCTCTGGTCGCTTCTTTGCAGCGCCGCCGCCGCAGCCTCCGGGTAGATCCCGATCGCATGGCTCCGAAAATACAGGGCGAATTGTCTCGTCGGCGCATTGATCTGGATCGCCTTGGATTTCCGGTTGGGCATGTGACAGTCGATACAGTCGGTTAGCATCCGACCGCCGATCTCGGCCGCCATCGGGTGGCCGCCTGTCTGATGACACGCCAGACATTTCTGTGCGAACGCCGTCACATCTCGCTCCGGTCGATGGACGTCGTGGCACGTGGAACAGGACATGCCCGGGCTGGAGCGATAGCATTTGCTGCGCCGCAAGAGCCCGACCTGATTACCGTGGACGTCCGGCGTCGGCACGTCCCGATCGGATGGAGGGACCAAGTAGTCATCCAGCTTCTCGCCCGGCCGGTACGAAAACGGCGGTGCGCGCGGTGTGCCCTCGCCCGAATGGCACAAAGCGCAGGTGTCCACCTTCCGATCTCTCGAGAAGCGCGCCGGGTTGAGAATGTACTTGCCGCTGCCGTCCGCCGGATGGGATGAGTGATACGCGACGTGTGCTCGCCCGTCGCCGTGGCATTTCTCACAAGAGATCCCCAACGCATAGTCGCGGGCGTATCTCACCACACCGCGGTCCGTTTGCAGGGTGAACGACGTGGTGTGGCATTCCAGGCAACGCGGGACGATGAGTCGCCCAAAGTCGATCTGGCCATCCGTATAGCCGGGGCTGTTGATCCACGCATCGATGCCAGTCAGATAAGAGACCGGCAACTCGAACAAGAGCCCACGTCTCCAATAGAGAAAGGATTGCCCGCGCCGCCCCGACCCCACGACCAAATCGATGCGCTCGCTCGTTGAGCGGCCCTGAGTCGAGTCCACGGCGGTCTGGTAGAAAGCGCCGTCGCGCCGCTCCATTTTGAAGTAGAGGCCCTCCGAACTGGTGCGCAGCAGGTTATGTCCCCCGGAGAAGCGTCCCCGGATGGATTGCGTGGTTGCCTCGGCGGAAGTGTGGAAGTGCGCGGTCTGCACGAAGGTCGCGAAGACGTTCTGGTGGCACGCCTTGCACAATCCGGCTTGAGGCCGGAATGGCTTGGAGGCGCGATGAGACGGCGGACCGGCCCCGGCTCCCGCGGTCACCAGCAAGGCGAGCAGCGCGCGAGACATCGTCATGGTCCCCCCAGAATAAGATTTCATTAGCTTTGGCGCCATGATCCAACGTGTCTTGGCGGGCGCCGCGCTGCTCGCGCTGTACAGCGGCGCGGCGCAGCTCGACCCGCTCGTCGCGCGCTCGCGGGGCCGTCTAAACGCCCCGGTCACGGTCTACGAGATGTCCGACTTCCAGTGCCCCTACTGCAGAGCGTTCGCGCTCGCCACGCTCCCGCTGTTGGAGCGCGAGTACGTGACGACCGGGAAGGTGCGCTTCGTCTACATCAACCTCCCGCTCCCCAGTCTCCACGCCAACGCCACCGCCGCCGCGGAGGCCGCCATGTGCGCCGCCCGCCAGAGCCGGTTCTGGCCGATGCACGATCTCCTGTTCCGGCATCAGGACGGCTGGGCGAAGCTCGCGGACCCCCGCCCCATGCTGCTCGCGCTCGGCGACTCGGCGGGCGCGGATCACGCCCGGCTCGCGGCGTGCTTGCGCGCGCACGCCACCGCGACCGAGGTCCAGGCCGACGCCGAGCGAGCCCGGCGCGCGGGAGCGGTGAGCACCCCCACGTTTTACATCGAGGGCGGACTGCTCGAGGGAAACGCTCCGGTCGAGGTGTTCCGGGCCGTGCTCGATTCGGTGTACCGGAGCAAGACCGGGGCCTGATGGCGCGCCCTTCCTTCATATACCGGCTCGGCCTGAGCCTCGCGCGGCGCGCCCTTCCTCTCGCGGCCCGGTTCGACAAGAAGGTCGCCCGCGGGCTCGAGGCGCGCCGCGAGGTGGTGGAGCGGCTGCGCGCGTGGGGGCGCGCGCACCGCGAGACCGGGCGGCCGCTCGTGTGGGTGCACGCCCCCTCGGTGGGCGAGGGGCTGCAGGCGAAGCCGGTGCTCGAGGCGCTGCGCGCCGAAGCGCCGCAGTGGCAGCTCGCCTACACGTTCTTTTCGCCTTCCGCCGAGCGCCTCGCCCGCAGCCTCCCCGTCGACATCGCCGACTATCTGCCGCTCGACCGCCCGCGCGACGTCCGGGCGGCGCTCGATGCGCTGCAACCGTCGGCGCTGGTGTTCTCGAAGCTCGACGTGTGGCCGGAGCTCGCGCTCGCGGCGGCGCGGCGCGGCGTGAAGCTGGCGTTGATCTCGGCCACCGTGGCGCCGCACAGCTCGCGGCTCAGGTGGCCGGCGCGCGGCTGGGCGTATCCGGCGTACCGCGCCATGGACCGCATCGGGGCCATCAGCGAAGCGGACGGCCGGCGCCTCGAGCTGCTGGGCGCGCGTCGCGAGGTGATCGAGGTGACGGGGGACACTCGCTACGACTCGGTCGCCGAGCGCGCCGAACGGTTCGACCGCACGCGCGATCCGTTCGCCCGGCTCGCGATCGCACCCGCCGGAACGTTCACGATCGTCGCGGGATCCACCTGGCCCGCCGATGAAGCCGTCGTCCTGCCGGCGTTCGTCGACCTGCTGGCGCAGGTACCCACGGCCCGGCTGGTGCTCGCGCCGCACGAGCCCAACCCCGATCACCTCGCCGGCATCAGCCTGCTCGCCGCGCGGCTCGGCCTCCCCCGCCCCGTGCGGCTGTCGCAGCTCGAGCAAACGGCTACGGCGCCGGTGATCGTGGTCGACCGCGTCGGCATCCTCGCCGA
>Ga0134083_10000243_pt1 | contig 12629 bp, 14 predicted proteins | sample 15_taG_21_FD_128870 | JGI IMG/M metagenome (GOLD analysis project Ga0134083, IMG submission 128870) | Grasslands soil microbial communities from the Angelo Coastal Reserve, California, USA - 15_D_Met_40cm_5_24_1 metaG | ecosystem: Environmental > Terrestrial > Soil > Grasslands ... | reverse complement strand
TCTTCGAGGTCTGGAAAGCCAAGAAGCCGGCGGCGATGATCCTGGCGGCCCCGGCGGCCCTCGGCAATGCGGCGACCCGCCTGGAGGCATTTCGTCATCAGCGGCGCGACGTACGCCTATGGCGGCTATCCCGACATCGACGACCTGTTCGTGCAGCAGGCGCGCGAGCGCGACCGCAAGCGGCGGGAGACCTTGCTGTACCAGATCCAGAAGCTGATGCACGAGCGCGTGATGCACGCGCCGATCTTCGAGCCCGCCACGTTGCACGGCATCGGCCCGCGGCTCGAAGAGTCGGCGGTCGGTCTGAACCCGCTCCTCTACTTCGCCGCGCCCTATGAGGAGATGCGGCTGAGGAGGCAGTGACAAGGAGGTTTGCCATGAGCAGCGCCAAGCTTCCGACTCCTGACGAGCTCAAAGCCGTCGGCCGTCAATTGGGGATGAGCCTCTCCGACACCGACGTCGCGTTCTTCCTGGAGACCATGGGCGGAACCCTCGGGGCCTATCACGCGATCGAGGCGATGGCCGACCCGATGCCGCCCGTGAAGTACCCGCGCACACCCGGTTATCGCCCGGAGGGTGCGGCGAACAAATACAACGCCTGGTACTACAAGAGCGACGTGCGGGGCGCGCCCTCGGGCAAGCTGCGCGGCAAGCGCATCGCGCTGAAGGACAACGTGTGCCTGGCCGGCGTGCCCATGATGAACGGCGCTTCCACCTTGGAAGGCTACGTTCCCGAGGTCGATGCCACCATCGTGACGCGCATGCTCGACGCGGGCGGCACGATCGTGGGCAAGGTGCACTGCGAATACTTCTGCTTCTCCGGCGGCAGCCACACGAGTGCGGCGGGCCCCGTGCAGAATCCGCGTCGCCCGGGTTACTCGGCGGGCGGCTCGTCCTCGGGCAGCGCGGCGGTGGTGGCGGCGGGAGAAGTCGACATGGCGATCGGCGGCGACCAGGGCGGCTCGATCCGCATCCCGGCGGCGTACTGCGGCGTCTATGGCCTGAAGCCGACGCACGGGCTCGTGCCGTATACCGGGATCTTTCCCATCGAGACGACGCTCGATCATACGGGCCCGATGACGGCGACCGTGGCCGACAACGCGCTGCTGCTCGAAGTGCTGGCCGGGCCCGATGGGCTCGATCCGCGCCAGGTGAACGTCAAGACGGCGGCCTACACCAACGCGCTGACCGGTGACGCGCGAGGCATGAAGATCGCGGTCGTGAAGGAAGGCTTCGGCCACGCGAACTCGGAGGCGGACGTCGACGCGCTGGTGCGCAGAGGGGCCGTGACGTTCAAGCAGCTCGGCGCGCAGGTCGACGAGGTGTCGATCCCGCTGCACCTGGCCGGCCCCGCCATCTGGACGCCGATCGCCGTCGAGGGCGCGACCTGGCAGATGCTGAACGGCAACGGGTTCGGCTTCAACTGGAAGGGACTTTACGTGACGAGCCTCATCGACGCGCACTCGGCCTGGCGGCAGCGGGCCGACGAGTTCTCCGACACCTTGAAGACCACGATCCTGTTCGGGCAGTACGCGCTGAACAAGTATCGTGGACATTACTACGCGAAGTCGCAGAACCTGGCGCGCTCGCTGCGCACCGCATACGACGCGGTGCTGAAGGATTACGACCTGTTGCTGATGCCGACGCTGCCGTTGAAGGCGACGCCCCTGCCGTCGCCGGGAGCGCCGCGCATGGAGATCATCCAGCGGGCTTTCGAAATGCTGGCGAACACCGCGCCCTTCGACGTCACCGGACATCCGGCTATGAGCGTGCCCTGCGGGCTCAGCGACGGGCTGCCGGCCGGGATGATGCTGATCGCGAAGCACTGGGACGAGGCGGCGATCTACCGAGCCGCGTCGGCCTTCGACAAGGCGGGAGGTCCTCGCGGTCAGGCCACGTGAAAGCGCTCTGATTCAGGGGGCTTCGACCAGAGCTCCCCGGCTCCCTTCATCGCCACGGCGCGCTCCGGGCTGGCTCGCCAGCGATCGTAGATGTCGTTGCTCGTCCACACGACGAGCGTGGTGATTTTCGTCGCGTCGCTGGTCGAGTACAAGGTGTGGCGGCTAACGAAGCCCGGCGCGCCGCTCTGTGCCAGGCCGTTGCGGTCCAGGAGCTTTTTGGCCTCGTCGACCTTATCGGCTTTCGCCCAGTGATGGGTCAGCACGCCTATCATGAGTTTGCCACCTTCCGTTCTGACGGCGCCTCGCGGTCGGCCATCCGACGCGGAGGTTAGAACCCCGCGACGTAGGGCAGCTTCCGCGCCGTCGTCTCGATCGCCGCGCCCGCCTCCAGCAGCACCGCCGTCGAGTCCCACGTGCCCCCCACGAGCTGATTGCGCGGCCCGTCGGGGATGGTCGCCTTGACCGTGCGGTCGCCGAAGCGCACCTCTTGCTTCTCCACGTCCACCGTCATCGGCGACTGCGGCGAGCGGCCGATCTCACGCTGGAGCCACTCCAGATCCTCCTGCGAGGCGCGCAGGCACGGAATGCCGAGCATCACGCAGTTGCCGAAGAAGATCTCGCCGAACGACCCGCCGACGATGGCGGCGATGCCCCAGCGCATCAGCGCCTGCGGCGCGTGCTCCCGCGACGAGCCACAGCCGAAGTTCTGACCGACGACCAGCACCGACGCGCCCTTGTACACGGGGGAATTGAACGGGTGCTCGGGGTTCTGCTTGCGCGCGTCCTCGAACGCGTGCTGCCCCATCGTCTCGAACGTGACTTCCTTCAAGAAGCGCGCGGGGATGATGCGGTCCGTGTCGATGTCGTTGCCGGGCAGGGGGATGCCGCGGCCCGTGATCTGACGACGCGTGTAATCGGTGGCCGCGCTCATTTCAGGATCTCTCTCACGTCGGCAACGGCGCCGGTGATCGCGGCGGCCGCGACCATGGCGGGGCTCATCAACAAGGTACGCCCGGTCGGACTCCCTTGCCGGCCGATGAAGTTGCGGTTGCTCGACGACGCGCTCATCTCGCGACCGACCAGCTGATCCGGATTCATGCCCAGGCACATCGAGCAGCCGGCCTTGCGCCACTGGAAGCCCGCGGCCTGGAAGATCTCGTGCAGCCCCTCGGTCTCGGCCGCCTTCGCGACCTGCTGGGAGCCCGGCACGATCAGCGCGCGCACGCCCTTGGCCACCTTGCCCTTCTTCGCCACCTCGGCCGCGATGCGCAGGTCGGAAAGGCGGCCGTTGGTGCACGAGCCGACGAACGCGACGTCGATCTTCGCGCCCTTGATCGGCTGGCCGGCCTGGAAGCTCATGTGGGCGAGCGCTTCGCGGAAGGTCGAGCGATCGGACTCGGGCGCCGACTCGGGGGCGGGAATCCGCTGGCTCACCCCCACCGACATGCCCGGGTTGATGCCCCAGGTCACCATCGGCTCGATAGCGCCGCCATCCAGCCGCGCAACGTCGTCGAACGACGCGCCCGGCGCGCTCGCCACCGATTTCCACCACGCGGCGGCCTTGTCGAACGCCGCACCAGCCGGCGCGTACTGTCGGCCGCGCAGGTAGTCGATCGTCGTCTGGTCGGGGTTGACGTAGCCGCAGCGCGCCCCGCCCTCGATCGACATGTTGCAAACGGTCAGGCGCTCCTCCATCGTCATGCGATCGATCACCGGCCCGGCGTATTCGTACGCGTAACCGACTCCGCCTTTTACTCCCAGGCGGTTGATAATCGCCAGGATCACATCCTTCGCATACACGCCCTTCGCGAGCGCGCCGTCCACGCGCACCTGCCGGAGCTTCGGCCTGGCCATCGCGAGGCACTGCGTGGCCAGCACGTCGCGCACCTGCGTGGTGCCGATGCCGAAGGCGATGGCCCCGACGGCGCCGTGAGTCGAGGTGTGGCTGTCGCCGCACGCGATCGTCATGCCCGGCTGCGTCAGGCCGAGCTCGGGGCCGATCACGTGCACGATGCCCTGCTTGCCCGTTGACATGTCGAAGAGCGGCAGGCTGAAGTCCTTCATGTTGCGGATCATGTGGACCGCCATCTCCTCCGCCAGCGGGTCGGCGTAGGGGCGGGTCTGGTCGGTCGTCGGGATGATGTGGTCGAGCGTGCCGAAGGTGCGCTCGGGCATGCGCACCTTGAGCTTCGAATCGCGCAGCATCTGAAACGCCTGCGGCGTCGTCACCTCGTGGATCAGGTGCAGGCCGATCAGGAGCTGGGTCTGCCCGGACGGCAAGGTCCGGACGGTGTGCGCGTCCCACACTTTGTCGAGCAACGTCTTGGCCATGCGACTCCTCCTCTGAACTGACGGCGCGTATGCTGCCTCAGGCCAACCATGTAGTCCAGTGAAACGTTCTGTAGCGAATGGTAAGCTCTGCTTCATGGTCGACGCCGCGCTCTTTCCCGCGCTCGAGACGCTCCTGGCCGTGGCGCGCACGGGCTCGGTGGGCGCGGCGGCGCGCCAGCGCCGAATCACCTCGTCGGCGGTGAGCCAGCAGATCCGGAAGCTCGAGACGCACTTCGGTATCAAGCTCTTCGAGCGGGCGGGCCGCGGCGTGCGTCTCACGGCCACCGGCGAGACGGCGCTGCCCGTCGTGCGCGAGCTCTGGAGCGGCGCCGAGTCGGCCTTCGGCCAGCTCGCGGAGCTCGCCGGGCGTCCGGCCACCACCTTGCGCGTCGCGGCCAGCGACTATCTCGGCAAGGGGCTCCTGGCCCCGGTGCTGCGCGACCTGCTCGACGAGGAACCGCCGATGCGCTTCGAGATCGTCACCACCCACTCGCGCGCGGGCGTGGGGCTCGTGGCCGAGGGCGACGTCGACCTCGCGGTGGTCACGGGGCAGGAGACGCCGCGCGGCCTGGAGGAGCAGCATCTGTTCGATCAGCCCTTCGTGTGGGTGGGGCCGCGGCGCGGTCGCGACCGCACGCCGCTGACCGTGCGGCTGCGCCGCGAGCCCGTCCTGCGCCTGGCCGCCGAGAGCCGGGGCCGCGCGCTGCTCGATCAGTACTTCGCGGACGAGCGCATCCGGCCCGTGTCGACCATCGACGTGCCGAGCGTCTCGCTGCTGCTCTCCTACGTCTCGGGCGGGCTCGGCATCGGGCTGGTGCCGGCGCTGGCGCTCGCCGAGGCGCCGGCCGACCGCGTCGTGAGCGCGCCCGCGCGCGTGCCGGCGCTGCCGGTCTCGTTGATCTGGCGCCCGAGCGCGCGCCGTCAGCCCGCGCTCGCGCGGCTCGCGTCGCTCCTGGCCGGCGCCGGCGCGCGCGCGGGAGCACGTCTGGCGCGACGCTCGCGCTGACCGCGGCCCATTGCGGCCCGCAGTATCCTGGGCGTATGCTGTGATTCCTCGGTCCGACGACCGGCCACAAACTTCATCATTCATTGGCGCGCAACACGGAGGCGTAACATGGCACTGCGGATCAACAGCGAAGCACCCAACTTCACCGCCGATACGACCCAGGGGAAGATCAACTTCCACGACTGGATCGGGAACGGCTGGGTCATTCTCTTCTCGCACCCCAAGGATTTCACGCCGGTGTGCACGACCGAGCTCGGCTACATGGCTGGTCTGAAGCCGGAGTTCGACAAGCGGAACTGCAAGATCATCGGGCTCAGCGTCGACCCGGTCGGCGACCATCAGCGCTGGGCGAAGGACATCGAGGACACGTCGGGTCACGCCGTGACATATCCGATGATCGGCGATCCCGAGCTGAAGATCGCGATGGCCTACGACATGCTGCCGGAGGGCGCCGGCACGACGTCGCAGGGCCGGACCCCGGCCGACAACGCGACGGTGCGGTCGGTGTTCGTCATTGGACCCGACAAGAAGGTCAAGGCGATGCTGACCTACCCGATGTCGACGGGCCGTAACTTCGACGAGGTGCTCCGGCTCCTCGACTCCTGCCAGCTCACCTCGAAGCACAAGGTGGCCACGCCGGTGAACTGGAAGCAGGGGCAGGACGTCATCATCGTCACCGCGGTCTCGGACGACGAGGCGAAGAAGACCTACCCGGCTGGCTTCAAGACGGTGAAGCCGTACCTGCGCACCGTCGCCCAGCCGAAGTAGTCGCCGTCCCACGTTCGGCCGGTGGCTTTGGTCATGAGCCACCGGCCGGCTCTCGTCACGCGCCGTCGGCGCTCATTCCCGCACCGCGTAGGTCACCACCGGCTCGTCGAAGAACTGCGTGGGCGTCAGCTGATCGCGCACGCCTCGCGCCCGGCGCTCTACGTCAGTCCCCGAGAAACTCGACCTCGAGCACGTCGCCGGGCCGCGCGCCCTTGACGAACACCGGGCCCGTGAGCGGGTGGATGGCGCCCGCTTCCATCTTCGCCATGTCGGCCTCGGCGGTGCCGGGGCCGAGCTGGCCGTCGACGCCGTCGCGCGTGGCCAGGACGACTTCCTCGCCCTCGGCCACGGTGACGAGCGGCGGAATGTCCGGATGGAAGCGATTGTGACCGGTCGTCGGCTGATCTCTCAGACGCTTGCCACGGTCGATCTCGACGCTCTTCATGATGGTTCTCCTGTAGACTACGCGGCCATCATGACCGACAAGCCCCCGCACGTCTACGTCATCCTCGGGAACGCCCAGTGGGACTTCGCCGATTGCCAGACCGCGCTGAGCCGCGTCCCCGCGCGCATGTTCTCGCTGCCCCAGACCGAAGTCGAGGACGAGATGATCGCGCGCACGCGCGACGCCGACGCGCTGGTCGTCTCGTCCGCGCCGGTCACGCGCGGCGTGATGAGCGCGCTCGAGGGCCTGAAGGTCGTCGTGCGCACGGGCGTCGGGTACGACGTCATCGACGTGCCGGCCGCCACGGAGCTGGGCGTGATCGTCGTCAACATCCCCGACCTCTGGATCCGCGAGGTCGCGAACCACGCGCTCGCGCTGCTCCTGGCCTGGAACCGCGGGGTCGTCGTCATGGACCGGCAGGTGCGCGCCGGTGCGTGGAGCGGGCGAGTGCCCGGCAGCCACACCGGGGCGCTGCACGGCGAGACCGTGGGCATCGTTGGCCTCGGCAACATCGGCAGCGCCTTCGCGCGGCGCGTGGCCGCGCTCGAGACGAAGGTGATCGCGTGCGACCCCTACGTCGACGACGAGCGCTTCGCCGCGCTCGGCGTCGAGCGCGTCTCGCTCGAGACCCTGGCCGAGCGCGCCGACTACGTCTCCGTTCACACCCTGCTGAACGCCGAGACCCGCCACCTGATCGGCGAAGCGTTCTTCACGCGCATGAAGCCGACGGCGATTTTGATCAACACGTCGCGCGGCCCGGTCGTTGACGAGCAGGCCCTGGCCCGCGCGCTGCGCGACAAGCGCCTGGCCGGTGCCGCCCTCGACGTGTGGGAGGAGGAGCCGGTGGCGGCGAGCAATCCGCTCCTGAAGATGGACAACGTCATCGCCACCCCGCACGCTGCCTACTATTCATCGGCGGCGGTGGCGTAGATACCCGGGCGGTGCGGCGAGGAGGTGGCGCGCGTGCTCACGGGGCAGCGGGCGCGGAACGTGGTGAATCCGGAGGTCTACGCGCCGGGGGCCGCACGCCGGGCCCGCTGAGGGGAAGCGGGCCGGAGATGAGACCACTCGCCAAGGTCGGGCTCGTCGGCGCCGGATGTATCGGCGCACTCTCGCTCGCCGTCGCGGCGGTGGCTTCGGTCTTCGCCTGTGTCGCGTTCGTCTGGTTTCGCGATTTTCACTCGCCCTGACACCGGGGGCCGCAGGTGTCCGCTGCCCGTCCAGTGTGCTACGCTTCGCGGGCGCGCCGGCGAGCGACGATACCCCACGCAGTGTGCGCTGCAGGCCGTCGCGGGGACTGGGGCCCCGCCGGCCGAGGCGCACCTACTAACGAGCGAGGTGCAACAGTGCGGCCGAACAAGATCAAGCAGATGTGGCGCGACGGGAAGTTCGTCACCCTGGGCTGGCTCTCCGTGTCCCACGGCTTCACCGCCGAGGTGATGGCGCGCCAGGGCTTCGACGCCCTCTGCGTCGACATGCAGCACGGCACGACCGACATGAACGACGTGTGGCCGATGCTGCAGGCGATCTCGCAGACCGACACGGTGCCGGTCGTGCGGGTGCCGTGGAACGACCCGCCGACGATCATGAAGGCGCTCGACCTCGGCGCCTACGCGATCATCGTGCCGCTGATCAACACCGCCGAGGACGCGGCGAAGGCCGTGGCCGCGTGCCGCTATCCGCCTGTCGGCATGCGCTCGTCCGGCCCGGTACGCGCGGTGCACTACGGCGGGGCCGACTACCTCGCGAAAGCCAACGACGAGATCGTGGTGATGGCGATGATCGAGACGAAGGAAGGCCTCGCCAACCTCGACAAGATCTGCGCCACCTCTGGGCTCGACGCCGTGTATATCGGTCCGTCGGACCTCTCGTTCGCGCTGGGGCTCGCGCCGCGCGGCGACAACCCCGACCCGACCCACATCGCGACCTGCGACAAGATCCGCGACGCGGCGCACAAGCACGGCATCAAGGCCGTCATGCACTGCGCGAGCGCGGCGTTCGCGGCCGGCGCGGTGAAGCGCGGCTTCGACATGGTCATGCTTACCTCGGACCTGGCGTCGATGGTCGCGGGCGCCCGCAAGCAGCTCGACGATCTGAAGGCCGCGACGGCGTGATCCGCGTGCGACTCGGGCGTCGTCGGGATTCGCGATGAGCGACGTCCCGGCGCGCCCGACGATGCTCGAGGTCGATCTCGACGCCGCGGCGCACAACGTGCGGGCGGTGCGCCAGCTCGTCGGCCCGGAGCGCAAGATCTTCGCCGTCATCAAGGCGGGCGGCTACGGCTTCGGCGCCGCCGAGATGGGGGCCGTGTTCGCGCGCAGCGGCGCCGACTGGCTGGCGGTGGCCGATCTGGCCGAGGGCATCCGGCTGCGGCAGCGCGGGATCTCGACGCCGATTCTCGTCTATCCGAACTCGCTGGCGGAAGCCGCCGCCGACGCGCTGGCCCACGATCTGGTTCCGACCCTGGTCGACCTCGACTCGGCCCGCGCCTACTCGAACGTGGCGAACGGCCCGTGCGATTTCTTCGTCAAGGTCGACGTCGGCCTCGAGCGCCTGGGGGTGCCGCCCGAGCAGGCGGTGAAGACGATCCGCGCGATGCTCGACCTTCCGCACCTGCGCCTGGCCGGAATCTGCGGCCATCCCCACGCGGACGGCGGCGACGATTCCTCGTATGCCGACTGGCAGCTCGCGCGGTTCACTTCGGTGATCGACGAGCTGGAAGCTCAAGGGGTGCGAGTACCGGTGCGGCTCCTCGCCGCGACCCCGTTCGTGCTCCGCTTCCCGCATACGTATCTCAACGCCGTCGATCCCGGCCGGATGCTCTACGGTGTCATCATGCCGGACGAGAAGCCACCGATTCCGCTTCGGCCGGCGCTGCGGGCCCTCAAGACCCACGTCATCGCGCTGAAGGAGCTGACGCCGCGCGAGCGCTTCGCCGATCGCGCGCCCTTTCCGGTGACGGCGCCGATGCGCCTGGGCGTGGTGCCGATCGGCTCGGCTGACGGCATGCTGTGGCTCCACGACGGACGCGTGCTCGTCCGTGGCCGATTCGCGCCGCTCGTCAGCGCGCCGTCGCTCGAGCACACCCGGATCGACTTGACGGCGATTCCCGACGCGGTCGTCGGCGACGAGGTCGTCATCATCGGACGCCAGGGCGATCGCGAGATCACACCGGCCGAGGTCGCCAGGCGCCACGGCCTCGGGCTGCATCACGTGGCGACGACGGTCGGTCCGCGCGTCGCCCGTGTCTATCTCTCCGCCTGACGGAGGACAACGATGCGCTACCGCGTGTTCGGTCGGACAGGGCTGCGAGTGTCGGTCCTGGGCTTCGGCTGCTGGCCGATGGCCGGCGACCGCTATGGAGCGATCGAGGACGACGAGGCCGTCAAGGCCATCCACCGGGCGCTCGACCGCGGCGTGAACTGTGTGGACACCGCGCCGGCCTACGGCGGCGGACACTCCGAAGAAGTCGTGGCGCGCGCGCTCGAGAAGAGCCGCCGCGACGTGGTCCTCGTGACCAAATGCGGCGTCAAGCCGCCGCCGCCCGGCCAGCTCGGGCCGCTGCGCGACGCGAGCCGCGCCAACATCCTGCGTGAGCTCGACCTGAGCCTGAAGCGGCTGCGCACCGACTGGGTCGACGTCCTCCTGGTCCACTGGCCCGATGCGAACACACCGTTCGAGGAGACGATGCGCGCGCTCGAGGAGGTCGTGGCCTCCGGGCGCGCGCGCTTCGTCGGCGTGTCGAACTTCACTGGGGCCATGATGGCCGAGTGCCTGCGCACCTGGCGGATCGACGTCTCGCAGGTGGGCTATCACATGTTCGACCGGCGCCAGGAGCAGGAGACGTTTCCCACCTGCCTCGCTCACGGCATCGGCGTCATGGGTTACGGCTCGCTCGGTCACGGTCTGCTCACCGGCGCCTTCACGACTGCGACGAATTTCGGCGAGGCGTCACGCGACTGGCGCGGCGGTGGGGTGGCGTTCGGCCAGCCGATCTTCCGCGGCGAAAACTTCAAGACCAACATCGGCGTGGTCGACCGTCTCCGCCGCGAGATCGCCGAGCCGCGCGGCGTGCCGCTGAGTCAGGTCGCGCTGGCCTGGGTGCTCGGCAATCCCGCGATCAGCACCGCGCTGGTCGGCGCGCGGACGCCGGCCGAGGTGGACGCAAACGACGCGGGCACCGAGCTCGATCTGACACCGGCCGAGCGCGCGAAGATCGAATCGATCCTCGCCGGCGCGGCCGGCCGGGTGAAGGAGTTCACGCCGCTGCGGCCGGCGATGGAGCCGTGGGGTGCCGAGATCCCGGCGGGATCGGCCTGAGCGGGCCTGAGGCGGGCCGATGAAGCTCGGGTTCTCGCTGCTCAACAACTGGGGTGTCGACGACCCACAGGCGCTCGTCGATCTCGCGTGCCGCGCCGAGGAGGCGGGCATCGACTCGGTCTGGGTGCACGACCACGTGTTCAACGTGGGGCACGTGTTCGATCGGATCGGCGGCAAGCCCTACTACGAGCCGCTGACCCTTCTGAGCTTCGTCGCGGCCCGGACGCGGCGCGTGCGCCTGGGCACCTCGGTGCTGGTGCTGCCGTACCACAATCCGGTGAGGCTCGCGAAGGCGGCAGCGACGCTCGACGTGCTGAGCGGCGGCCGGCTGATCATGGGTGTAGGCGTGGGGCTCATCGAGGAGGAGATTCGCGCGCTGGGGAGCCCCTACGCCGAGCGGGGCGCCTTCACGGACGAGGCCATCGCCGTGATGCGCGCCTTGTGGACCCAAGACGAGCCGAAGTTCGAAGGGAAGTACTCGCGCTTCGACGGCATGAAGTTCTCGCCCAAGCCGCTCCAGAAGCCGACGATTCCCATCGTGATCGGCGGCGTCAGCCGCCCGGCTATCCGGCGCGCGGCGCGGCTCGGCGACGGTTGGCAGCCGCTGGGAATGTTGCCCGAGGCGCTGGGGCAGGGGATCGCGACGCTCCGGGAGGAAGCGCGCGCCACTGGTCGCGACGCCGCGAAGATCCCGGTATCGATCGCGATGTCGCTCGCGGCGGCTCGAGCTGGGCGGGATGCGTTGGGCACAAAGCCAGCCGAGATCTTGAAGAACGCTCAGGCCTACGCGAGCCTCGGCGTCGAGACGTTGATCATCTCGGCCAGCACGAGCGACCCGCGCGAGGCCCGATCCGCGCTCGAGATGATCGCCCGCGAAGTGGCGCCCGCCGCCGCCGGCTGAGCCGCGCTGCGCGTGAACGCCTCGGCGGGCGTCAAGCCACGATACCGACGTTTTGCCGGGACCGAATGCAAGGGCGAGCGTCGGCGACGGCTCGAAGGCGCGGTCGAATTGGCCGGGCCCAGCCGTGAGCTGACCGCCTCGTCGCCCGCGGGAGCGACGCTTCGGTTTCTCCTGGGGCGCACGCGCTTTTCTCACGGGCGGCGGCGGGACGAGCTCCGGGCCGTGGCGCACCCGCACGCCGGCGAGCTCACCTGGCTGTGAAGACGTTCGTCTACCACGTCCAGATCAATGTCGGCGAGCCGGGAGCGATCGCGTTCTATCGCGCGCTGTTCGCGTTTCTCGAATACCGGGTCATGGTCGCGACCGACGACGTCCTCGGCGTCTCGAATGGGACGACGGACTTCTGGATGATCGCGGCGCCACCCGCGCGCCGCGTGGCCCGCTTCCATCGCAAGAATCCCGGCATCAATCACGTCTGCTTCGGCGTGCGCGAGCGCGGCGACGTGGATCGCTTCGTCGCGGAGTTCATGTGGCCGCGGGGAATCGCGGCGCTCTACGACTCGCCGCGGGAGTTTTCCGAGTACCGGCCGGGCTATTATGCGGTGTTCTTCGAGGATCCCGACCGGCTCAAGATCGAAGTCGCGCACGTGCCCGGCGTCACGGATCGGCGCTGAATCGGCGCTGAGCCCCTCGCGCTACGCGTCCCGGTACCAGAACGGCAGGTTCCAGAAGTCGAGGTCGAACGCGTTGTGCTCGATGCCCTTGAGACGATTCGAGATCGCGGAGGCCTTGGCGCGGAGAACGATCGGGACGAGGATGCCGCTCCGGATCACAAGGTCGTTCATCCGAATGAACAGCGCCGCGCGCTTGAGCGGATCCACCTCGGTCTCAGCGGTCTTGAAGAGCCGGTCGTATTCCTCGTTGCGCCAGCGCCAGACGTTGAACTTCTGCCAGTTG
>Ga0134083_10000240_pt1 | contig 12638 bp, 9 predicted proteins | sample 15_taG_21_FD_128870 | JGI IMG/M metagenome (GOLD analysis project Ga0134083, IMG submission 128870) | Grasslands soil microbial communities from the Angelo Coastal Reserve, California, USA - 15_D_Met_40cm_5_24_1 metaG | ecosystem: Environmental > Terrestrial > Soil > Grasslands ... | reverse complement strand
TGGACCTATTCCATTCAGAAGCAGTCGGACATTCACGCCGCGGACGTACGTCTGTCGCTGGCAGGGACGAGCTTCACGGCTGTGACTCCATCTGGCCGGTTCCCGGTCGAGAGCCGATTGGTGGGCGAACACAACGTATACAACATGCTCGCTGCGGTCGGAGTGGGGTTGCATGAGCAGGTGTCACCGGACGCGATCCGCGCAGGGATCCGGTCGGTCGTGAATGTTCCGGGACGGTTCGAGCGGGTCGAGGCCGGGCAAGGCTTTACCGTGGTGGTGGACTATGCCCATACGGAGGACGCGCTCGCCCGGCTGCTGGCCACCGCACAAGCCCTGAAGACGGGACGGATCATCACGGTGTTCGGGTGTGGAGGAGACCGTGATCGGGGCAAACGGCCTCGAATGGGCCGAGTCGCCGCGCAGCAGAGCGATCTGGTCCTCCTGACCTCGGACAACCCGCGCAGCGAGGACCCGATGGCCATCATCGCGGAAGTGGAAGCGGGCCTTCGGGAGGCGCTGGATCCCGCACGGGGCCGGTACCGGGTGGTGGCTGATCGCCGTCAGGCCATCGAAGCGGCCGTCCGGGAGGCGAAGCCCGGGGACATGGTCCTCATCGCCGGCAAAGGCCACGAGGATTACCAGATCATCGGTGGCACTCGCGTGCATTTCGACGATCGTGAGGTGGCGTGCGAGGCCATCCGGAAGGGCGGTCCATGACGCAGGGTATGTGGTGAAGACCGCGCAGGACCGATCGGGGGCGCGCGCGGTCGGCTGGGCGCCGCTGGTTTGAGGCCATGTCGCTCTTCACAGTCGGGGAGGTGGTGGAGATTACCGGCGCCAAAGTATGGTCAGGCCTAGACCAGCGGAGGCCACGGGTCGGAATCCGGCGGGTCTGCACGGATTCGCGCGACGTGCGACCCGGAGATCTCTTTGTCGCGCTCAAGGGGGAGCGCTTTGACGGCCACCAGTTCGTGGAGGCGGCGTGGCAGCGTGGCGCGATCGGCGTCGTGGTGGAAAACCGATCCGGGATCACCTCGGTCGCGAAATCGCAGGCGTCCGGCAGGCCCGTGCTGCTGGCCGTGCCGGATACCCTCCTGGCCTATCAGCAATTGGCCGCCCACCACCGTCGAGGGTTTCGGATACCGGTCGTGGCGGTCACCGGCAGCAACGGCAAGACCACCACGAAGGACATGGTGGCCCACGTGTTGTCTGAGCGGTGGACCGTCCTCAAAACCGAGGGCAATTTGAACAACCGCATCGGGGTTCCCCAGACGTTACTCGGGCTGCGCCCGCGTCATCAGGCGGCCGTGGTGGAGATGGGCGTCGATCACCAGGGACAAACCACCCGGCTTGGCGAGATCGCCCGCCCGACGATCGGCCTCATCACCAACATCGGGCCGGACCACCTGGAATTCTTCGGCACCGTGGAGGCCTCCGCCCGGGCCAAGGGCGAATTGCTGGACCTGCTGCCGCCGGACGGCGCGGCCGTGCTGAATGCGGATGATGCCCATTTCGGGTATCTCGCCTCGAGAACCCGCTGTCGGGTGGTGTCGTTCGGGCTGTCCCGAAGCGCGGAGGTCCGCGCCACCGAGGTGGTGGCCGACCCTCGCCGCGGCACGGCGTTCCGCTTGACGCTTCCCGGCCGGACGCGCGGCGCGCGTGTGATCTTGCGGGCGCACGGAGCCCACAATCTGTCCAATGCCCTCGCCGCGGCGGCGGTCGGACATTGCCTGGCGCTGAGCGGCGCGGTGATCGCGCAGGGCTTGGCCCGTTTCAGGCCGGCCACGATGCGGTCTCAGGTGCGCCGGTGGGGAGACCTCCGGATCATCAACGATTGCTACAACGCCAATCCGGCATCGATGAAGGCCGCCGTGGATCTGCTCATGCAGTTGGGCGTCGGCGGCCGCACGATTGCTGTGTTGGGCGATATGCTGGAGCTGGGCCCGGAATCCCCGGCTCTCCACCGCGAAGTGGGGGCGTACCTGGCTCAGCGTGGCGTCGGATACCTCATCGCGTGCGGGATGCTCGGACATGGCTTCGCGGACGGGGCGCGCGAGGCCGGCATGGCGCCTGATCGCGTCCGGGAGGCACCGGACGCTCTGGCTGCGGCCGCGATCCTCACCACGATGATGGACGCGGGTGATGTGATCCTGGTGAAGGGTTCCCGCGGGATGCGGATGGAGCGGGTGATCGAGGCGCTGACAGAAAGACAGCGAGTAGCGAATAGCCAATAGCCTCCGGAAGCAGTCTCCGGCTATTCGCTATAAGCTGCTCGCTATTGGCCAATAGAGGGAACTGACTGATGCTGTACCTCTGGCTCTATCCGCTCCACACCGAGTTCTCCTTCCTGAACGTCTTCCGATACCTGAGTTTCCGCATCATCTACGCGGCGGTGACGGCGTTTCTGCTGGCGTTTGTGCTGACCCCGATGCTGATCCGGAAGCTTCAGGAGATGGGGCTGGGGCAACAGGTTCGGGATGATGGTCCCAGCCGCCATCTCGCCAAGACCGGCACGCCGACGATGGGCGGGCTCCTGATCCTGTTCGCGGTTCTCCTCTCCACCATGCTCTGGGCGGATGTCACCAATCGGTACGTGTGGCTGGCGATTTTGGCCACCATCGGGTTCGGGCTGGTGGGGTTTGTGGACGACTACTTGAAAGTTGCGCGTAACCAACCCAAAGGGCTGTCGGCCTCGCAGAAAATCCTCGCGCAAGGCCTGGTGGCGCTTGGCATCGGCCTGTTTTTTTATTTTTTGCCCGGCTACTCCACCAAACTCAGCGTACCCTTTTTCAAGAATTTCACGCCGGATCTGGGCCTGTTCTACATTCCGTTCGCAATCCTGGTCATCGTCGGCGCCTCGAACGCGGTCAACCTGACGGACGGCCTCGATGGGTTGGCGGTGGGCCCCGTGATGATCGCGGCCCTGGCGTACACCATCGTGGCCTACGTGGTCGGGAACAGTATTACGTCTGAATACCTGCTGATCCCCTATATCCCGGGGGCAGGAGAGCTCTCCGTGTTCACGGCGGCGATCTTTGGGTCCAGCCTCGGGTTCCTCTGGTTCAACACCTACCCCGCCTCGGTATTCATGGGCGACGTGGGCTCCCTACCGCTGGGCGCGGCGCTGGGGACCGTCGCCGTGGTCAGCAAGCACGAGTTGCTGCTGCTGTTGGTCGGCGGGGTGTTCGTCATCGAGGCGATTTCGGTCATCTTCCAGGTGGCGTCGTACAAATCGCGGGGGAAACGGATCTTCCTGATGGCCCCCATCCACCATCATTTTGAAATGAAGGGATGGGAGGAGCCGAAGGTCGTGGTGCGACTCTGGATTATTGCGATCTTGTTGGCGCTGCTGAGTCTGAGCACGTTGAAACTGCGGTGAGCGGGCTGTGTCGGGTGGGAGAGATGCTCTCGACCGGGAGGGACGGGCGAACTGGTAGCGTACCGCAAAAGGCCTGCTTTCGCACCAGTAGGAGAGTCGGTGGTGGAGGCGGATCTGAAAGGGAAAAAGGTGACCGTGGTCGGGTTGGCCAGAAGCGGAGTGGCAGCGGCGCGGTTGCTCCAAGCCGTCGGGGCGCGCGTCACGGTCGCGGATAGCAAAGAGGAAGCGGCGTTGGCGGAGGCGCTGTCGCGGCTGGAACGGGGAACCCTGGCGGTGAAGGTAGGGGCTGGCTACCAGTCGGCGCTCGAGGGGGCCGACCTGGTGGTGATCAGCCCCGGCGTTCCGTCCCGCATGGAGTCGTTGCAAGCGGCCCGCCGGCGGGGCGTGCGGGTCATCGGCGAACTGGAGTTGGCGTCCCGTTTCTTGAGCGCGCCGGTTATCGCCATCACCGGAACGAACGGCAAGAGCACCACGGTGACGCTGGTGGGGCTCATCCTGGAACAGAGCGGCCGGCGGGTCTTCACGGGCGGAAACCTCGGTACGCCGCTGTGCGAAGCGGCGCTGGCGACCTACCGAGCGGGGAGCCGGACCCGGAACGCCCCCTCTGCGGTCTATGACTATCTCGTTGCGGAGGTCTCCAGCTTTCAGCTCGAGACGATCGAGCGGTTCCATCCGTGGATCGCGGCGGTCTTGAACATCACGCCGGATCATCTGGATCGCTACCCGTCGGTGGACAGCTATGCCCTGGCCAAGGCCAGGATTTTCGAGAACCAAACGGGCGAGGACTTCGCGCTGCTGAACCTGGACGACGAACGGGTTGCCGGCCTGCGCAAGGGCCTGCGCGCCAGGGCCCTGGGGTTCAGCCGGATGGGCCGGGTCTCGGAGGGAGCCTATCTGGATGGAGACCGTGTCATGACAATCATTGGGGGACGCGAGGAGGAAGTGTGTCGGCGGGCCGACATTCGAATTCCCGGGTCTCACAATCTCGCGAATGCACTGACCGCGATCACCATCGGCCGGGTCTGCGGGTGCCGCTCCGAAGTCATACGCCGGGTCTTGCAGACGTTTCCCGGCATCGAACACGCGTTGGAGACGGTGGGCGAGCGGCGGGGGGTGCGGTTTGTGAATGACTCCAAGGGCACGAATGTGGACGCCACCCTCAGAGCGCTGGAAAGCCTGGAGGAGTCGATCTTCCTGATCGCGGGGGGACGTGACAAGGGGGGCGATTTCACCAAGCTGCAAGAACCGGTGCGTCGGCGGGTGAAGCGGCTGATTCTGATCGGTGAAGCGGCGGCGCGCATCCAGGAAGCCATGGGCTCCTTCGATCGCATCAGCCACGCCGCCACGCTCAGGGACGCGGTCGAGTTGGCGGTCCGTCAGGCCTCACCCGGAGATGTCGTGCTGCTGTCACCGGCCTGTGCCAGCTTCGACATGTTCATAGACTATCAAGACCGGGGCCGGCAGTTCAAGGCGCTGGTGAAGGCGCTCCCGTAACCGGCAGCGAATAGCCAATAGCAAGCAGCGAACAGCTAGCAGCTAATAGAAAATAGCGAAAAGCGAACAGCTATGAAGAGCGACCACCGATTGGCTCCAGTGCTATTAGCTACTCGCTGTTAGCTACTTGCTGCAGGCAGCCACTAGCTGCTCGCTATCAGCTACTAGCTATTTGCATAGGAACGGAAGAATGGCGCGCAGGGGGCTCGAGGCGGGGACGCTGGCGCTGCCCTGGCCTTCCTCAGACGACCGGGGGCGCAAGCGGAGCGGGAGCGACGGCAGCGTCCTGGCGGTCGCGGTCGTGCTGGCACTGATCGGCTTGGTGATGGTCTACAGTGCCAGTGCGGTGGTGGCCGGAAACCGGTTCCACGACTCGATCTATTTTCTCAAACGTCAGGGGGCGTGGTTGGCGCTCGGGTTCGTGCTGCTCCATGTCGCCTCCCGCCTCGATTACGAGGTCTGGCGCCAACTCGCCCTGCCGATCCTGGCCGTGACGACGGTGCTGCTGATCGCGGTCCTGCTGCCCTCGCTGGGCGTCGTGGCCAAGGGAGCGCGCCGGTGGCTCCGGCTGGGGCCGATTTCGTTACAGCCGGCTGAGGTGGCGAAGCTCGCGGTGGTGCTCATCCTGGCGAGGTACCTCGCCAAGAGAGAGGGGCAGGTGACGGAAGGCACGACCGGTGTGCTCATGCCGGTCCTGGTCGTGGGGCTGCTCGGGGGCTTATTGATGTTGCAGCCGGATCTGGGGACGGTGGTGGTGATCGGACTGGCGACCCTCGGCCTGCTGTTCCTGGGTGGGGCCCGGCTCACGCATTTGGCCGGGCTGGTCCTGCTTGCGCTGCCCGTCGGGGCGGCGCTCATTCTCGGTTCGAGCTACCGTCGTCAGCGCCTCATGACCTTCCTGGAACCTTGGAAAGACCCGACGGACGCCGGCTTTCAAGTGACCCAGTCGTACCTGGCGTTCGGCAGCGGGGGTCTGTTCGGAGTCGGGCTGGGCGAAGGCAAGCAGAAGCTGTTTTTTCTGCCGGAGGCTCACACGGATTTTGTGCTGGCGCTGGCCGGCGAAGAGCTTGGTCTGGTGGGGACGGTCACGATCATGGTGCTCTTCGCGATCCTCGTGCTCAAGGGGTTTCAAATCGCGGGGCGCGCGCGAGGACCGTTCGGCCGGTATCTGGCGCTCGGGATTGCCCTGCTCATCGGGGTCCAGGTGTTGCTCAACGCCGGCGTGGTGACGGGGTTATTGCCGACGAAGGGATTGACCCTTCCGTTGGTCAGTTACGGGGGATCGTCGCTGGTCACGAGCCTGCTGGGGATCGGCATCCTCCTGAGCATTTCACGCGACCGTCGTGGCGGTCGGCAGACCATCGGGTGCGGCGATGGGATCCGGGTCCCATGACGGTTGTGATCGCGGCCGGCGGTACCGGTGGCCATCTGTACCCGGCGGTGGCGCTGGCTCGGGAGTTCCTTCGCCAGGATCCGAAGACGACCGTCCTGTTCGTGGGGACCTCGCGCGAGCTCGAGAGGAAAGTGCTCACGCACGAGGGCTTCGAGCTGGAGAAAATCCTCGCGTGGCCGGTCATGGGACTCGGGATGCTGAGAGCCGCCGCGGCGCTGCTGGCGCTTCCGGTCGGCCTGTACCAGTCGCTCAGGATCCTCAGAACGCGGCAGGCGGATCTCGTGATCGGGGTCGGAGGCTATAGCAGTCCGCCCGTGCTGGTGGCCGCATCCCTGCTGGGCATCCGCCGGGTGATCCTGGAGCCGAATGCGTATCCGGGTATGGCCAACAGGGTACTGGGGCCACTCGCAGACATCATATTCGTGGCCTTCGAAGCGGCGGGCAGACACTTCACTCCCTCGAAGGTTCGGGTGGTCGGGACCCCCATCCGACGGGCGTTTCTGGAGCCGGCTCAGGCCGTCTCGCCCGGCCTTCCCGAAGTCGCGGCCCGGGCCGCCGGGGGCGCGAACAGGACCTTGCTGATATTCGGCGGCAGCCAGGGCGCGCATGCGATTAACGCCGCGATGCTGGCGGCATTGCCGCATTTGGACGCTCTGCGAGCGAGCGTGTCCGTGATTCACCAGACCGGTGAGGCCGACCACGATGTTGTCAAAGCGGCCTATGAGGCGGCCGGGTTCAGGAGCGAGGTGGTGCCGTTTGTGTTCGATATGCCGCGGGCCTTGCGCTCGGCGGACCTGGTGGTGTCGCGCTCCGGCGCCGTGACCGTGGCGGAGCTCACCGCCTGCGGAAAGGCGGCGGTTCTGATTCCGTTGCCGCATGCGATCTACCGGCACCAAGAGCGCAACGCGCAGGTGATGGAGTCCGGGGGTGCGGCGGTCGTGTTGTCCCAGGAGAACCTCACCGGGCTTGAGCTGGCCCAGGCGATCGAGACGTTGCTGCGCGATCCTGGCCGGCTCCGCGCCATGGGGGCGCGAAGTCGGGCCCTGGGGCGTGTCGACTCGGCGGAACGGATGGTCCGGGAATGCCAGGCACTCGTCGCGCGCAAGGCGAAGGGAGAGAGGGCATAGCCTCGCGCCTGTTGAACGATGTTCAGAAAGATCCAGCATATCCATCTGGTGGGGATCGGGGGATCCGGTATGAGCGGGATCGCCGAAGTGCTGCTCACCCTGGGATATAAGGTCACCGGCTCCGATCTGCATGATTCGGAGACCGTTCGACGCCTCGAAGAGTTGGGCGGGCGGATCTTCATCGGACACCAGGCATCGAACGTAGGGAACGCGCAGGTGGTCGTGGTGTCGTCGGCTGTGCCAGAGAGCAATCCGGAAGTGGTGGCCGCCAAGGCCAACGTGATTCCGGTGATCCCGCGCGCCGAGATGCTGGCCGAGCTCATGCGCTTGAAATACGGGATCGCGATCGCAGGCGCTCACGGCAAGACCACGACGACCTCCATGGTGGCCGGAGTCCTCGCGCAGGCCGGCCTGGATCCCACGATCGTGATCGGCGGGAAAGTCAACGCGCTCGGGAGTCACGCGCGCCTCGGACGCGGGGACTTGCTGGTGGCGGAGGCGGACGAGAGCGACGGGTCGTTCCTGAGACTCTCTCCGGCCATCGTGGCGGTGACCAATATCGACCGCGAACATTTGGACTACTACCGGACGATGGAGCGGCTGCAGGACAGCTTCCTGGAGTTCATCAACCGCATCCCCTTTTACGGGTTGGCGGTGCTCTGCGCCGATGATGACCGGATTCGGGGGCTGCTTCCCCGCGTCGTGAAACGGTATCAGACCTACGGGCTTCAGGAACGGGCCGGCTCGCCGCCGCCGGACTATCGAGCGAGCGAGATCATGCTCAAGCACTGGGAATCGGAGTTCAAGGCCTTTTACCGCGGGAAGAGTCTGGGGCCGTTTCGTCTCTCCACGCCGGGCGTCCACAATGTCTTGAACGCGCTGGCCGCCATCGCGGTGGGGATGGAGCTGGACGTACCCGTCGATCTGATCCGGAGAGGGCTCGCGGGGTTTACCGGCGTCGAGCGGCGCTTTCATCTGCGTGGGGAGAAGGGCGGGATCATGGTCGTGGATGACTACGGGCATCATCCCACCGAGATCCGGGCCACCCTCTCAGCCGCGAAGCAGGGATGGGGCCGGCGTCTGGTGGTGCTCTTCCAGCCGCACCGATACACGCGCACCCGCGATCTTGTCAGCGAGTTCGCGCACGCATTCGACCAGGCCGAGGTCGTGTTCATCACCGAGATTTATCCGGCCGGCGAGCCTGCCATCCCCGGCGTGTCGGGCGAGAAGCTGGCTGAGGCGATTCGGGCCGCAGGACATCAGGGCGTCACCTGGGTCGATCGGAAAGAAACCCTGGCAGAGCGGGTCCTGCCTGCCCTCCAACCCGGCGATATGGTGATCACGCTCGGTGCCGGGGATATCTGGAAGGCCGGGATCGAACTCCTGGAGCGTCTACACGCGTGACCACCATCAGGCACAACGGCGTCCGGCGCCAGCGCACAGCGGACCGACGGAAGAAGGGGAGCGAGAGTGATGCCCACGATCTCACCGCGGTGGTCTCCGGAATCCGAGGTGAGGTCAGATTCAAGGCCCCGCTGCGGGACTTCACCTCGTTCCGAATCGGAGGCCCGGCGGATGTGCTCGTTGTCCCTGCTGATGTGGATGATCTGTGCAGCCTGGTCAGGCGGGCTCGGACGGCCAAGGTTCCGATCTTCGTGCTCGGCGGCACCAATCTTCTCGTGCGGGACCGAGGCATCCGAGGGGTCGTGGTCAGCCTGTCGAAACTCAGCGCCATTCAGGATGAGCCGCATGGCGTGGTCTATGCCGAGGGCGGAATAGGGATGCCCACCCTGATGCGGCATGCGATCAGTCGGTCCCTGGCAGGCCTCGAGTGGGCAGCCGGTATCCCGGGCACGGTGGCGGGCTGCGTCGTCATGAACGCCGGGACGCGGCTTGGCGAGATGAGGGACGCCGTGAAGGCGGTGCGCATGGTGGACCCCCTGGGGCACATCGTCGATTGTCCGGCCTCGGCGATTCAGTTCAGCTACCGGCGGGCCCGATTGCCTCGCGGTATCGTGGTCGGGGTGTGGCTGCAGCTCAAGTCGGCGTCACGGGAGAGAATTCAAACCGTCGTCAAGGAATACCTTCGGTACCGGAAGGATACCCAGCCCCTGACGCTACCGAACGCGGGCTGCGTGTTCAAGAATCCGGAGCACGAGGTCTCGGGGCGGTTGATCGAGGCGGCGGGGCTCAAGGGGGCGCGGATCGGTGACGCGCAGGTCTCGGAGAAGCACGCGAACTTCATCGTGAATCTGGGGCGAGCGCGGGCGTCCGATGTGATCGCCCTGATCAAGAAGGTCGGCCGGACCGTGGAAGAACAAGCCGGCATCACCCTGGAGCTGGAGCTCAAGATTGTCGGGCAACCGTAGCGCGGGTGAAGCGTGAAGCCGGATCTAGCTCGTCTATTAGGTCTGTTCGGTCTCTTAAGTCTGTTTGGTCAGACGGAACAGACTGAACAGACATAACAGACCAAACAGACCGGCCCGTGAGATACGAACGACGAAGATGCCACTGACGCGGGCGCGCATCGGGGTGTTGATGGGCGGACGATCGGCCGAACGCGAGATTTCGTTACGGACCGGCCAAGCGGTCCATCGCGCGCTGCTCCGTCGCGGCTATCAGGCGGTGGCGATCGACGTGGATGCGTCGGTCCACCAGCAGTTGCGGACAAACAAAGTGCAGGTCGTCTTCCTGGCTCTGCACGGCCCCGGCGGAGAGGACGGCACGATCCAGGGACTCCTGGAGATCATCGGGATGCCCTACACAGGGTCCGGCGTCAGGGCCAGCGCGATCGCGATGCACAAAGTCACCACGAAAGCCCTGCTGGACTGTCACGGCATCCCGGTGCCGCCCGGGACGGTGGTGCAGGCTGGACGGCCGGGAAAGGGGCCGGCGACCGTTCCACCTGCAGGCTTGCGATGGCCGGTTGTCGTCAAGCCGGCCGCACAAGGGTCCACGATCGGGGTCACGATCGTCCGCCGGCCTTCCGAATGGCGTGCGGCGCTCCGACTGGCGCACGAGTATGACCAGGAAGCGGTGGTGGAGTCCTACATCGCTGGACGCGAGATCGCGGTGTCCGTCCTCGGGGGAACCCCGCGGCCCAGAGCCCTCCCGGCGGTTGAGATCGTGGCCCTGGGTGGGTTCTACGATTACACGGCCAAGTACGTGAAGGGGCGAACGCGCTACCTGTGCCCGGCTCCGCTGCCTGCCGATGTGGGCAAGCGGGTGCAGGATCTGGCGATCCGCACCTACCAGATCATCGGATGTGAGGGGGCCGCACGGGTGGATTTTCGCGTCACTCAGCGGGGCCGGCCGTACGTGTTGGAGATCAATACGGTGCCCGGCATGACCGAAACGAGCCTCTTGCCGATGGCAGCAGCCAAGGCCGGGATTGATTACGATGCGCTGACCGAACGAATTCTCCAGTCCGCTCTCGGACGTGGCGGCACGATGGCGAGGGGTGGAACGACGACGCATTGACTCGAAGGCGCGTTGAACCAACGGATCGGAAGGGGATGCGGAGGAGCACTCGATGAGGTGGTGGAGCGGACACAAGGCGGCCGCGCGTCCCAACCGGGTGATGCGGCAGGGAGCGTCCGTCGGTCGTGCCGCCTCTCGTCGAGGCGGGCTGGGTCTGCTGCGACGGATCTGGTGGCTGGCCGTCTGCATGACGATGCTTGTCTCTGTCGGGTGGGGCGCCACCTGGCTGTACCGGGAGGCAAGCCCGCTCGTCGCGGACTGGTTGCAAGTCCGGGAGGTGACCGTGGTCGGGGCCATCACCTTGTCCCGCCAGGAGGTGGTCGAACGGTTGGGACTGCAACCGGGGGAGACCATCTTCTCGGTGGACGTGCAGAAGCTGACCGATCGTCTGGAAGCCCATCCCTGGATTAAGGAGGCCAGGGTGAGCCGCAAGCTTCCGCAGACGCTGGTGGTGGGCATCACCGAGCGCCAGGCGGTGGCCGTCCTCCGGACACCGTCGTGGGCGCTGTTACTGGACGCCGATGCCCATGCGCTCTCGGCTCTGAAGGAGTCGGAAGATCCGGGGTTGCCGGTGCTGGTCGGAATTGACCCCAAGGCCTTCCTTCTGGGCACGACGCAGTCGCGCGAGGCGGCCCAGACCGGAATCAAGGTGGCCCGCCTGGTGGGCCATGCGCTTCATGACAGAGCAGAAGTGGATATGGGGAATGCGGAGAACGCGGTGGCGTACGTCAAGGGGCTCCGTTTTCAGTTCGGCCCCTCGTCCTTCGAGGAACAATGGGACCGGTACCGGAAGATCGAGCACGCCCTCCGCACCGGGGTCAGTGTCAGGCAGGGCAAGAGTACTGCCCATTGCGCGCTTCACCCGTTTCAGGAAACCCGGCAACAGCGACCCGGCAACGGATGCCCGGAAATCGATCTGCGGTATCCAGGCAAAGTGATCGTCCGCGAGAGGGGGTGACCAGCGGTGGCGAAGAGAGATCACATCGTGGTGGGGCTGGACATCGGCACGACCAAGATTTGTGCCATTGTGGCGGAGGTGACGGAGGAGGGCACGGTCAACGTGGTCGGAGTGGGGTCGAGTCCGTCCCGTGGCCTCCGGAAGGGAGTCGTGGTCAACATCGAGAGCACCGTCGAGTCCATCAAGAAAGCAGTGGAAGAGGCGGAGTTAATGGCTGCCGTCCAGATCAATTCGGTCTACACCGGCATCGCCGGCAGTCACATCTCCGGCGAGAACTCACGCGGCGTGGTAGCCCTCAAGAAGCAGGAGGTCACGCGGGTGGACGTGCAGCGCGCGGTGGATACGGCGCGGTCGGTGGCCGTGCTTCCGTCTGACAGGCGGATCCTGCATGTGCTCCCGCGGGAGTTCATGGTGGATGACCAGGACGGCATCCGTGAGCCGCTCGGGATGTCCGGCTCCAGGCTCGAGGTGGACGTGCATATTATCACGGGCGCCGTCACGTCGGCGCAGAACATCATCAAGAGCGTCAATCGGGCCGGGCTCGACGTGGTGGACATGGTGCTCCAGCCGCTGGCCTCGAGCGAAGCGGTCCTGACGCCTGAGGAACGGGAGCTGGGGGTGGCCATGGTGGATTTAGGGGGAGGCACCACAGACCTGGCCATCTTCGCTGAGGGGAGCATCCGACACACCGCCGTGCTCCCCATCGGCGGCCAGCACCTGACCACCGATCTGGCGATCGGCCTGCGTACACCTCAAGGCGAGGCCGAGCGACTCAAGATCCGGAAGGGGGTGGCCCTGGCCGAACTG
>Ga0134083_10000207_pt1 | contig 13305 bp, 14 predicted proteins | sample 15_taG_21_FD_128870 | JGI IMG/M metagenome (GOLD analysis project Ga0134083, IMG submission 128870) | Grasslands soil microbial communities from the Angelo Coastal Reserve, California, USA - 15_D_Met_40cm_5_24_1 metaG | ecosystem: Environmental > Terrestrial > Soil > Grasslands ... | reverse complement strand
GGCGTCAGCGTACAGCACGCCCTCCCCGACGAAGAGGAGCGGGTCTTTCGCGGCCGCCAGCGCGCTGGCGGCCGCGAAAGACCCGCTCCTCTTCGTCGGGGAGGGCGTGCTGTACGCTGACGCCACCGCCGAGCTGCTGCGCTTCGCCGAGCTGGCCCAGGTGCCCGTGCTGACGACGCTCAAGGGCAAGAGCGCGTTCCCGGAGAACCACCCGCTGTCCGTGGGCGTGCGCGGCTCGCTGGCCGAGCGCTTCTTGCGGAAGTGCGACCTGCTGTTCTCGATCGGCGCCAGCCTCTTCCCCAACCGTTTCAGCCACGCCATCCCCGACGCGGACAAGAAGACGATCGTGCAGTGCACGATCGACACGCTCGATCTCAACCGCTCGTACGAGACGCGTCACGCGGTGGTCGGCGACGCGAAGCTGACGCTGCAGGCGCTCTCCGAAGAGCTGTCCAGGCGCGGCGCGCCGAAGAAGAACACGGCGCTCGTCGACGAGATCCGCGCGGCCAGACAGGAGTTCCGCGCGAAGTTCACGCCGTGGCTCGAGTCCAGCGAGACGCCGATCAACCCCTACCGCGTGCTCGGCGACCTCATGAAGGTGCTCGATCCGAAGCATTCGTTCGTCACCGCGGACTCCGGCAACACCCGCGATCAGACGAGCACGGTCTACGAGGCGCAGATCCCGCGCGGCTTCCTCGGCTGGGGCAACGTCTCCACGCTCGGCTTCAGCCTGGCCGGCGCCGTCGCGGCCAAGCTCGCCTATCCCAACCGCCAGTGCGTCCACGTCACCGGCGACGCGGGCGTCTGCTACATGATGGGCAACTTCGAGGCGGTCGCACGGTACGGCATCGGGATCACGACGCTGCACATCAACAACGGGGGCTATTCCGGCTACGGCCCCGGCTTCTGGGGCGCCGGGCACGATCCCTACACGTGGAAAGTCTCCGACCACGCGAAGGCGTGCATGGCCTCGATGGCCAGGGCCGTCGGCTTCCACAGCGAAGACGTGGACAAGCCGTCGGAGATCGTCCCCGCGCTCAAGCGCGCGCTCGACGAGAACGCGAAGGGCCGGCCGGCGTTCGTGGAGTTCCTGTGCTCGCACCACCCGGTGCACGGCGGCTGGGTGCGATCGGCCTGATGCGCGTCGGTATCCTCGTGCCCACGCGTGGCGCCGTCATGCAGTCGGCCCGGCGGCCACCCGTCGAGGAGTGCTGGGCGATGGCGCGCCACGCCGACGAGGCGGGGTACGACGCGGCCTGGGTCGGTGATAGCGTCGTCGCCAAGCCGCGGCTCGAGCCGCTCACCACGCTCGCGTACCTGGCCGCGATGACGTCGCGCGTGCGGCTCGGCACCGCGGTGCTCCTCCCCGCCCTCCGGCAGCCGGTGGTGCTCGCGCACCAGATCGCGAACGTGGACGCGCTGTCGCGCGGACGCGTCGTTCTCGGGCTTGGTGTGGGCTGGAGCCTGCCGTCCGCCGAACGGGAGTGGGCGGCGTGCGGCATGGAGCACAAGCGACGTGTGCAGCGGCTGGAAGAGCACGTCGACATCTGGCGGATGCTCTGGCGCGGGGAGCCGGTCACGCACCGCGGCCACGGCGTCGAGCTGGTCGAGCACACGATCGGCCCGCTGCCGTGGAACGCGGCGGGGCCGCCCGTCCTCATCACCGCCGGCAACCGCGGCGAGTTCCTGCCCGCGCAGTTCGAGCGGTTCGCGCGGCTGGGCGACGGCATCATCACGACGTACGTCGAGGCCGACGAGTGCCGGCGCCTCCGCGAGCTGGCCGAGGAGGCCCTCGGCCGGCACGGCCGCACCCTGCCCGCGTTTCCGCTCTGCGTCTACACGACGGTGCGCCTGGACGACGACGTCGCACGCGCCGAGCGCACCACGCGCGAGTTCCTGGCGACCTACTACGGCGGGGGCGTCCACCAGCGCGGGCTGATGGGGCTCGGCCCGGCGGACGCGGTGATCGGCGCGCTGCAACGCTACGCGGACGCCGGCGTGACCGATCTCTGCGTCCGCTTCGTCGGCGACGACCAGCAGGCACAACTCGAGCGCTTCACGAAGGAGGTCCTGCCGGCCGTCGCGTGACCGTCGGTGAGGAGGACATGCTGTGAGCGACGAGATCAGCATCCAGTTCACGCGCTTCTCGGCGTTCTACTCGCCGCTGATCGCGACGATCGCCGGCGGCTTCCTGCGGGACGAGGGCCTCGTGGCGAAGCACTCCATGGCGCCGCCCGGCAAGTCGGCCATCGAGGGCGTCGTCGCCGGCACCGTGCACGTCTGCCAGTCGGCGCCGTCGCAGGGCTTCGGCCCGCTCGAAAAAGGCCAGGTCCCACCCGCCGTGCACTTCGCCCAGATCAACGAGAAGGACGGCTTCTTCCTCACGGGGCGCGCGGCAGATCCCACGTTCACGTGGGACAGGCTCCGCGGCAAGCGCGTGCTGGTGGATCACGGCGGCCAGCCGCTGGCGATGTTCAAGTACGCGTGTCACAAGCGCGGGCTGGATTACTCGGCGATCGTCGCCGTCGACGTGCCGGGCGGCCAGATGGACCAGGCGTTCCGCAAGGGCGACGGCGAGTACGTCCACCAGCAGGGCCCGGCGCCGCAGCAGCTCGAGCACGACGGCGTGGGCCACGTGGTGGCGTCGGTCGGCGAGGCGATCGGGCCGTGCGCGTTCTCGAGCCTGGCGGCCACGCGCGAGTGGCTGACGACCGACACCGCCCGGCGGTTCATGCGCGCCTACCGCAAGGCGCGCGCCTGGCTGCTCGCCACGCCGGCGGCGAAGGTCGCCGAGGCCGAGGCGTCGTTCTTCCTCGAGATCGACCGCGCGGTGCTCGCCTCGACCATCGGCGCCTACCAGAAGCTCGGCTGCTGGACGCCGCACGTCGAGATCACGCGGCCGGCCTTCGAGGCGACCCTCGACGTCTTCCTGCACGCGAAGCTGATCACCAGGCGCCACCGCTACGAGGACGTGGTGGCGCCGCCGCCCGCGGGGTGAGGCGAGGTCTAGCCGGATCCCTCCCAGAGCGCGTACCCGGCGGCCGCGAAGTCGTGGTCAAAGCCGATGACGTGGCCGCACCGGGTCGCTTCCATGACCGCAAAGCTGACGGCATCCGTGTACGTGATCGGACGCGGCGCCAAGCGTTCCAGCCACCGGCGCGCCCCCGCGTGATCGTCGGCGGTCGCGAAGTGAACCGTCAGGCTCGTGCTGGCATCGAAGCTCTCCAGCGTGCGGAGCGCCGGCTGAACGCCGGCACGGTGGAGCATGAGCCGGTGGGTCTCGGCGAGGACCAGATTCGTGGTGAGCAGCGCGATCCGGCGCGAGATCGCCTCACGGAAGAGCCGATCGGCCTCGGCGTGGTGCTGGTCGCGCCGGCTACGCAGCGCGATCCAGGCGCCGCTATCGACGAACAGCCGTGCGGGGCCGGCGGCGCGCGCGATACGGTGCCCGCGACTCGGCAACGAACGTTTCGTTGAGATAGCGGTCGAAGTTCTCGCTCAAATCGGCGGGCAACCCGTCGACGTCGCCGCTGAGCTCGAGCAGCGGGTCCTCGGCCGGCCGGCGCGCGAGCGCTCGGACGGCGGCGCGGATGGCTTGAGACTTGGTCCATCCGCGTTCCCGGGCCCATGCCTCGAGGCTCTTGAGGTCACGCTCGTCGAGGTAAACCTGCAGCGGCCGCATCATGACTCCAATGCTATTGGATCATGATCTCGGAGTCAACTCGATCATGAGCTCGGACCTGCCGCCGGACTCGCCTCTCCTCGTCGCGCGCCCCTGAGCGCGGGAACTTCCGGGGAGGTGCCCTGTCTAAGCGGGCATGCAGACCCTGACCCCGGTCGAGACCGCGGTCCACCCCCCCGTCGCCGGCGCCGCGGCTCCCGTGCTGCCGGCGCTCCGCTGGGACCCGCGGCTCTATCAGATCGCCACGCTGTCTGGCCTGCTCGGCTACGGCGTGTTCTGGCTGGACCTCGAGGTCCAGACGCGGACGGCGGTGGCGATCATCGTGACGGCGCTCGTCACCCAGCTCGTCTGCACGCGCCTGACCGGCCGGGGCCGGTTCGATCCGCGCAGCGCGCTGATCTCGGCGCTCTCGCTCTGTCTGCTGCTGCGCACCGGCTCGCTCGGCCTGGCCATGCTCACGGCGGCGGTGGCGATCGCGAGCAAGTTCACGCTGCGCGTGCGCGACAAGCATGTCTTCAACCCCACCAACTTCGCCCTCGTCGCCATGATGCTCGCGACGGGAAGCGTCTGGGTGTCGCCCGGGCAGTGGGGCAGCGGACTCGTCTTCGCGTTCCTGCTCGCCTCCGCCGGCGGCCTCGTGGTGAATCGCGCCGCGCGCGCCGACGTCACGCTGGCGTTCCTGGCGAGCTGGGCGAGCCTGCTCGTAGCGCGCTCGATGTGGCTCGGCGAGCCGCTCGCCATCCCGCTGTACCGGCTGGAGAACGGCGCGCTCGTGCTGTTCGCCTTCTTCATGATCTCGGATCCCAGGACCACCCCGGACTCGCGCGCGGGCCGCCTGCTCTTCGCCGCGCTCGTGGCGCTGGCGGCCTACGCCGTCCAGTTCACGCTGTTCAGGACCAACGGCCTGCTGTGGTCGCTCGCCGTGTGCTCGCTGATCGTCCCGCTGATCGACTGGCTGCTGCCAGGCCGACGCTACCAATGGAGGAGCTCGCCATGAAACACGTCACCGCGCTCGTCGCCGCCCTGCTCGTCGTCGCGCTCGCCGCGCCCACGGTGCTGGCCTTCTGCGGCTTCTACGTCGCCAGGGCCGACGCGAAGCTGTTCAACCAGGCCTCGCAGGTCGTGCTGGTCCGCCACGACGACAAGACCGTCCTCACCATGGCCAACGACTTCAAGGGCGACCTCAAGGAGTTCGCCATCGTGGTGCCCGTGCCGACCGTCCTCGAGAAGGGCCAGGTCCGCGTGAGCGACCGCGCGCTCGTCGAGCACCTCGACGCCTACTCGGCGCCGCGCCTCGTCGAGTACTTCGACGACGATCCGTGCTCGCCGAGGTATCCCGCCGCCCTGCAGGCGCCCATGGGAATGGCCACCGCGCGCCGCGACATGGCGGTCGACCGCGCCAACAGCCTGGGCGTCACCATCGAGGCGCGCTACACCGTGGGCGAGTACGACATCCTCATCCTCTCCGCCCGCGAGAGTGGCGGGCTGGAGACGTGGCTGCGCGACAACGGCTATCGCCTGCCCGCCGGCGCCTCCCCGATCCTCGGCAGCTATCTCAAGCAGGGGATGAAGTTCTTCGTGGCGCGCGTGAATCTCAAGGAGCAGTCCCGGCTCGGGTTCACGTACCTGCGCCCGCTCCAGATGGCCTTCGAGTCGCCGAAGTTCATGCTCCCGATCCGCCTCGGCACCCTGAACGCCGACGGCGCCCAGGAGCTGTTCGTCTACGCGCTGACCCGCAAGGGCCGCGTGGAGACGACGAACTACCGCACGGTGCGGCTGCCCACCGGCATGGAGCTGCCGGTGTACGTGAAGGAGGAGTTCCCGCAGTTCTACCGCGCGATGTTCAGCCAGCAGGTCGAGCGCGAGGACATGCGCGCGGTGTTCCTCGAGTACGCGTGGGACATGGCCTGGTGCGACCCGTGCGCCGCGCAGCCGCTCTCGGTCGAGGAGCTGCGCAAGCTCGGCGTGTTCTGGCTGGACGAGGGCGGCGCCGGGGTGCGCATGGGACGCCGGACGGCCGGAGGTCCGGTGGACGTGTTCATGACGCGCCTTCACGTCCGCTACGACGCGTCGCACTTCCCCGAGGACCTCGTCTTCCAGGAGACGGCCGACCGCGCCAACTTCCAGGGACGCTACGTGCTGCGGCACCCGTGGAAGGGCGAGGCCAGGTGCGCGGCGGCCCAGCGTTATCGCGAAGCGCTCCGCGCCCGTGCCGAGCAGGAAGCCGGCGCCCTGGCGTCGCTCACCGGCTGGCCCATCGAGGAGATCCGGCGCAAGGCCGGCGTCATCCCCGGCGGCGAGAACAACGGCCGGCGGTGGTGGGAGAGGCTCTACGGCGAGTGATCGCGAGGCCACCAGACGCGGCCTTGAAACGGCTCACGCGCGGCGGCGCGTCGAGATCAGGAACCCGGTGATCGACAGCATCGGCAGCGCGAGGCCGACGCCGGCGTAGACCAGCCGCGAGGCCCAGCCGGCGAAGTCGCCGGCGTGCAGCCGTCGCACGACGTCCCACGCGTCGCGCGTCGACGCGACCCCCGTGGCGACGATCGCTCCGCTGTCGCCGTCCACGACGACCGAGCCGACGCCTCCGTCCGGCTTGCGTGCGTCGACGCGAACGCGATGCCCAGGCCCCGCCACGAGCGCGGTGATGCGCCCATGCGCCGGGACACGCTCGGCGACGAAGTCGAGCCGCGTCAGACCTCCCGTGGCGAGCGAGGGTGAGACGAGCAGAGACGCCGACGCGAGCGCGAGCATGGTCCCCGTGAGCCCGACGACCACGCCGACGACGAGCGAGCCTCCGCCGACGATCCGATGGAGCGCGCGGCTCGGGCCGCGAGCGCGCCGGATGGCCCGTGGGCCGGACCAGGGCCCGTAGAGCCAGAGGCCCGTCACGCCCTCGACGACGAGCCACACACCGAGCAGCCCGACCAGCAGCGCGCCCGCGCGGCCCGCGTGGAACGCGGCGTGGAGCGAGCGCACGGCCACGAGGAGCGAGCGCTCGGGGGCGCGGGTATCGACGACGCGCAGCGTGGACGGGTCGATCGCGACGTCGAGGCGCCGCCCGCCGACCGTGAGCTCGACGCGATAGGGCTGATCGGGCCGCGCGGGGAGTCGGAGCGCGCGAGGCTCGGCGCCCGGCTGACCGACGACGGCGGCGGCGACCACCGCGTCGAGCGACGGCGCGGACGTTGCCGTGGTCGCGATCACCGGCAGGCCGTCGAGGGCCTGCTCGAGCTCGGGTCCGAACACGAGCGCGCTGCCGCTCAGGCCGAGGACGAGCAGGAGCGGGCCCGTCACCAGCCCGCCCCAGAGATGCACCCGCGCAGCCACCCGGCGCATGGTGTAGCCTAAACCGCGCTTTCGCCGGAGGCCCCGATGAAGCGAAGCGAGTCCCGAATCCTGACCACCCACACCGGCAGCCTGCCGCGTTCGCCCGCGCTGCGCGATCTGTTGGTGCGCCTGGACCGCGGGGAGGCGGTCGACGCGGCGGCGCTCGCGCGCGAGGCGGAGGCGGCCGTGCGCCACGTGGTCGCCCGCCAGCTCGAGGCCGGCATCGACGTCGGCAACGATGGCGAGCAGCCGCGCGTCGGCTTCTCCACCTATCCGGCGCGGCGGATGCGGGGCTTCGGCGGCGCGAGCACGCGGCGGATGGCGCGGGACATCGCCGAGCATCCGGACTACGCCTCGCGGCTGTCGCGCCAGCGCGCCGGCGCTGCGCGCATCAATGACGCGCCGCAGGCGGTCGCCGAGGTCGCCTACACCGACCTCGGCGAGGCCACGGCCGAGTGCGAGCTGTTCAGGCGCGCCCCGGGCGCCGACAAGTTCGCCGAGGCGTTCATGACGGCCGCCTCGCCCGGCGTGATCGCCACCATCATGCTGGACGCCTACTACGGCTCCCACGAGCGCTATGTGAAGGCGCTCGCGCGCGAGATGCGCAAGGAATACGAGCTGATCGTGACGCGCGGCTTCGTGCTGCAGCTCGACTGCCCGGACCTGGCCATGGAGCGCGCGCGATTCTTCCAGGACGAGCCGCTCGACGGCTTCTTGAGGGCCGTCGCCCTGCACGTCGACGCCATCAACGAGGCGATCGCGGGGCTGCCCGCCGATCGCGTTCGCCTGCACCTGTGCTGGGGCAACTACGACGGGCCGCACACGCACGACGTGCCGCTGGAGCCGCTGCTGCCGATCGTCTATCGCGCAAAGGTCGGCGCGCTCTCGCTGCCGCTCGCGAGCCCGCGCCACCAGCACGAGCTGAAGGCGTTCCGCCGCCACCCGCTGCCCGCCGGCATGCTGTTCGTGCCCGGCGTCGTCGACTCCACGACGAACGTCGTCGAGCATCCGGAGGTCGTCGCCGATCGCATCGTCGCCGTCGCCGAGGCGATCGGCGACCGCACGCGCGTGCTCGCCGGCGTGGACTGTGGCTTCGGCACCTTCGCGGGCTCGCAGCTCGTCGAGGAGAGCGTGGTGTGGACGAAGCTGCGCGCCCTCCGCGAGGGCGCCGATCTCGCCACCAGGCGACTCTGGAAGTCAGGAGGGGACCCATGGCAAGGCTGACTCCCATCACGAGCAAGGCTCAGGTGGCGGAGAAGGATCACGCGATCGTCGAGGGCATCGTCAAGAGCCGCGGCGCGCTCCAGGGCCCGTTCACGATGTTCCTGCACTCCCCCGAGCTGGCCGGCCGCCTCGCGCATCTGGGCGCGTTCGTCCGCTTCGAGGGCTCGCTCGACATGCGCGTGCGCGTCATGGCCGCGATGACGGTCGCGCGCGAGCTCGACGCGGTCTATGTCTGGGGTGCCCAGACGGGCCAGGCGCGCAAGCTCGGCGTCCCGGAGTCGACGATCGCGGCCATTCGCGACCGGCACACGCGCGTCATTCCCCCCGAGGACGCGCAGATCGTCGAGTTCACGCGCGACCTCATACGCAAGCACCGGGTCGACGACGCGATCGTCAAGGCGCTGCGCGCACGCTTCGGCGACGACGGATTCATCCAGCTCACCGGGGCGATCGGCTACTACAGCATGCTGGCCATGACGGTCAACGCGTGCGAGCTCGAGGCCGCCCCGGGCGCCGAAGTCCTGAGAGCAGGAGGTATCTCATGAAGCGACGATCGATCGTCCTCGCGCTGATCCTCGCTCTCCTGGCGCCCGGCCTCGCCCTCGCGGCCGATCTGCCGACCGCGAAGCCCGAGCAGGTGGGGCTGTCCTCCGAGCGCCTCGCGCGCATCACGCAGGTGTTGCGCGCCGACGTCGAGCGCGGGCGGATCCCGGGCGCCGTCGTCGTCGTCGCGCGCAAGGGGCGGGTCGCGTACGTCCAGGCCGTCGGCTTCCGTGACAAGACGGCGGGCACGCCGATGACGCCGGACGCGATCTTCCGGATCGCCTCGATGACGAAGCCGATCGTCACGGTGGCGGCGCTGTCGCTGTACGAGGAAGGTCGCCTGCTGCTGGCGGATCCCGTGTCGAAGTACATCCCCGCGCTCAAGACCCAGACGGTCGGCGTGGAGCGCGCTCCGGTCGAGCGCGAGATGACGATCCAGGACCTGATGCGCCACACCTCCGGTCTCACGTACGGCAACCGCGGGACGACGGAGATCTACAAGATGTACCCGGAGTCCTCGAACGTGTCGTCGCTGACGCTGACCATGGACGAGTTCATCGAGCGCCTGAGCAAGGCGCCACTGCTCTACCAGCCCGGCACGCGGTGGGAGTACAGCCTGTCGACCGACGTCCTCGGCCGCGTCGTCGAGATCGTGTCCGGCAAGCCGCTCGGCGAGTTCCTCGCGGAGCGCATCTACCGGCCCCTGAAGATGACCGACACGACGTTCCTCGTCCCGGCCGACAAGCGCGCGCGCGTCGCGCAGCCGCTGCCCACGCATCCCGATACCGGCGCGGAGTACAAGTTGCATGATCCCACCGTGCCGCGGAAGTTCGACTGCGGCGGCGGCTGCGCGGTGTCCACGGCCGGCGACTACGCCCGCTTCGCCCAGATGCTCCTCAACCGCGGCCGCCTCGAGGGCGCTCGCGTGCTCGGCACGAAGACCGTCGAGCTCATGACGTCGGACCACCTGGGCCAGATCTCTCGCGGCACCAACTACTTTGCCGGCCCGGGTTACACGTGGGGTCTGGGGGTGTCGGTGCGCGAGGCGAACGGCCTCGCCCCGATGGCGGGCACGGCGGGCGACTACTTCTGGCCGGGCGCCTTCGCCACCTACTGGTGGGCCGATCCCAAGGAGGAGATGGTCGTCGTCTCGATGATGCAATCGCCGCTGGGGCGGCATTACATCCCGCTCCTGAGAGCGCTCGTGCTCCAGGCGATCGTCGAATAACCCGGGCCGCGAGCGAGGGAGCACGCCATGCGCATCGTCGACGCACAAGTCCACATCTGGAGCGGCGCCAAGCCCGCCAATCCGAACCACCGGCAGGTCGCGAGCTTCACCAAAGACGATCTGTTGAAGGAGATGGACGCCGCGGGCGTCGATGCCGCCGTCATCCATCCGCCGACGTCATGGGACCCGAACGCCAACGAGCTGGCCATCGAGGCGGCGCGCCAGCATCCCGACCGGCTCGCGATCCTCGGGAACTTTCCGCTCGACAAGCCGGAGAGCCGCGCGCTGATCGACGGCTGGAAGAAGCGGCCGGGCATGCTCGGCCTGCGCTTCACGTTCTTGCAGCCGCACCAGAAGACGTGGCCGACCGACGGCACCATCGACTGGGTGTGGGCCGCGGCCGAGCGCGCGGGCATCCCGGTGGCGCTGCTCGCGGCCAATTTCCTGCCGAAGGTCGCGCAGGTCGCCGAGCAGCATCCGGGACTCAAGCTGATCATCGATCACCTCGGGCGACCGTCGGGCACGAAGGACGACGCGGCCTGGGGCAATCTCGGCGACATGCTCGCGCTGGCGAAGCACCCGAACGTGGCCATCAAGGCCACCGGCGCGCCGAGCTACTCGAGCGAGCCCTATCCCTATCGCAACATCCACGGTCACCTGCGGCGGATCTACGACGCCTTCGGCCCCGCGCGGATGTTCTGGGGCACCGACATCACGCGCATGCCGTGCTCGTGGCGGCAGTGCGTGACGATGTTCACGGAGGAGCTGCCGTGGCTGACGGGCCGCGACAAGGAGCTGGTCATGGGCCGCGCGGTCTGCGACTGGCTCGGCTGGAAGCTGCCGCAATGAGGAGCGCGCCATGGAGATGAAGGCCGCCGTCTTTCGCAAGCCGCACGAGCCCCTGACGATCGAGTCGGTCGAGATCGACAAGCCGTCGGGCCGCGAGGTCCTCGTCCGCACCGCCGCCACGGGCGTCTGCCACAGCGACCTGCACGTCGTGGACGGCCAGGGCCGCTGGCCGACGGACCGGCCCATCGTGCTCGGCCACGAGGGCGCCGGCGTCGTCGAGGCCGTCGGCCGACGTGACCACGCTGCGACCCGGTGATCACGTGGTGGCGTGCCTCTCGGGGTTCTGCGGCAGCTGCGCGCAGTGCCTCGGCGGCCATCCGAACCTCTGCACCGGCGGCCTCGTCACGCGTGCGGACGCGGCGCCGCCGCGCCTCTCGCAGAAGGGCGAGCCGCTCCGGCAGTTCATCGGCATCAGCAGCTACGCCGAGCGCATGCTGCTGCACGAGAACTCCGTCGTGAAGATCGACCCCGAGCTGCCGCTCGACCGCGCCGCGCTCGTGGGCTGCGGCGTCCTCACCGGGGTCGGCGCCGCGCTGCGTACCTCGGGGCTCGAGGCGGGCCAGACGGTCGCCGTGTTCGGCTGCGGCGGCGTCGGGCTGGCCATCGTGCAGGGCGCGCGCATCGGCGGCGCGCGGCAGATCATCGGCGTCGACGTGTTCGACGGGAAGCTGGAGATGGCCAGACGCGTCGGCGCCACCCACGTCGTCAACAGCGCCAACGACGATCCGGTCAAGGCCGTCCGCGCGCTCACGAAGGGCGCCGGCGTCGACCACGCGTTCGAAGCTGTCGGCAACGCCACGCTGGTGCGGCAGGCCATCGAGAGCCTCGCCATCCGCGGCACCGCCACCATCGTCGGCGTCCTGCCGCCGGACGCGACGATCGAGTTTCCGTGGATGGCCATCCGGCCGGAGTGCCGGGTGCAGACGTCCCGGATGGGCAGCAACCGCTTCCGCCTCGACATTCCGCTGTACCTGGAGTTCTACCGTCAGGGACGGCTCCTGCTCGACGAGATGGTCACGCGCCGCGGCCGCCTCGAGGACATCAACGACGCCTTTCGCGCGATGAAGGCCGGCGAAGTCGCGCGCACTGTGCTGATGTTCAATTGACGACATCCAGCCGAGCGAGATCGAGGAGCGCCACGGCTTGGCCGGGGCGATCCGAGCGTGGGGGGGATGGGGGCCATTTCGGGGCCCCCATGTTCAACTGACCGCATGAAGCAGATCCTGATCGATCGCTACGGCCCGCCGGAAGAGGTGGCGCGCTGCGCCGAGGTGCCGGACGTCGGCGCGCCGGCCGCCGGCGAGGTGGTGTTCGACGTCCTCGCGTTCCCGATCAACCCGGCCGACGTCTCGTTCTGCCGCGGCACCTACCGCCTGAGACCGCCGCTGCCGGCGACGCCGGGCGCGGAGTGCGTCGGTCGCGTCGCCACCGTCGGCGCTGGAGTGTCGCGTGTGAAACCGGGTGATCTCGTCATCAACCTTCAGCGCGAGAACTGGACCCAGAGGCGGCGCGTGAAGGCCGACGTCGTCGTCCCGGTGCCGCCGCGCATGGACGTCCGGCAGGCGGCCATGCTGCGCATCAATCCGCCGACGGCGCTCCTGCTGCTCAGCGACTTCGTCGAGCTGAAGCCGGGCGACTGGGTGATCCAGAACGTGGCCAACTCGGCGGTCGGGCGCCTCGTGATCGGCCTCGCCCGGGCGCGCGGGGTGAAGACGCTGAACGTCGTGCGGCGCGAGGCGCTGTTCGCCGAGCTGAAAGGGCTCGGCGCCGACGCTTGCGTCGTCGATGGCGACGACCTCGCCGAGAGGGTGAAGGCGCAGACGGCCGGCGCGCCGATCCGGCTCGGCCTCGACGCCGTGTCCGGCCGGGCGACGGCGCGACTGTCGGCGTGCGTCGGCGAGGGCGGCGTCGTGTGCAATTACGGCTCGATGAGCGGCGAGGACCCCGTGATGTCGCGTGGCGCGCTGACCTCCGGCGGGCTCACGCTGGTCGGATTCACGCTCATGCGCGCGCTGGCTCCGCGCTCCCCCGAGCAGGTGCGGGCGATCTACGCCGACCTCGGCCATCGGATCCTGACGGGTGCCCTGCCGGCAGCGCCCGTGGAGAAGGTGTACGCCATCGAGGAGATCAAGACCGCGCTGGCCCACGCCCAGCGTGGGGAGCGCGGCGGCAAGATCCTGGTCGCGCCGAACGGGGCGATCTGAGTCGAAGGAGGACGGCATGGCGACCTTCACGCTTCAGGTCAACGGCGAGAGCAAGACGGTCGCGGTCGACTCCGACACTCCCCTTCTCTATATACTGCGCAACGACCTCGAGCTGAACGGCCCGAAGTTCGGCTGCGGGCTCGCGCAGTGCGGCGCCTGCACGGTGCTGGTGGACGGCAAGCCCGTGCGCTCGTGCGTGGCCACGGTGGCCAGCGTGGCGAAGGGCCGCATCACGACGATCGAGG
>Ga0134083_10000206_pt1 | contig 13355 bp, 10 predicted proteins | sample 15_taG_21_FD_128870 | JGI IMG/M metagenome (GOLD analysis project Ga0134083, IMG submission 128870) | Grasslands soil microbial communities from the Angelo Coastal Reserve, California, USA - 15_D_Met_40cm_5_24_1 metaG | ecosystem: Environmental > Terrestrial > Soil > Grasslands ... | reverse complement strand
TGGGCGCGCTCAATCTCGTCACGCCCGCCAAGCGCGCGGCGGCGGCGCGCCTGGTCCGGAGCGGCCGCGCGGTCTCGCTGAGCCGGCCGTTCCCCAAGGAGCCGGGCCCCAACAACGCGTTTCCCGCACAGCACTACATGCGGACGCTCCCGCGCGGCAGGGGCGGCTTCGCGGCGGACTACTACGGCATCTTTTATCACGGCGTCGCCTCGACGCACATCGACGCGCTCTGCCACACCTGGGACGATGAGGCGATGTGGAACGGGCGCGACCCCCGGAAGGAGATCACGTTCGACGGCGCGACCTTCGGCGCGATCGAGCACTGGGCCGATGGCATCCTCACGCGGGGGGTGATGCTCGACGTGCCGCGCCATCGCGGGGTTCCGTGCGTGACGCAGGAGACGCCCGTGCACGGGTGGGAGCTGGAGGACATCCTGACCAAGCGCGGGATCACGCTCGAGCCCGGGGACGCGGTCTGCGTCTCCTGCGGGCGGGAGGCGTGGCAGGCGGAGAACCCCGACCGACCCTACAGCCGTCCCTTCGGGCCCGGACCGATCGAGCGGCCGGGGCTGCACGTCTCGTGTCTGCCGTTCCTGCGCGACCACGACGTGAGCGTGCTCGTCTGGGACATGCTCGACCACCTGCCGATCGGCTACGACATCCCGTGGGCCGTGCACGCGGCGCTCTTCGCCTACGGGGTGGCCCTGCTCGACAACGCGCTCCTCGAGCCTCTCGCGCGGGCGTGCGCCGACGAGCGGCGTGACGAGTTCATGCTGGTCATCGCGCCCCTCCCGGTCGTGGGCGGCACGGGCTCGCCGGCCAACCCGATCGCGGTGTTCTGATGGACGGCTGGATCGGCCAGCCCCTCAAGCGACGTGAAGACCCCCGGCTCCTCACCGGGGCGGGACGCTTCGTGGACGACCTGAGGCCGCCGGGGTGCGTGCACGTGGTCCTGCTGCGCTCGCCGCACGCCCACGCGCGTATCACGCGGCTCGACGTCGAGCGCGCGCGGCGCGCGCCGGGCGTGGTGGCCGTCGTCACCGGCGCCGAGGTGCGCCACCTCGGGCCGATGCCGGTGAACCGGCTCGTGCCGGACATGCGGGTGCCGCCCCATCCGATCATCGCGGACACCCACGTTCGGACCGCGGGCACCCCCGTCGCGGCGATCGTCGCCGAGGACCCGTACCGCGCACGCGACGCCGTCGAGCTCGTCGACCTGGCGTACGAGCCCCTCGCGGCGCTGCCGGAGCCCGAGGCCGCGGTCGCCGCCGACGCGCCCGTCCTGTTCGCCGACATCGAGCGGAACCGGTCCTTCACGCGCACGCTGCGTGAGGGCGATGCGGCGGCAGCGATGGGGACGGCCGCGCGCGTCGTCTCGCTGCGCGTGGTCCAGCAGCGCCTGGCCGGCGTGCCGCTCGAGCCCCGCGCCGTCCTCGCCGAGTTCGATCCCTCCACCGAGGAGCTGACGCTCTGGGTCTCCTGCCAGGCGCCGTTCCGCATCCGCGCCGAGGTCGCGCGGCTCCTCGGGCTTCCCGAGTCGCGTGTCCGCGTGATCGCGCCCGACGTCGGCGGCGGCTTCGGCGTGAAGAGCGGCCCGTATCGCGAGGAGGTCCTGCTGGCCTGGCTCGCCCTGCGGCTCGCGCGGCCGCTCAAGTGGGTGGCGACGCGGAGCGAGGATCAGATCACCACGAACCACTCGCGCGGCGCGGTCTCGGAGGGCGAGCTCGGGCTCGACGCCGAGGGGCGCATCACCGCGCTCCGCGCGCGCATCGTCGCGCCGCTCGGCGCCTGCCTGATGAACGCGGCCGCGGGACCGCCGTGGAACCACGCCCGCCTCCTGCCGGGCGCGTACGTCGTGCCGGCGTGCGACATCACCGTGACCGGCGCCCTGACGACGACCACGCCGGTGGCGGCCTATCGCGGCGCGGGCCGCCCGGAGGCGTGCTTCTTCATCGAACGGCTGATGGACACGGCGGCGCGGGCGCTCGGCCTCGAGCCCGCCGAGATCCGCCGGCGCAACTTCGTCCCGCCCGACCGCTTCCCGTTCCGGACGGTGACGGGCCAGGTCTACGACTCGGGCGACTACGGCAAGGCGCTCGAGCTCGCGCTCGCCGCGGCCGACTACACACGGCTCAAACGGGAGCAGGCGGAGCGCCGCGCCCAGGGCGAGATCGTCGGGATCGGCGTCGCCTCGTACATCGAGCCCGCCGCGCTCGGCTGGGAGAGCGGCAGCATCAAGGTCGAGCGCTCCGGGCGCGTGACGGCGATCACCGGGTCGAGCGCCCACGGCCAGGGGCACGAGACGACCTTCGCGCAAATCGTGGCCGACCACCTGGGCGTCTCGCCGGAAGAGGTGGTCGTGGTCCACGGCGACACGCGCTCGGGGCCCGAGGGCTTCGGCACCTTCGGCAGCCGGAGCGTCGCGCTGGGCGGCGGTGCCCTCGCGCGCGTGGCCGTCGACGTGCGCGAGAAGGGGCGGCGGATCGCCGCGAAGCTGCTCGAGGCGGCGGCCCAAGACGTGGTCAACGTGCCCGGCGGCTTCCACGTGGTCGGCGTGCCGCAACGGCGCGTGACGTGGAAGGACGTCGCCGGCGCCGCCTACGCAGGAGGCCACGCGTTGCCCGCCGGCGAGACGCCCGGGCTCGAGTCGAGCACGTACTTCCAGCCGGAGGGCGAGGTGTGGAGCTTCGGCGCCGTCGTCTCGGCGGTGAGGATCGACCGCGAATCCGGCGTGCTCGTCATCGAGCGGCTCGTGTGGGTGGATGACGCCGGCACGGTGATCAACCCGCTCCTCGCCGAGGGCCAGCTCCACGGCGCGCTCGCGCAGGGGCTCGGCCAAACCCTGCTCGAGGCGATCGTCTACGATCGCGACGGGCAGCTCCTCACCGGCACCTTGATGGACTACGCGATCCCGCGCGCCGACGACGTGCCGCCCGTCACGCTCGAGAAGATGCACACGCCCTCGCCCCGCAATCCGCTGGGCGCCAAGGGGCTGGGCGAGGCCGGGTGCATCGCCATTCCGCCGGCCGTCGTGAACGCCGCCGTGGACGCGCTGGCGCCCCTCGGCGTCACGCATCTGGACATGCCGCTCACGCCCGGGCGACTCTGGGCGGCGCTCGGGAGGCCGCGATGAACTACCGGATCATCTCCGCCGACGATCACATCGACCTCCAGTGGCTGCCGAAGGATCTCTGGCAGAAGAGGGTCTCCGCGTCCTGGCGCGCGCGCGCGCCGAAGGTCGTCGAGACTCCCGAGGGGCCGTACTGGGTCTGCGGCGATGATCGCTGGGACTCCTGGGGCGGCCGCAGGGGCGCCGCCGGCGCGCAGGGCGGCCGGCGCACGGCGCTCGAGCGGGGCGGCGTGCTCGAGCCCGGCGTCCTGCGGCCCACGACGACCGAGCTCCGGCTCGAGGACATGGACCGTGACGGGATCGACGCGACGGTCATGTACGGGCCGATCGTGCCGCTCTTGATCCAGGACCCGGAGCTGCGGCGGGTCTGCTACCGCGCCTACAACGAGTGGCTGGCCGAGTTCTGCGCGAGCGCGCCGGATCGGCTCGTCGGCGCCGGGCTGATTCCGATCGACGACCCCAAGACCGCGGCCGACGAGGTTCGCTACCTCGAGCAGATCGGTCTCCGGACGGGGATGTTCCTGGCCGCCCGAGTCGAGCTCCCGCTCTGGGACGAGGCGTGGGAGCCCTTGTGGGAAGCCGCCGCCGAGACGGGGCTGCCCATCGGCTTTCATCTGGGCGGAGGCCTGCGGACGGTGGCGTTCAGCGGTCCGAAGGCGACCCAGGCCGGGAACATGGGCGTCCGGGTCGCCTGCTCCACGCTCCAGATGGACGAGCCGCTCGTCGCCGTGATCTTCGCCGGGGCGCTGGAGCGTCACCGGCGGGTGAAGATCGTCCTCGCGGAGACCGGGATCGGCTGGCTGCCCTACATGCTCGAGCGGATGGACGACACCTATCGGAAGTTCCTCGACGCCGAGGAGTTCTGGCGGACGCACGGCGGGCTCCAGCTGACCATGCCGCCCAGCGAGTATTTTCGCCGGCAAGTCTGGGCGACCTTCCAGACGGATCACCTCGGTCTGCGGGTCGTGGACGCTCTCGGCGACGATCGGGTCATGTGGGCGTCCGACTACCCGCACGCCGACAGCACGTGGCCCGAGTCCGCGCGGGTGATCGAGGAGAATTTCAAGAGCGTCGCCGCCGCGGCGCGCCGGCGCATCCTGTGCGACAACGCGCGGGGACTCTACGGGCTCTGACTACTCCGCCTTCGGCGGCCAGGGGATCCCGAGCGCGTCCAGCCGGCGCAGTCGATCCTGACCGAGCGCCTGGTCGTAGACCTCGGCCAGCGCCTCGGGCGTCCAGCCCTCGCGGCTCGTGATCGCGCGGAGCGGGGCCGGATGCGACCAGAGGGAGACCTGGTGGCCGCGCACGTGGATGACCTGGCCCGTGACGTGGGCCGCGCGATCGCTCGCGAGGAACGTCACGACGGGCGCCACCGCCTCGGGCGGCGCCGCCGCCTGCGCCCGGCGGCCGTCGGGGAGTCGCTCGGTCATCCGCGTCTCGGCCGACGGTGAGATGCAGTTCACGGTGACGCCGTACCTGGCCATCGCCAGCGCCGTCGAGCGCGTCAGGCCGACGATGCCTTCCTTCGCCGCCGAGTAGTTCGGCTGCCCCGGGCTCCCCTCGAGCCCCGCCGTCGAGGTGAACGTGACGATGCGGCCGCGCCGCTTCTCGCGCATGTGGCGTGTCGCGGGGCGCATGACGGTGAAGTGGCCCTTCAGGTGCACGGCGACGACCGCGTCCCACTCCTCCTCGGTCATGTTGAAGATCATGCGCTCGCGCAGGATGCCGGCGCAGCAGACCACGATGTGGAGGTCGCCGAAGCGGGCGAGCGCCGCATCGACGATTGACTGGCCACCGGCCATCGTCGCGACGCTCTCGGCGTTCGCGATCGCCTCGCCCCCGAGGGCCTCGATCTCCTTGACCACGGCCTGTGCGGCCGCGCTCGACGGGTCACGCCCGTCGACCGTCACGCCGAAATCGTTGACGACGACCCGGGCGCCCGCGTGGGCGAGCCCGAGGGCGACCCCGCGCCCGATGCCGTTGCCGGCGCCGGTTACGACCGCGACCTTCCCGTCGAGCAATCCCATGCGTGGCTCCTTATTTGATCGCGAGCGGGTTCACCGGTGAGCCGACCGCGCCCGTGATCGGCAGCGGCGGCGCGACGAACAGGAACTCGTAGACCCTGTCCCTCGCGCAGTCGGCGGCGAGAGCGTCGAGGTCGAAGATCTCGCCCACGAGGAGCCCCATGTTCGGGATGAGCACCTGGTGGAGCGGCTGGTAGGTGTCGGGGATCTCGTTGGGCCGGACCTCCATCCCCCACGTGTCGGTCGCCAGCGCGGCGAGCTCCCGCCGGTGGATCCACTCCGCGGTCCAGAAGGAGAGCCCGGGCGCGTCGCCGCCCGCATAGTCCCCCCACCCCCCGCGGGCGCGGCACATCGCCATCTGCCCCGTGCGGACCAGCAGCGCGTCGCCCCTCCCGATCGCGACGGAGTGCGCGCTCGTCGCCGCCTCCAGATCGTCCACCGTGATCGCGTAGCCCGGCTCGAGCCAGTCGACGCCCTTCACGCGCGGCAGGTCGAGCAGCACGCCGCGCGTCGCGACGAAGCGCGCCATCTTCTCCATACCGTTCTTCTTGGCGCCCTCGCTCGAGACGAGGTTGGCGTCGTAGCCGTTGTAGAGCCGGCCGTCGAGGAAGCAGTGCGAGAGCGCGTCCCACTGGGTCCCGCACTGGAGCGCCATGATCACCATGTCGTCGGCGAAGCCGACGCCGCCGGGGCGCTTGAAGGCGCCCGTCGTGAAGTCGGGGCCGGTGAGGATCATGCGGTGGATGGGGTTGAAGCGGCGCGGCTGGTTGATCTGCGGGCCCGTGTTGTCGAACGGGATCGCCAGGGAGAAGGTCACCCCGCGTCGCACCGCGCGCGTCGCCCTCACGATCGTCTCGGGCGCGATGTAGTTCAGCGTCCCGAGCTCGTCGGTCGGCCCCCACCTGGACCAGTTGCGGCACTTCGCGCCCATCTCGCGCACGGTGTCGGCCATGGATCGCTCTCCTCTCTACGCCCGCCGGAAGCCGGCGGGCGGCGGGCTCTCGAAGACGACCCGCCGGCCGCTCGGGTGGACGAAGCCGAGTCGCGTGGCATGCAGGCAGACGCGTCGCAACGGGTCGCGCCGGCTCCCGTACGCGCGGTCGCCGACGATCGGATGCCCGAACGCCGCGAGCTGGGCGCGGAGCTGACCCCGCCGCCCCGTCACGAGCACAAGCTCGAGCACCGTCGCGCCCCGGGCGCGCTCGAGCACGCGGTAGCGGGTGATCGCTTCCTTGCCGCGGCCTCCGTCGCGCGCGAGCCGAACGCGCAGGGCGCGGTCCTCGACGAGGGACCCGGTCAGCGTGCCCTCCGGGCCGCGGACGACGCCCTCCACGCGGGCCACGTAGACACGCTCGGGCGTGCGCCCGCGAAACTGCGCCTGGAGCGCCTGCTTCACCGCGAGCGACCTGGCGAAGACGAGCAGACCGGAGGTCTCACGGTCGAGCCGATGGACGACGAAGATCCGCCCGCCTCCCCGTGCCCGCACCCAGTCGCCGAGCAGGCGGTACGCGGTGCGCTCACGCTCGGTTTCGGTCGCGATCGTCAGGAGCCCAGCGGGCTTGTCGACGACGACGAGGTGGTCGTCCTCGTGCACGAGGCGGAGCGGCGCGGGGAAGCCGGCGGGCGGCGATGAGCCGAGCTCGACGCGGTCGTCCGGTCCCACCGTGACGTCGCCGCGGAACACGACGGCGCCGTTGAGGCGAACGCGTGCGCCCGCGAGCCACTGCTTGAGCCGGCGGCCGGGCGTGCCCGGGTAGATGGCGCGCAGCCGCTCCCGGAGCGTCACGTCCGGTTCGCGCGACGATGCGCTCAGTGACTGGGCGGCGGAGGCGGTGGGGGCGGGTTGGGGACCCACACCCAGCGATAGGCCACCGTCACACCGTCACCCTGCAAGAGGTAACGGCCGTGGGGAAAGACGACCTCCCGCTGGATAGCGGGCGCGACTGGCGCGTAGACGACCTGGGGCAGGGCATAAACCACGGGCGGAGCCGCGTAGACCACCGGGTACGGCGCGTAGTACGAGGGCTGAACGTAGATCACGCGATCGCGGTGCCAGCCGACGAGCTGGTTGAAGACGGCGAATGCGCCGAGGCCCAGGGCGGCGTCTGTCGCCGCGCCCGCGAGGGCGGGCATCGGGAGCAAGCCAACGAGGACCCCTCCGAGCGTCGCGATCGCCAGCTTCTTCATAGCCCCCTCCAGGGGCGATGATACACCCCGACGTCGTCGTTCGCGTGTGCCGCTTGGCGGTCCGCCCGAAGGGTGGGATGATGATCGACATCCCGCTGGGCGACCCCGCAGACACGCGAGCGACATGAGACGGGAGGAGACACATGGGCGGTTGGAATCTCTGGAAGCTGACAGCCATTGCGATGGTCCTGGTGACGGCGACGGCCGTGGTGACCGGCCTCGTCGTCGCGTACTGGTCGGGAAGCGCGCCGGAGCGCGGGCTCAAGCAAGCCGCCGTGTCCTCACCGCCGGCGCCGCCGCAAGCCCCGAACCGACAGCCGACCGCACCCGCGCCCCAGAGCCGCGCGTCAACAGTGCCCCGACAGGTCGCGGCCAAGCCGCAGCCGGCCGTGAGTCCCCAGCCCGCGGTGACTCCGCAGCCCGCGCGGCGCGTGCCGACGCAAGAGGCGATCGACGCCTGCAACCGGTACGCGGCCGAGCAGGCGGGGCAGCAGGACAAGGCGATGCAGGTCGCGAAGGACGCCGTGATCGGCGCGGTGGCGGGCGCGGCCGTCGGCGCCGCCGGCGGCGCGATCGCGGGCGGTGGCAAGGGCGCGGGCAAGGGCGCCGCGATCGGGGGCGTGCTGGGCGCGGGTGGAGGCACGCTCTACGGCCTCAACGAGGCGAAGAAGCAAGACGAGCGGTACCGCGACGCCTACGCCCTCTGCATGCGCGCCCGCGGCTACGGCGGCTAGGCGCGGGTCGGACTGACCGCCGTTCAAGCGCAGCGGGAGATGTGTCGGCGGGCGAGACCCTCGGCGTAGGCCTCGAGCAGCCGGTGCATCTCCCGCATCGCCGCTTCGGCCGCCCGTCGGTCGTCGGGCGCGCGCAGGTGCTTGAGGATCGTCCGCTTCGTCTCGCCCGACTCCTCCTTCTCGATCGCCTCGTGCACCGTGTAGTTCATGCCGCCCCACTCGGGGCGGACCCCGTAGTGCTGGACGAGGGCCCGACCGACGGTCTGCGCGATCTCGACAACTTCCTCTTCGAGGAGCGCCGTCGCGCAGAGCGCGGCGCTCCACGGGATTTCGTGAGCCAGCCGGCGGAAGAACGCGATGATCGCCGCCATCTCCGGGACGGGCGCGATCCGCTCGTACGCCTCGCGCGGGTAGCCGAGGTCGTCGCCGATCCGGCGAAAGAGCTCGTCGTGGTCCGGCGTGCCGCCCACCCGGCCGTCGAAGTAGCCGAGGTCCTCGACGAGCAGATGGCGCGCGCAGTCCTTGCGGACCTCGAAGTCCTCGCAGCGCGTGTGAATGCCGCTGAAGATGCGGGGGAACGCGGCGATCAGCAGGGAGTGCTGGGAGATGTGCCCCCACACGTCGGCACGGCTCAGCGCGCCCGCGGCGAACCGCCTGAAGTATTCCGAGCGCCGGAAGGGGCTCTGCGCGAGGAGCTCCGCCGTCAGCGCGTCGAACCAGCCCTCGGTCGTCATGCCGCGTCCTCCGTTTCGCCGGCCGGATTATATCGAAAGGGCGCCGTCCCAGGCGGCGGGCTCACGCGACGCTCGTGGGCGGCCGCCGGTGACGGGTGGCGTGCTCGAACGCGTACGCGAGGCGAATCAGCGACGGCTCGCTCCACGCACGGCCCAGCAACGTCAGGCCGAGAGGCGCTCCGTCGGCCGTGTAGCCCGCGGGCACGATGATGCTGGGGTAGCCTGCCTTGGCGCCGATCGCCGCGCCGGTCCACCCGGGAAAAACGAGCGCGTCGAGGCGCTCGCGTTCCATCAGGGGGTCGAGCCCCTCGGTCCTCGAGAGCCGGAGATCCTCGGCGCGGCTCACGCGGTAGGTCGGCGCCCCGAGCCCGCTTGTTGACTGGGCGGCGAGGAGGAGCACCTGGCCAAAGCGCAACGTCTCGCGCGGGCGGGCCTCGTTGAAGCGGATCAGATCGCGCAGGGACTTGACGGGCGACGCCGCGCCCAACCCCGTCAGGTAGCGGTTCAGGCCGCGCTTGAACTCGTAGAGCATGACGTCGGAGCGGAAATCGGTCACCGCGCGCGCCGTCGGGATGTCGGCGGGATCGACCAGGGTCGCGCCGGCGTCGCGGAGCGCCCGGAGGGCGGCGGCGACGACGGGCATCTCGGCCGCGCTCAGGCGCTCGAAGAACACGGCCCGCGGCACTCCTACCCGGGCGCCCTCGAGCCCGCGCGGATCGAGGGACGCCGTGTAGTCGGGGCGCGCGTGCGCCCGGCTGGCGCGTGTCGCGCGATCGCCCGGATCGGCCCCGGCCAGGACGCCGAGAAGCGCCGCCGCGTCGGCGACCGTGCGCGCGAGTGGTCCGGCCGTGTCCTGGCTCGCCGCGATGGGCACGATCCCGGAGCGCGAGACGAGCCCCACGGTCGGCTTGATGCCGACGACCGAGTTCTGGTTGGCCGGACTCAGGATCGAGCCCGAGGTCTCGGTGCCGACGGCCACGGTGCACAGGTCGGCCGTGACGGCAACGGCCGAGCCGCTGCTGGAGCCGCCCGGGCTCAGCGCCGCCTCGTACGGGTTCACCACCTGGCCGCCGCGCGAGCTGTAGCCCGCGGGCATCCCGGTCGTCATGAAGTTGGCCCACTCCGTCATGTTGGTCTTGCCCAGGATCACCGCGCCGGCCTCCCGCAGCCGCGTCACGAGGAACGCGTCGCGGGGAGCAACGCAATCGCCGAGCGCGAGCGAGCCGGCGCTCGTGTGAAGGCGATCAGCGGTGGCGATGTTGTCCTTGAGCAGGACGGGGATCCCGTGGAGCGGACCGCGGGACCCGGTCGAGGCGCGCTCGCGATCGAGGGCCTCTGCGATCTCGAGCGCCTCGGGATTCACCTCGAGCACCGCGTTGAGACGGGGCCCGCGGCGATCGTAGGCCTCGATGCGCTCGAGAAAGTGGCGCGTCAGCCGCATCGAGGTCAGGCGGCCGTCGTCGAGCGCCGCCTGAAGCTCCTGGATCGTCGCCTCGTGAACCACGCCGAGCTAGTATTCGGCGAGGCGGTCGTTCTCGCGGTAATCGACCGGACAGTCGATCAGCACGGGCACCGTCGCCCGGAGCGCGTCCGCGAGGGCGGGCGCGAGCTCCTTGGCCGCGTTGACCCGCGCGCCCGCGCAGCCGAACGCGCGGGCGAGCGCGACGAAGTCCGGGTTGCCGAAGTCGACGCCCGCCGTGTGCCCGAACTGCCGCTCCTGCTTCCAGCGGATCACGCCATACCCGTCGTCGCGGAAGATCAGAACCACGAAGCCGAGTCCCAGCCGGACCGCGGTCTCGAGCTCCTGAATGTTCATCAGGAGGCCCCCGTCGCCGGTGACGGCCACGACGCGGCGCTCGGGCTGAGCCAGCTTCGCCGCGATCGCGCCGGGCAGCCCGATGCCCATGGCCGCGAACCCGTTGGAGATGATGACCGTGTTCGGCAGGTGGGCGCGAAAGCGCTTCGCCACCCAGAGCTTGTGCGCGCCGACGTCCGAGATCACCAGATCGTCGGGCTTCAAGGCGGACTCGAGATCCGAGATGATGCGCTGGGGGAGGAGCGGGAACCCGTCGTCGAGACGACGCGGGTCGTGGGGCAGGCGACCCGGCGGGATCCGCTCCGGGCGGGCTGCCACCAGCGGTGCCAGGAGCTCGAGGGCCTCGCGGACGTCGGCCACGACCTCGACCGCGGGCTGGTAACGCGCGTCGACCTCGGCCGCCGTGAAGTCGATGTGGACGATGCGGAGCCGGCCCGACGGATTCCACTGGGCCGCGCTGTACTCGACCGGGTCGTAGCCGACCGCGATCACCACGTCCGCGCTCGTGAAGCCGACGCGGGCGGGGTCGTCCGACGCGAGACCGACCGTGGTCCGCGCGAGCGGATGATCCACCGCGATCGCGCCCTTGGCCATGAACGTGGTGACCACCGGAATCTGCGCCCGCTCGGCGAGCGACGTCAGCTCCTTGGACGCGTGGCCGCGGATGACACCGTTCCCCGCGAGGACCAGCGGCCGCTCGGCGCGATTGATGATGTCGGCCGCCCGCGCGAGCGACGGCCGATCGGGCGAGGGCCGGCGTGGGCGGTCGGCGACGAGCGGCTCGCCCTCGGCGGGCTCCCGCGCGACATCCTCGGGGAGCTCGAGGTGGCAGGCGCCGGGCTTTTCTTCCTGGGCGCGCTTGAACGCCTTGCGCACGGCTTCGGCGACCACCGCGCCGGTCTCGATGCGGGCATTCCACTTCGTGAACGGCCGGAACACATCGACGATGTCGACGTACTGGTGCGATTCTTTATGGAGCAGGTGCCGGGCGAGCTGGCCCGTGATCGCCACGACCGGGGCGCGGTCCAGGTTCGCGTCGGCCACGCCGGTGGCGAGGTTCGTTGCGCCCGGCCCGAGGGTGGCCAGGCACACGCCGGCGTGACCCGTCAGCCGGCCCCAGACGTCCGCCATGAATGCCGCCGCCTGCTCGTGCCGGACCGGAACGAAGCGGATCGCTGAGTGGGCGAGCGCCTCGTTGACGTCGAGCGTCTCCTCGCCGGGGACGCCGAACACGTACCGCACGCCTTCACGCTCCAGACAGCGGACCAACAGCTCGGCTCCGGTCATCGCCCGACCTCCCGGGGTACCTCTCGGTCAAGGAGGACTCTACCGCGGTTTTGCGGTCGGCCCTCGCCCGATGTCACCGTCGTGTTCCTCGGCGGCGGTGTCGCGAACGGCAGGGCCGTTCCGGTCCGAGCACTTTTTCTTTTGATGCGCGGCTGCGTCGACCGGATTCCCGTCCGGCGTCCGTGCGAATCCACGGAGCCCGCGGCGGCATCGCAAAACGAGAGGAGACTCACAATGACGAAGCGGATCTTGGCACCAATCAGTGCGCGAGCGCGTAGCGAGACGATCGTGCCGCTCGTCGCGGCTCTCGCACATGGCGGCGGAGCGACCGTTCGCCTCCTCCGGGTCTTCCCGGTCCCCGAGCGCGTGGTCGGTCCGCGCGGACAGACCATCGCGTACACCGATCAGGAAATGGCGCGTCTGACGGCCGAGGGGCTCGACGACCTGCGTCGGCTCGAGGCCGAGCTGGACGGGATTCCCGTGGAGAGCGTCGTTCGCTTCGGCGACCCGGTGGAGGAGATCCTCCTGGAGGCCGAGGCCTTCGACGCCGATCTCCTCGCGCTGGCGACCTCCGCCCGCGGGCGCCTGCGCCGGGCGTTCTCGCCCGGCGTGGCCGGCCGGGCGGCCGCCAAGGCGACGGTGCCCACGCTCGTGCTTCACGCGTAAACGCAGCCGATGAGCGGGTGCCGCCGCGCGGGCGGCGCCGGCCTTGATCTACCGCGGCAGTCGGCGTAGAGTCCGGCCGGAAGCGCGACCTTCAGGGCGGCAACCGGGTGCCCTTCCAGGAGAGGGAACCATGGCCGACCGCGCGGCTCCGACCACCATCACGCGTCGCGATCTGCTCAAGCTCGGCGGCGCGGCGGTCGCCGCCGAAGCCGTCCTGCCAGTTCTCGACTGCGGGGCCGCCGAGGCCCAGACGCCGAAGCGCGGCGGGATCTTTCGGATCCGGGGCGAGGACGCCACGACCGGCTTCGACCCGCATCTCTCCGCGAACCACCACCGGATCGCCACGAACCTTTCGTTTACCCACAGTCGGCTCGTGAAGGTCAGGGCCGGCGCCTCGGTGGTGCCGGGCACCTTGCCGATCGAGCCGGACCTCGCCGAGTCCTGGATCCAGCCCAGCGACCGGACGTACGTCTTCAAGCTTCGAAAGGGCGTTCGCTGGCATTCGAAGGCTCCGGTGAACGGCCGGGAGCTGACCGCGGACGACGTAAAGTACACGTACGAGCGCTTCCTCACCGTCAAGGGGAACCCGAGTCGCTCGATGCTCGGGCTCGTCGAGAAGATCGACGCCCTCGACCGCTACACCGTTCGGTTCGCGCTCAGTGAGCCCTTCGGCTGGTTCCTCGACTACCTCGCGACGACGGTGATGTGGGTCGTCGCCCCCGAGGCGGTGGAGCGGTTCGGGGACCTCCGGCGCGCGGAGGCCTGCATCGGCACCGG
>Ga0134083_10000204_pt1 | contig 13400 bp, 8 predicted proteins | sample 15_taG_21_FD_128870 | JGI IMG/M metagenome (GOLD analysis project Ga0134083, IMG submission 128870) | Grasslands soil microbial communities from the Angelo Coastal Reserve, California, USA - 15_D_Met_40cm_5_24_1 metaG | ecosystem: Environmental > Terrestrial > Soil > Grasslands ... | reverse complement strand
GTCGTCTGCGTCGCCGGCTCGCTCTCCCTCATCGGCGACGTGTGGAGACACCTCGCGGGGAGCGATGACCCTTGCCCTGTCGAAGTTGATATTATGGGGTCCCTTTTCTGACGGGGACGTTCCAGACACCGATGCGAGGTCTCTCCGCGGCCGCGCTCCTCCTCGCCGGCGCCCTTCTCACCGGTCCGCTCCCCTCGGCCGCCCAGGCGCCCGGCTCCGTGACCGTGCGGACCAATGGCGACGTCACGATCCTGGCGGATCGGATCGAGGAGGTCGCCCCCGACAACCTCCTCGTCGCCAGCGGCAACGTGGAGGTCTCGCGCGGGACCGCGCGTCTCTTGGCCGATCGCGTGGAGCTGAACCGCGAGACCGGCGACGTGGTCGCACAGGGGCGCGTGATCTTCTACGACGGCGACGACCAGCTGACGGGCGAGCGCGTCGAGTACAACGTGAAGACCGGCACCGGCGTCGTCTACCGCGGTCGGATCCTCGTCGCGCCCTCCTACCGGATCGCGGGTGAGCGCCTGGAGCGGGTCGGGGAGGGCGTCTACCGCGTCCGCCGCGGGATCTTCACGACGTGCGAGGACGGGGAGTCGCCCGCGTGGTCCTTCCGCTTCGGCTCGGCCACCGCGGACCTCGAGGACCTGATCTACGGGACGAACGCGTCCTTCTGGGCCAAGGGTGTCCCGCTGGTGCCGTTCTTCCCGTTCTTCGCCGCGGCCATCCGGCGCGAGCGCCAGACCGGCTTCCTGCCGCCCGTGTTCGGGACGTCGGGCCGGCGCGGGTTCTTCGCCGAGATTCCGTTTTTCTGGGCGATCTCGGACAGTCAGGACGCCACCCTCGGACTCGACTTCTTCGAGCGTCGTGGCGTCGGCGGCTCGGCGGAGTACCGGTACATCCTGTCGGAGCGGCAGCGCGGCGGCCTCGGTGGGTTCTGGGTGCACGAGAGCATGCAGCACAACGACGACCGGGGTTGGGGGCGGCTCGAGCACCGCTGGCAGATCGCGCCCGAGTTCCTGTTCCGTGCGGACCTCTACGGCGTGTCCGACGACGGCGTGCTCCGGCTCTACGAAGACTCGCTCCAGCGGCGGGCGGCACAGCGAGCCGAGTCGAACGTGTCCCTCACGCGGACCCTGCAGGACTGGAACTTCGTGAGCCGCGTCTTCGTCTACCAGGACCTCACCACACCGCACCCGGTCGAGCTCCAGCGGCTCCCCGAGCTGTCGATCCAGGGGGTGCGGCAGCCGCTCCCGGGACTCCCCGGCGTCCTCTACCAGGTCGATGCGAGCGCCATTTACTTCTACCGCGAGCTCGGCTCCGACGGCACGCGGGCCGACCTGCGGCCGCGGCTCTCGCGGCCGATCCCGCTCGCCGGCTACGCCACCCTGACGCCGTTCGCCGGCGGGCGCGTGACCGCCTACGACCGGACGGTCACGAGCACCGGGTTCGAGCACGACATCTTCATCGAGCACACCGACGACACGGCGCGCGTCCGGCAGCTCGCCGAGTTCGGCGCCGACCTCGAGACCCGAGCTGCGCGCGTCTACGCCCTCGGCGGTGTGGGCGGCTTCGACGCGCTGCTGCACTCGATCGAGCCGCGCGTGCACTACATTCGCGTCCTCGGCAAGAACCTCTACAGCCTGCCGATCTGGGATGAGCGCGTCGACCGGGTCCCGGAGGCGAGCTGGCTCGAGTACTCGGTCACGAACCGGCTGCGGGGGCGAACCGTGAGCCCGGAGGGCACGGAGCCCGTGCGGCAGGAGCTCGCCCGGTTCACCGTGGCCCACGCGTACGACATCGAGGGCCGGCGCTGGGGGAACCTCGCGGGTGACCTCACCGTCGAGCCGACGAAGGTGCTTCGCTTCCGGGGTGATGTAAGCTACAACGTTGAGCATGGAGCCTTCGTCGCGGGGACCACAGACGTGGCCGTGACCCTGCCCGTCGTGACGGCCACCGTCGGGACGCGCTTCGATCGCCGGACGCCGTTCGTCCCGGACTGGGTCGAGATCCCGGGCACGTACGACCCGGGCCTCCCGCTCCCCGAGCGGGCCACCGTGAACTTCCTCCAGGGGAGCATTGCCGCGGAGGTCTCGAAGAACCTCACCCTCCGCGTCAGCACGAACTACGACGCGCGCACGGACACCTTCGTCGAGAGCCGATTCGGCGCCGACTTCAAGTTCCAGTGCTGGGCGCTCGTGGTCGAGTACATCAACCGGAGCCCCGAGTTCGCCGGCAAGACGGCCGACAACGAGTTCCGCTTCTCGCTCAACCTGCTCGGCGTCGGAGGCGTGCTGTCGACGCGGCTCGGTGCGAGCGAGTCCGGAGCCCGCCTCAAGTGATCCCCTTCATCGACCTGACCCGCCAGCACGCGGGACTCCGCACAGAGCTCCTCGCGGCGATGGCCCGCGTGCTCGACCGGAGCCAGTTCATCCTGGGCGACGAGGGCCGGGCGCTCGAGCACGAGGTCGCCGTCGCGTGTGGCGTCCGCCATGCGGTCGGCGTCGCGTCCGGCACCGACGCGCTCCGCCTGGCCCTGGTGGCGCTCGGCGTCGGGCCCGGTGACGAGGTCTTGACGCCCGCGTTCTCCTTCGTCGCCTCGGCCTCGACCATCGTGATGGCGGGTGCCACACCGGTCTTCGTCGACATCGATCCCGCCACCTACACGCTCGACGTCCCGGCGGCGGAGCGCGCGCTGACGCCCCGGACGCGAGCGCTCCTCCCCGTGCACCTCTACGGCCACCCCGCCCCGATGGACGCGATCGTGGCCCTCGCGCGGCGGCACGGGCTCGCCGTCCTCGAGGACGCGGCGCAGGCCATCGGCGCGACGTGGGCCGGGAAACCGGTTGGGAACTGGGGAGACGCGGCGTGCGTCTCGTTCTATCCGACGAAGAACGTCGGCGCGTGCGGCGACGGGGGGATGGTGCTCACCGACCGCGACGACGTCGCGGAGCGCCTGCGGCGCCTCAGGCACCACGGCGACGGCGGCCGCTACCGCCACGTGGAGCTCGGCTACTCGAGCCGGCTCGACGAGCTCCAGGCGGCCGTCCTCCGCGTGAAGCTCGAGCGGCTCGGGGAGTGGACGGAGCGCCGACGACGGGTCGCGGCCCGGTATCGCGAGCTCCTCACCGACCTGCCGCTCGGGCTCCCGGTGGAGCGTCGACAGGCACGGCACGTCTATCACCTCTTCACCGTCCGCCACGCGCAACGCGACGCGCTCGCCAAGGCGCTCGCCGATCTCGGCGTGGGGACCGCGGTGCACTATCCCCTCACGGTGCCGAATCAGCCCCTGTTCGGCGGGGACGAGCGCCGCTTCCCCGAGGCGTGGCGAGCCGCCCGCGAGGTGCTGTCCCTGCCGTGCTTCGCGGAATTGACCGACGCCGAGGTCGACGCCGTCGCCGCCGCCGTGCGAAAGGCGTGCGAGCGGATATGACGTCCACGGCGGAGGCGCTCACGCAGCGACTCGCGGCGACGCCGATCGTCGGCCTCATCGGGCTCGGCTACGTGGGCCTGCCCCTGGCCGTGGCGTTCGCCGAGTCAGGGGCGACCGTGATCGGCCTGGACGTCGATCCCACGCGAGTGGCGCGCGTCCGTGCGGGCGAGAGCTTCGTCGAGGACGTGCCGACCAGCACCCTCGCCGGCCTGGTGACGGCGGGGCGCCTCACCGCCACCGACGACGTCGCCGCCCTCAAGGACGTCGACGCGATCCTGATCTGCGTCCCCACGCCCCTCGGCAAGTCGAAGGAGCCCGATATCTCCTACATCGTGAGCGCCGCCGACGCGGTCGCCGGCGTGATCCGACGCGGCCAGCTCGTCGTGCTCGAGTCGACGACCTACCCGGGCACGACGCAGGAGATCCTGCTGCCGCGCTTCCAGGCCCGCGGGCTCAGGGCCGGGGAGGACTTCTTCCTCGCGTTCTCGCCCGAGCGCATCGACCCGGGGAACCGCCGCTACACGCTGCGGGAGATCCCCAAGGTGGTCGGCGGCCTCACGCCGGCGTGCCGGGAGCTGGCGGCGACGCTCTACGCGCGCATCACGCGGCAGGTCGTCCCGGTGTCCGGGCCGGAGACGGCCGAGATGGTCAAGCTGTTCGAGAACACCTTCCGCTCGGTCAACATCGCCCTGGTGAACGAGTTCGCGATCATGTGCCGCCGCCTCGGCATCTCGGTGTGGGAGGTGATCGGCGCCGCCGCGACGAAGCCGTTCGGCTTCATGCCCTTCTACCCCGGGCCGGGCCTCGGCGGGAATTGCCTGCCGAGCGATCCCCACTACCTCTCGTGGCGGGTGCGCCTCGAGGGCTACGAGCCGCGCTTCATCGCGTTTGCCGACGAGATCAACCGCCAGATGCCGACGTACGTCGTGCAGCTCATCACCGACGCGCTCAACGAGCGTGGCCGCGCGGTCCGTGGCGCACGCATCCTCGCCCTCGGCGTGGCCTACAAGGCGAACGTCGCCGACACGCGCGACTCGCCCGCGATCGAGATCCTCCAGACCCTACTCACGAAGGGCGCCGCGGCCGTCTACCACGACCCGTTCGTGCCGTCGCTCACGCTCGAGCGCACGACGCTCGAGTCGATCGCCTGGCGCGACGCCGATCTCGCGGGTCGCGACCTGGTGCTGATCCTCACGCCGCACAACGGGTACGACTGGGGGGCGATCGTGCGGGAGGCGCGCCTCGTGATCGACACCCGCAACGCGACCGCGGACGTTCTGCCCGCCCCACACGTCATCCGTTTGTAGCCGGGCGGCGCGGGCCGCCGGGCCGTCCCGGGTGTGCGGCTGGGGTAGAATGGCGGCGTGAGAAACCACGTCGCGATCCGCTCGTCAGCTGCGCGCCGTTCGCGTCGGGACTGACGTGACCGGCGCCGTCCGTGTGCGCTTCGCGCCGAGCCCGACGGGACACCTGCACGTCGGCGGCGCGCGCACCGCGCTGTTCAACTGGCTCTACGCGCGCCACCACCGCGGCGCCTTCGTCCTCCGGATCGAGGACACCGACCGCTCGCGCTCGACCGACGCGAACGTCGCCGCGATCCTCCAGGCGCTCGAGTGGCTCGGCCTCTCCTGGGACGAGGGGCCGCCGACGCCCGGCTATCGCCAGAGCGAGCGGCTCGCGATTTACCGCGAGCACGCCGAGCGGCTCTTCGCCGCCGGCCGCGCCTACTACTGCGACTGCGCGCCCGTGGAGCTGGAGCGCGAGCGCCGGGCCGCGCAGGCGCGCAAGGAGACCTTCCGGTACTCGGGACGGTGTCGCGCGCGCGGCCTCGCCGCGGGCGCGCTCCGCCTCAGGATCCCGGACGAGGGCGCGACGGTCGTGAACGACCTGATCCACGGCCCGGTGACGTTCGACCACAGCCAGCTCGACGACTGGATCCTCGTCCGCACCGAGGGGACGCCCACGTACAACTTCTGCGTGGTCGTCGACGACGTGACGATGCGGATCACCCACGTGATCCGCGGGAACGACCACCTGCCGAACACGCCGAAGCAGATCCTCTGCTACGAAGCCCTCGGTTACCCCATCCCCGAGATGGCGCACGTCTCGATGATTCTGGGACCGGACCGGAGCCGGCTCTCGAAGCGCCACGGCGCGACCTCCGTCCAGTCGTTCCGTGACGCGGGAATTCCCGCCGAGGCGATGGTCAACTACCTGGCCCGCCTGGGCTGGTCCCACGGCGACCAGGAGATCTTCACGCGGGAGGAGCTGATCGAGCTCTTCGACATCAAGGACGTCGCCTCCTCCGGCGCCGTCTTCGACCACGCGAAGCTCGAGTGGCTCTCGCACCAGTGCATCAAGCGGATGGACGCGGAGGAGCTCGCCGCGTCGGTGGCGCCGTTCTTCCCGGCGGTCGGACTCGACGCGCCCCGCGACCGTGCGTACGTCGCGCGCGTGCTGCCGACCCTCAAGGAGCGCGGAAAGACGTTCCGCGAACTGCTCGAGGTCGGCCGCTTCTACTTCGAGCGCCCGCGTGACTACGCGCGCGAGGCGGCGGACACGTACTTCACCGAGGCGGGTGCCGGGCGGCTCGCGGCGATCGTCGCCCGACTCGAGACGCTGCCGAGCTTCACCCCCGACGCGCTCGAGCGCCTGTACCGCGACCTGGGCGCGGAGCTCGGGCTCAAGCTCGTCGACCTGGCCCAGCTCACCCGCCTGGCGCTCACCGGGGGCACGGCGTCGCCGCCCCTCTTCGAGGTCCTCGCCCTGCTGGGGCGCGAGGAGGCGCTCGCGCGCCTTCGCGCGGCCCAGGACTGGATCGCCGCGCGGAGGCGTCGATGAGGCTCCTGCTGGTGCGCCACGGCCAGTCGGAGTGGAATCGGGTGCGGCGCTTCCAGGGCGCCAACGACGTCGGGCTCTCCGACACCGGGCGCGCCCAGGCCGAGGCGCTGGGGCGCGCGGTTCGGCGCGGCTATCGCGTGGTCGCGGCGTACGTGAGCCCGATGCGCCGCGCGCTGGAGACGGCCGAGATCGCGCTCGCGGGGACCACGATCCCACGGACACCGCTGCCGGACCTCCGCGAGCTCTCACTCGGGGAGTGGGAGGGACGCACGGTGGACGAGGTCCGCGCCCTCGACGGGGACCCGTACCACGCGTGGGTCCGCGCGCCGCTCGATTGCCCGCCGCCCGGCGGCGAGGCGCTCCCGGAGGTCTCGACCCGGGTGGGGCGCGCCATCGAGCGGATCGGCGCCAGCCATCGGAACGGCGACGACGTGCTGGTCGTCGCCCACGGCGGCGTGATCAGCGTCTACCTCTGCCACCTGCTGGGCGTCTCGTTCAACGCGCTCTGGCGGCTCCGCATCGACAACGGCTCGCTGTCGATCGCGGAGCCCCCGCGGCTCGTGTGCGTCAACGACACCGCCCATCTCCCGCCGATCCCGCGCTCCATGTGGTTCGAGACGTCGAGGGTGGGGGACGCCCCACGCTCAGGGCAGCCCACGTCGCTCGGCGCGCCCCCCGCCCCCGACGGAGGTCGTGCGTCATGATGGTGTTGCTCGCGCTGTTTGGCGGGATGGCGCTCCTGCTCTACGGCATCCGCCTGAGCGGGGAGGCACTCCAGCGGGCGCTCGGCGGACGGTTACGGAGCCTGTTGACCGGGCTCTCGCGCAACCGGGTCCTCGCCGTCGCCTCGGGCGCGGCCATCACCGCGATCATCCAATCCTCCGCGGCCACGACGCTCATGCTGATCGGCTTCGTCGCCGCGGGCCTCATGACGTTCCGCCAGACGCTCGGCGTGATCCTGGGCGCCGACATCGGCACGACGTTCACGGTGCAGCTCATCGCCTTCCGCGTCACCGACTACTCGCCGCTGCTCGTCGGCCTCGGCTTCACGACGACGTTCGTCGCCCGGCGGCGGGTGCTGAAGGACGTCGGGCAGGCCCTCCTCGGGCTCGGCCTCCTGTTCCTCGGGCTCAAACTGATCCTCGACAACGCCGGAACGCTCAAGGCGAGCCCCCTCGCGGTCGACCTCCTCGACGCGATCGCGGGCAACCCCGTGCTCGGCGTCCTCGTCGGCGCGGCGTTCAGCGCGCTGGTGACGTCGTCGGCCGCGACCCTCGGACTCGCGCTCGCCTTCGCCCACCAGGGGCTGCTGAGCCTCCTCGGGGCCGTCGCGGTCGTGCTCGGCGCGAACATCGGCACCTGCGTCACCGCGCTCACGGCGTCGATCGGCGCGGGCGCCGAGGCCAAGCGCGTGGCCGTCGCCCACATCGCCTTCAAGCTCCTCGGGGTCGCGCTCGTCTTCCCGTTCCTCGGCCCCTTCACCACCGTGGTGGCGAGCACCGCCGCCGAGCCCGCGCGCCAGATCGCGAACGCCCACACGCTCTTCAACATCGGCATCAGCCTCGTGTTCCTGCCCTTCACCCCGTGGGCGTCGCGCGCGATCGAATCGCTCGTGCCGGACGCCCAGGAGGGCGACAGCCCGTTCCGCGCTCGCTACCTGGACGAGCGGGCCCTCGAGCAGCCGGCCCTGGCCTTCGGCCAGGCGACCCGCGAGGCGCTCCGGATGGCGGACGTGGTGCAGGCGATGCTCCGCGACGTGTCGGTGGTGTTCGCGAGCGACAACGCGGAGCTCCTCGAGGACGTGTCGCGGCGCGACGACCAGGTCGACTTCCTCGAGCGCGAGATCAAGCTCTTCCTCACACGCCTCGGTCGCGCGCCGATGGGCCCGGACCTCTCGCGCAAGGAGATCGCGCTGATCTCCTTCATCGGCAACCTCGAGAACATCGGTGACATCATCGACAAGAACCTGATGGAGCTCGCCCGGAAGAAGCTCTACCAGGGACGGCGGTTCTCCGACGCGGGCTGGGCGGAGATCCAGGAGTTCCACGGATTGGTCGGAAAGAACCTCGAGCGGGCCATCGCCGCCTTCGCCGCCAACGACCGCGGCCTGGCGCAGGAAGTCCTCGACCAGCGCCCCGTGGTCCGGCACCGCGAGCGGGATCTGCGCGAGTCCCACCTCGGACGGCTGCGCGCCGGCCTCGCCGAGTCCATCGAGACGTCGGAGATCCACCTGGATGTCCTGACGAACCTGAAACGCGTCAGCTCGCACGTCTCGGCGCTTGCGATCTCGATCCTTGAGGAGGTCTGAGATGAAAAAGATCGAGGCCATCATCAAGCCGTTCAAGCTGGACGACGTGAAGGAGGCGCTGACGGAGCTCGGCGTCGTCGGCATGACCGTGACCGAGGTGCGCGGCTTCGGCCGGCAGAAGGGCCACACCGAGCTCTACCGTGGCTCCGAATACACCGTGGACTTTCTCCCGAAGGTGAAGATCGAGGTCGTCGTCGCCGACAGCCTGGTGGACAAGGTCGTCGCGACCATCGTCGGCGCCGCAAAGACGGGCTCCATCGGCGACGGGAAGGTGTTCGTGCTCCCGATCAACGAGTCGATCCGCATCCGGACCGGAGAGACGGGCGAGTCGGCCGTCTGAACCCCACCGAGCGGGACTTCCGCCGGCTCGGATTCGCCGATCCGGCCGCCGCGCTGGCGAATTTCGACGGCCTCACGCCGACCCCGCGGGACGCGGAGCTGCTGGCGCCGACCGTCCCGCGGCTCCTCGCCGCCCTCGAGGCCGCGCCCGATCCCGACATGGCGCTCAACAACCTGGAGCGCCATGCGGCCGTCGTCGACCGGTCCGTCCTCTACGCGACGCTCGCCCAGCACCCCGGCGCGCTGCCCCTGCTCGTGCGCGTCCTCGGCTCGAGCCAGTTCCTCGCCGACGCGCTCCGCCGCCGGCCGCAGTCACTCGCCTGGCTCCTCGAGCCGCGCACGATGCGGGTCTGGCTGCCGGAGGACCTCGCGGCAGAGCTCGCCCAGGCCCTCGCCCCCTTCGAGACGCGCGAGGCGCGGATGCGAGGGCTGCGCCGCGTGAAGTACCGCCACCTGCTGCGCATCGGCGCGCGAGACCTTCTGGGTGACGCCGACCTCGCCGTGACGACCGCGGAGCTGGCGCACCTCGCCGACGCGTGCCTCGCCGAAGCGCTCGCCTTCGCCGAGGCCGCGGCGCGCGTCGCGTACGGCGCGCCGCGCGACGCGACCGGGGCGGAGACCGGCGTGGCGGTCGTCGCGATGGGGAAGCTCGGCGGCGAGGAGCTCAACTACTCGTCCGACATCGACCTCATGTTCGCCTACGGCGCCGACGGCGAGACGACGGGCGGCCGCCACGGCCGCGTCCCCAACGGCGAGTACTTCGCGCGCGTCTGCCGGGGGGTCGTGGCGTTCCTCGAGGAGGTCACGGACGAGGGCTACGCCTTCCGCGTCGACCTGCGCCTCCGGCCCGAGGGGCGGATGGGCGCCGTCGTCCTGTCGCTCGACCGGTACCGCGACTATTACCGGGACCGCGCCGAGCTCTGGGAGCGCCAGGCGCTCATCAAGGCGCGCGTCGCGGCCGGCGACCTCCGCGTGGGGGCGCGCTTCATGGAGCTGGCGCGCGAGGCCGTCTACCGGCCGGGCCTCGACGCTCGGATCGTCCCGGCGATCCGCGCGATGAAGGGGCAGATCGACCGGACGCTCGTCGAGGCGGGCCGCACGGCGACCAACGTCAAGCTCGGGCGCGGCGGGATCCGTGAGGTCGAGTTCCTCGTCCAGGCGCTCCAGCTCCTCTACGGCGGCGAGGACGCGTGGCTGCGTGAGCGGAACACGCTGAAGGCGACCTTCCGACTGACCGAGCGCGGGTACCTGGTCCCCGACCTCGGTCGGATGCTCTCGGAGGCGTACGTGCACTTGCGGACCGTGGAGCACCGGCTGCAGATCCTCCACGAGTTCCAGACCCACACGCTGCCGGCGTCGCCGCTCGAGCTCGGGCGGCTCGCCCGGCGTGTCGGCTTCGTCGGGCCGCCGGCCTCCGCGGCGCGCGCGTTCCGGGCGCGACACCGCCAGATCACCGCCGCCGTGCACCGCGCCTTCCGCGCGTTCTTTGGAGCGGGTGGAGCGAGGCCGGGGCGCGCCCGGGGCGGCCCGCAAAAGGCACGGCGTGGCGCGGTTCGGCGGCCCAGCGTCATGGCGCTCCGCGCCACGGGGTTCGCCGACCCCGAGCGCGCGCGCCACAACCTCGAGCGCATCCTCGAGGGGCGCCCGCTCGTGCCGTACGCGGGCCAGCTCCGCGCGGCGCTCGAGCGCCTCTACCCGATGCTCCTCGACGCCCTCTGGAAGAGCGCCGACCCCGACGAGGCGCTCAACCAGTTCGAGCGCTTCCTGTCGGCCGCCGGCCCGCGCGCTGGGCTCGTCGAGCTGCTCGCGGACCGCCCCGAGCTTCTCACCGGGCTCGTCCGTGTGTGTGCGGGTGGCGACCTCCTGACGCAGCTCCTCATCGCCCAGCCCGAGCTCCTCGCCTCGCTCGCGGCGCCCGAGCGGCTCCTCCGGGGCAAGGCGAGGCCGGCGTACCGCGCCGCGGTGGCCCAGGTCTTCGCCCCGGGGCTCGGACCCGGGGAACGGCGGGACCGGCTGCGCCGTGTCAAGCAGGCGGAGGAGCTGACGATCGTGTGGCGGTACCTCTCCGGCCTGACGACGATCGAGGCCTACGCGCGCGAGATGACGGCGCTCGCCGAAGCCGTGCTGGCGGCGGGCTGGCTCCTGACGCTCGAGCCGCTCGTCGCACGCCACGGCGTGCCAAGAGACGCCGAGGGGCGGTTCATCCCCGCCGTCGTCGTGGGGCTCGGCAAGCTCGGCGGTCGCGAGCTTTGCACGGGCTCGGACCTCGACATCTTCGTCGTGACGGGGGACGAGGGACGGACGGACGGCGGCGATCCGATCGACGCCTCGTGGTTCTACAGCCTCGCGGCGGAGCGCGCGGCGAGCGCGCTCGGCGACATCACCGCCGCGGGCGTCGCGTTCCCCGTGGACCTCCGGCTCCGGCCCGGCAGCAAGGGGAGCGGCTTCGCGTCGAGCGTCGCCGCCCTCGAGCGCTACTATGCGGAGTACGGGGACCTCTGGGAGCGCCAGACGCTGACGCGCGCGCGGCTCGTCCTGGGGGACCCCGGGCTCGCGCGGCGCGTGCGCGCCGCCCTCCGCCGGGTCGTGTACGGGACACCGTTGCCGCGCGCGCAGCTGAAGGAGATCGCCGAGGTGCGCAAGCGCATGGAGGTCGAGCTCGGCCGGGAGACGCGCGGTCGCTCGAACGTCAAGTACGGGCGGGGCGGGCTCGTAGACGTCGAGTTCCTCACGCAGGCGCTCCAGCTCGTCCACGGCGGGGACCGCGTCGAGGCGCGCGCCCCGGCCACCGCCGCCGCGCTTCGCGGGCTCGCCCGGGCCGGCGCCCTCCCGCCGGCGCGCGCCGCCGAGCTCGCCGACCACCACCGGTTCCTCCGCCGCGTCTGGGCCGCGTTGCGCTTGCTCGGCGCGCGGCCGAGCGACACGCTCGAGCTGGCCGGGCCGATGCCCGCGCGCGTCGCGAGCGCGCTCGGCTTCCCGTCGCGCCAGGCGTTCCTCGACGCCTACGGCGCGTGCAGGGAAGCGGTCCGGGCGGCGTACCTCGAGTCCATGGCGTGAGGAGTCGAGGCCGGTTGCCCGAACGCGGCAGCGTGCTCGGGATCGACGTCGGCTACAGCGCGCGCCGGAAGACGACCGGGTTCTGCGGGCTCGCGTGGGACGCTCGCGCGGTCCGCTGGACGTGCCACAACGCGGGCCGCGACGAGCCCGACCGTCGCGACGTGCTCCGACGCGTGCTGCCCGACCGCGAGGTCGAGCTCAGCGCCGTGGCGATCGACGGGCCGCTCCTTCCCCGGCTCGACCCGACGCCGCGCTATCGCTGCGCCGAGAGCCTGCTGAGTCGCGGCGCGTTCGCGCGCCGCGGAAAGCCGGGCCCGACGAACGGGGGAAGCGGCCGGGACCTGCATGCCCACGCGACACGGCTCGCCAACTTTGTCTTGCGCGAGTGCCGCGTCAGGCCCGCGGCGCACGTGCCCGCGATCCACGCGCGGGCGATCGTCGAGGCGTTCCCGAATCTCTTCCTGGGCGTGCTCTGCGACGAGGCGGATTATCCGCGAGCGGCCCGGCGGCGACGGAAGTGGACCGACACGCTTTACAATTGGCCTCCAGGCGACCCCGTGATCCCGCGAAAGCTCCGGAGGCTCGTCGAATCGCTCGCCCCCCGGCGTGCGATCGAAGGGGAGTTCTGCCTCGACGACCACGAGGAGGTCGCGAGCTTCGTGTGCGCGCTGACCGCGCTCTCGGTCGCGGCGAATCGGTTCGTCGCGGTGGGGTGCGACCGCGACGGCTGTATCGTGCTCTCCCTCCGCGAGCTGTGGGGGCGCGGAGCGCCGTCCTCCGTGCCATGGGCGGAGCGCGAGCTCCGGGCCAATCTCGCGCGCGTCGCCGTCGACTTTCCACACTGCGAGCCCGCGGTCTACGAGGACGGCGACCGGTGGAGCCTGGCGTGAAGACGCTCTACGTGGTCGACGGTCACTCGCAGCTCTTCCGCGCCTACCACGCGGTCGGCTACCTCTCGACCTCCAAGGGGATCCCGACGCAGGCGGTGCTGATCCTCAGCACGATGCTCTGGAAGCTCTGCCGCGAGGAGCAGCCCGACTACCTCGCGGTCGCCTGGGACCCCCCCGGGCCCACGTTCAGGGACGCGCTCTCCGCCGAGTACAAGGCGACCCGTGCGGCGATGCCCGACGACCTCGTTCGGCAGCTCCCCTACGTCCAGCGCCTGTTCGAGGCGCTCCGGATCCCGGTGATCGAGGTCGCGGGCTTCGAGGCCGACGACGTCCTCGCCACCCTCGTCGCCCGCGCCCTCGCGCGGCCCGACCTCGAGGTCGTGATCGTCACCGGTGACAAGGATCTCCTCCAGCTCGTCGGCCCGCGCGTGCGCGTCCTCTCCGTCTCGGGCCGCACCGGGGAGCCCGTCCTGTACGACGAGGCGAAGGTGCGCGAGCGGTGGGGCGTCGAGCCCGGGCAAATCGCCGACGTGCT
>Ga0134083_10000201_pt1 | contig 13452 bp, 11 predicted proteins | sample 15_taG_21_FD_128870 | JGI IMG/M metagenome (GOLD analysis project Ga0134083, IMG submission 128870) | Grasslands soil microbial communities from the Angelo Coastal Reserve, California, USA - 15_D_Met_40cm_5_24_1 metaG | ecosystem: Environmental > Terrestrial > Soil > Grasslands ... | reverse complement strand
CACAAATGGTTCTCGGTGCCGATGGCAGCGGGGATGTTCTTCTGCCGTCATCCTGACATCGTCCGCGAGGCCTTCTGCGTGGAAACCTCCTACATGCCGGCAAGAACGGCCGGACCGGTTTTTGATCCGTATACGACCTCAGCACAGTGGTCCCGGCGGTTCATCGGGTTGAAGCTCTTCCTTGCGCTCGCCCAGCGCGGTGAGTCGGGGTACATCGAGATGATCGAGCACCAAGCTCGTATGGGCGACGTGCTCCGCGATGCGCTCAAACGTGCGGGATGGCGTGTCGTCAACACAACGCCCCTGCCGCTGGTGTGCTTCACGCGGGACGGCCTCGTTACGGCCAAGTTTTTGTCGTCGCTCTATCAGAGCCAGATCGCCTGGATGTCAGAAGTCCGGCTCGGTGATGATGCCCCGGTCGTGCGGGCCTGTATCACAAGTTTCCGGACCACCGAGTCGGACATCGAGTGGGTCGTGCGCGAGATGGGGCGGCTCATATCTTGAAGACGGAGAACTTGATGGGGCGGGCTAAGCACGCTGGTGTTGTCAGGTGGGCCCTGATGGCGGCCAGCCTGTTTGCGACCGTGGTAGTCGGGCTGCCTCCCCTCGCGTCGGCTCAATCGAACCCGATCGTGATCGAGAACCAGCAGGCCGGGACGAGCCAGTGGCAGATCGGCCTCATTGGGACAGACGCCGTCGGCCAGATCAAGGGTTATGCGTCCGCCACCAGCGTCAACAAGGGCGAGAACATCACCTTCTACGTGAGCGTCAACCCCGCGCAGAGCTACACTATCGACGTGTATCGGATGGGTTGGTATCAGGGGCTGGGGGGGCGCCTCATGCAGCACGTAGGCCCGCTCAACGGGGTCCGGCAACCCACCTGCCCGACGAACGCGACGACGGGAATGATGGAATGCAACTGGACGGCGTCCTACACGTTGGCCACACAGACCTCGTGGACCAGCGGCGTCTATCTCGCACTGCTGACGAACGCGCAGAACTACCAGAACTACATCGTGTTTGTCGTCCGCGACGACAGCCGGGTCGCCGCGCTGCTCTACCAGCAGCCCGTGACGACCTATCAGGCGTACAACGACTACCCCTTTGACAACACGACCGGCAAGAGCCTCTACGACTTCAATAGCTATGGCGCGAACACGGTGGCGGGAAGCAAGAGAGCGGTGAAGGTCTCGTTCGACCGGCCGTACAACTACGACGGCTCCGGTTCCGCCTGGGGCCAATCCTTCCTCACCTGGGAGATCAACTTCGTCCGCTGGATGGAGAAGTCGGGGTATGACGTGGCGTATTCGACCGACGTCGACACCCACACGAACGGCGGCCGCCTGTTGAACTACCGGGGCGTCCTCTCGGCGGGGCACGACGAATACTGGTCGAAGCCGATGTATGACGCCTTCATCGCCGCGCGGGATGCCGGGGTCAACCTCGGTTTCTTCGGCGCCAACGCGGTCAACTGGCAGGCCCGGTTCGAGTCGTCGAGCGGCGGTGTGCCGAACCGCGTGCTGGTCTGCTACCGGGACGCCACCCTCGACCCGGTGACGGATCCGAGCCTGAAGACGCTCTACTGGCGGGACCCGCTGCTCAACCGACCGGAGCAGACGTTGATTGGCATCCAGTACACCAACCAACTGCCATGGAAGCCGCAGTTTAATGGCTACGTCCCGTACGTCGTGACGAACAGCGCGAGCTGGGTATACGCCGGGACGGGGTTCAAGGACGGCGACAGCGTGCCGGGGATCGTCGGGTACGAAGCCGATCGCACGTTCAGCACGTCCCCCCAGCCGAACGCGGTGAGCGGCACGTACACGCTCTTGTCCCACTCGCCGTTCGTCAGCAGCAGCGGCGGCTCAGACTTCGCCAACTCATCCGTCTACCAGGCGCCGAGCGGAGCCTGGGTGTTTGCAACCGGGACGTTTGGCTGGGCCTGGGGGTTGGACAACTACGGGGGAGCGAATGTCGTCGACACGCGCCTCCAGCAGGCGACGGCGAACGTCCTTAACCGGTTTGTCGGACCCTAGTGGTATGACGTCACGCTGAGCGTCAGCGGGCCGTCAGCGCGGCGGTGACGTACACCACCACGGTACGATCACGAGTTCGCTAACACGAAGGCCGGTCTGGATACGACGCGGTCGTGACGAACCGATGGGTCTGGGTGATCCCGACCGCCGACGTGCCAGCGACCCCTACACAACCTCCGTACAGTGATCCCGACCGTTCATCGGTTTGAAAGTCTTTCGCAGCAACGGCGGAGCGCGACGTTCCAAGCGATCGCAATGAGGTGAACATATGAGAAGCGAGACGATCGCCATTCATGGCGGTTACGAAGTCGAGAAGACGACGAAGGCCGTCGCCGTTCCCATTTATCAGACCGTCGCATATGAGTTTGATAGTGCCGACCATGGTGCGGCGCTGTTCAATCTTGAAGTCGACGGCTTTCGTTACAGCCGTATCAGCAACCCGACCAATGCAGTGCTGGAGCGGCGCGTCGCCGCTCTCGAGGGAGGGCGGGAAGCGCTGTGCGTGAGCTCCGGGCAAGCGGCGCTGAACTATGCAGTGCTCAATGTCTCGGAGCTCGGGAGTAACCTCGTCTCGGTTCCGCAACTCTACGGCACTACCCACACGCTGTTCGCGCACGTTCTGCCGAGTCAAGGAGTCACTGTGCGCTTCGCGGAGTCGGATCAGCCCGACGCCATCGAAGAGTTGATCGATAGCCAAACGCGGGCGGTCTTTTGCGAAACTGTCGGGAACCCGGCTGGAAACATCTGTGACATTGAGGCGCTCGCGCGCGTTGCCCACAAACACGGCGTTCCGCTGATTGTCGACAATACCGTTGCAACGCCCATCTTGCTGCGGCCAATCGACTACGGCGCTGACGTCGTGGTGCATTCTTTGACGAAGTTCATGGGCGGACACGGCACAACGCTCGGCGGGATCATCGTCGACAGCGGGAAGTTCCCCTGGAGGGAGCACGCTCAGCGGTTCCCGATGTTCAACCGGCCTGATCGTTCGTATCATGATCTGATCTACGTCGAGCATTTTAAGGAGGCCGCGTATATCGGACGCTGCCGTAGCGTCTACCAGCGGACGACCGGTTCCGTTTTGTCCCCCCTGAGCGCCTTCCTGTTGCTACAGGGAATCGAGACCGTTGCGCTTCGGGTCGACCGCCATGTGGAGAACGGCAAGCGCGTAGCCGAATTCCTACGCGACGATTGTAGGGTTGACTGGGTCAACTATGCCGGATTTCCGGACAATCCCCATTACCCGCTCGTGCAAAAATATCTCGGTGGCCGGGCCTGCTCGCTCATGACTTTCGGTATCAAGGGAGGGTTCGAGGCTGGAAAGAAGTTCTACGACGCGCTCGGACTGATCAAGCGACTCGTCAACATGGGTGATGCAAAGTCGTTAGCTTGCCATCCGGCCTCGACCACCCATCGGCAGATGTCGGTTGAGGAACAACGCAAGGCCGGGGTGCGACCAGAAATGATTCGGCTGAGCGTCGGCATCGAGCACGTCGACGACATCATCGGCGACCTGGATCAGGCGCTCGAGGCGACAGGATCAGCGCAGCGAATGGTGCCGATTCGCCAGTAGTCGGTCGATGGGGTGTTTGTTACATACAGGCTGAAGAAGTTTTCACACTTCTGCAGATCCGATAGCGCCATCAGGTGTCCTAAGCCTCGATCTTCCCGTCATTCGAGGAACGGCACAGGATGTGCTGTCGATCATTCAGATTGTCCTCGTGTGTAGCTGTGTCAGTCAGGTCCATCGCGAAGGAGAGGGCATGATCTCAAAAGGTCGGGAATCTCTCGGTTCCGTGACCCTCGCAAGCGAGCGACTTCCTAATGGGAAGGTCCCGTTTAATGAGTCAAATCCGCACCATATCGACGTGGGCCTGATTAACAATATGCCGGACGCGGCGCTGAAGGCGACCGAGCGTCAGTTTCAAGCGCTGCTCCGTACGGCGGCCGACGGCTTCGTGGTACGGCTGAGGGTCTTCGCCTTGCCAGATGTTCCTCGAACGGATTTCGGCGAAACTCATGTGAGGAATTTCTATTCGAGCATCGATGATCTCTGGGACAGCCATCTCGACGGCCTCATCGTGACCGGGACGGAGCCTCGGGCGCCGAACCTTGTGGACGAGCCATACTGGGGGACTCTGACCAGAGTGTTGGACTGGGCCGAGGAGAACACGTACTCGACGATCTGTTCCTGTTTGGCCGCGCATGCCGCGCTTCTCTATATCGACGGCATAGGCCGGCAGTCGCTTGGCGACAAGCGCTTCGGGGTCTTCGAGTGCGCGCGTGTGTCAGAGCACCAGCTGACGGCCGGCGGCCCCTCGCGGGTACGGATGCCTCATTCAAGGTGGAACGAAATTCCGGAGGACGCACTGGTCGCGGCCGGCTATCGCATTCTCACTCGGTCGAAAGACGCGGGTGTCGACACGTTCGTGAAGCTGAGAAAAAGCTTGTTCGTTTTCTTTCAGGGTCATCCGGAGTATGAAGCGCATAGTCTGCTGCTCGAGTATCGCCGGGATATCGGACGTTTCCTCAGGGGGGAGCGAGATACCTACCCGCCATTACCGCAGGGCTACTTCGACAAGGACACCGTCACTGCATTGGCCGCCCTGCGAGAGCGTGCACTGTCGGATCGCCGCGAAGAGCTGCTCGCAGATTTCCCAACCGCCCAGGCGGCAGGAAAAGTGTCGAACACGTGGCGCTCAGCGGCGAGACGTCTCTATCGCAATTGGCTGTCGTACATCTCCGCCCAGAAGGCTCAACGGCTTAAGGCAGGGTAAGGTCGGCTGTAGCGACGCCGACTGATCCAGAGGCCCGTGTATCCCTCGGTCCGCGATTCGTTTCTGACCCCTGCCGACTCGCAAGTCGCAGCGGGGCGGCGCGCGCTATCGATGCGGGTCAGTAGCAATGTTGTGTTCTTAGGTCTTACCAGTCTATTCACCGACGTCTCCTCGGAGATGGTGAACGCCATTCTCCCGATCTATCTGACCTTCGAGCTTCGCTTCAGCCCGTTACAGTTCGGCCTATTCGACGGTCTCTATCACGGCGTGACAGCTATTCTACGTCTGGCCGGAGGCCTCATCGCCGACCGGTTGCAAAATCACAAGAGCGTCGCCGCCATCGGCTATTCGCTGTCGGTGGGGTGCAAGCTCGCGCTATTGGCAGCGGCGAACGCGTGGCTCTGGGCGATGGGCATTCTATTCCTGGATCGGTTGGGCAAGGGCATCCGTACGGCGCCTCGTGATGCCCTCATCTCGCTCAGTGCTGCGCGCGCAAATCTGGCAGAGGCGTTCGGGTTGCATCGGGCGTTCGACACAGCGGGCGCGTGTCTGGGCCCGGTGCTCGCATTTTGCGTGCTGGGCTTTGCGCCAGGCGCATTCGACGCGGTCTTCGTCGTGAGCTTCTGTGCCGCGGTGATAGGCCTTGGTGTGCTTGTTGTCTTCGTCGAGAACCGGGGAGGGGCGCTGGACAGGATCACAACTGGCTCGGCCGTTTCGCTGAGGGCGGCTCTCCGCCTCCTCCGCGTCCCCCGCTTTCGTACGCTCGCGTTCGTTGGCACGGTCCTGAGTCTGGCCACGGTCAGCGACTCCTTTGTCTACTTGACGTTCCAGCGACGAGCCCACATTGACCCGATGTTCTTCCCGCTGCTCTACGTCGGGACGGCTGCGGTTTACCTCCTGCTCAGCGTGCCCGTTGGTCGTCTCGCCGACCGGGCGGGACGCGGGCGGGTGTTTATCGCTGGTTACGTCCTTCTGCTGGGGCTCTATGGCACCCTCCTCGTCGCGGCTCCAGGCGCGGGCGCACTGATCTGCGGTGTAGTGCTGTTCGGCGCATACTACGCGGCCACTGACGGCGTGCTGATGGCGTTGGCGAGTGAGGTGGTGCCAGGGCACCTCCGCACGAGCGGGTTCGCGCTCCTGACGACCGCCGTTGCGGTCGCGCGGTTCGTCGCTGCGGTGCTCTTCGGCGCTCTCTGGAGTTGGCAGGGACCGGAGTGGACGGTCGTGTTCTTTGTGGTCGCTCTGGGTACCGTGATTCCCTTGGCCGCCCTCGGGCTTTCGCGACGGTCACGCGAACCGGCGTCGGAGATGGTCTGAGATGCAGCTCTCCCGCCTCCGGGTTGGCGGCTTCATCGTACTCTGCACGCTTTCCGCAACGGTGGCGACGGTCTACGTCGTGCACTCCGCTCGTCGCGGGGGACCCGCCGACCTTACGATCCTCGCCCCCCCGAAACCGTCGCTCGTGCAACACGCGTCGGAAAGCACTGCCGGGAGTGACGCCGCGCGGACACCCGACGATCGTGAGCGCAAGCCTCCGTCCGGCAGCGGACGGACACGCCTAGAACCGGTGGCGCGTCCGGAGACCGCGCCGCGAGCAACCAAGGCCGAGGAGGCCCCCTCGGCGGCCGGTCGCGAAGCCGCCTACCTCGCGTTCCGAAGCACGGCGCTGGGAAGCACATACGGCTCCCTCGCCGTCGCGCCTCTCGATGCGCTCTACGGACCGCTGACGATCACGACGCTGCGTTGTAATCGGCTTCACATGGTGGCCGCCGGCGCTGGCGTCTGCCTCGCTGCGGATCCGGGATTCCCATACCCGATGTATCGCGCGATTCTCTTCGATGCTGAGTTCCGGACGCGCCACACACTCAGGGCGAGTGGCCTCCCCAGCCGTGTTCGTGTCTCTCCAGACGGCCGCGTCGCGGCGATCACCGTGTTCCGCAGCGGCCATTCTTATACTAGCGCTAGTTTTTCGACGCTGACGACCGTGGTGGACCTCAAGAGCGGCGACTTACTGAGCGACGACGTCGAGAAGTTCACGGTATGGCGCAACGGCAAGGTCTTTCGCGAGGTTGACTTCAACATCTGGGGTGTGACCTTTGCGCGCGATAGCCAGCGCTTCTACGCCACGCTCCGGACCGGAGGACGGACCTATCTCATCGAGGGGAACCTGACGGCTCGTGAGGTCCGCGTCCTCCGCGAGAACGTCGAGTGCCCCTCGCTGTCACCTGACAACACCCGACTCGCCTTCAAGAAGCGTGAGGGCGGAGGGGTCGGTCCGGTAACGTGGCGCCTGTCGGTGCTGGAGCTCACGACTCTCGAGGACTGGCCGCTCTCCGAGGAGCGGAGCGTTGACGATCAGGTAGAGTGGCTGGACGATCGCCAGGTGCTGTACTCGTTGCCCGAAGAGGCCACGGCCGTGACCAACACCTGGGTCGTGCCCGCAGACGGCACCGGCGAGCCCCGCCTGTTCATGCCGAAAACATACTCCGTCGTCGTCCTGCGGAAGTGACTGACAAACGCGACGATGACCGTTTTGCGACCATGACAAACACGAGTCTCATCTCATCAGCGGAGCAGTGAACTGGCCACCCGAGAGACCGCGGGTTATGGTGAGCGGGTACCGCTCGCCAATGCCGGGCTAACCAACGCCCTCACCGCTTGTGCTTCTTCCGCTCGTCCGTGAACCTCCTCTTTCGAGGAGGTCTTCGGCTAGAGCTCTGACCGCATCATCAGTTCGCCGCTCTTCCCGTTCCCCGGATCACTCCGCGTCTTCAGTTCCCGCCTCCCCTGCCCGAAAAAGACCCCTCTCCAGCTAATGGGCGGGCGATTGCTCTTGCGCTAAACCGCGTCGAGAGCCTCGCCCTGCAGGAGTCGTAAGACTAACCTGACCGCTGGACGCTCCACCGCTCAGGCCCCCCGTGACCTATCCCGCCGAGCACTCTAACCCCTCGGCCCGCTCGGCGAATCGCCGGCGGACGGACTAATTGACGAGTAGCTCCATATCGCGTCTCCGCTGTCCCGATCGTCACGGTGCGTGCGCGCCTCCGTGGGCGTCCTCATGCGTATTGTAGGTCGAACTCTCATCCTCGCCCCATACCTGGCATCAAGTTTCTGAGCACCCTGCTGGAACTCATTTCAGAGCGACAACCAGGTCCTGTTGACCTCGTAAAAATGCGAGCTGCTTGATACCTCCGGCCATAGAGGGAAACCTGAAAACCGAGCGTAAGGAAGTGGCCGACGGAGACGTTGACGCAGCGTGGCTCCACTGAATGTTGCCGACGATTCACGGTGATCAAGGGCCTCCGTTCAACGCCGAGACCCTGAAACGACGGTGCTTGGCACCACTGTGGCCCCGCGATCAGGGATGCGGCGACAGGAGGACGACGAAGGCGCGACGAGGAGGAAGGCGGCGACGACGGAGACTGCTTACGGAAGAGTTACGAGCGCGTGCGACGCGAGCTTTAGCGCAACGTCGGCTTCAGGCCGGACTCGGCGATCCGCCCCTCGGCGATCGGGCACTACGCTGGCCGGACTCTGCCGACGCTCGAAGAGGCGCCGGTCCATCAACACCTCGACCTCGGGTTCGGTTGCGAACTCGGCCCGGAGAGCGCGTGCGAGCTCTGGCTTGTCACGGGCGACAAGCCATAAATGTCGGCGCATCGCATGTTCCGCTGCACGGGAAGGCGGTTGAAGCGCGGCGCGTCCGACCTCACGACGCTGGACGAGCAGACCCCTGAGACGTTTTTGCAATGGGAGCTCGTACCAATAAAAGGTGACCAATGCAGCGGTCTGGACGACGATGAACATCGCGATCACCACCGCCCAAAGGGCGGGCCACGAGTGCACTCTCCATCCCAAGTGAAGGAAGAAACCTTTCATGGCCCGGAGAAGCGGGAAATGGATCAAATAGAGAGAAAAGCTGGCCATCCCCAGCCGGTTGAGCCACGGCCGACGCAGATGAGTCGCGAAAAAACCGCGTCCATCCGCCAGACCGAGGATGAGGAGAACTGAACCGGGCACGTAAAGCAGTCCTCCCCACAACGGCCAAGCCGCGTACTGCCTATACACCACACCAGCAATGATCAACGCAATGCCCGTCGCCTGCGCCCGGCTCGAAAGCCCCTCGAGTTGTTGCCTTGACGACGTCAGGAAGCCGCGGGCCACGAAGACACCAACGAGAAACTCCACAAACCTCGAGGGAGCGAACCGGGCGACGAAGTAGAGATGAGCGTTGTCGGATTGGCCGTGCCAGAGGAACAATCCTAGGCCGCACGCATAGCCTATAACCACAATCATCGGTACCCAGCGACGCCTGTGGCCGAGCGCGAAGAACACCGCCGTCGGCGTGAGAAGGTAGAAGAATCCCTCACAGCTGATGCTCCACGACGGGACGTTCAAATATTCCCAGAATGCTGGTGCCGAGGCGGGCCAGAGGCATTGCAGCAGCGTGAGATGGAAGGGCACAGCCCGCCAGTCGAGGGGTTTCTGGGGACTGAACACCGCGATGGGCAACACCATCAGAAGCGTCAGGGCGTGTACAGGATAGATCTTCGTTAGCCGATCCCAGACAAACTGCCCGTATTTGGCCGCGGAAACGCCACCCCGGAAGACGTCTGCGTAGTTGTAAGTCAGGATGAATCCGCTTAGTACGAAGAAGAAAGATACGCCGACGTCGCCCGAATTGAAAAACAGATTACTTCCGCTCAACGCCATCACCCCCGGAATTATGGCAACGTGAGACAAATAGACGGGGACGGCCGCGTAAAACCGGATTCCGGTTAGGCTCGGTAGTTCTTCCTTTCGCATGGCCTAGTTCACCAGACCGAAGCGACTGACCGAGGTCGTGGTTCCGAGAGTCGTGTTCGCTGCCACAGCACTTAGAGCGGCGCACCAGGAAATATCAATCGCCTTCTCAACCCATCGAGCGAGCGAGGGGTGACGGTTCGCGAGAGGCTCCCGTTTGAGTCGGTATACTGGCACCGACTTCGAGCGCGTCTGAACCCAATGGATCGGGTACACCTACCCCCTCTGACCTTTCTCCGATGGCGGTTTCTAGCGCATGTGCTCGAGACGATCATCCCCAGGCGATCCGACGAGTGTGTTAGAGCTCGTCATCGGGCGTTGCCTTGGGCCGCAGCACGAGGCGAATTGTCCGCACGCGGTATGCCCGCGGGGATCCCCCCGAACTGCGGATGCGCTTCTGTCAGTCAGCCGCGGCGGCGAGCCGCGACCAGGTCAGTGGAACAGCTTCGGAGGTGCGCGGGTATCGTACGAAAACGAAGCGGGGTCCGGACTAGGGCGTCGGTGGCTATCTGGGACAACACCGACGAAAATGGCAAATGCCGTCGCATTTGGGTCTGATTGAAGAGACGATAGAGCTGGGCAACATCCGGTGAGGTGCAGGATGACATCGTCGAAGTCCGCGTCGTCCCAAAAGCCGCTGAGCCAACTTGGGTCCGGCGGACTCGCGAAGGCCATCGGATCCAGCACGAACTGGAGGCAGAGGAGAAGACCCACCACGAACGGCCAACGCATCTTCATCCGAACCACATCCGACACTGTGTCACAGCGACGGCGAATTGTAACTGCAACATCATCAGTCTCCGTGCTGAACGTAACGAAGGTTGTCTCAGGAAGTCAAGCGTGAAGTGATCCTGTGTGCAAGTCTTTGCACACCCAACAGCTGGAGAACGTGAGCGGATTTTACGCTGGGCCCGCGAGCTCGGGGGCTCGCCACGCTCATCAAGCGGGCTCACGCGCGAGCGACACCATCTGGGCCACGTCCAATACCTCCTCGGGTAGTCCTCTATCGCCCGATACGCTCAGCGCGCGAGCGCGACCACGCCGCGATCACGGAGTGGAAGCGACGCCGCTGGCCGCAAGCAAACACGTGCGGTGCCGGAACGCCTGGATCGTCTTCGAAAGCGGCCTCCCGCACCCGCCAGTTTGTCCGTCGCCCCTGAGCCCGCCGGCACCTGCCGGTCTCGATCCATACCGGAGTGAACCAGGCGCGCTTGTCGATCACGACGGGGCTGGCCGTTTGCCGGGACGAGTCGCCGCCGCCGATGTTACTTACAAACGCCGCTCGGGAGCTACAACGACCTCGCGCTGATCGCGCTACGCGCGCTTAAACATCAGGGAGCGGATCGTGATGAGGCGAATGAGGGGATCGGAGGCTGCCCAAATGATTAAAGACGATGCGCACTTCACGTCAAACGCTGCACAGTTCTCTGCAACAGTTTTCATAGTACCCAGAGCTGATACGCGACAATGGAGACTTGTAAAGCTTCAATTTCCGGAACAGTTGATCGATTCGTGTGGTGGTGGCGTATCACTTGCTACTAAAGGCGTGCTTGCAAGGCCCTATCGTGAGTAAATCGTGTGGCCTCAGACCGCTCTCTGTAGGTGCCGGATGGCTGGTCGACGAGCCTCTGTTCAGACTCCTGGTCGACTTCGAGCTCCAGAAGGCCCGGCGATTACGATATAGCGTCTCCGTCGTGTGCTGCTCCGTCGAGTCCGGCTCTGCCGGCGACGCCGAAACGTCGCCGCGGTCCGTCGCGGCGGCCGTCACGCGTCACCTCCGCGGCACCGACGCCGTCGCATTATGGTCGCAGGGGTGGCTGAGCCTCCTTCTGATCGATGCGGAGGCGACCCACCTGGCCGCAATCTTCCAGAGGCTGATGAGCCGCCTCGAAACGGCCAGCTGGAGCGCGGGGGGCTCAACCTACCCGAGAACAGCGACTCGAGCCGACGAGATGCTCCAACAGGCCCTCGAGCTCATGGGGAAGGCCAAGCGAGAGGGCGGGAATCGGCTCTACGTCGGGTCCTGACGTCGACCGCGACTCCCGATTCGGGCGAGCGCTTGGCTGAAGTGCTTCAGGACTTCGGGCTTCTCGATGATCTCGGTGACGCCGAGGCGCAGGACTTCGGCCTTTTCACCTGGGGTCGCGAGGCCGGTCATGATAATGACCGGGAGCCCGGGGTCCGTCGACCTGATGTGCCGCAGCACCGCGACCCCGTTCAGCCTAGGTAACCGTACGTCAAGCACGACGGCATCGGGGCGCTCGTGCGCCAGATAGGCGAGTCCGTCTTCTCCGGAATACCTGATCGCGGTCTCATGGCCATCGGCACCGAAGGCGTCTGAGAGCACCTGCGCCACCTGTTCATCGTCCTCGATCAACAGGAGCTTCATCCGCTCCCTCCTTGGCGTACCTTCCGAATATCCTATCACCGGGGAAAGTGGCGAATCACCCCTGCAGCAACATGCGGGAAAGCGGAAACTTAGCGTCCGGCAAAGGGGAAAAATTTTCGACGTGACGCGATTTTCATGTAGTGGCATACTTTGCTGCCCTACTGGAACGAACGGTTAAGGATTTTCGGAAACACCTGAAATCTGGAGGGTTTTTCGTGAGCGCGGGGCACCCGAGATCAGCGCATAGGGCGCTGGCGCAGGATGGTGGCAGCGACCGCATCGATCCGCTTCCGCTCTTTGACGGCCACCCGCGGATGCAGACCATAGGTTCCATCATTGAGAGCATTGCCGACACCGACACGACGGTTCTAATCCGTGGTGAGAGTGGGGTGGGCAAAGATCTCGTCGCACGCGCCGTTCATGCCGCGTCCGCGCGCCGCGAGGGGCCGTTCGTCAAGGTCAACTGCGCGGCGATTCCGCAGGGGCTGCTCGAGTCCGAGCTCTTCGGCCATGAGAAGGGGGCCTTCACTGGCGCGCACCGGCGGAAGCCAGGGCAATTCGAGTACGCGAACAGGGGAACAATTTACCTCGACGAGATCGCCGAGTTGCCTCTGGCGCTCCAGGCGAAGCTCCTTCACGTACTGCAGGACTTTCGGTTCTCGCGCTTGGGTGGCCACGGGCTGATCGACATCGATACGCGCGTGATCGCCGCGACCAACCAAAATTTGGAGGCGGCGATGGCCCGCGGTGAGTTCCGAGGGGATCTCTACTACCGGCTCAACGTGGTGGAGATCCGTGTGCCGCCGCTCCGCGAGAGGCGGGAAGAGATTCCCACGCTGGCGGCGTGGTTCCTGGCAAAATTCAACGCGCAGTATGGCCGAGCGAAACAGCTCTCGCCCGAGACGATGACGCTGCTGACGGAGTACTCGTGGTCGGGCAACGTCCGCGAGCTGGAGAACGTGATCCGTCGCCTGGTCGTTCTGACAGACGGTGAGCAGACGGTCGAGGCCCTTGCCGCTCGTGGTCCAAACGGCCACGCCCCCGTCCCGCACCCCTCGCCGGTCGTCACCGAGAGCCTGAGGGATATCGCCCGTCGCGGCGCGCGCGAAGCCGAGCGCAAGGCCCTGGCCGAGGTGCTCGAACGCGTGCGATGGAACCGCGCCGAGGCCTCGCGCATTCTCAAGGTTAGCTACAAGACCCTGCTCAACAAGATCTGCGAGTGCGGACTCACCCCCCCCTCGCGTCGAGCGCTTTAGCACATCGACTCCTCCCGCGGCACTGTCCTCTCCTGAGTCGCCGAGGGGCCGTGACCGGCAACACCGACGAAGCGCCCGAGCGCACTGATGCCGGGTGTTGCCCTCAGGGTGCTGACCAAGCGCTATGGCGACAGCGCGTCCTTCGAGGGGCTCTCTCGCTGGACGTCGAGCCTGGTCCCGGGCGCTTCGGT
>Ga0134083_10000190_pt1 | contig 13638 bp, 10 predicted proteins | sample 15_taG_21_FD_128870 | JGI IMG/M metagenome (GOLD analysis project Ga0134083, IMG submission 128870) | Grasslands soil microbial communities from the Angelo Coastal Reserve, California, USA - 15_D_Met_40cm_5_24_1 metaG | ecosystem: Environmental > Terrestrial > Soil > Grasslands ... | reverse complement strand
TTAAAGGCAGGCCAGTGATAGGCATCAATGTAGAAATCCAGGAAGTCGATCACCTCTCCGAAGCGCATCCGATCCAGCAGGTTGCCGATCGCCCCGCCTAGAATGCCCGCGATGCTGAGCTGCCCGATCCAATCATCGTGACGCAGGCGAACAAAAATTGTTCCGAGGAGCACCAGCGCGAACAGGGAGGTGAACCCGAAAAACAGCAGCCGAAATCCGTTACTGCTGGAAGCCAGAATCCCGAACGCCGCCCCCGGGTTTCTGATGTACGTGAGGCTGAAAAAATTGGGAATGACCGGAATGGATTCATGCAGCCGCATCGTCTGCATGATATGGACCTTGCTGGCCTGGTCGAGCAGGATTGTCCCGACGCTGACCGTGGCCAAGATCAGATAGCGTGCGGCTGCTTCCTTCACCGAATCGCCTCGACGCAGCGGTCGCACAACGTGGGATGGTCGGGGAACTTGCCCACTGCAGCCCGATAGTTCCAGCACCGCTCGCACTTGGCGCCTGTGGCCTTGGTGACACCGACAGGACCGTGCCCTGCCACCTCCGACACTCTGCGCATCGCCACTTGCGACAGGATGAACAGCGCGGGCAAATCCTTTTCGTACGCCTTGAAGAACTCGTAGTTCTGGGGATCGACTTCGAGAGTCACGGCTGCCTCTAACGACGAACCAATCACTTTCTCCCGACGTGACGCCTCAAGCACATTCTGGACCGCTGCGCGCAACTCCAGCAGCCGCTCCCACCGTCGGCCTAGCGTCTGGTCGGCCCACCTCGGATCCGGGACCGGGAGATCGGCGAGATGGACGCTGGCCGTCTCGGGATTCCCTCGTGCTCCCGCCGGCAGCATCCGCCAGACTTCTTCGGCCGTAAAGCTCAGAATCGGCGCCATGACTTTTGTGAGCGCGACCAGCACATCGAACAGCACGGTCTGTGAGCTTCGGCGCAAGGGACTATCTCTCTGAAACGTGTACAGACGATCTTTCAGAATGTCTAGATAAATCGCGCTCATATCCACAGCACAGAAGTAGTCCATCTCGTGCACAATCTGGCGAAAGTCGTACTCGTCGTACGCACGACGAACTTTGGTGACGAGGTGATACAGCCGCAGGAGAGCCCAGCGGTCTAACTCCGGCAAGCGCTCAAACGGCACCCGGTGGGCAGCCGGATCGAAATCATAGAGATTGCTCAGCAGGAACCGGCAGGTGTTGCGGACTTTCCGGTATTGCTCCACCAGCCGAGTCAGAATTTCTTGAGAGATTCTGAGGTCCTCCTGGTAATCCTGCGCGGCAACCCACCACCGCAAAATCTCGGCTCCAAGCTGCTTCGTCACATCCTGCGGCGCCACGACGTTGCCGGCCGACTTGGACATTTTCTTCCCCGCGCCATCCACCACGAACCCATGCGTGAGCACCGCCTTGTAGGGCGCCCGGTCATCCGTCGTGACCGACGTGAGTAACGCGCTGTGGAACCACCCGCGGTGCTGGTCCGAGCCTTCCAGGTACAGATCGGCGGGCCACCAGCCTTGACCGCGAGGCTTCAGAACCGCCGCGTGGCTGACGCCGGACTCGAACCAGACATCCAGGATGTCCTTTTCTTTCTCAAAGGCGTGCCCTCCGCATTTCCGGCAGACCGTGCCCGACGGCATCAGATCCTGCGCCGGCTTCTGAAACCACACGTCGGCGCCACGCTGGGCGACGAGGTCAGCCACATGGTTGATTACCTTGGGGTCCGCGAGCACCTCTCGGCATGCCGCGCAGATGAAGGCAGGGATCGGTGTCCCCCACACCCGCTGTCGGGACAGGCACCAGTCCGGGCGGTTCTCGATCATTCCGTAGATCCGGTCGCGCCCTCTGGCCGGGATCCATGTAACCCGACCGATTTCCGCGAGCGCCTGTCTGCGCAACCCCTTCTCGTCCATCGAGACAAACCACTGTTTGGTGGCCCGGAAGATCACGGGACTTTTGCACCGCCAGCAGTGCGGATAGGAGTGGGTGAGGGTACTGTGCCCCAGCAGCAATCCGTCGGTCCGTAAGCGCTCCACAATACCTGCGTTGGCTTTCAACACATGCTGACCGGCAAACTCTTTGACCGACTCGGTAAAGCGGCCCGCATCATCAAGAGGGGCAACAATCTCCAATCGTGCTCCCGGCGCGGCCGAGGCGTTGTAGTCGAGCACAAGGGCGTAGTCCTCTTGGCCATGCCCAGGCGCGATATGCACACAGCCTGTCCCTTGGTCCAGGGTCACGAAATCACCGAGCAAGACCGGAGAGAGTCCTTCCGACAGAGGTCGCCGGCACTGCAACGTCCGAAAGCCGTCGACGGGATCGCCTCCCCGTTTGACGGCAAGAACAGAGTACCCGGATAGCCCACACGCCTTCGCGACCGATTCAACTAATTGTGCAGCAATCACCAAGACTTCGTCCTTGACCTTCACCAACGCGTACTCAATGTCGGGGTGCAGGCAGACAGCCTGATTTGCCGGAAGCGTCCACGGCGTGGTCGTCCAGATCACGATTGAAACGCTGCGAATGCCGGAGGGAAATTGAACGTGGAAACGTCCCTCCGCATGAAGTTGCTGTGGCGTCTTCTGCAGGGGGAACCTGACATAGATCGAGGGCGAGGTGTGGTCTTCATACTCCACTTCAGCTTCAGCCAATGCCGTCTGATCCACGGTGCACCACAGCACCGGCTTCAATCCTTTATAGACGCCCCCCTTGGCGACGAATTTCCCGAACTCGCGGAGGATCGTGGCCTCATAGGCCGGGTCCATCGTGAGGTAGGGATGCTCCCAGTCGCCCAGGACGCCCAGACGCTGGAATTCATCACGCTGAATCTTGTAATACTTCTCGGCGTACTCGCGGCAGAGCTTGCGGATCTCAAGGGTGTCGAGGCCCTTTTTCTTGACGCCCAGCTCTTTCAATACTTGATGCTCGATTGGCAGCCCGTGGCAGTCCCACCCCGGGACGTAAGGCGCTCGGTAGCCAGCCATCGTCTTAGACTTGACGATGATGTCCTTCAGGATCTTGTTCAGGGCATGGCCGATGTGGATGCGACCATTCGCATAGGGGGGACCGTCATGCAGGACAGAGAGAGGGCGTCCCCGTCCGGCTTCCTGGATGCGCTCATAGAGGCGCTCCCGTTCCCACCAGGCCAGCAACTCCGGCTCCCGTTGCGGGAGGTTGGCCTTCATCGGGAACTCGGTGCGGGGCAGGTTCAGCGTCGCCTTATAGTCCATTGCTCTTGTTTACTCGAAGCAGTGATGGCCAGAGGGAAGGGGGCGGGGTGGCTCCTACTGCGCGTGTCCACCGAGCACATTCTGATCGTGCGCGGTGCACGAGCAAGGGAGTCATCCCGCCCCCGTTACCTAACCGAGGAGCGCTCAACTCACCGCCATCATGCGATCCAGGGCAATCTTGGCCCAGACCTTTTCATCGTCGGGCACGACGATGTGGTTGACCACATGCCCTTCGGCCAGGTTTTCCATCGCCCAGCAGAGGTGGGGAGCATCAATGCGGAACATCGTGGCACATTGGCAGACAGTCGAAGAGAGGAAAAATACCCGCTTGTCCGGCTGGGTTCGTTTGAGCCGGTTGACCAGGTTCAGCTCCGTTCCAACAGCCCAGGCCGTCCCGGCGGGAGCCGCGCTCACCGTCCTGATGATGAATTCGGTCGAGCCGACCAAATCGGCCCGGTTCACGACCTCCTCGTGGCATTCCGGGTGCACGATCACCTTGAGGTCAGGGTCTTTCTTTCGGAAGTAGTCCACATGCGCAGGCTGGAACATCTGGTGGACGCTGCAGTGGCCTTTCCACAAGATCAGCCGGGCCTTCCGGATCGCCTCGATGGCGTTGCCGCCGTTCGGTTGAAACGGGTCCCACACGATCATCTGGTCGCGCGGCACCCCCATCTTATTGGCGGTGTTACGGCCCAAGTGCTCATCCGGGAAAAACAACACCTTCTCGCGTCGTGCCCAGGCCCACTCGATCACGGCCCGCGCGTTCGAGGACGTGCAGGTGATGCCCCCGTGTTCACCGCAAAAGGCCTTGAGGACCGCTGCGGAGTTCACATAGACCACCGGCGTCACGGTTTCTTCCACCGGAAGAATGCCCGCCAAGGAGTCCCAGCACTGGTCCACCTGCTCGATCGCCGCCATCTCGGCCATCGAGCAGCCAGCCGCTAGATCCGGCAGGATCACGGTTTGCCGCGACCGGCTCAGGATGTCGGCGGTTTCGGCCATGAAATGCACGCCACAGAATACGACATACGGGCGCTCTGAATGTTCCGCCGCCAGCTTGGCGAGCAGCAGCGAATCGCCGCGGAAGTCGGCGTGTTCAATCACTTCGTCGCGCTGGTAATTGTGGCCCAACACCATCGCTCGGTCGCCCAGCGCTCGCTTGGCCGCCGCCGTGCGCGCGAACAACTCATGGGAGGGGAGCGACAGATAGTCGGCCAAGGGTCGCTGTATGGATTCTACGGACTTCATCGGTCCGTCATTCTACGATAGTCTCTTGCGCACAATCAACGGGTGTGTCAAGGTGTCAGCCGGTGGAACACCCGGCCAGGTTGTTGCGCCTGGTGTGCGCGCCCCTCTCCCTCGCGCGTGGGGCGCGGCACGGCCGAAAGAACCCGGGCTGACGCGCCGGTTGACAAATCAAAAACCCGGGGTGTACGATCACCCCGCAATAGCTAGGGGAGCCTGAGGGCTGAGAGTCCGAAGGCTGAGAGTCCGACCCGACGGACAACCCTCTGAACCTGATCTGGATAATACCAGCGAAGGGAAGCGGCAGTCTGAGCGAATCGGCTCAGACCAATCAGGCCGCACCCTCATCTGGTGCGGCTTTTTTATTTGTCCCCCCAGCATTGGACGAGACAGCCCGAGAAAGGATCTCTCCATGAGTCAGCCACGCTCCCCCCAAAAAGGTTCCGGCAACGGATCCGGCTCTGACAACCTCCTCTCTGCCACCCAACCCTTCCCGGCGTCGCGGAAGGTGTACGTGGAAGGCACCCGACCGGGAGTCCGCGTACCCATGCGGGAGATCAGCCTCACCCCGACGCGGGTCGCGAACGGCGGGGCCCCCTCTGCCAATCCTCCCGTGACGGTGTACGACACATCCGGCTCCTACACCGACCCCGGCGTGGCGATCGATATCCGCGCAGGGCTGGCGCCTCTGCGCCGCGAGTGGATTCTGACTCGGAACGATGTCGACGCGTTAGCGGACGTAACCTCCGACTATGGACGCCGGCGGGCGGCTGATCCCAAACTGGCTGCGCTGCGCTTCCGCGACATCCGCAAGCCGCTTCGGGCTCGACCCGGCATGAATGTCACCCAGATGCACTACGCGCGGAAGGGGACTATCACGCCGGAGATGGAATACATCGCGATCAGAGAGAACCTGTCGCGGGAGCTGTCAGCATCCGACGGTCAGGACAGTGGACAAACGGGCGTGGACGGCCGGCGTTGGGATCAGCATCCAGGCCAGGCCTGGGGCGCCCGGATTTCTGACCGGATTACCCCGGAATTTGTCCGGGACGAGGTGGCGCGGGGCCGGGCGATCATCCCCGCCAACATCAACCACCCCGAGAGCGAGCCGATGATCATCGGCCGCAACTTCCTGGTGAAAATCAACGCCAACATCGGAAACTCGGCGGTCGCGTCTTCCATCGAAGAGGAAGTGGAGAAGATGGTCTGGGCGACCCGCTGGGGCGCGGACACCGTGATGGACCTCTCCACGGGAAGGAATATCCACGAGACCCGCGAATGGATCCTCCGGAACTCACCAGTGCCGATCGGCACCGTCCCGATCTATCAAGCCCTCGAAAAGGTGGAGGGGAAGGCCGAGGAGCTGACTTGGGAGATCTACCGGGATACGCTCATCGAGCAGGCTGAACAGGGGGTGGATTATTTCACGATCCACGCCGGCGTGCGGCTCCGGTACATCCCGCTGACCGCCAAGCGAGTGACCGGAATCGTCTCCCGTGGCGGCGCCATCCATGCCAAATGGTGCCTGGCGCACCACGAAGAGAATTTTGCCTATACGCATTTCGAGGAGATCTGTGAGATCATGAAGGCCTACGACGTCTCGTTCAGCCTGGGGGATGGCCTGCGGCCGGGCTCCATCGCCGACGCGAACGACGAGGCCCAGTTCGCCGAGCTGGAGACGTTGGGGGAGTTGACCACGCTGGCCTGGAACCACGACGTCCAGGTCATGATCGAGGGCCCGGGCCACGTCCCGATGCACCTGATCCAGGTGAACATGGAGAAACAGCTCAGGGACTGCCACGAAGCGCCGTTCTATACCTTGGGCCCGTTGACGACTGACATCGCGCCAGGGTATGACCACATCACGTCCGGGATCGGAGCGGCGATGATCGGCTGGTACGGCTGCGCGATGCTCTGCTACGTGACGCCCAAGGAGCACCTCGGGCTCCCGAACAAGGAGGACGTGAAAGCCGGCGTGATCGCCTATAAGATCGCGGCGCACGCGGCGGACCTGGCCAAGGGGCACCCCGGAGGACAGGCGCGCGACAACGCCCTGTCGAAGGCCCGATTCGAGTTCCGATGGGAAGATCAGTTCAACCTGTCCTTGGACCCCGACACGGCCCGGGCCTATCACGATGCCACGCTGCCGGACAATGCAGCCAAGGTGGCGCACTTCTGCTCGATGTGCGGCCCGCATTTCTGCTCGATGAAGATCACCCAGGACGTCCGGGACTACGCCGCGCAGAAACAGCTTGATGAACAACAGGCGCTGGAAGTTGGCATGAAGGAGAAGGCGGAGGAGTTCCGGAAGGCCGGAGCCGAGATTTACAGATAGGAACTCATCCGTTATTCGTTATCCGAATAACGAACGCGCGAATAACGAAGGAGCCGCACATGAAACGACCCAAGCCGGCACCCTTGCGGGAACGGGACATCACCCGCCAGATCGCGCGGGAATATTACAAGGAATTCGATCAGCTCATCGAAAGCGATGTGATCGTCGTCGGAGCCGGTCCCTCCGGCCTCATCTGCGCGCGGGATCTCGCCGCCATGGGCTTCCGCACGCTGATTGTGGAGCAAGCCCTGGCGCTGGGAGGCGGGTTCTGGTCCGGAGGTTATTTGATGAACAAAGCCACGATCTGCGCGCCCGCGAATGAGATTCTGGAGGAGCTGGGCGTCCCCTGCAAACAGGTGAAAGACTGCGAAGGGATGTACATTGTCGACCCGCCCCACGCCACCGGAGCCCTCGTTGCCGCAGCCTACAAGGCGGGCGCCAAGATCTTGAACCTGACGCGTGTCGTGGACCTGATCCTGCGACGAGAGGGCCTGCTGGAGGGGGTCGTCGTCAACAATACGACCGCCGAGACGGCGGGGCACGATGTGGTCCACGTGGACCCGATCGGGCTGGAGAGCCGCATCGTGGTGGACGCGACAGGCCACGACGCCGTGGTGGTGAACCTGCTGCATCGCCGCAACTTGTATCAGCCGGTGCCGGGCAACGGGGCCATGTGGGTGTCTCGATCCGAGGAGAAGGTGTTGGAGCAAACCGGCGAGGTCTATCCGAATTGCTTCATAGTGGGACTGGCGGTCGCGGCGGTCTACGGCACTCCCCGCATGGGGCCGGCCTTTGGCTCCATGCTGCTGTCGGGCCGCTATGGAGCGGAGCTGATCAAGAAGAAGTTGAAACACGAATAAAGAAGGGAGCGGTCGGGCTGACCTCTGTGCTCCCAGAGCGCGCACGATCGGAATGTGCTCGCTCGATGGGCGCAGTGGAGGTCAACCCGACCACTCCCTTAGAGTATCAGGGATATGGATCTTCAGGACTTCTTGATTCAGGGTGAAGGGAGAGAGGAAGACAAAAAGGAGGCCTGGAGCTTTTTCCAGCAGGCCTACGAGCACCAGATGAAGGGAGAGCTGGAGGAGGCCGTCAATCTCTACAAGCGCTCCATCAACAGCCATCCCACCGCCGAGGCCTACACCTTCCTGGGCTGGACGTACAGCTTCATGGGGAAGCTGGACGAGGCGATCGAGGAATGCCGCCACGCCATTTCGGTGGATCCCGAGTTCGGCAACCCCTACAACGACATCGGCGCGTATCTGATCGAGAAGGAGCAGTTCGACGAAGCGATCCCGTGGTTCGAAAAGGCCATGCAGGCCAAGCGCTACGAGAGTCCGGCCTTCCCTCACCTGAACCTCGGCCGAGTCTACGAGCGCAAGGGACAGTGGGAGCAGGCCATCGAATGCTACAAGAAAGCGCTCGCGCTGAACCCGAATTATGCGCTGGCGAAACGCGCGCTGGGACGGCTCATCAGCATGTTGAATTAAAAAACGTCTCTTTGGTTTTTCTGGTTTCTCTAGTTTGTCTGGTAAAAACGAACCAGTATCAAAATCCCGGACGAAATTTCTCAACCAGACACACCCCAAAAACCAGAAAAACAAGACAAACCAGATGAACCAGACAAACCAACAAACCATTTTGGTCGCTGTGAGCGACGTCTTCTTCTACACGAAGATTCGCGACGCGCTGTTGCCGAAAGGCTATCGGCTGGATCGTGTCAGGACACAGAGCGAGGTGTCCGAGAAAGCCGCGGCGGTTCACCCGGCAGCCATGATCCTGAACATGAACGACGCGACGCTGGACGCGTTTCAGGCACTCGAACAGATCAAGGGAAGCGATCGCTTGAAGACGATCCCCATTCTGGCCTTCGCCAACCACGAGGAGGTTGAAACGTGGAAGCGGGCCAAGGAGTTGGGCGTCACGAAGATCGTGTCGCGCAACGAATTCTCGTCGCGCACGCGGGACCTGGTCGAAGAACTGCTTAGCGAACAGCCAACAGCGAGCAGCTAGCAGCCCAAGCCTCCTGGCTATCAGCTATTCGCTACTTGCTACTCGCTAATGCGAAGAATGAAACACTCGCGCCTACACGAACATCACCTGAAACGCGGCGCCGTCCTCGGCGAAGCGGGCGGATGGGAGATGCCTGTGCATTACGGCGATCCGGTCGCCGAGCACACCGCCGTCCGGCAGGGCGTGGGCATCGCTGACCTCTCGCATCGCGGCAGGATTCGAGTCACGGGCGAGGATCGAGTGAAGTGGCTGCAAAGTGTGATCAGTAACGACATCCTCCCGCTGGCAGCCGGACAGGGTCTCTATTCCAGCTTCCTCACGCACAAGGGCAAGATGCTCTCCTACTTTCGCGTCTATGCCCTGCCCGACTCGCTCATGCTGGAGGATGTGGGAGAGATCGGGGACACCACCTTTCAAGCCCTCCGGAAGTTCCTCCTGTATGGCACCAAGGCTAAGATGGAAAACTGCGCCGAGACCTGGGGACTCCTGCTCGTCAGCGGCCCGAAGGCGGCTGAGCTCATCAAAGCCGCGTTCGGAGCCGACATCAACGGGCTCAAGTCGCTGGAGTTCTTGATGCAGGAGATTGGCGGGCAGCAGGCTCTTCTGATCCGGACGGAGGAAACCGGCGAGACGGATATCGAGATCCTGCTCCCGGCCGATCAGTTGGTCACGGCCTGGGACCGCCTGTGGAGCGCCGGAGAACCGATGGGTCTCAAGCCATTCGGAACCGAGGCGCGCGAGGCGCTCCGGCTCGAAGCCGGGCTGCCGAGGGCAGGCGCAGACTTGACCGATGAAATAGTCCCACCGGAGGCCAACCTGGAGGGGAAGGCCTTCAGCCTGTCCAAGGGCTGCTACCCCGGCCAGGAAGTGGTCGCGCGGATGGATACGTATGGAAGCCTGCGCCGGCGCCTGGTGGGCCTTATCCTGCGCGATCCCGTGCTCCCTCCGAAGGGCGCGAAGCTGTTTAGCGGCGAGCGCGAGGTCGGCTGGGTCAGCAGCGCCGCTCATTCCCCCTCGTTGGGATTCTCGATCGCGCTCGGGTTTCCGTTGCGCGACTTCACCACACCCGGCACCGCACTGACCGTCGAGGTCGAGGGCCGCCGCTACGACGCCACCGTCCGGCCGCTTCCGTTCTATGCCCCGCACTCGGCAGCAAGTCAGAACAAGACCACCAAGCCTTGACCCGCCGCCGGCTCGCCGGGTCAGGATGATTCTCTCGGAAGTCGTCGTTCCCAGAGCGTCGTTTTGGTGATCCTCTCGTCGAGCAAGGAGTCCGCGAGAGTCTCCATCGCCTTCTTCAGATTGACGTGGAGCTGCATCTCCTTCTTGCTCCGTTGCTCCTCCGGCAGTTCCTTGATGCGTCCCCTGGCGTAGATCGCCACCTCCATGCCGTCCCAGACCGTGATCCCCTTCTGGGTCTCCACCGCCTGGGCCTCCACCCGAACCGGACGGAAAGCCACACCGAACAGGTATCCTCCGCCGAACCAGATCGGCGTGCTGGTCAAGAGCTCGAAGCCGACATTGCCGAGGATGATCGCCGGATTCCAGGCGGTGGCCAAGCCGATGACGACGGATTCCCAGGTGATGTCCCCCACCATCCCGGCGGCCAGCCACTGCCAGCGGACTTTGCCGTAATCCTGCACGATCCCGGTGACGACCAGATCCACGTTCAGTCTCGCCCGGAGCTTGGCGAGCTGCTCCGGCGTGAGCTCCTCCACTGTCGTGATTCCCAGTTCGTCCAATGCTCGATCCGTTTCTTTCGGCAGGATCAACTCAAACGCCTCCTTGCTTGCCAGCCTTTCGTACATGAGCCGTCGCGCATCCTCCTGGACTTGCTTGACCGCTTGCTCGATTAACTGTGGCTCCTCTCCGTGCTTCAGTTCTCCATTCACACTTTGGATGGAAGCCAAGCTCGTGATCTCAATGCCCATGTCGAACGGGAGCACCGCCAGTCTTGGCCGTTCAGCCCGCGGAGGATCCGGCTTCACGTCGGACTTGAACCACCCACAGGCCGCCACGCTGAGCCCCGCCCCCAGAATGATGACACACACGCCAGCACGGAACAGGTTGCTGCTGTTCATAAAACCAATCCCTTTCAAGCTTGAAAGACAAGGGAGGCAGTCGTGAACTGGTCTCAGACCTGGAGGCCGCCTCAGATGCGAAGCGGCGGGAGGAAACCCGCCAAGGAGGGTGGTACCGAGTGGTCAGAGGTCCCGACAACCAACTGGGAGAAGCGGGGAACAGAAGGGAGTGCCGCAAGCCCGCCAGCCGATCCCGCAAGCCCAACGCCGGGCCCGGCCGTCTTCACATCCGGCACATGTCCGCTGACGCTGCGCACCGTCGCGTTTTCGGCCGGATCTTCGAGGTCCGGCTGAGGAAGAGGGGATTCGGCAGCATTCGCCTCAAACGGCTCGAAGACCAGGTCTTCCACGACATCCGCCGAGGCAGTGGCAGCGAGGAGGATCGCCAGCCAGGAGAGCGCGAAGAGACTGTTCTTGTTTCGGAGCTGCCGCATGCTCGATCTCAAGCCGCTGCAAAAAACCTGTCCCTACTGTATCCCATGAGCAGCCAACAGGCAATCTTTCCAGTGATTGTGCCGGATCACGCCAGGGGAGGTGCGAACCCCTCACCTCGCGTTACCGTTCCGGATGGCGGGCTGCAGTCACCGCATCGGCGAACGCAAGCAGGCTTCTCCGCTCTCCATCGTTCAGGGCCAGGAGCAGATGGGTTTCCTCGGCGTGCATCAGCCTCAGACTGAGGAATGGCTCCTCCTGGCGTTTCTCCCGGTTCTCCCAGACGCCGTCAACGACCTGCACCTTGTCGAGCTCGCTGAGCGACACCACGTCGTACCGGAAATAGGAATCGCCGAACACCATGTCATAGAGCACCTTCCCGCCGGTCAATAGCAGGAGGTTAAACCGGCCCTGCTCTTCGTACCCTTCAGGCAGAAAGCGATTCACATGCAGCAAGGCCGCTTTCCGGTCGCCGAGCGCTGCTTGGATCTTTGCCTTCAGCGCCGGGTAATCAATCTGGAGCGCTCGCTCATCGGGACCGGTGGCGGCCACCGCCGCCGCGCGTGCTTTCTCAAAGACCTCCGCCGCCGTCATGAGACCACCCATATTGGATTCTCCCGTTTGAATTCACCTTCCAGTTCCCGATCGCTCAGTCGCGGGCCCGTGCTCGCCCCTGCATCATGAAAACGCCCCCTCACCCCACCCCTCTGCCCATCACCCGTTGCGTGGACCTGTTGTTTGGACCCGTTGCAGTGAGGAGCAACGGGCACCCCGAGCAACGGGTACCGAGGAGAGGCGAAGGTGAAGAGGGCCGACCGCTACCATAGCGGGGAGTTGTTCCGGAATGCAAGGGGCTAGTCGGTCCCGCGTGCCGCGAACGTCCGGACGAAGCGGGAAAGACCGGTCTCGTCGATGATCTCGACCCGCAGGCTGGTCCCGCTCACCGTCACCAGTCCGAAGTTCGTAAACCCGCCTTCGCTATACAGCGTGGTCGGGCGCAAGGCCGGATCAGGCAAGACAGGCTGGATGGAGGCGGCGGACAGGGGGCCGCAGATGAACTCATGGAAGTCTACCGCGCCGTCCCCGTCTGGATCGTACGCGTTGACCTGCGCGTAATGGACATCGGCCGCCAGCCAGACCACATTCCTGATGTGGCGATCCCGAATCGTGCTGACGATCGTGCGGAGCTCGGTCTGGAATCCCGTCCCGTCCGTTCCACGGGCCCAACTATCGTTGCCGGGAATCTGAACGGTCCCGGCCTTCCGGTTGGAGAGCGACACACTCGTGGCGATGACCTTCCAGGTTGCGGTGGAGTGAATCAGCCCATCCAATAGCCACTCTCGCTGGGTGGCCCCCAGCATGGTTTTGCGCTCCCCATCCGGCTCTCCATTCCGGCTGCGATATTGCCGGGTGTCGAGGACGAACAGCTCCAGATCAGCGCCGCGGCGGAACGTCCGGTAGAGACGGTGTGGATCCTCGGGCGGGGCCCCGATGGGCCAGTACTCGAGGAGGGCTTGGCGGCCGGCCGGCATCAGTGGCTCGTGCGGGCCGGAGAAGTTGTTCCGGACTTCATGGTCGTCCCAGGTGGCGTAGACCGGTACAGCGGATAAAAAGCGTTGCAGCGCCTGATCTCCACGCTGATAGCGGTGCTTGGCGCGAAAGTCCTCCAGCGTTGAGGCCACGAAATCCCCGCCGGGCACGTTCGGCGGCGACGGGCAGCGGTCGTCTCCGTAGATCAGGTCGCCGAGCAGCAGAGCAAAGGCCGGCCGGGTCCCCAGCATGCGATCAAAAATGGCGTAGCCGGAGCCTTCCAGTCGACATCGCTGTTGGCCTCCGAGGTCTCCGCCCCAGAGGAACGTCACGGTCTCTGGCACATCGGAGGAAGCCGAAGTCGTGAACTGACCGCGACCCGTCTCACGAACAGGATCCTGTTCTTCCCTGTCTGCCGGAACGACGCGATACTGATACGACGTGGCCGGCGCCAGTCCATCCAGGCGAAGCGTGGCCGTGAAGTCCTGTTCTTTGGTTGTCGTGATGACTGCGGACCGGGCGAACGCGACTTCACGACTGTTTCCTGAACCCCCCGGTGCCCATTCTACCCGCGCTCTCGCAGGGCCGGCGGTCCGAAACCAGACGAGAGCCGAATTGCTGGTCACATCTCCCGTGGCGACACCAAGAGGGAGATCCTCGTTTCCTGGGAATGGACTCGAGGGGGGGAGACCTGGTCGGTAGCCCGGGCCGCACGTGACAAGGAACGCCAGGAGCGTCAGAAGCAGGAACGTGAGGTG
>Ga0134083_10000174_pt1 | contig 13907 bp, 13 predicted proteins | sample 15_taG_21_FD_128870 | JGI IMG/M metagenome (GOLD analysis project Ga0134083, IMG submission 128870) | Grasslands soil microbial communities from the Angelo Coastal Reserve, California, USA - 15_D_Met_40cm_5_24_1 metaG | ecosystem: Environmental > Terrestrial > Soil > Grasslands ... | reverse complement strand
CCCTTCTCCAGCTTACCGCCCCTGATCAGTCTGAGGGTACTGGATTTCAGCCTGATTCTCCCGGTCGCGGTCGCCTCCCTGTAGACGACTGGTTTACTCGAGATATCGACCTGCTTGAATGTCATTCGGGGCATCCGTGAGTTGGAAGGATATAGGCTATACCCATCCTCCCCTGAGAACCTTTTTACGCCCCCTCGGTCCCCAACATAGCAATGCAGGACGGGATCTCCTCCGATGCCCCTCGCAGCCTCGCAGACAGGAAGGGTAGGATTGCGAAGAAACTCAGGATTTCTGTCACCGACAGGTGCAACTTTGCGTGCTTGTTCTGCATGCCGGACCGGGAGAAGGTCAGGTGGCTTCCACAAGAGGACATACTGAGCTTCGACGAGATAGAGCGTGTCGCCCGCGTACTAGCCTCGCTGGGTATAGAGAAGATAAGAATCACTGGTGGCGAACCGCTCTTGAGACGAAACCTCGAGCGATTGATACAAACACTGAGGCGGCTCCACGGCATCAGAACAATCGACATGACAACCAACGGATGGTTCTTGTCGGAGAAGGCGGACGCCTTGAGGAGAGCGGGGCTGCGTGGCGTCACCGTCAGCCTTCACAGCCTCCGGCGGGAGAGGTTCTCCAAGATCTCGGGGATTGACGCTCTGGAGCGCGTCCTCCGCGGTATCGATGAAGCGGTCAGGGTCGGCTTGGATCCCGTCAAGGTCAACAGCGTGGCGATTCGGGGCTACAACGAGGACGAGATCCTCGACCTCATCGAATTCGCGCGGGAGAGGGAACTCTCCATCCGGTTTATCGAATTCATGCCACTCGACGGGCTCGGGATCTGGAACCCCGATAGCATGGTCAGCGGAGCCGAAATTCTAGAAACAGCCAGGACCCGATACGAGATGGTGCCGAACGGGCGCGAATCCGGAGACACCGCAACACTCTGGAAGTTCCGTGACGGAAGAGGCGAGTTGGGGGTTATCACCCCGATGACCGACCCCTTCTGCGACGCCTGCGACAGGGTTAGGCTCACCTCAGACGGAAAGCTGCTATCCTGCCTCTTCGACACCGAGTACCACGACCTTAAGCCGATAATCCGTAACGGAGGGAGTGACGACGAACTCTCCGATTACATCCTCCAGTCCGTCTGGAAGAAACCCGACGGCGTCGGGTACATGCCCTGGGTGAAGGAGGCGTGGGCCAAGCCGCGAAACATGAACGCGATAGGGGGGTAGCCCGCGACGCCAAGAGTAAGCGTTCTTTACTTCGCACAGGCGCGCGATGCCGCCGGGACCGGTGAGGAGGCGATGACCCTGTCGGAGCATTCAACGATTGAAGCGTTGCTCTCGACCGTCTCGAAGAACCATCCGAAGCTCGCCGCGATGAAGCGCTCGATCAAGGTCGCCGTCAACTCTCAGCTCGCGGAGCCAAGAACCGTGCTTCACGACGGGGACGAGGTGGCTCTTCTCCCTCCTGTGGCGGGTGGTTGGCGATGAAAAGAGGCACAGCCGCTGCGGCTCATCTGACCAGACGCAGAATAGACCCGGCGGAGGTGGTCAACTCGGTGAAGGACGAGCGTGCGGGGGGAGTCGTGCTTTTTCTGGGGACCGTCCGCAGCGTCAACGAAGGCCACTCGGTGGAGAGGCTGGAGTACCAGGCGTATCGCGCGATGGCAGAGAAGAGGATACGGGAGATCGAGGCGGAGGTTAGGGAGAGGTGGCCCGTGAAGAAAGTCAAGATTCTTCACAGGGAGGGGAGTCTTCCCGTTGGGGAGATCAGCGTCGCCGTCGCTGTCTCCTCCGAGCACAGGGAAGAAGCCTTTGAGGCGTGTCGCTTCGCGATAGGGACGGTCAAGCACTCGTTACCCGTCTGGAAGCGGGAGAAGATCGTGGGCGGCGGAGAGCTCTGGGTGGAAGGAGAACCGATTCGCGAGGCGCGAACCCGTGCTACCCCCTCTCGGGAGTCCGCAAGGAAGCAGGTTGCTTGACGTCCTTGTGAGGCAACTCCTTCCCGTACTTCGTAGCAACGATATCGGAGATGATGCTAAGCGCTATCTCCGACGGCGTGACAGCCCCGATATCTGCGCCGACGGGGGCTCGAATCGACTCGACGAACTTCTCGGGGTAGCCCTGCGCGCGGAGCGCTTGGAGGTCGTCCTTGACCCTCTGTCTGCTCGCGAGCAGGCCCACGAACCCGAGCTTGAACCTTGAAAGTGCCCCCAGTATCTCCACATCCCTCGCGCCTTTAGTGAGGACGATGACCGAGTCTGACTCGCCGAACCTGAAACGGGAGAGGTCGTAATCCATCTCCTTGATCAGCTGGTCGGGCTCCTCGCTCAGCACGGGGCTGTGGTCAACCACGATTACTTCGAAGTCGAGCGTCTTGCCCATCTTCACCAACGCATCCTCAACGTCATCCTTCCCCCCTTGGCCGACCAGGATCATTCTATGCTGAGGAAGGTAGGGTTCTACGTAGACCTCCATCGTCCCCCCGCAGTTCGTCTCAACGTGGATCTCGTCCTCGCTTTGGCTCACGACGGTCCCCTCGACAGCCTTCTCCACACTCTCGAGGAAGACCCTCACCGTCTTGGGTTGTCCCGTCTTCATCGTCCCTTGGGCGGTACTCACTATCGCTGACTCGGGGCAGACGCCACCGAGTGAGCCGTACACGGTCTCCCCCTCCTTCGATATTATCACCTTGAAACCAGGCTTGCCGAGGGAGGAGCCCTCCGTCCGAACCACCGTCGCGACCGCGAAAGGTTCTCTCCTGCCGACCAGACTGTTCAGGATCCTGGCGAACTCGGTGTGTTTCAATCGAGGGACCGTTGGGGTCTCCCATCTTATATGCTTAGCCTCGAGCCAGGGTCGTAACCCAAAAGTATTGGAAGGGTCCGACTCGTCTCGGTCAGGCGTGATCTCAGCGATAATTCTAGCCGCGGGGAGCTCCTCCCGAATGGGGGGCCCCAAGCAGCTTCTGAAACTGGGGAGGGTGACTGTCCTCGAGCAGGTGCTGAAGACGTTCGGAGCCTCCAAAGCTGACGAGGTCTTGGTAGTCTTCGGCGTTCACTCGGTGAAAAGAGGTCGGCTGCTGGGAGCCAAGGTCGTCCTGAATACGGATAGTTCAAGAGGAATCAGCTCCTCGATCAGAGCGGGACTCGGCGCGATTGACCGCGACTCGGAGGCTGTCCTGTTTGGGCTGGCGGACAAGCCCTTCGTCTCTGTTGCAACGATCAACAGGATTATCGAGAGCTACCAGACCTCAAGGGTTGGAATCGTGATTCCAGTCTACCGGGGGAGAAGGGGCAATCCCGTCCTCTTCGCCAGAGATTTCTTCGACGAGCTCGGAACCCTTTCCGGGGACGTCGGGGGAAAGGCTGTCATCAGAAAGCACCCCGAAAGCATTCATGAGGTGGAGGTGGACGACGATGGCATTTTGGTTGACATCGACACACGCGCTGATTTCGAAAGGGCGAAAGCGCGGTTCGCTCAGTCGAAGAGACGGTCCGCGAGGTAAGAGAACCCGGGGAGGAGGTGCACCTCCACGGTTCCTCCCTTGGGAATCTCCGTTCGCTCCTCCGGGACGATGACGTAACCGTTCGCGCTGGTGAGGATCGTCATCGATTCCGTCTCCCCGACCATCGGCGTGGCTTCCAGTCCAGTCTCGGCCTGAGACAGCCTGACGTACACCACCTTAGTGAAATTCGGGAACCTCTTCCTAGCCTCCCAGGCTTCAGTGAGCTTGGCCTTCACAGGGCGATTCATCGTTGCATCGTGTCCTCCAATCGCCCCTATCATGGGAGCGACGAAAAGGACGAAGGCGCTCATCGCACCTTGAATGGGGCCCGGCAGCATCACGACGGGCTTACCCTGAATCGCCGTTACGCCTGCGACCCTCCCCCTATCCATCCTTATTCCATGGACTATCTGACTGGGCTTGACGAACTTGCGAAGAGTATCCCCGACGAGGTCGAGGCCTCCAAGCGAGGTGCCACCGATTGTGACTACCATCTCCGCCTTGCCCAGGGCCTCCTTGACCTTCCGTGCGATCTTTTTCATATCGTCTTTCACTACCCCCAGGTCAACCGCAACCCCTCCCATCTCTTCAACGAGCCTCGAGAAGACGAAACCATGACTATTCCTGACGCGGCCATTATGAATACTAGTCAAAGAATCTGTCAACTCATTCCCCGTGGCGATAATCGCCACTCTCGGCCTCTTGTAGACAGCGACTTCATCGATGCCAAGGGATAGGAGCAATCCGACATCCTGCGGCCTCAGCTGGCGCCCCCTGTCGAGAACCCTCACTCCTCTCGCGACGTCCGCGCCTTTCGGGTAGACGAAGCTTCCAGCTGAGTGGTACTTCGCAACGAAGACAGAGTTGCCTTTCGCGGTGGCTCGCTCGACAGGAACCACGGCGTCGGCACCGCTCGGTAGGTATCCGCCGGTAGGCACCCTGATCGCCTCGCCCCGACTCAGCCGTCTCTTCTGGATTTCACCTAACCGAACCTCACCTCTCAACCGCAACCGCACAGGCTTCTCCTCCGAGGCCTCTGCGAGGGAGACGGCATTCACGGCGTAACCATCCATGTGGGAGACGGGGCGGGAGGGAAGGTCGACCCGAGGCACAATGCTCTCTGCTAGCACGCGCCCGTAAGACTCGGGGGCAGCGATGCGTTCAACTCGCGGGACAACTTTCGAGAGGCTCACGAGCTTCTTGAAGGCGTCAGCCACAGTCGCGTACTTCTCGGGCTCGAGTACCAAGATCTCGAAGGTGGGGCCCTTCGTCGTTAAACTCTTTCGACCGCGAAAGAGGCGGGCCAAAGTCGTAATAAGGGTAGAAGGACTACATTCAGAGCAATGAAAAAGACGATTAGGACGCTAGCTCCCGAGATCATGCGAGGAAGGATCTCGCCCGTGACATTGACCGAGGAGGTTCTCCAGAGGGCGGAGCGGCTCAACCCGACCATCAACTCCTACATTACTATCCTGAGGGATAGGGCCCTCCGAGAAGCCGAGGCGGCCGAAGGAGCAATTCGAGAGGGGAAGTACTCAGGTCCTCTTCACGGCATCCCGATAGCGATGAAGGATATCTTTTACATCAAGGGCGTCCGATGTACGGCAGGTTCGAAGATTCTCGCCACGAACGTGGCGAACTACGACTCCCTCGTCGTGAAGCGACTGATCGGGGCGGGGGCCGTCCTGATTGGAACAACGAACCTCCACGAATTCGCCTCGGGAGTAACAAATGTCAACCCATTCTACGGCCCGGTCAGGAACCCATGGGACACCGACAGGGTTTCGGGTGGCTCGAGCGGGGGCTCCGCCGCGGCCGTGGCGGCCGAGATGACGGTTGCAGCCTTGGGGACGGACACGAGCGGTTCGGTCAGGATTCCTTCCTCCCTCTGCGGTGTCGTGGGGTTGAAGCCAACTTACGGGAGGATAAGCCGCGTCGGAGTGATTCCTCTCAGCACTTCATTCGACACGGTTGGGACGCTGACGAGCTGCGCCTGGGACGCCGCAGCGTTGCTGCAGGAGCTAGCCGGCTACGAGAATGCTGACATGACGACCGAAGAGGTAGGGGTTCCCAACTACCTCTCCGAGCTCGAGGTTCCCCTCGAAACCCCAAGGCTTGGTGTGCTTCGCCCGTACTTTCTCGACGACATCGACCCTCAGGTCGCAGAGGTCTTCTCGAAATTCTTGGACAGGATGAGCGGGGGTACTGTCTCCATCAGCGACGTCGGGGTGAGAAAGATTGAGAAGGTCTACGAAGTTTGGGCCGCGGTAAGGAGGAGCGAAGCGACGGCGTTTCATGAACAATGGCTATCAACGATGCCTGAGATGTATGGAGAGGACGTTCGGAAGCTCCTGGAGAAAGGTAGAGAGATCACCGCGGTCCAGTACATCAGCGCACAAAATAGTCGCCCCGAGATTAACGAGAATCTCCTCGAAGCCATGAAAGATGTCGACTTCCTAGTCGCCCCGACGACGCCCGTACTCGCTCCGAAGATTGGAGAAGAAAGGGTTACGCTGAACGGAAAGTCGGTTGACGTCTACACCACCCTCAGCAGGCTCACCTTGCCCTTCAACGTCGTCGGCTTCCCGGTGATCTCCATCCCGATTGGGTATGCGCGGGGCCTGCCCGTCGGCGCGCAGATAGTCGCCCGACCCTTCGAGGAGGGCTCCCTGCTGAGGATAGCTTCTCGTTGCGAGGAGCTGCTCGGAGAACGCCAGCTTCCTCCCCTACAGGCTGGAAAACTCAAATAGATAGATTCCGCGAAGTCCAAAACCCGTTTGAAGAGCGGACCTCTCGAAGGCATCAGAGTCTTGGAGCTGGGGACTGCCGTCGCGGGTCCGCTGTGCGCCGCCCTCCTCGGCGATATGGGGGCAGACGTAATCAAGATAGAGGCCCCAGACCACGGTGACGACTCGAGACGATGGGGGACGACCGTGAAGGAAGAGAGCCCGTACTTCGTGCAGTATAATCGCGACAAACGGAGCATCGCACTAGACATCAGGAGGGAAGAGGGACGTGCCATTCTCCTGAAGCTCGTCAAGAGGAGTGACGTCCTCATTGAGAACTTCAGGCCAGGAACCATGAAAAGGCTTGGCCTCTCCTACGCCTTATTGCGGAGACTGAACCGGAAGATCGTCTATTGCTCCGTCTCGGGGTTCGGGCAGACCGGGCCATACAGTCGACTCGGAGGTTATGACGCGATAATTCAGGCCCTAAGTGGACTGATGTCAGTCACGGGGGAGGCGAAGGGACCTCCGCTCCGTGTAGGCGTCCCAATCACGGATATCCTCGCGGCGCTCTACGCCGCGTTTTCAGTTACCCTGGCGCTCCTTGCCCGCGACCGCACCAAGGCCGGTCAGCTGATTGATGTTTCACTCTTCGAATCCGGGGTCTCGGCCGTCTCCCAGTGGATAACGATCTCGAAGCTGACCGGCGCCCCCGTTCGGCGCTTCGGGAATAGCTATCCCCTCCTCGCACCGTACGAACTCTTTGAGACGAAGGACAGACCGATCGTCGTCGCCGTCGGTAACGATGAGCACTGGGCGAGGCTCTGTCGCACCATCGAGAGGGAGGACCTGATCGCCGACCCTCGATTTCGGTCGAATCCAGATAGAATTCTTCCGGCGAACCGGAAGATCCTGATTGGAATCCTTCGGGAAGCTTTGACGAAGAGACCCTCCGATTCATGGGTCGGTGCTTTCAGGGATGCTGGGATCCCCGCGGGAGTGATAAACTCTATCGAAGACCTCGCGCACGACCCTCAATTGCGGGCGAGAGGAGCTTTCGCCGAGGTCAAGCACTCCGCGTTGGGAAAGGTGGAGATCGTCGCCGCTCTACCCAAGTTCTCCGAGACACCGGGGAGGATTAGGCTCCCCTCTCCCCGCCTGGGAGAGCAGACGGACGGGGTGCTTCGGGAGGTTGGTTTCTCGAGGAAGGAGATTCTTGGACTGCGACGTTCTGGAACCATCCGCTAGGTTACTTTGCTGATAGAAACGCCACAATCCTCGCGAAGGCAGTCTCCCCGTCTTCGAACTTGAAAGGAAACGCGCCGATTATGCCACGCCTGTTCGCTGCCTCGTCAATCTCCCCTCCGAGGTTCTCGGCGTGTTGAATCAGGTGAGGGAAGAGCAAGACGTGCATCACCTGATAGTTCTCTGGCCACGGCATCATCTTATCGATCTTCTCCCCCCACTTCTTCTCTGCCTCCTCGACTAGGTCGGCCCTCGCCTTTCTCACGACGGTATTCAGCGGATGGTCCTGGGATATCGCGTCGACAGCGAGCCACTTGAACTTCATTTCGATGCACCACTTCGCGAACCTCACGTCCGGCCCCGGATGCTTGATCATGTATCTCACCTCGTCTGGCTTGTCGCCGCACCATGCGTAGTGATGGTATCCGGTCCTCACGACCACTATGTCTCCACGATTGATCTCGACGTTCCCCTCCTTCGCAGCCTTCTTGAACGTCTCCGGGGTGTAGATGTCGTAATCGCCGACGTAGGGGCCGATATCGAGAATCACCCCGTCACCCACAAGGTAGTTTTGAAGGGGGAGGCTTGCGATGTCCTTTCCTCCCGTCATAAAGTGCATCTGTCCGTCAAAATGCGTTCCAAAGTGAAGAGAGCTCTCGATATACTGCGCTCTTACGCCGTGCTCTCCGAGGGTCTTGAGCCAGGAGACCTTGAAGGGTGGATACCACATGAAGGGTGGCGCGCGCCAGGATGTCGGCTGGGAGAGGTCGAAGATTCTGAAATTCTTCCAGTCGACAGCCTTTGACCAGTCCACATCCTCTCCGCCGGCATTTTTCGATTTAAGTGTATTTTCGCGCGAACCGTTGATTAGCCTTATACGAGGTGGGGGCGGAACGCTCGCGTGCTCCTGCAAGGAAAGTTCAACCTCGAGAAAGATGTGGAGACGGTCTGGAGGTTCGTCTCCGACCCAGCGAAGGTAATCGAATGCGCCCCCGGTCTGCAGAGCTATACGGTGGGCGAGGGGAAGCGCGTCTCTGCCTCTGTCAAGGTGAAGATTGGTTTCATTTCGAGTGTCTTTCAGACCAACAGCGTGATGACGAGCGAGGACCCCGCGTGGCACTCAGCCTCCCTCGAGCTCACAGGCTCGGGGTCCGGGAGCGCGTTCCACGGCCACGTCGCCATTAAGGTCACAGGAAACAACAGCTCATCAGAAGTCGCGTGGGAGGCGAACGTGAGCGTCAGTGGCCCACTTGGAAGTCTGGCGAGGCCCCTCATTGAAGGAAATGTCAAAAAGATTGTCGACCAGTTGTTCGATTGTGTCAAAGGAAAGCTAACTTGAAAATCACCTCCGAGCCAGAGTCGCGAGCCACCCAGCGGCGCGGCCTTCTTCTCCAATCAACAGTGCACATGGGTAGCAACGGTCAGCGATGACGCTGCTGAAATGTCCCGTCCCCGCGAGCGGAACGCTTACTGTGTGCTGCGATAATGCGAAAGATCACCTCCCCAAGAGGCGAATATCGCCAGAAACCAGCTCAAATCAGCTAGTCCTAGCACTCCGAACGACAAGCTGCATGACTCTTTCGCGAACGCTGATTGGTATTTCTCCTTTATCCCTTCCTTCATACTCCGTACTTATCCACGTAGCCCTTTAAGCTAGCCCTGAAGACCTCCATCGGGAAGGAGACAGTACCCGCGCCAATCTGCCCGACCCCCGCCTTCTTGTGGGCGATTCCCGTGTTGATCGTGGGTAAGATACCAGTCTTGAGAATCTTCCTGATGTCTATACCAGTTGGAGTTCCCTGGAAGTTGAGGAACGGGATCTGAAAGTACTTGTGCTTCGCACACGTTATTTCGTACATCCTATTCGTGACCTCGATCGCCGACTGAACCGATCCGCCCACCCATGCCACTATCGCAGGCGCGGTGGCCGTAGCGAACCCGCCAAAACCCGCCGTCTCCGTGATGGCGCTGTCACCGATGTCCGGGTTTGCGTCCGCCTCTGAGAATCCTGGAAACCAGAGCCCCCTGGGGACAGGCGCGGGTGCGGTGAACCACATGTTTCCGAGGCTGCTGACCCAGATGCCGGCGTCCGTGCCGTTCCTCGACATTACGGTCACGAGCGTGCTGTGGGGTACGTCGTGCGCGGCGAGGGACATCGCCTTGGCGGCCGCCATCCCGAGGTTCAGCGCCGTGAAGTTGTTTTCGTTCATGAATTTGGCGGCCTCGAAGAGCATCTTCCTGTCGAGCCCGCTCTTGAGCATGAAGGGGACGACCTGGCGGATAAGGAGGGAGGTCGTCGCATTGCACCTGTTGTGAGCTTCATCGCCCATTGTGAGGGCCTGCGCGATCATGGGCTTGAGCGAGACACCGCGGCCACTCTCCTTCCTCGCTTCCTCGATGGTAGCTTTCAGCACGGGAGCCAAGACACTCCCCATCCACTTCAGCCGTTCGATCACGTCCTCCCCGTAAGCTCCGTACCTCAGGACCTTCCCGATTCCCTCGTTCATGTTGGAGTATGTCCTGGTGCCATGCTTCTCGTCCATGAGCTCATAGAGGGGCATGCTGGGAGAGATCACACCCGCCATCGGACCGACAGCATTGTGGTTATGGGTGCAATCAAGTCCGATCTCGCCCCTCTCGGTCATCCTCTCAGCCTCCCTCGGGGTTTCAGCCCACCCCTCGTAGAGCGAGGCCCCGATTATTGCCCCTCTCAGCGGACCGCTCGCCCTCTTCCAATCTATTGGGGGGCCGGCATGGAGGAGTGTCCTCCCCTTCATCGAGAGCTTCTCCTCTGCAGTGCCAACGTCTATCCATACAGGTTCTGACTCCATCATTCGCGAGACGGATTTGGAGTTAGCTTCTTCTACCTCTTCCTTAATCGAGGGCATTACCGCTTCGGCTTCACGGCCGAGGGGTCGTTAAAAATCTTGTAAGAAAGGTCTTTTGCAGCTTGTCACTTCGACCCCTCGACAATGTCTCTGACCGACGTAGTGAAGAGGAACTTCTGCTGCCCTCGATTCTTAACCCGAGGCGTGTCGGTGAAGACGCGGATGGGGTCGGGAGGGAGGGAGTGAGCGACTTATCTGGTGCTCTCGACAAGCTTCTTTGAAACACTCCGCCTGTCGTGCGCCTTTACCGCCGCGACCGCCTCGCGAATCTGGTTGTACGTCCCGCACCTGCAGATCAGCCCGCTCACCGCCTCCCTTAGCTCGCTTTCAGTCGGGCTCGGGTTCCTTCTGAGGAGTTCGTGAGTCGTTAGAACAAAAGCCGGGGTACAAAACCCGCACTGGCTCGCTCCATGCTCCATGAAGGCTCTCTGAATCTCGGTTAGTCCACCGCCGCCGCTGCTGCCGTCTTCCCCTGTCCCCTCCACAGTGACGACCTCCCCTCCCGACGCTTCGACCGCTAGGACGAGACAGGACTTCACAAGCTCTCCGTTGAGTAGGACCGTGCAAAGACCGCATTCTCCCCTCCAGCAGGCAGCCTTCACACTCTTCACCTCGAGCCTATCCCTCAGTAGGTCGAGGAGGAGCTCGTTATCCTTCACCTCCCGCATCCTAATCTGCCCGTTCACCTTCACCTGGGATTCTCTCATCGTTCGAAGACTCTCTTCAAGGCCTTCGTCGTCAAGACTTGGACCAAGTGCCTCCTGTAATCCGCGGAGGCGAGGACATCGCTTACACACTCGACAGACCGGGAAGCTACCTGGGCGGCCTTTTGGATCATCGCCTCCGAAACCTCGCCCTCGGCCACAACTTTCTCTGCCTCAAGAGAACGAAGCGGGGTCGACGAGACTCCCCCATACACTAACTTTACCTCCCTCCTTCTCCCCAAGAGAACGGAGGCGGCGACGCTCGCGACCGAAAATTCCGAGCCAGCCGAAAACTTCTGGAAGGTGCTCCTCCGGGAGGGCGGACTCTCAGAAAGTACCAAATGCGTGACCAATTCGTCGGGCTGTAAGTCGATATCAACGGGCCCTCTGATGCAATTCCCGAGGTCGACCTCTCTCCCTCCCCTGGGGCCGTTCACCCGAACTGCGCCTCCCAGCGCGATAAGAGCTGGCGGGCTGTCAACCCAGGGGATCGCCTCGCAGAGATTTCCGACCAGGGTTGCTCGCCCCCTGATCATCGGGTCGGCCGCTCCAGACACGGCCTCATGGAGAGCGGTGTAGTGATGCTTCACAGCATCGCTCTGCGCAACCTCGGCAAGGGTGACGCAGGCCCCGATCGACAACCCAATCCCACTCGTGTACTTCAACTCCTTGAGTTCCCGAATTCCCTTGATGTCGATTACATGCGCCGGCGACATCAGCCTCTCCTTCATGAAAGCGAGGAGCCCGACCCCTCCTCCCATCACCTTCGCCTCCTCGCCGTGAGTCTCGAGGAGCCTCATGGCCTCCTCAAGGTTGTTCGGGTGATGGTACGTGAACTCGGGAAGCGTGAAATATGGAGACCCGAAACTCATGAGGTGACCCTCAAAGGAGTCTCGACTCCGGAATAGCTCTCCATCGCCTTCGTCAAGAGGTCGGGTCGCTGCTCCTTTATCGCCCTCCAGACGGTCTCGGGGTTCATCGGCAGGTTGTTCAGCTTGATCCCCGTCGCCTCGAGGATGGCGTTTGAAATCGCGGAGGCGACCGATATCATACTGAGCTCGCCGATCCCCCTCGCGCCCATCGGTCCGTCAAACTGGGGCGTCTCCACGAAGGCGGCGACGAACTCCTTGGGGATATCCTTCATCCTGGCGATGTAGTAGCCGCTGAAGTTCGGGTTCACCACCCAACCCTGATCGTCGAACTTGACCTGTTCGAAGAGGGCGATGCTCATCCCCATCACGAAACCTCCGTCGAGCTGCATCCTGAGCAGGAGGGGGTTGATCGCCTTACCGACGTCGAAGACCTGAATCGCCTTCTGGACCTCGATCGACCCTGTCACGAGGTCCAACTCCACCTCGACCGCGGTTCCCCCGAAGGTGTGGAAGATTGTCGGTATACCCTGCCCCGTCGTCGGGTCAAGATAGGTGGTAAGGCTCGACGAGAAGTAGCCCCTTCCAATTATCGGGCCTCCGACTGTATTCCCATTCGGGTAGACATAGCCGAAGACAATATCCTTCAGCCGAATGTTCATCCAGGGCCTCCCCTTCACCTTCACCTCCCCTTCGCCGACCTCCAGCTGTTCGACCGGGATTCTCAGTACTTGGGATGCGAGGTCGGTGATCTGGCGCTTCGCGTCTTCACACGCCCGCAGAGACGCCGTCCCGTCGGTAAAGAGGCCCCTGCTGCCGACCGTCTGCCATGTATAGGCCGACTTGCTCGTATCTCGGGTGAGGTCGACCCTGACCCTCTCCACTGAGATCCCGAACTGGTCGGCGACGAGCTGCGAGAGCGCCGTCACGGTTCCCTGTCCAAAGTTTCCCGTGCCCACGACCAGGTCGATGGTCGCATCCTCGTTGAACTTCACAATCGCGGAGGCCGACGCGTTCGGCGGCTGAGAGGGCCCCTTGACGCAGAGCGCAAAACCCTTGGAGCGAATCTTCCAAGACTGAGAGGGGGGCGAGCTCTTCTCCCCCCAGCCCAGTTCCTTCAGCAAGGTCTGGAGGACTTTCCTGGGGTCTCCCACGTCCTCTCTGAGCTTCTCGCCGGTCGCGGTATGGGATTCACCCGGTTTCAGCAGGTTCATCCGCCTTAGCACCGCTGAATCGATTCCCAGCTTCTTCGCCGCCCTCTCGAAGACCTGCTCAAGAACCCAGTTGCTCTCCGCATATCCGAAACCCCTCATGGCCGTGGTTGGGATCTTGTTCGTGTAGACCGCGTAAGACTCGCAGTAGACATTGGGAATCTCGTAGACACCCTCCGCGGAGTAGCCCATCGCGCGGCCGACGTTCACGGTGTAGTCGGCGTAAGCCCCCGCATCGAGGACGAACCGCACCTTGTAAGCGAGGCACCTGCCATCCCTCTTGAATCCAGCCCTCACGTGGGCGACGACCCCCTCTCTCGACGCCCCGGACGAAAAGTTCTCCTTCCGCGAAAGGACGAGCTTGACCGGCCTGCATCCGACGAGCTTCGAAGCCATCGCGACCAACGCCTCCCAACCCAAACCCGCCTTCCCACCGAAGCCTCCGCCAACGAACGGAGTCTTGATCACAATCTTGTTGTACGGTATCCCGAGAGACTCAGCCATTATCTGCCTCACGATGAAGGGGGACTGGCAACTCGTCCATATCTCGACGGTCCCGTCGCGCATCCAGTGAGCGACGACGTTCTGCGTCTCCATGTAGGCATGGCTGACGTGCGAAACCACGAACTCGTCCTCGATGACTTCGTCCGCTTCCTTCAAGCCCCTCTCGACGTCTCCGTGGATGAGGGTGAACTTGTTCGCTATGTTCGTCCCGGGGATGGGGTTGAACGCGGGGGCGTGCCTGTACTCT
>Ga0134083_10000169_pt1 | contig 14022 bp, 9 predicted proteins | sample 15_taG_21_FD_128870 | JGI IMG/M metagenome (GOLD analysis project Ga0134083, IMG submission 128870) | Grasslands soil microbial communities from the Angelo Coastal Reserve, California, USA - 15_D_Met_40cm_5_24_1 metaG | ecosystem: Environmental > Terrestrial > Soil > Grasslands ... | reverse complement strand
GCCACGGCGCGCCCACGACCTGAAACGCGAGCGCCGTGCCCCGGCCCACCGAGAGGTTCGTCCCCTCGAACAGGCACGTTCCCGGATAATGGGTCGCGCTCTCGAGATCGGGCATGTTGGGCGAGGGTTTGACCCACGGCAGCCCGGTGGCATCGAAGTACATCGAGCGACGCCACCCGGCCGCCGGGACGACGGTGAGCGCCGCGTGGAGCCGGAGCCGATCATTTGCGAGGCGCAGCAGCTCGCCGAGCGTCATGCCGTGGCGCATCGGGATAGGAAGGAACCCGACGAACGCCGAGTCCGGGTCGCCCGCGCGCGTGCGCACGTTCCCCTGCATGACGTCGCCGCCGACGGGATTGGGCCGGTCGAGGACAATGACCGGCTTGCCGCGCCGCGCGGCCTCACGCATCAACTGCGTCGCGCTCGCGGGGTAGGTGTAATAACGGGCGCCGATGTCCTGCAGGTCAATCAGCACGGCGTCCAGGCTGTCCAGCGCCGCCACGCGGGACCGAGGCGCGCCGCCGTAGAGGCTGTAGATTGGTAGGCCGCTCGCGGAGTCGACGGCGTCGGGGAGGCCGGGGCGATCCTCCAGACCGCGAAAGCCGTGCTCGGGGCTGAACAGCGCGGCCAGCCGATGGCCGCCAACGAGCAGCACGTCCACGTCGCGGCGGCCGGATGCGTCGACGCCCGTCTGGTTCGTCAGTAAGCCCAGACGCCGGCCGGCGATGAGGTGGGCGGAGTCCGAGAGCAGCACGTCGATGCCCGGCCGCACCTGGGCGGTCGCTGACGCGGTGCCGGCAAGCCACCCCAACACGAAGAGACGATGCAGGCGCATAGACTCCTGGCGATAGCGTTGATAACGGGCTGCGCGTCCGCCCGCTCCCCGGTCGGCCCGTCGGCTCCGAGCGCGCCGGCGGTCGTGCCGACAGGACAGGTCGACTCGATTCTGGCCAGCCTGAGCGTGCGGGACAGAGTCGCCCAGCTCGTCGTCCCGTGGCTCGCCGGAAGCTACACTGCCCTCGACGATTCGCTTTTCCAGGTGGCCGCCAGGTGGGTCGACACTCTCCACGTCGGCGGCCTGATCATGTCCGTCGGCTCCCCCTTCGATATCGCCGCCAAGCTCAACGCCCTGCAACGCCGCTCCCGCTTGCCGCTCCTCATTTCGGCCGACTTGGAATGGGGTGCCGGGATGCGGGTCGTGGGCGGGACCGCCTTTCCCCAGATCATGGCGGTCGGCGCGACCGGGAACCCGCGCGACGCTTACACCATCGGGGAGGCGGCCGCGACCGAGGGCCGCGCAGTCGGGATCCACGTCAATTTCGCTCCGGACGCCGACGTCAACAACAACCCCCTCAATCCCATCATCAACATCCGCTCCTTCGGCGAGGACCCGCGGGCGGTGTCGCGGCTGGTGCAGGAATACATCCGGGGGCTGCACGACCACGGCATGCTCGCCACGCTGAAGCATTTCCCCGGCCACGGCGACACGCAGAGTGATTCGCACATCGGACTCCCCGTGATCACCGCCGGCTACCCGCGGCTCGACTCGCTCGAGCTGGTGCCGTTCCGGGGCGGCATCTCTGCCGGAGCGGACGTGGTGATGAGCGCGCACATCGCCTTCCCTGCCTTCACCGGCTCCGACGATCCGGCGACCGTGTCGGCTGCGGTGCTCACCGGATTGTTGCGCGACTCGCTGCACTTCCGCGGTCTGGTCGTGACCGACGCGCTGGTGATGGGTGCGATCGTCGGGAAGTACGGCGCCGGGGAGGCGACGGTGCGGGCGTTTCTCGCCGGTTCTGACCTGCTCCTCATGCCCGCGGATCCCGACTCCGCCCTCAACGCCATGACCGTCGCCGTCGAGGGCGGGCGGATCACCCGGGACCGGCTCGACGCGTCAGTGCGCCGCGTACTCGAGATCAAGCGGCGGCTCGGCCTGTTGGCGCACCGCGTCGTGGCGCTCGACTCGATCATGACCGTCGTCGGCAGCAAGCGGTTTCAGGATGGCGCGAACGACATCGCCGTCCGCGCGCTCACCCTGGTGCGCGACATCGGCGGCCCGCTGCACGCCCTGCGCGCCCGGCCATCACGCTTCGCCCTCATCGCGTATGCCGACGAGCACAACGCGGCGGCGGGCCAGTTCATGACCGAGCTGCTGCGCCAGGGCGGCGACACGGTGGACTATTTCCGGCTGTGGCCGATGTCCGGGCCGCTGTCCTACGACTCGGCGCGGGCGGTGATCGCTCAGGCGCCCGCAACCGTGTTCGTCGCGAACGTGCGGCCGATCTCGTGGCGCGGGAACATCGCGCTCCCCGACTCGCTCGCCCAGCTGGTCACGACGACGGACCAGGGCCGTCCCACCGTCCTCGTCTCGCTGGGCAGCCCGTATCTGCTGAACCAGGTGCCCGCCGCCAAGTGTTATCTGATCGCCTGGAGCGGCGTGCGCGCCGCGGAGCGCGCCGTGGCCCTTGCGCTGCTCGGCAAGGTGCCGATCGCAGGGCACCTGCCGATTCGCATCCCACCGGACTACCACATCGGCTTCGGCGTGACCATCCCCGTCGCGCACCCGTGAGGGCGCACAGCCTCGGCGCGCTGGCGGGGCTCCTCGCCGCCTGCCGCGCCAGTGTCCCGCTGCCGGCGAGCGCGGGCATTCCGCCCGCCGCGCCCGGCGCCCTGGGGTTCGACAGCACGCGGCTTGCCGCGGCCGCCGCGTACGTGAAGGCAGCAGCGGACAGCGGCGCGTTCCCCGGTGCGGTGCTGGCCGTCGGACGCCATGGGCGGCTCGCGCTCCTCGTCGCCGTCGGTCGGTATGGAGCCGACGACCCCCGCCCGGTCGACGCGGGCACGATCTACGATCTCGCGTCGCTCACCAAGGTCGTGGGGCTCACGACCGCCTGCATGCTGCTGGTGGACGAGGGGAGGCTCGCTCTCGACGAGCCCGTACAGCGCTACGTTCCCGAGTTTCGCGGCGCCGGCAAGGAGCGGGTGACGATCCGCCATCTCCTCACCCACTCGTCGGGGCTCCCGGCGTGGCGCCCGCTCTATCGGGAAGCGGACTCGCGTGCCACCGCCCTGTGGGTAGTGAACACCACCCCGCTGGCTACGCCACCGGCACAGGCGTATGTGTATTCGGATCTCGGCGCGATCGTGCTCGCCGAGGTCGTCGAGCGCATCACGGGCGAGTCGCTGGATCGGTTTCTCGAGCGGCGCGTATTCCGGCCCCTCGGTATGCCCGCCACCCGCTACCTGCCTCCCAAGGACTGGCGCGAGCGCATCGCACCCACGGAAAACGACACCAGCTACCGTCACCGGATGCTACGCGGCGAGGTCCATGATGAGAACGCGGGCCGTCTGGGCGGGATCTCCGGTCACGCCGGGCTGTTCTCGAACGCCCTCGACCTGTCGCGCTTCGCGGCGCTGCTCCTGAACGGCGGGGCGTGGGACACGTTGCAGCTGATCCGCTCCGAGACTGTCGCGGACTTCACACGGCGTCAGGGCGTCGTCCCGAACTCGTCGCGCGCGCTCGGTTGGGACACGCCGCCCAATCCCCCCGACTCGACGGCGAGCGCCGGGACGAAGCTGTCGGCGCGCGCGTTCGGCCACACCGGCTTCACGGGGACGTCGCTGTGGATGGACCCGGAGCAAGACCTGTTCATCATGCTGCTCACCAACCGCGTTCATCCCACGCGCGCCAACACGGCGATTCTCAAGGTCCGGCCGCACGTAGCGGACCTCGTGGTCGCTGCCCTCACCCACCCGGAGCTCTAGGGAAGCGTTACTCGACCACGCTGCGCCAGCCGCGCCGCGACAGGTCGCGGTAGATCACCACCCCCCCGATCGCGCCGACGCCGAGCATGAGGATGCCGGGCAGCGTCTCGTGCAAGAGCAGCTTGCCGACGCCGAACAGCGCCCCGTACACGAGCACACATCCGGCGACCCAGTCGAGCAAGTTCGCGAGGCCGTCGGTGGAGGGGCGGACGTCCGGGGCGCGCGCCGCGACGGGCCCCCAGCCCAGGCGCGACGGCCGCGTCCGGCGGTAGAAGGCGACCAGCGTCGCGTCCATCTCGGGACGCGTTGCAAAGGTGACGACGAGCCACACGACGGTCGTGACGGCCACCGTGACGAGCACGATGCGCGCGAAGTCCAGCGGTCGGTCGCTGTCGAGCCCGCCGACGGTCTGCAACAGCACCGAGACGACGAACGCCGTGATCATCGCCGCCACCTCGCTCCAGGCGTTGATGCGCCACCAATACCAGCGCAGCAGCAGCACGGCGCCCGTCCCAGCGCCCGTAATGATCAACAGTTTCCAGGCGCCGCCGATCGACTCGATGCGGAAGGCCACGGCCGCGGAGATCACGGTGAGCAGCGCCGTCGCGAGCCGCGACGCCAGGACGTAGTGCGGCTCGCTCGCGTCGCGGCGCACGAAGCGGCGATAGAAGTCGTTCACGAGATAGCTCGCGCCCCAGTTGAGCTGGGTGGCGATCGTCGACATGAAGGCCGCCGCGAACGCCGCGACCATGAGGCCGCGGAGCGATGACGGCAGGTAGTCGATCATCACCCGGATGTAGCCGGTCTCCGGGTCCTTGAGCCCGGGAAACAAGATCAGGGACGCCAGCGCCACGAGAATCCAGGGCCAGGGCCGTACGGCATAGTGCGCGATGTTGAACCACAGCGTCGCGAGTAACGAGTGTTTCTCGTCCTTCGCGCTGAGCATCCGCTGCGCCACATAGCCGCCGCCGCCAGGCTCGGCCCCGGGGTACCACGTGGCCCACCAGTTCACCGCGATGTAGACGAAGAACGTGAGCATCGGCATCCACGCCGAGCCCACTTCCGGGACGAAGCTCAGGACCGATCCTCGACTCCCGCTCGCCGCGCGCACCCGGTCGATCACGGCGAGCTTCGCCTTCATCGCCTCGATCCCGCCCACAGCGTCGACCGCCACGACCGCCAGCACGATCACCATGCCCATCTTGATGACGAACTGAAACAAGTCGGTCACCAGCACCCCCCACAGCCCCGAGAGCGTTGAGATCGCCGACGTGAGCACGATCAACCCGACCACGATCCACAGCGCCTCACCTTTCGAGATGGAGAACACCAGCTGGAGGATCTTCGCCATCGCGAGGTTCACCCACCCGAGGATGATGCAGTTGATGAGCAAACCCAAGTAGAGGGCTCGGAAGCCACGCAGGAAGGCGGCCGGCGGGCCGGCGTAGCGGAGCTCGGAGAACTCGATGTCGGTCATCACGCCGGCGCGCCGCCATAAGCGGGCGTAGAAAAACACCGTCAGCATGCCGCTCGCGAGCAGATTCCACCACAGCCAGTTCCCCGCGATCCCGTTGCGCGCCACGAGGCCGGTGACGACCAGCGGCGTGTCCGCCGCGAACGTCGTCGCCACCATCGACGTGCCCGCGAGCCACCACGGCACATTTCTCCCCGACAGGAAGAACTCCGCCGTGTCACGACTGGCGCGGCGCTTGTAATACAGACCGACCGCCACGTTGAACGCGAAGTAGAGGGCGATGATTGACCAATCGAGCCAGTCGAGGCGCATGAGGTGCGCTTTCGTAGTGGAGGCCCCCAATTGTGGGAACGACGTGCCGCGACGCAAGCCGGTGGTTGACACGCCACCCCGACGTGGCTAACTTGCTCTCTCATTGGAGGATAGATCATGGCCACGACGCAGAAAGCGACCCCGATCACCCTGACCCTCACCGACAAGGCCGCCGCAGAGGTGCGCAAGTTCATGGCGGAGGAGAAGGTGACGCCCGAGACCGCGGGCCTGCGCGTCGGCGTGCTGCCGGGTGGCTGCTCGGGGTTCCGCTACAGCCTGAGCATCGAGGACAAGCCCGCCGACGACGACATCGTAATCGAGAGCGCCGGTGTGCGCTGCTTCGTGGATGGCTTCAGCGCCCAGTATCTGAACGGCGTGACGCTGGACTACCGGAGCAATTTCCAGGAGTCGGGCTTCGCGTTCGACAACCCGAACGCCACAGGCGGCTGCGGCTGCGGATCGTCCTTCACCGTCTGAGCCCGTTGGCCCGGCCCGCTGCGGCGGTGCAGGCCCGCGCACGGCGCGGGCCTTTTTGCTAGGTGCGCGCGCTCGACGTAGCGGTCATCTTCCTGTATTTCGCGGCCGTCATCGCCGCCGGGCTGCTCCTCGCTGGTCGCCAGCGTGACGCCAGCGACTACTTCCTCGGCCATCGCGGGCTGCCGTGGTGGGCGCTGATGTTCTCGATCGTCGCGACGGAGACATCGGCCGTCACGGTGATCTCGGTCCCCGGCCTCGCGGCACGGGGGGACCTCACCTTCCTGCAGATCGCGTTCGGCTACTTGGCCGGCCGGATCGGCGTCGCCGCCTTGCTCCTCCCAGGCTACTTCGAGGGGACGCAAGACACCGCCTACCAGCGTCTCGAGCGGCGCTTCGGTCCGGTGGCGCGGCGTACGGCCTCCGGCGTCTTCCTCCTCACCCGCGCGCTCGCCGACTGCGTGCGCATCTTCGCGACGGCGATCCCGTTGGCCATCATCACCCGCTGGAACCTCGCCGCCGGCATCTTGGCCATCGGGGTCGTGACGCTCATCTACACTTGGGTCGGCGGTCTGCGGGCGGTCGTATGGGTGGACGTGATCCAGCTCGGCGTGTATCTGCTGGGTGGCATCGCGACGCTCATCGTCGCGACCCATCTCGCGGGAGGCGTGGGCGCGTTCGGGCGCGCTTGGGACGCCGGGAAGCTCGTGACGTTCGACTTTCGGCCCTCCTTCACGCTCCTGTACACGTTCTGGGGTGGCCTGCTGGGCGGGGCGCTGCTCGCCGGCGCCTCGCACGGCACGGACCATCTCATCGTCCAGCGGCTGCTCGCCGCCAGAGGCCTCAAGGACGCGCAGCGGGCCCTCATCGGGTCAGGAGTGCTCATCATCGGGCAATTCGCACTGTTCCTGCTGGTGGGCACGAGCCTGTGGCTGGCCGGCGCTGATATCGCCCAACAACGCAGTGATGCGATCTATCCGACCTTCGTCAAGACTCAACTTCCCGAGGGGCTCGCCGGGCTGGTCTTAGCAGGAATCCTGGCTGCGGCGATGAGCAGTCACGCATCGGCGGTCAATTCGCTCGCCTCCGCCTCCACCCACGACTTCTACGCGCCCCTGACGGGCCGCCAAGACCCAGGGCATCTTCTGTGGGTGGGCCGCTGGCTCACGTTGCTGTGGACCGCCGTGCTCGTGGCCGGAGCAATGGCGTTCCGGAACCAGAATACCCCCGTGGTGCAGCTGGCGCTCAGCATCGCGTCCGTGACCTACGGGAGCCTGCTGGGAACCTACGTGCTCGGAGGCCTGTGGCCGCGGGCGCGGCAAATCGACGTGATCACCGCAATCATCGTGAGCGTGGTCGCGATGACGCCGGTCGTGCTCGGCAGCGTGATCCCCGGTTTCCCCTGGCATCTGCTCCCTGGTCTCGCGTGGCCGTGGTACGTGCCGCTGGGGACGGGAGTGACGGTGGCGGCGGGGATGCTGACGTCGTTGGTCGGACAGTCGGACCGTCGGACAGTCGGACCGTGATTTCCCCTGACCACGCCTTCCCGTCCGACGGTCCGACTGTCCGACCGTCCGACGTTTTCCTGGGAGCGGACGCTGGCGGGTCGCACTCGACGGTCGTCATCGGCACTGCCGACCTCACGATCCTGGGCCGCGCCGATGGCCCACCCGCCTCGATGAAGCCGGGCGGCGCGGCCGCGTCGGCCGCGGTGCTCGGAGAGACCGCGCGCCGCGCCGCGACGCAGGCGAGGATCGACCTCCCCACCGAGCGCGCGGTCGTGGCCGCGGCGGGTGCGGGTCGCGCGCAAGAGCAGGCGGAGCTTGCGGCCGCGCTCATCCACGGGGGGCTGGCTCGGCATGTGCGCGTCATGGCCGACGGGGAGGTCGCGCTCTCCACCGCGTTTCCGGACGGAACCGGAATCCTCGTCAACGCCGGCACCGGCTCGATCGCATACGCGCGTGACCCGGGGGGGCAAGTACACCGGGTGGGCGGCTACGGATGGCAGCTGGGCGACGAGGGCGGCGGGTACTGGCTGGGGCGGCGAGCCCTCGACGGCGCAGCGCGCGCCCAGGACGGGCGCGGTGAAGGTTCGACGCTGCTCGCCCGCCTGCTCGGCGCGCTCGGCCTCCAGACGTTCGACGATCTGATGCGCTGGACGGCGACGGCGACGCCGGCGCAGGTAGCGGCGCTAGCGCCGCACGTTCTCAACGCGGCGCGCGACGGGGAAGTCGTGGCCCAGCGTGCGGTGGACGACGCGGCGCGGGAGCTCGTCGCCCTGGTGATCGTCCTCGAGCGATATTACCCGGGGACGGGACCTGTCGCGGTCGCGACTGCCGGGGGCCTGCTGCACGCCCATTCCCCCCTCGCCGACGCATTCCGACACCGGCTCGCCGCGGAATCGAAGCGCGCCCGGCTGGTGTCGAACCCCGTGGATTTGGCCCTCGGCGCGTTACAGCTGGCGGCCCAGCGGGAATAGGGTCAGACCGCCGGGGCCAGGCGCACCGCACCGTTGACGACACGCGGATCCCACCCGCTCTCGGTTCTGGCCACATACACCGCGGCCGTCAAGTCTCCGCAGACGTTCACCGTCGTGCGGCACATGTCGAGGATTCGGTCGACGCCGAGGATGATCGCGATGCCTTCCGCCGGAACGCCTACCGTCGCGAGCACCACCATCAAGAGCGGCAGCGAGCCGCCAGGCACGCCGGCGGCGCCCACCGCGGTAATGACGCTCAGCACGAGCACGACGATCTGGCTCCCGAGGTCGAGCGACACGCCGAATACCTGCGCGAGGAACAGCACGGTCACGCCTTCGTAGAGAGCCGTGCCGTTCATGCACATCGTCGAGCCCAGGGGCAGCACGAAGCCGGCGATCGTGGGCGGGATCTTCAGCTCTTCCTCGGCGACGGCGATGTTGGTGGGGAGGGTGGCGTTGCTCGAACTGGTTGAGAAGGCGGTGATGATGCTCGCCCGGATACGGCTCCAGAACACCCGTGCCTTGAGCCCGCCGAACACCCGGACGAGGATCGACAGACTCACACTCCCGTGGATCACCAAGCCGGCCAGCACGATGACGACATACAGCCCCAGCTGCCGCAGCAGCCCCCACCCGAACCGCGAGGTGGTAAAGAAAATGAGCCCGAACACGCCGTAGGGGGCGAGCTTCATCGCGAGGTCGATGATCTTCACGACCGCTTCGCCGACGGCGTCGAGTACCCGGAGCAGCGGCCGCGCCTTCTCTTCCGGGATCAGTGTGAGGGCGGCGCCGAAGACGAGCGAGAAGAAGATGAGGCCCAATAGGTCCATCCCCGCCGCCGCCTGGATCGGGTTGCGCGGCACCATGTTCACGAACGTCTCGATGCCGAATCGCGTCGAGCCCGCGGCCTGCAGCCCCTGCGCCTGCGCGCGGTACGTCGTCATCAGCTGCTCGCGCACGTCGGGCGCGAGGCCCGCGCCGGGCTGAAAGACGTTGACGAGGGCGAGCCCGATTGCGGCCGACAGCGCCGTGGAGAGCAGGAAGTACACGATCGTCCGGATCCCCACGCGCCCGACCTTGCGGATGTCGCCGATTCCCGCGACGCCCAGGGTGATCGAGGTGAAGACGAGCGGAATCACGGTCATGAGCAGCATGCGGAGAAACACCTGCCCCACCGGTCCGGCGACGTTGTCGCCGGTCCAGCGCACCCATGCCGCCCCCGGTGCGAGCGTGTTCGCGGCCACGCCGCCGGCGGCGCCGAGCACAAGACCCAGGACGATCTTGGTGTGGAGCTTCACAGCCGATCGAGGCCGAGGCGCCGCACCCGGCTGTGGCGCACACCGTACAGGAAGTAGATCAGGGCGCCGACAGCCAGCCAGCCGACGAACCGCAGCTTCGTGAGCAGCGGCAGGCTCACGATCAGGTAGAGGCAGAACGCGATCGACAGGAGCGGCAGGAACGGCACCCACGGCGTGCGGAAGGGGCGCGGCCGCGTGGGATCCTTGCGCCGCAGCACGATGATGCCGAGCGCCACGAGGATGAAGGCGAACAGGGTCCCGATGTTGGTCAGCTCGAGCACTACGCCGATCGGAGCGAGGGCGGCGAACAGTGCGACGAACACGCCGGTGACGATCGTGGTGACGTGGGGCGTCCGGTACTTCGGGTGCAGCTTGGCGGCCCAGGGAGGAAGCAGCCCGTCACGCGCCATGGACATGAAGATCCGCGCCTGGCCAAGCTGGAACACGAGGAGCACCGACGTCATCGCCGCCACGGCGCCCAGCGCCAGGATCCCGGCCGCCCAGTCGGCATGGATGTATTGCAGCGCGACCGCCAGCGGGTCCGGCACGTTCAGCTTGTCCCAGGGGATGAGCCCGGTGAGCACCAGCGCGATCGCCACGTAAAGCACCGTGCAGATGATCAGCGACGCGATGATCCCGATGGGGATGTCGCGCTGGGGGTTCTTGGCCTCCTCGGAGGCCGTGCTCACGGCGTCGAACCCGATGAACGAGAAGAAGATGATCGCGGCGCCGACGCTGATGCCCCGCACGCCGTTGGGCGCGAAGCTGGGCGTGGTCCATTGCTCCGGGCGCAGGTACGCCAGGCCGACAACGAGGAACAGGCCGATGATGCAGATCTTGATCCCTACCATGAGCGTGTTCGCCCACGCCGACTCCCTGGTGCCGATCACGAGCAGCCACGTGATGACGGCCACGATGGCGAGCGCCGGAAGATTGAAGATCACGGGAATCGGGCCCAGGTGCGGGGCGGCGGCGACGAGTGCGGGATCGCGGGCGGCGGTCATCAGGTCCGTCACCAGCCAGCGCGGCAGCTCGAGGCCCAGGCCGCGCAGCAAGGAGTCGAAGTATCCCGCCCAGCCGATCGCGACGGCGATGTTGCCGACCGCGTACTCGAGGATCAGGTCCCAGCCTATGATCCACGCGACCAGCTCGCCCAGCGTCGCGTAGGCGTAGGTGTAGGCGCTCCCCGAGATGGGGATCATCGCCGCGAACTCGGAGTAGGTGATCGCCGCCAGGGCGCTCGTCACGCCGGCGAGCAAGATCGATACGACGATCGCCGGCCCTGCGCCGACGTGGCCGGCATCGCCCGAAATCGCGGTTCCGATGGCGGCGAAGATGCCAGCCCCGATGACCGCGCCGATGCCGAGGGCCGTGAGCTGGAGCGGCCCGAGCGAGCGCCTGAGCCCGCCGCCGACCTCGCCGTCGGCGACGCATTGGTCGACGGTCTTGCGCCCGAAGAGCTGCGCCCTAGACAAAGAGCGGCGCCAGCACCAGCGTCACCGTGCTCAAGAGTTTGATCAGCACGTGCAGCGACGGCCCCGCCGTATCCTTGAAGGGATCGCCGACGGTGTCGCCCACGACCCCCGCCTTGTGGGCAGGGCTCCCCTTGCCGCCGTACTCCCCCGTCTCGATGAACTTCTTGGCGTTGTCCCAGGCGCCACCGCCGTTGTTGAGCAGCGTCGCCATCAGGATGCCCCCGATCGTCCCGACCATGAGGAACGCGGCCACCGTCTCGGCCCCGAGGTGGAACAGCTTGAAGAACAGCCCGACCGCGATCGGCATCGCGACAGCGAGCAGGCCCGGAGCCACCATCGCTTTGAGGGCCCCGATGGTCACGATGTCGACCGCGGTGCCATAATCGGGGCGCGAGGTTCCCTTGAGGATGCCGGGGTCCGCCTGGAACTGGCGCCGCACCTCCTTGATCACGCTCACCGCCGCCTTCGTCACCGCCCCGATCGCGAGCGCCGAGAACCAGAACACCAGCATCGCGCCCAGCAGGCCGCCTACGAACACCTCGGGCTTCGAGATGTCGACGGCCTGGAGCGGGGACCCAAGGGCCGTGACCTCGTCCAGGTACGCCGAGAACAGCAGAAACGCCGCCAGCGCCGCCGAGCCAATGGCATAGCCCTTGGTGAGCGCCTTGGTCGTGTTGCCGACCGCGTCGAGGCGATCGGTGCGCCTGCGAATCGCCTCCGGCTGGTGCGACATCTCGATGATGCCGCCGGCGTTGTCGGTGATGGGGCCGAAGGTGTCCATCGCGAGGATGTAGGCGGCCGTGCCGAGCATGCCCATCGTCGCCACCGCCGTACCGAACAGCCCCGCATGCGCCAGCCCGCTCGAGGCACCGAGCCTGTAGGAGGCGATGATGGCGGCCGAGATCGTGAAGGTGGGCAGCGCCGTGCACTCGAGCGCCACGGCGAACCCCGCGATGATGTTCGTCGCCGGACCCGTGACGGAGGCGGCGGCGATCGATTTCACGGGACGATAGCGGTATTCGGTGTAGTATTGAGTGATGTAGACGAAGGCGATGGAGGTGGCGATCCCGATCACGCCGCACAGGGCGAAGTGCCACCAGGCGGCGGGGTGTCCCGCCGGATTGAGCAGCCAGTACGTCCCCCCCGCGAACCCGAGGGCGGCCAGCACCGCGGTCCACATGTACCCGCGATTGAGCGCGTGCATCGGGTCCTCGTCTTCGCGAGCTTTCACCACCAGGACGCCGATGATGGACGCGACGAGCCCGAACGCGCGTGCCACCAGGGGAAACAGCATCAGCCCGACCACCTGCGCCGGGCTGAACACGCCCAGGTTCGCGCCCGCGAGCCCGGCGCCGAGGATCATGGCGCCGATGTTCTCGGCCGCGGTGGACTCAAACAGGTCGGCGCCGCGACCCGCGCAATCGCCGACGTTGTCGCCCACCAGGTCCGCGATCACCGCCGGGTTGCGGGGATCGTCTTCGGGAATTCCCGCCTCCACCTTCCCGACCAGGTCGGCGCCGACGTCGGCGGCCTTGGTATAGATGCCGCCGCCAAGCTGCGCGAACAGCGCCACGAACGACGCCCCGAAGCCGTAGCCCACGATCATAAGGGGGATCTTGGTCGGCTCGACGTGCAGGGCGTCGAGCACGCTGTACAGCAGGCCCACGCCGAACAGGCTCATCGCCACCACGAACAGCCCGCTCACCGCGCCGCCCCGCAGCGCGATCTGCAGCGCCTTGTTGAGGCTCGAGCGCGCCGCGCTGGCGGTCCGAATGTTCGACCGCACGGCGACGTACATCCCCACCAGACCGGCCACGCCCGAGCAGAACGCGCCGAACAGGAAGGAGAGGGTCGTCGTGAGCGCGAGTGTCACCGCCGCGGGCTCGCCGGGGTGCGGTTTGCGGAAGAACGCGTACAGCACGTAGATGAGCACGCCGAGCGCGATGCTCAGGAGACCGATCGTGCGGTATTGGCGCCGCAGGAATGCTTGGGCGCCTTCCTGGATCGCATCGGAGATCTTGCGCATCTCAGGGGTGCCGTTGTCCTGGCGAAGCACGTAACCTCGCAGACCCCAGGCGACGGCCAGGGCGAGAATGGAGAGCCCCAGGACGAGAGCAATCAGCATAGTGGGTTGTGACTCCTTGGAGCCCGCCCCGCGGACGGGCTAGTTACCGATTCGCAGAGGGACCGGAACGACGCTCGCCACGTTCCGCCCGTCCCGTGTGCGGGCCGGGTAGAACTGGTATGCCATCATGCGCTGCTGGAACTCCCGACTGTAGGCCGCGTCCGTGATCGGCGGGTCTACCTCGACCCGAGTGACGCGCCCGTCGGCCGCCACCCAGAACTTCACTACGTAGGTGCGGCCAGCCACGGAGCCGGGGACCTTCGCCAACGGCGGCAGAATCGCCGTCCGTGGCGAGGCGACGAAAATGTAACCGCCTTCGCCTCCCGTTCCAGGCCCCGCGTCCGCCCCCGTCCCGCCGCCCGTGCCGCCCCCCTGCCCGCCGCCCGCGCCCGGGCCCGCACCGGAAACGCCGGCCGCCGCGCCCCCGAGCAGCGCGACCCGCAACGTCTCCCGCGGCATCTCGAGCGGCGGCAGATCGAGCTTCAGCTGTGGCAGGGAGCGGACATCGGCGAGGGCTACCGCGGGCGCGGCGGGGATCAGGACCACCGTCGGTCCGGTCGTCGGCAGGGTGAAGAAGTTGACCTCCGGCCGGTTCCCTCCCCCACCGCCGTGCCCCGGCG
>Ga0134083_10000165_pt1 | contig 14060 bp, 12 predicted proteins | sample 15_taG_21_FD_128870 | JGI IMG/M metagenome (GOLD analysis project Ga0134083, IMG submission 128870) | Grasslands soil microbial communities from the Angelo Coastal Reserve, California, USA - 15_D_Met_40cm_5_24_1 metaG | ecosystem: Environmental > Terrestrial > Soil > Grasslands ... | reverse complement strand
GCGGAGCACTCCTCGCTGCAGCGACACGCCATCCAGCCGCCCGGTGACGCCGAGCGCGGCGCAGAGCTTCGCCGGTCCGGAGCAGAGCTCGCCGTCGGCGAGGCCGCCGCGCCGACGCCGCATCGTCGCAAGCCCGGCCACGGGCTCGAGCGCGCGGATCAAGACGGCAGCGGGAAAGTCGGGCGCCTCGGTGACGGCGTTGAGGCACCAGTGCATGCCATAGGTGAAGTAGACGTACGCGGTGCCGGGGGGCCCGAAGAGGCTGGCGTTGCGCCGCGTGCGGCGGGCCCGGTAGCCATGGCAGGCGGGGTCGTCGGGGCCGACGTACGCCTCGGTCTCGACGATCCGGCCCGCCACGCGCCGGCCATTGACATCGCTCAGCAGGATGTGGCCCAAAAGCCTACGCGCGACCTCGGGTGTCGGTCGCGCGTAGAACGCCGGCGGGAGCGGCGCACTCCTCACGCGCCGCCGGTGAGTCCGCGCTTCACCTTCGACCAGAAGGATTCGCCCTCGTCTTCAGGTTCGGCGACCGGCGGGTTGGGCCGGGGGGGCGGGGCCGGCGCGGGCGGGGGCGGCGCGGGCGGCGGAGGTGCCCGGAACGTGGCCGGCTGCTCGTCGGCACCATGCTCATCCCCAGCCGAGCGTTCTCGTCCACTCCGGCCTCGACCACCTCTGCGGCCGCGACCACCGCGCTCCCCGTGCTCTCGGTCTCCCCGGGTTGCGTCGTCGCCTCGCTGACCACCCCCACCCCCGCCCCCGCCGCGACGACCTCGCCCGCCGCGGCCCCGACCGCCCCCCCCCCGCTCCCGTCGATTCTCCTCGATGGGAGGCTTGGGCGGTGCCTCCGTGCCCGCGGGCTGGTTGGCGAGCGGGCGAGCCGGGATCAGCTCGATGCGCGGCTTGAAGTTCGGATCCACCTCTACGACGCCGATCTTTGGGATCTCGGGCGGCGCGGCCCGGGGCCCCCGGGAGCCACGGCGAAAGCGGGCACTGCGCGACGGCACGCCCCCGCGTGACGGCGTGGGGGTCGCGGGCCGCAGTGGAGGCGGGGCAGAGGACGCCGGCATGGGCGGATCGTTCGCCTCGTCCAGGTCCGCTGCGCCGACCGGCTCGGGGGCGGTGGGGGCGGTGGAGGCGGCTGGGGCTAGCGAGGCCGGCGGCGGCGTCTCTTCGCGGAGCTTCACCGCATACACGCCGTCGTCCTGCTTCGAAAGGTCGATGATCTCGGCGTCATGTGCCTGGCGCAGCAACTTGGGGAAGCGCTCCACGTCGAGCGGCTCGGCGTCGGCACCGTTGAGCTCGATCATCGTGTCACGCAGCTCGTCCGCGCTCACGGCCTTATCGCTGCCGCCGAGCCTGGACAGGGCCTGTTTGAGCAGGCCGAACGCGTCGCCGAGCGAGAACCCTCCGGGCCGCCGGCTGCGGCTCTCTTCATGCCGGCGGCGCGGTCCGCGGGCCCGATCCTCCCGCTCGCGCGGCGCTGGGGCCCCGCTGATGGCAGGCTGCGCTGCGGCACCGGGCACGCCCGGCCCGAGTGCGATCTCGTACTGGCCGTTGTCGAGCTTGGTGAGGTTGATCAGGCCCTTGTGCGCCGCCTCGACCACGAACTTCGAAAAGCGCGAGAACCCGACGTCCTTCTCGTTGAAGGTCGGGTCGATCTCCTGCATCACCTGCTTGAGGCGGTCGGAGCGCATGACGTCGTTGTGTGCCGTCATCTGCTTCACAGCCTCGACCACGAGCTCCCACGGATCGTGGCGCTCGTGGGTGACGTCAGACTCTTTGGTGAGCCCGGCCAGCTCGTTGTAGGAGTAGTACTCGTCGCAGTTCTGGATCAAGAGATCGCTCGACGACTCGCGAATCCCCACGCCGATCACGTACTTCCCGTACTCCTTGAGCTTCAGCACCAGGGAAGAGAAGTCGGAGTCACCCGAGAGCAGGATGAAGCTGCCGATCTCGGGGCGCGTGAAGACGAGCTCCAGCGCGTCGATCGCGAGCCGGATGTCGGTCGCGTTCTTCTTGTTCGAGCCGTAGGCCGGGGCGAAGATCAGGTCGATCGACGACTCGGAGAGGGGGACGATGTACTGGGGGTAGCGCCGCCAATCGGCGTAGGCGCGCTGCACGGCCACCTTCCCCCGGATGATCTCCGACTGGAGGAGCCGCTTCAGCTCCGTCTGGAGATCCGAGCGGATCCCCATCGTGACGTTGTCGAAGTCGATCAGCAGCGCCGCGTTGGGCGCGTGGGCGGGTGGTTCCTTGTGCTGCCGTGCAAGATGGGCATGCGGCTGTTGCATCATGTGGTTGTGCTCAGTTCCAGGCCGACGACCTGCGCGAGTTCCCGTCGCTTCACCTTCCCGCTCCCGGTGAGCGGGAAGGCGTCGAAGAAGCGCACCAGGTCGGGCACTTTGTAGTCGGCGACGGTCTCACGGCAGAACTCCTTGAGCTCGTCGCCCGTCAGGATGGAGCCCTCCGTGCCCACGACGCAGGCGCAAATCAGCTCCCCGAACGTCTCGTTGGGGATGCCGACGACGCAGGCGTCGCTCACGGCAGGGTGCGTCCGGAGGAGGTCCTCCAGCTCGCGTGGATACACCTTGTAGCCGCCGCGAATGATCAGCTCGTTGCGGCGGCCCACGATCGTGACGTAGCCGTCCTCGTCCACGATGGCGAGGTCGCCCGTCAGAAAGTATCCCTCGGGGGTCAGGGACCGCGCGGTCTCGCCGGGCATCCGGTCGTAGCCCAGCATGACGTTCGGCCCCTTCACCGCCAGTTCGCCGACCGCTTCGGGACCGTGCAGCGCGCCGGATTTCAGGTCCACGACGCGCACCTCTACTCCCGCGATCGGCCGACCGACCGTCTGCGTCCGCCGCTCGGGAAGATCCGCGAAACGGGTGATCGTCACCGTGGGCCCGGTTTCCGTGAGGCCGTAGGCGATCTGGACATCGCACCACTGCCGGATCCGGCCGGCCAGCTCCGGGGAGACGGGGCTCCCCGCAACCAGGCCCGAACGGCAGGTGGTCGGTGGTTGCTGCTGGAACGAGGGATCGCGCATCAGCAGCTCGAACATCGTGGGGACGCCGTGGACCACGCTGAGTCGTTCGCGCCGGATCAAGTCCAGCGCGCCGGAAGCATCGAAGCGCTCCTGGAGCACGAGCGTCGCGCCTGCCGTGATCGTGACAGCGACGACGTGTACGCCAAAGATGGTGAACAGCGGCACGCCGCCCAGCACCCGATCGTCGCCCGTGTGCTCGAGCGCTTGGCCCGTGGCGCGCGCCGTCATCACGATGCTGCGATGCGACAGCGCCACCCCCTTCGGCTTCCCCATCGTCCCCGAAGTGTAGAGAATCGCGAGCGGCTGAGTGGCATCGCCCGCCGCCGCTCTAGTCCGCGCGTGCGGCTTCGAGACCAGATCCGCGTAACGGTAAACCCGGTCGTCTAGCCAGCGCTCGGCGGCGCCGACGGTGATCAGCGCCCGCAGTTCCGGTACGTCGGGAAGTAGCTCTTGATACAGCTCCAGGTAATCAGCCCCCTCGTACTCCTCGGCCACGACTCCCGCGCGCACGTCGGCGTGGCGCAACTGGTACTTGAGCTCGTGGAAGCTGAGCGAGGGGTCGAGCGGCACTAGCACGGCACCGCGATAGGCCGCGGCCAAGAAGGCCACCACCCACTCCGGCCAGTTGGGGAGGTCAACGGCCAACCGATCGCCCAGCTGGACACCCAGACCGCCGAACGCGTCGGCGAGCGCCAACGCTTCCCGCTGCACCTGCGCGTAGCTCATCCGGCGTGACCCGAACACCAGGAACTCCCGGTCAGGATGCGCCTCCGCATGCTCGGCGAAGAGCACCGCCAGATGATCTGTCGCCACGTCTACCACGTCCCCCACAACGTTCAGAGTCTTTGAAAATAAACAACTTGCGGTGCCTTGGCTACGGTGGGGCGGTGCTGCAGTCTTGACGGCACCGGCGGTTTGTATCACTGTACTATAACAATAATACACACAGGAAATGTGTTCGAGCATCTCGATCCCCGCAGCTCCACGCCGCTATACGCCCAAATAGCGAATCGCTGCAGAGTCGCCATCGCGGCGGGCGAGTTACATCCCGGCGCGGCCCTGCCGTCCGTGCGACACCTCGCGGCACAGCTCCGCGTGAACCCCGCAACGGTGGTTCAGGCGTACCGCGACCTGGAGGCCGACGGGTTCGTCGAGATGCGGCAGGGCGCGGGGACGTTCGTGCGCGAGGTCGCGCCCGAAGGCCGGGCGCGCGAGCGCGCCCGCCAAGCCTCCGCGCTCGTGCGCCAGCTGCTCGCTGATGCCGGCCGCCTGGGCGTATCACTGCCCGAGCTGCAGGCGGCGATCGCCGAAGAGATTGGAGTGGGAACCTCATGAGCAACGCCATCGAGATCCACCAGCTGCACTACCGCGCCGGCAGGACGTTCGAAATCAAGGATCTCGACCTGAGCGTCCCCGCCGGGGCGATCTACGGCTTCCTCGGCCCCAACGGCTCCGGCAAGACTACGACGATCCGCCTCGCCTTGGGACTGCTCCGCCCGCTCGCCGGTCGCATCACCGTGCTGGGCGACACCATCCCCGAAAACGCGCCGCACGTGCTCGCACGCGTGGGGTTCGTGCCCGAGCAGCCGCATCTCGATCCCGTCCTCACCGTGCGCGAGACCCTCAGGTTTCAGGCCGCGTTCTATCCGGCGTGGGATTGGCCGTGGGCCGAGCGGCTACTGCGTCAGTTCGAGCTGCAGGAGCAGCAACCGTTCGGCCGCCTGTCCAAGGGTCAAAAAGGGAAGCTGATGATGCTCCTCGCCCTGGCGCAGCGGCCCGAGCTGCTGGTGCTCGACGAGCCGACCGACGGACTCGACCCGGTGGTGCGGCGGGACGTGCTGTCGGCATTGCTCGACTACGTCTCGCAACGCCGGGCGACGGTGTTCATCTCCAGTCATCTCGTCCACGAGCTCGAGCGTTTCTGCGACTGGATCGGCGTCATGGACAACGGCAGGTTGATCACCGCGGTCCCGATGGAGCGATTCAAGAACGGTGTCAAGCGGCTCCGCATCAGCGACGCCCCGCCGACCCCGGATAGCCCGCCCTTCGTGCTGCTGGCGCGTGAGCCGGCCAACGGCACCACGGAGACGTGGCTGGTGCGCGACTGGGAGCCGCAAATGACTCGCTACTTCGAGTCCATTGGAGCCGCGGTGAACGACGTCATCGACCTGGATCTCGAGGAGGGGTTCGTGGAGCTGCTACGCACGTTTCGCAGCCCGCGCAGTTAGGAGACCGACATGTTCCGCGTGATGCTCTATAGCCAATGGAAGTGGTGCCGCCTGATCGTCGTGCTCGGCAGTGTAGCGGGATTCGCGCTGCCGCTCGTGTCCGTGCAGGGCGCGGCGCGCGCCGACTCGAGTCCGTTACAGGCGGGCGAGCTGCTGCAAGCGGTGCAGTCATGGGGGACGCTGTACCCCGTGCTCGCCGCCGCGTTGGGCCTGCTCGTCGCGATCGCTACCTGGGCGCCGGATCATCGCGGGCGCCACGTGCACGCGCTCTCCCTCCCAGTGCCACGCTGGCGCTATGTCTTGCTGCGGTTCGGCGCCGGGGCGACACTGCTCGCCGCACCCGTCATCGCTGTGACGGCCGGTGCGCTGCTCGCCGCCTGGGGCGCCACGATCCCTGCCGGCCTTCAGGGATACCCGGTGGCGCTGGCCATCCGTTTCGCACTCGCGGTCCTCGTCGCCTACGCCGTGTTCTTCGCGGTCTCGGCGGGCACAGCACGCACCGCCGGGATCATCCTCGGGCTCATCGGCGGCGTCATCCTCGTGCAGATCATCGCCGGGGTCGCGAATATCGATCTCGATCTGTTCGGCAGGGTACAGGTCCTGGTTCTCAACTGGCCCGGGCCGCTCGCCATCTTCACCGGCCGCTGGATGCTGATCGATGTGTAGCGGGCACACTACGCGCTTCTGTCTCCTCATAATGGTGATCGCCGTGGCCGCCGGAAGGCTTGCGGGCCAGAGCGTCGAGCTACTCCAGACCCGCGCGGACAGTCTCCTCCGCGAGTGGCGCCGTGCCAGCGCCCTGGCGGACATGGTCGACAGCCTCAACCACGGGCGGGCGGCCGGTGGGACGGACACGATCAGCGTCGGCGCGCTGCGGATCGTCGCGACCCCGTCCCCGGCTCGCCTGCGGGAAGCCGCCGCACGCGCCTGGCCGGTCATCGACAGCCTGTACGGCAGCGAGGCCCAGCAGCTCGCGCAGCGTCCCTATCTCATCGCTCCGTACGACCCCGACACTACCAGCCCGAAACCGATGCTGCGCGGTGCGATCCAAGTCCCCTGGGACAAAGACGTCGCGTCACTCGCCATGCTACTCCTGACCAACGTGCCGATCGGTCGGCCCGACCGAGCGCTGCAGAACTGGCTAGGGGGGCCGGTGGTGCCGATCGTTCATCCAGTTCAGGCGCGCGCGGCGGTCTACGTGCAGCTCGTGACCGCTCCCTCTCAGGCAGCCCGCAGCTGTTTCCTTGGCGTGATCGGCGACTGCCGCAACGCGCTGGCGTTGAGCGAGTCACCCGATCCGCTGCAACAATGGTATCCGAGCGCCGGCGAGCGACGAGCCTTGGTGTTTCGGTCGTTCGTCGAATACTTCGGCTATTCCGATCACGGCGCGCACAAGTCGGCGCTACAGCAGTGCGGAGCGGGCAGCGATGCGGCGTGCACCGAGCTGCTGCGGTCGCTGCCCCCCGGAGCGCTGCCACGACCGCTGGCCTACGACGCCCGCGCGGCACTGCTGCACATCGCGTTGCGGCTCGGTGGCCGGGAGGCATATCACCGATTGATCGCGACACCGACGCTGCCGATCCCCCAGCGGCTCGCCGGCGCCGCCGGCGTGAGCGTCGATAGCCTCGTCTCGCTGTGGCGATCGGAGATCCTCGCCGCCCGACCGGCGCCGGTCACCCTTCCGCCTTGGGGTCCCTGGGCTGCGCTCGGATGGACGGCCGTCTTCGCGGTTTGCGCGCTACGGAGCTCGCGATGGCGCGCGAGCTGAGGTGGTGGCTGGCAGCGGTGCTGCTCGCCTGCGGGGCGGTTGCGGTGGCATACCTGCCGCCTCGCGGTGCGGCGCGGCCGGTCGGGTTGCGCGATGAGCCGTTCCGACAGACTCCGGCACGCCTGCGGGCGCAAGCGCTGGCCGCTCAGTGGCGTTTGGCAAACCTGGCGCTGCGGCTCCCGGAGTACCGCAAACGGCTCCAGCCGGAGTTGCTGCGACGGCGCGAGCGAGATGAGCCGGGGCCAGCGCTGCTGGTCGAGGCACCCGACTCCGTCGCGGCGTTCGCCCGCCAAAGACTGAGAGCCATCCTGGATACGGTCGCGCGCCAGTTGGGGCTCGGCGTGACCAAAGTCTCGGTAGGTCTGGTAGTCGATCTGCGGCGCTACGTTTCCGCCAATGCCACTGCGACGCCGAGCCAGGACTTTGAGTCGCCCGGCTATCTGTTTCCCGATTCGAGCGATCGCACGACATGCGTGGCGCTGATCCCGGCCTGGCCTTGGACTGGCACGCTCGCGATGCAGCCGCCGGCGCGAAGCCAGGAGGTCAAGGACTGGCTCCGGACCGGCCTGGGACCGTGCGCGTTCTATGCGGTCTACGGAGCGCCAGGCAGGGGAGTGCGGCACTGGTTGGGCAAGCGCGGTTACGACCTGGCCCGCGTCCCCCTGTGGGACCGAGAGCAGCCCGAGCGACCGCAGTACTCCTTCGTGATGTACCAGGACGGGGCGCGCTGGTGGTGGGGGAGCGTGTACCAGTTTCCGGTCACCGCCATCGGGTGCATGGCCGGCCGAACACAGAGTTGCCGGGCGGCGGTGCTCTCCGGCGCCGAAGAATGGATCGGAGACTCCCTGCCCCGATTCCTCCAAAGCGATCCCCGACGGTGGTGGCGGGGGCAACGCCTCCTCTACGCCGATCGCTATCTGGCGGACGTGGCGCGGGAGGTGGGCCATGACCGGTTCCTGCGGTTCTGGAATTCGCCGGAGGGGGTCGATACCGCCCTCACCACCGCGCTCAAGATGCCGGTCGGCAAGTGGACCGAGCGCTGGGAGCGCCGCTTCGTGCCGCGGCTCCCGCTCGGGCCGGCCGCACCGCTCAGCGCGACCGTGATCGGCCTGCTGCTGGGCGGCGCAGCCGTGGTCGTGATCGCGTGGGGTGCGACCCGCCGGCAAGTCGGATGAACACTCGACTGACCGCAGCCTTCTCGTTCGCGCCCGCGTTGCTCGTGGCGTCGCCCGCCCGCGCGCAGGGGGATCGGTGGGACCGCCAGGTGCGCGGGCAGCTCGAGCGCGCCGTGGCGTCGCTCGGTGCGAAGGGAGCCGTGCGGTCCCTCGCGGTACGGGTCGGCACGCTCGACACCGACGAGTCAACGTCGTTCACCGTGACGCTCCAGGCGGGGGTCTCCTACGTCGTGCTCGGCACATGCGACGATGATTGCGAGCGGCTCGGTCTCGTGCTGTCCGATCTTTCGAGCTATGACCTGGCGGCGGACCGCGCCAGCGAAAACGCGCCGCTGGTGCGGTTGACGCCCCGCCAGACGGCGTCCTATCGCGTGAAGGTCGTGATGGAGAGTTGCCGCATGAATCCCTGCCGCTTCGGCGTCGCCCTGCTCACTCTCCCAGCACCTTGATGATCACCCGCTTCTTGCGCCGGCCGTCCCACTCGCCGTAGAACACCCGCTGCCAGGGACCGAGATCGAGCTTCCCTGCTGTGATGGGCACGATCGCTTCGTGACCGATCGTCAGGCTCCGCAGGTGAGCGGCGGCGTTGTCCTCGCCGGTCTCGTTATGCCGGTAGCGCGCCGGGTCCCACGGGGCGACCGTCTCCTCCAGCCACCTCAGGATGTCCGCCCACAGCCCCGACTCGTGGTCGTTCACGAACACCGAGGCCGTGATGTGCATTGCGCTCACGAGAACGAAGCCCTCGTGGATGCCGCTCGTGCGGACCTGCTCGGCCACCTCGTCGGTGACGTCGATGATTTCCTGGCGAGACTTCGTGTTGAACCAGAGGTAGTGCGTGTGGGATATCATCTACGCCCCCTTTGAACGCGGAAGTGGGAACGCGGAACGCGGAACAGAGGGGGCCGGCGCCCGCATGGCCTGTTCCGCGTTCCGCGTTCCACGTTCCGCGTTGCCAGCGTGTCGAATTGTCACACGGATGCCAAACCCCTAAATTGCCCCGTCAAATATGGCGCTCCCATTCCGCCAGCGGATCTTCCTCATCCTCGGGGCGCTCACCGCGGTGCCGACCGCGCTCGCCGTGGTGGGGTGGGCGCTGGCGGTGCGCACGGTGGGCCCGTCGGCCGGAGCGCGGGTGGCGCTGGAGGAAGACGCCGCCTCGGCACGCCAGATGATCGAGCAGATCGACACGACCCGCCTCACGTCCCGCCAGCGCGTCGTGCTGCGGCAGCATCTCGAGCAGCTTTCGAACTCGGTGAGTCTGGCGCGCCGCGCCGAAACGTACCTGCGGTATTACGCCGGCAGCTTCGCCGCGGTGGTGATCGTGTTCGGCTCGCTCGCCCTGATCTCGGCGATCCGCCTGGCGGGGCACCTCTCGCGCCAGCTGTCGCGGCCGATCGACGAGCTGGTCGGCTGGACTCGACTGATCCGCCGGCGCATGCCACTCCCCGCGGGACCGCCCACCCACGGTGCCCCTGAGTTCGAAGCGCTGCGCCAGGCGTTGCGTGAGCTCGTGACCGCGCTGGATCAGGCGCGCGAGAAGGAGCTCGAGGCCGAGCGGCTACGCGCGTTCCGGGAGGTCGCCCGTCGCGTGGCGCACGAAATCAAGAATCCGCTCACCGCGATGCGCATCGGGGTGGGTCAGCTCCGGCGAGGTGGCGGTCAGGCGGACGGCCAGACGGCCACGGCGGTGGACGTACTTGCCGCCGAGACCGAGCGGCTCGAGCGGCTCGCCAAGGAGTTCGCCGAGTTCGGCCGGCTGCCGGAGGGCCCGAAGAGCGAAGTCGATCTGGTCGATCTCCTGGTGGACCTGGCGAAGAGCGCCGTGCCACCTGCGGTCGCCGTGACGGTCCGCGCCAATGGCGGACCGTGCACGCTGCTCGGCCAATACGACCCGTTGCGGCGCGCGTTCGCGAACCTGCTCCGCAACGCCGCTGAGGCGATGGGAGGCCACGGGCCGATCGAGGTCGGTGTGGCGAAGGACGGCCAGGGCGTGCTCGTGACCATCGCCGACCATGGGCCGGGCATTCCGGAGGAGCAGCGGCAGCGGGTGTTCGAGCCCTACTTCACGACCAAGCAGGACGGGACCGGGTTGGGCCTCGCGCTGGTGCGGCAGACGATCGAGGCCCACAACGGCACGATCCGGGTGTCGGAGACGGCGGGCGGCGGCGCCACGTTCTCCATCGTGCTCTCGACCACGTGAGCCCGCGCATCCTGTTGGTCGACGACGAGACCAACATCCGCAAGATGGTAGGGGCGTTGCTGCAATCGGAGGGCTTCGAGACCGATGAGGCGGCGAACGGGACGGCCGCCATCGCGGCGGTCGAACGCGAGGCACCGGACGCGGTGCTGCTCGATCTCATGATGCCGGGCGGGCCCGACGGGCTCCAGACGCTCGAGCAGCTCAAGCGTACCGTGCCCGACCTCCCCGTGGTGATGATGAGCGGCAAGGCAAATCTCACCGACGCGGTGCGCGCCACCAAACTCGGCGCTTTCCAGTTCCTCGAGAAACCGCTCACTCCCGAAGGCCTGCTCACGACGCTGCGCGCGGCGCTCGAGCTATCGCGCACGCTCGCCGAGAACCGGCGCCTGCATGAGGCGCTGGGCCACGCGGACCCGCTCGTGGGGGTGAGTCCGGCCATGGAGGAGGTGCGCGCCCTGATCGCGCGCGTCGCGCCGACGGAGGCGCGGGTGCTGATCACCGGCGAGTCGGGAACCGGCAAGGAGCTCGTGGCCTCCGCGATCCACCGCCAGAGCGGCCGCGCGGCGAAGCGCTTCGTGTGCGTGAACAGCGCCGCCATCCCGAAGGATCTCGTCGAGTCGGAGATGTTCGGGCACGAGCGGGGCGCGTTCACCGGCGCCACCGAGCGGCGGGTGGGCCGCTTCGAGCTCGCGGACAGTGGCACCTTGTTTCTCGACGAGGTCGGCGACCTGAGCCTGGACGCGCAGGCCAAGCTGCTACGCGTACTCGAGACCGGCGTGATCGAGCGGCTCGGCGGCGAGCGGCCGCTCACGGTCGACGTCCGGGTCATCGCGGCGACGAACAAAGACCTGACCAGGGCCGCGCAACAAGGGCAGTTCCGCGAGGACCTGCTGTTCCGGCTCAATGTGCTGCCCGTGCACATCCCGCCGCTGCGGGAGCGGCCGGAAGATGTCCCGCCGCTGGTGCAACACTTCGCGGCACGTCAATCCGCTCGCCTCGGCAGGGTCGTGCGTCTCGACGCTGGGGCCGTCCAGTTGCTCGCGGCGTACCGGTGGCCCGGCAACGTGCGCGAGCTCGCCAACCTGGTGGAGCGTCTCGCGATCCTGGCGACGGGGGAGACCATCGCTGCGGACGACGTGGCGCGCGTCGTCCACCAGGACGGCACGCCGCCGCCGCCGCCGGGTGACTGGGCGGACGTGGCGCTCGCTGAGGCGCTCGACGCCTTCGAGCGCACGCTGATCGCGCGCGCGCTCTCCGCCGCGCGTGGCAACGTGGCGGAGGCCGCCCGCCGGCTGGCGACCGATCGCGCCAACCTGTATCGGCGGATGCGCCGGCTCGGCCTCGAGCCGCCTCGCAACGTGGCGGGATGACACGTTTCCCACCCTCACAACCCGCCCGTCAAGCACGACGGTGCGGGGCCGCGGGCGGCACGGGCCATGCACGTGCTTCCTGCGCCCCCCACCGAGGCCCCCACATGCGCGTGCGCGTCCCGTTCCTCCTCTGGCTGCTCGCCCCGTCGGTCGCCGCCGCCCAGGACACGGCGATCGTCATCAACCCCGAGAGCGTGAGCGTCGCGCCCCAGCCCGGGGACCTGCCGCGCCTCGTCGCGGACGAAGCGATCCGGTTCTACAACGCTCCGACCACCACGCGGCTGGTGGGACGCTCCCGGCTGCCGCGGGGCAACGAGTGGCGCGGCGACGTGGCGGTGCGCAACGGCGCCGTCTCGGTGGGCGGCCGCATTCAAGGCAGCCTGCTCGTGATCAACGGCGATGCCAGCATCGACTCGGGCGCCACGATTTCCGGAGATCTGATCGTGATCGGCGGCGCCGTCACCCGGGCGCCCGGCGCTGCGGTGGCGGGCGAAGTGCGCGTCTACGCTGCGCCTCTCGGCTACCGCACGCAAGGCGATGAGATCGCGCTCGCGCGAGTGAGCCCGCGCCGCTGGCTCCGCAGCGTGGGCGTCGAAAAGTCGTGGGGCACCGCCGATTCACGCTCCTCGCTCACTCTCGCCACGGCGGGAACCTTCAACCGAGTCGAAGGACTGCCGGTGGTGTTCGGCCCGATGTTCGACTGGAAGCTCCAGGAGAACCTGCGGTTCCGGCTCGACGCGCTGGGGGTATTCCGCACGGCAGGGGACCTGACGGACCGGCGCAGCGACCTGGGCTACATGCTGCGCACGGAGCTGCGCTCGGGTGAAGTCCCCGCCTACGGTGCCGAGTTTCGCGCCTACGACGTGGTCCTGCCGGTCGAGGACTGGGGGCTGCGCGGCGCCGAGATCGGCTGGGCCGCCTTCCTGTTCCAGCGCGACTACCGCGACTACTACCTGAGCAAGGGGATCGCTGGCCGCTTCGTCGTCCAGCCCGCGCGGCAGCTCAACCTCACCATCGAACTGCGGCGTGACTGGCAGACGAGCGTGGCGGCGCGCGATCCGTGGACCCTGTTCCGCAACGACCAGCCGTGGCGCCCGAACCCGCCGATCGACGAGGGGCACTACACCACCGTCAGCGGCAAAGTCACGCTGGACACCCGCAACGACCGCGCCGACCCAACGGCAGGATGGTTCCTGACGGCCCTGCTCGACAACTCGCGCAGCGACGACGTGAGCCCGCAGACCGGCGTGCCCGCAGCCGTGCGCGGCCCGATTCCGACCGACGGCTCCTACCAGTTCACCCGTGCGTTCTTCGACGTGCGCCGCTACACCCGCGTCAGCCCCTCAGGGCGCGTGAACCTCCGTCTGCTCGCCGGCGGCTGGTTGGGCGGCGACCCGCTGCCACTGCAGCGACGCCTCTCGACAGGTGGCGCCGACCCGCTCGCGGGCTACGGCTTCCGCCGCAGCGCGTGCAACCGCGACATCACCGACGCGGCCTTCGCGAGCACGCTCGTCGCGGCCTGCGACCGCGTAATCCTCGTGCAGGCCGAGTATCGAGGCCACATCTCGCTTCACTGGGCGTACAACTCGTCGCGGCCCGAGGACGAGGAATCGAAATCGTTGCTCACGCTGCGTGGGCCCGATCTCGTGGTGCTGGGCGATGCCGGCCAGGCGTGGCTCGTCGGCAGCGGGCCGGGCCGGATACCGAGCGACCGGCTACCGACGCTGGGCAGCTGGCTCGGTGACCTCGGACTAGGCGTCGACTGGGGTGGGTTCGGCCTGTACGCGGCGAAGGCGGTGACCACAGGCGAGCCCCTGCGATTCACGCTGCGACTCGACCATCGCTTTTGAGGTGAGGGGGGGGGTCCGGCTCCTCGCCCTGCTCGCGTGCGCGGCGGCCGCCCCCGCTCCCCCGGCCGGTGCGCAACAGCCTTCGCTGACGGTGCTGCTCCAGAACGGCGTGCCCCGCGTCCAGACCACCGCGCTGCTCGCCGACGGCAAGTTCGTCGGCCTCATGCGGTCCGGGTTTCCGCTGCGACTGCATTACCGTCTCGAGTTGTGGCGAGCGCGCTCCGGCTGGTTCGATCAGTTCGTGAGCGACTGGTCGGGGGACGCGGTGGCGCACCACGACCCGCTCGCCGATGACTTCGTCTTGATCCGTACCGGCGGCGCGGTAGCGCGCTACACGACGGCCGACAGTCTCGAGCGGGCGCTCGAAATCCCCTTATATGTCCGCCTGGCGCCGAAAGGGCCGGGCAAGTTCTACTTTCTCTG
>Ga0134083_10000155_pt1 | contig 14419 bp, 15 predicted proteins | sample 15_taG_21_FD_128870 | JGI IMG/M metagenome (GOLD analysis project Ga0134083, IMG submission 128870) | Grasslands soil microbial communities from the Angelo Coastal Reserve, California, USA - 15_D_Met_40cm_5_24_1 metaG | ecosystem: Environmental > Terrestrial > Soil > Grasslands ... | reverse complement strand
TCCATTTTCCATCCGAACCGCAGAAACCATTTCGAGCCTGTCTGAGAGCGCTGCGACTCGGATTGAACGCTCCCTTTTCGATTCTGACCCCTATTTATTGTTCCGATAATGTTAAATTAGCTTTTGACAGAATTTTCCTTTTGCTCGGTTCGATTGCATCCAAACAGACCAAACTCACGTCCCTTGCCACTCAGGGGAGTCGTTTGGGTATTGGTCTTCATCACGCTTCTTGGATTCATCCAGATAGGGCATGCCGCCGACGATTCCAACTCCGGCGATTTCTCCGGCAATCCAACCGCCCCGCCATCAGTTTCAACACCTCCTTCATCATCCCAGACAAGCCCGAATCCGAATGACCAGAGCCTCGTAAAAGGACTCCAAAAATTGAATCAAGGGGTCAACAATACCGACGTGAACAAGCTCGTTCACGATCTGCAGAATCATAACTACACCGGCGCACAATCAACAATTGATACGCTCAAGACGCAGTTGGGAAATCCAAACTCACCCGCTGTTTCCCAACTTCCCACTGGGCTAAAGGACGTTCTCGAATCCGCTTCCTGCACGGCCGCGGGATGCTCAGTCGATTGGTCAAGCGTGTCTAACATGATCCAGCCCTACTCCACGGACCCGACAGGCACCCCGCAGGGCCTTGATGGCACCACCCCGGCCTCTGCAGCAAACCAGCTAGCCGCCCTGTCGACAATGAGCGCACACGATGATCCCAATCTGTCCCTGCTTTTCGGATCTGACGCCAGCCAGATCCTCCAATTTTTGAATTCTTCATCATCGAACTACAATGGTCCATTCCAAAGTCTCCCGCCGGCTCCTCCCTTGACTGCACCTAGTATTGGTTCTCTACCCCCTGTCTCTGGCACAGCTGGCGCATTCGGGGTTGCTCCCCATGCTCTGGGAGGCCTGCCAAACATCTTCTCAGGGATCGGAAGTCCAAATGGACTGGTGCTGATCCCCATAGTCGCGATATTATCAGGATTCGTCGCTGTCATGGTATTCCGCAAAAAGCCAGTTGTCCGTTTGTGGAAGAAGAGGACATTGGGAGGCCTGGAACTTGATGGCGGCCTAAACCCTTCGGCCAATTTGGACCCTGAGAATCCGCGGCATGCAATTATCCTAAGTTTTAGAAGGGCGGTGGGATTGATGCTTGGCAGAGGAGTCCCGAAGATGCCCTTCGAGACCCATAGAGAATTTTCCACGAAGTGTGAGACTAGACCCGAGAAACCATTCGTCGGCAGAATATCTTCCATCTACGAGAGGGCTGTCTTCTCAGGGCGCAATGTAAACCAGACGCATGTAGAGGATGCTCGCAAGCAGGTTACGCTGATTCAAGAGTGCGAACCCAAGAAGGAATAAACGGACCCCAAAACACGTCCATTTCTCGGTCTCTCATTGGCTTGTTCTGGATAGGGTAGAATTGGGATTCCTGTCAAAATTCGCCTGGTTCATTCTGATTCTGGTTCTGTTCACCCTCAGCCTCCAGTCCGGGCTTGGCATAGTCGGCGGAGTCATAGTGGATGGTCTGGTCTCTCTAGTCATCGTATATCTCAACGAGCTGAGGGTCTCAAGGAGAGCACGAGACCCAGGCAAGGCAAGGGTCTCAGTAGATTCCATGAGTCTGGGCAGTTTTCTGGGATTATTACTTATCGTTGCACTCGTGGCAATCATCTTCTCTCCATCCGTCATCGGAATTCCTAAGAATAACACGACAACGATCAGAGGCACATCAAGTCCCCTGGAGACGTCAAAGGATGGCACGTCTCTATTCTTCAATTCCCTAAGACATGCCGGTTACAGTTTGGTCCTGACAAACAGCTCCAGTGATCTAGATCAGGAACTGGACAAGCCTGGACGAGCCGCTTTCTTCCTAATCGGGGCAGACAACTTATTCACAGGGAAGGAAAGCGGTAATCCACTCCGCCCAAATAATCTAGATCTTCTTAGAGAACGGTACGAGAATGGGACAATGTCTTTCTTGATGGCCGAGGGCAACTTCACGGACAACACCACTCTACTGCAAATGTTTCACGCGTCAATCTCTGGAGCGGCCATCGTTGAGCCAGGTTCATCTTTCCGCAACAAAAAAGTCTTTGTTGTAAACGCTATCCTCGGCGCTGAAAGGATTCCCGTTGTTCTCGATATCGCCTCTCCAATAACACTTCTCCATTCCAATATTATAGTCAACAACACCCAACCCGTACTTTTTCTTTCTGACTCGCTTAATTCGTCAGGCAGAACGACAACTGCCTCGTATGACACAATCAACGACACCGTCGGTTCAAGGACGGTCCTAGCCACCGGTCAATCTCTGAATTCAAGGGCGGCTTTGATATCCGACTCGGGGCCTTTCACTAACTATGCTTACAACTCTACAGCAAATTTCTTCGGCTACAACTCCACAGTCGGAGAGATCGAAAGCACATTCACATCCAAGCTTGTGGACTGGGTTACGCAATCGGACAAATCCCTCCGCATAATCTACGACAACTCCCATTATGCCACCAAGAATCTTAGCGTTGGAACCAACGTCGGCCTCAGGGTTGGACCATTATTTGCACACCTTCTGGAGCTTTACATCTCCTATACAGGGAACCTTTACGACGGTTTCGTGTCCAACCTCGGACCATACCTTGGCGCCTTCTTCGGTATCTTCCTCGCTTCCGCAATGTACGGATCGCTCACAAAATGGTATGCGTCCGAGCCACGAGGCAAAGATGACCAACCAGTACCCAGCGTGGAAAAATCGATTGTGGCCCAGTCGCCCGGAAGACTCGACTTTCAACGAATCATAAGAGACAAGGGATTCTATGTCGCTAGGCTAAGCCAGCTGTACACTACTTTGGGGGACCTCCTTGAACGAGAACTCGGAACCCCAATAGACGCAGTCACGAAAGAGCAACTTTCTCCTCACATAGGATTAGAGGAAGCTCTTCGGGCTGAGACTATGCTCGCTCGATTGTCGAAGATTCACGAGTACGCTCTCGGAAAGAGGAGGTTCCTATTTCCTCCGGTACTGTTTTGGAAAAGGTCGACCAGAAAACGTTTCGAAGAGCTCGAAGATTTCCTCAACAAGCTAGGTCTAACGATCACTGGAGAAGGAGACGCGAGATCAATGCTCGAGTACAGGCTTCGGAGGTAGAATTGAGAATTGGCGATCACGGAGACGGAGACTGAACGTTCTCAGGGGAAAGAGGTCTGCGATAAGATTCTTGCCGAGGTTGGAAAAGTAGTTGTAGGGAAGACTGAAGAGTTGAAGATGCTTGTCGCATCACTGGTTGCCGGTGGGCACGTTCTGCTTCAGGGAGTGCCTGGCGTTGCCAAAACCGTAATGGCCAAGGCGATCGCGAACTCGACGAGCCTGGATTTTCGCCGGATACAATTCACACCAGACCTTTTACCATCAGACATCGTGGGCACCTTCGTTTTCGATCAGAAGACCTCTGACTTCAAACTTAGGCAGGGCCCAATCGTTGCCAACATAGTCTTGGCGGACGAGATCAATCGAGCCTCGCCCAAGACTCAATCAGCTCTGCTTGAGGCCATGCAGGAACGACAAGTAACAATCGAAGGTTCAACGCTCAAGTTACCCAATCCGTTCATGGTGCTTGCTACGCAGAATCCGATAGAGTTCGAAGGAACGTATCCACTCCCGGAGGCACAAGTCGACAGGTTTCTAATGCGCATAGAGATCGGATATCCATCAAGGGCCGAGACAATTGAGATGTTGAGAAGGCTCCGAGAGATCTATGAGTGGAAGATCAGCCCGGTTGTCAATCAAGACGATATCAGGGTAGTCTCTAACCTCTTCTGGAGTGTAAACGTCGACAATACGATCAGAGAGTACATTGCAGATATCGTTGAAGCAACACGAAAGATCGCCGGCGTGAGGCTAGGAGGATCACCTAGAGCTGCAACCGCGCTTCAGACGGCAGCGGCCGCGGTGGCATTGATCGATGGGAGAGATTACGTGGTTCCGGACGATGTGAAAAGGGTCGCGTCACACGTTCTACCCCATAGGATCGTATTGACACAAGAGGCCGTTCTGGATGGCACAACACAGGCAACAGTTGCAGATAGAGCCGTCAAGTCCGTCAAGACACCATAAGGAAGATAGTGTAGACATTTGGTCTTCAAGAGGACCCCCCGCGGAACAACGATCCTCCTATTGGCGTCGGCATTAGTGACCCTAGGCCTAGTCGAGATAAACGGTTCCGGCCTAGCACTCGTATATGCCGGAGTCGGGTTGTTTCTCTATTATTACACCGCGAGGCTCGTCCTCCAATTACAAATGGTAAGCGTGAACCGGTTGGAAGTTCTCAGGGAGCACTCAAATCGAATCAGCGAGGCAGACACGATGAATGTCTCATTGACGATAAAGAATTCAACATTCCTTGGCGTCCGCACGGAATTGCTCGATTCGTATCCGAACTATTTCAAGCTCAAGACCGGCTCCAACTCGGTGATCGTTGGGGTCCCTGGGCACGGTCAATCGATTCTGGAATATGACGTCGAACCCACCTCAATTGGAAAGAATGACTTCGGCAAAGTTCACCTTACCACTAGGGACTTGGCCGGGCTCTTGTTCTATGAAAGAGACATTCCCCTATCTTCAACAGTAGAGGTCATTCCACAAGCACGGGAAGCCGTGCGGGGCTCTTTGACTGCTATCGCAGTCTCCGACTATGCTGGTCCCCAGACCTCGAAGAAGAAAGGAGAAGGTATGGAGTTCACGGACATTCGTGAGTATACGTACGGTGATCCGTACAAGAGGATAGAGTGGAAGTCAACCGCCCGGACCCGCCAGTTGATGGTCAGGGAATTGTACGCGGAAACGCCGTTGAATGTGATGATACTACTCGACGCTGCGCCGTCAATGGCGTACGGGGAAAGGGGAAAGACGAAACTAGACTATTCCGCAAGGGCCGTAGTGTCGTTGGTGGCGTATCTTTCAAGACGAGGCGACTTTTTCGGATTCACTTTGGTCCAAGGAAACGGGCCGGCCAAAGTGATTCCGATCGCCAGAGCACAATTGCAGATTGGAAGGGTCTTCCTCGAACTGGGTCGTCTAGCTCCAAACCCAACCAACAAGGGACGTTTAGATCAAGGGGTTAGACGGGCTGTCCAATTGGGAAGGCTAAAGAGCCGGACCCTTTTCTTTGTCGTTTCCGATCTAGAAACTCGCGGAGATCTCGCCGCGCTTAGACAGCTCGTGGCGATGAACCATGAGGTCATTATCGTCTCACCGTACTCCCCATTATTCGAAGCACATCATCTCAAACGATTGGACAGAATGATCTATTCGATCAATGCTTCGCAACAATGGAAGGAGAGAAGTAAGATGGTTCATGAGGCGTCGAGGCTGGAGATATCACTTCTGAACGTTGGGCCCAAAGATCTTTTCCCGCAACTTGTCGCGCGTGTCGAGGAACAAAGGCGAAGAGGAGGTAGTTAGAGATCAATTGACATCTCTTCCATCGCAATCCAAATACACCAATCCCGACGCGCTAGTGTACTACCTACTTTCCACCCCAGCCCTGATACTCGTTCTAGTCTTTGCTGTTGAGACGGCCAGTATCATGGAACAGACCCCCGTGTCTCCATTCTGGGAACCTCTGACCTCCGCAATTACAATAATCCTACCACTCGTCACGATCTCACTATACCTCTATGCCCTACTCACTTTCCGACCCTCGACAATGGTAATACTCCTCACATTGTCCTTCTTTGTCTCGACCACTATGAGCCAGAATCTAGACTATTACTCCGCGGTCGCAGTTATTGCCTCATCATTCGGTTGCCTGATTGGTTTCAACTACGCTAGAAAAGTGAGAGTTCTCTCTGGGCATGTGCCAAGACTCAGAAGCTCGAAACCAATGATCATGTCCCGCCTAGCAACTATCAGTTTCGACCTAGCTCTTCCATTCCTAGTAGCGGTGGGCCTCGTCGCCATAGTCGCTTACGTGATCTCACTCCTAACAGCCGAGACCCAGATCCTTCCGGAGCCCCTAGCCACCCTCGGATCCCTGTACCTCCAAACTCACGTCTACTCCGTACTAACGATCGTAACCGTGGCTGGAGTGACAGTCTGGTCCATACGGAATCTGATTGAGCCCTTCCTGGTGTGGTACACGCTCAAACCGGAGGACGCTATCTCAGAAGCACAGTCGAAATTGGCGTATGATCTTGCCATGATTCATTGGCAGGCCTCAAAGAGACCAAGACATGGAAGAAAATGGGTTGCAGGCTCACTCTTCACGGCATTAATCGTTGGACTCTATCTTCTAATCCTAGTAGGCCCGGGGGAGATAGGCAACAGTCTTCTTTCGATCGTGGGACTCGCAAGGCTTGAATCTAACGGGCCAGGATTATTGCTTGAGGGCTTAGCGAAGAACCGTGTTAATCAGGCAAATCGGCTAGCGAAATCCTTACAGGACATTATCCAGGAAATAATCAAGCTTCTTTGGGGTTGAAATTTCACGTGAGCCCGGCGATGGCTGAGAAAAAATATTCCACCGTGTCGCTATGGGCAGGCGTAGTACTTATCGGCATCTCGATCTACTTCTTCCTAGCATCTGTCTCTCTGATCAGTCCGCCCGCCACAGCGGTAGTCGCAGGATTGCTGTCTGCAATAATCGGATTCGTGATGCTATCTTCTGGCGCAAGCCTGATCAGAACCTACGTCTTGGCTCACATTGCCGAGCAGGATACAACCACGAAAACAAGCTGAACTAATCACGAGGGGCCGATCAAATGGATCGGACGGACTCTGGGATGTTTTTCGTGTACACGTTTCACTATCGTTCGCGCCGCAGTTCGTCCCTTAGTGGTCAAGTCCGGGAGGCACGGCCCCTTCGGGGGTTTGAACGGTGATCTCGCCCTCAACGAGCTTTCTCTGGAGCTGGCCGGTGAAGGCTTCTATGTCGATGCCGAGTTCGGACAAGCGTTTGACCGTCTCATCTTTCAGTATTGGGCTGACGTTCTGTCCACCGATGCGACCATAGGCGATCGCGTCAAAAGGGAGTTTTTCCCCTTTGAACAGAGCGTATCCAGAAAAGAAGTTTGCAACGCCGCCGCCTGCTCCACTTCCTTCGTCCATAGCGTCGACCACGACTTCCATGTCATAGCGCGGTCCCTCATCTTCCTGTGGTCTGAACTTATTCGAGCTGGGTCGTTCCAAATCTCTTGATTACCCTTATTCTGCGCGGCTACCCGTAGGCTGGCATGTCCAATGGATGCCATTGCTGCTCTGTTAATTTCTTGATCCTTCTACGTGAGATCCATCCAAGAACGAGAGTAACTAGTAGAAGGATGGATAATACGTAGATGTCGAGGCCTCGACCGATGATGCCGATCGTGGCAAGTCCAAGGATGCCGAGCACGCCAGTGCCAAGCCCAAGCAGTGGACCAATCTTGCGTTTGTTTAATGTAAAGTATCCACCGGTGATTCCAGTAATCCATGCAAGGAGTAGAAGTATTCTGGAGACGATTCCCGTATCAAGCGTTACTCCCAGATAGCCGGTCCATATCGCGGAAGCAAAGAGTGCAACACTGGCTAGATTGTACACGTTGTACCTTGACGTCTCTACCCGTGCTGCTGAGTGCTCAGGTGTGAAGGAGAATGGTCGCCCAGGAGCTGGATTCGCATTTGTCGGTCCAGTGTGCGGTTTTCCAGTGACGACGTCTACGGCAGAGTTGACCAAGTTCTCCAAGATGATTATTCTATGCTTTCCTATCCCTGAGGCCATTCCTGCCATTATGGTATAGTCCGGCCCAACAGTGAGGTCTACCTTCGTTTCGGGTGTACAGGAGTGGTGAATGACACTTCCAGGTTTCGCCCCTGTGAGAGTCCAATCTGACCCTTTTTCCTTGGTACAGATGAGAGCTGCCCATTTCGCACCGGTCTCGATCTTTGGGAAGCCAACCTCCGCCGCGAGATCCATAACGCCGTATCTCTTGTCCTCGCAGAATATTTCTGGGCATCCTCGGCACCTCCACACGTCTATCGCCCCGATCACATTACTGTCACGGATCAGGTTGACCACGCCGTAATAGACGATGTCGTGCTTGTGCTGTTGCTGGGTTTGCTCCAAGAGGGAGTCAGTAGACTGTTGAGCGAGATTGAGACCTAGAAAAGTGTTCGCATAACCTAAGGTTCAAAGCTCTTTTTGGAAGTGGCGAGAATTATCGGCCTTAGTCCTTCTGGAGCCACTTATTCCAGAAACGGTCCTTTCGCTTTGCAATCCTTGAGGCTCGTTCTAGTCCAGACTCTATCTCGGCTTGACTCATCGCATCGCCACCGGGAGGTTTCGAGTTTTCCTTTCCGACCACAGGCGACTGTTTGTTTTCAGGTTTCGTCTCTTCCGTAGGCTTCGCGGCCGTGTCCTCCTTTGCTTGAGTCGGTACGGTTGTAGCCGGCACGGGAAGAGTCTCCGGTTCCTTAACACTTGACTTCTCCCCTGTTTCTCCGTCTTCCGGTATGTCTTGGACGGGACTGATCTGGAATTCGCACTCTGATTGTCCCTGAGACATGCATCGTGTCTCAATAGCTTGGACGGTCTTGTCGAAGACCTCTGCAAACATCCCCGCTAGGAAGCCGCTTGTGAAAGTACAATTCGGCATCTCAGAAGTCCCGTTCTCCAAAGCTTCGAAGCAATTGGATATCGTCACATTTGCGGTGCCTTTCTCGAAGTCTGACTTGGCCACATGAATCTTTCCGAGTCCAAGGTTAGTATCCTCAAGAGCCGATGTCACCATGTTGCTGATGCCCGCATTGCTTGGTTGGCCTGAAGATCCTGTACTTTCCCGGAATATGCTTCCTTCATGGATTCCTATTCCACTGGCTAGATAGGATAGGAAGGGTGTGGCCTGGTCTCCAACGAGCTTTTCCAGTCCTTCGCGTATGACACGGATGACGTCTCTTCGCAGGATGATCATTTTTTGTCCGAAGAAGCTGACCTCTCCTCGATTGTCGTTGAACCGTAACTGGTTCACTGAGCCAACCAGTCTTCTGAGGTCAATGCTCGCTGGTCGTTTCGGGCTTACACTAGGGCTTCTACTAGACTCCATTCTATCACAAACTCGACTGTTGGGCGCTCATTCCGGCCAACTCTTTCTCTAGATTCTCAACGGCCTCGCTCACTTTTTTCGCAAAGTTCGAGTTAGGATTGTCGAGGACGAAGACTGATCTGCTTAGGTTGTTGATCACGTCTATCTGAAATTCGAAGGCTGCGAGGAAGTGGGACTTGAACAATACGGCAAGATCCTTGCCCACTTTCACCGCGTCTTTTATTCGCACACCAGGCGGGACCATGTTCAACGCAAGGAACGTGGGCTTTTCGAATGTCTCAGCAAGCATCACCATGACCGCGGTTCCGAAAAGATCTTGTTGATCTACTCTTGAGACTAGAACGAGCGCATCGCAGCAACCCATTGCGAGGACCGTGTCGTTCTCAACGCCGGGGTGCGTGTCTACAATGATATAGTCAAGCTTGCACTGCTCCCCGACCTTTTGGATCGTGTCCTTGAACACAGACACCTCGAGGCCTGATTTCAAGAGCCGGAGCATATCCTCGATCTTGTTGCTAGCTGGGCAGAAGAATAATCCTCCCTTCTTCAAATCAAATTTTGGCGACAAGTCAATGATCGTTTCGGCTGGTTCAGCCTCGCCTAGAAATATGTCGCTCAGTGTCGCCTTGATCTCGCCCTTCTTCAGTCCGAATATGACGTGGAGCCCTGGACCAGATAGGTCGAGATCCATCACACCGACCCTGCTGTGCGTAGCGAGCGTCGCGGCTATGTTAGCGGTGAGCGTGGTCTTGCCAGTTCCGCCTTTAAAGGAGTGGATCGCGATTACCTTTGTCAACCCTACGGTCCCGATCCTCCACCGCTCTTGCTGCTGCTTGCGTCATCCTTGTCTTTGCTCAACTGATCCTTCACGGATTGAAAGAATGCCTGATTCTCGATCTTGCCCGCTTCGGACTTGACCGCTTCTAGATCGATCTTCAATTTTGTATGAGTTGTCTTGTGCCGGAATGCTATGAAGCCGGCAACGATCGCTGCGATGATCCCGGCGATTATGGCGAAATAGAAGAGCGGCAGCGTGTATGGATTATCTCCAGAGTTGGTTGTCTGCGGCTGCTGTATGACCACTGACGCCGTTGTCGAGCTTAGAGCCTCATGCAAGTCCCCACCATAGCTTGCGGTTACGCTGTTGGTTCCTTGGCTTTGTGGGCGCGTGACGAAGATGACCGAGCAGGAAGCACTCGATCCTGATCCAGAAGGAAGGTCGCACAACTGGGGATTATCGAACGCTGGACTTATCGTCACTTGTCCGGTCGGTGTGATCGCTGTACCAACGTCTACATCGGTAACTGTCGCGGTGCACGTGACTTGTTGTCCTACCGTGATCTGACTGGGGTTGCAAGAGACAGTTACAGTTGAGTCACGCTTGTTCAAAGTAATAACGTTGGAAGAAACCCCCGTGTTGATAGGCGTTGAATTGTCCGTGCCATTCACTGTTAAGGACCAAAGACCTGTCGGCTCGTTACCGGTTGGAATGTACAATCCTTCCCATTGACTGGTAGACGTGTCGTAAATGAGTGGGATTGATGCAGCATATGTTCCTCCGCTGAGAGACAATCGTCCGGTCGCCTGGTCTGAAGATCCAAGTGCAGTCCCGTCCGGGTATGTCATCGTCATGTTGAAAGGCATCCTTTCGTTGATAACGAAAGTTGTCTTAGCTAGGGTCGTTGTAACCGTGAGAGTTGCTATTTGGACTGTGAACGTGGTTGAGACTTGTGAGGCTGGACCTCTGTTGTCGTAGCTATCATCAAAATTGTTTACGTTCAGTCTCGCAGTCCAGACGCCTATCTGAGCATTCATCGGCAGTCTATAGGTCGCCACAAAATTATGCGAGACGAAGTCATAGCTTGCCGTGATGTTGAACGCGCTACTGCTTGGTCGAATCAACGTTACGTTTGCCGAGCCGGTCGTGGCGAATGCGAGGCTTGGATAGCTTGCTTGAAACGAAATCCGAACCTGTTCCGTCCGCTGATAGGTCCCTCTGTTGCCGCTAATCGATGAGACGGTCATTTGAGCTGGAGTGATTGTGAAAGTGTCCACATCAGCTGGTGACTTGCTGGTGGTCGATCCTGTGGCCGTGACGACATATGTCTGGGAAAGGTCCGCACTAGGTGGGATTGTCCACCTATCAGAGATGGTGCCCAATCCGTCGGCAAAGTCCGGATTATTCAGTACAACAGTAGAACCAGGTGAGGTTGTGATTCTGACGTTCACAAACTCGTAAGCTTGGTAACCTGTTGCTTTGATCGAGACGGTCTGTGTCCTTTGGTAAACCGTATTGTCGGTCAAGCCAATTCTGAAGAATGTTGAGGCGACATTATTTTTTGGCACAGGTTTTGTCTGGCTGACTGAGGCAGGGTATACGCCAACGAGCGAGTTCACGCCCCCTGTCGCGTTGAACGAGGAACTCGGGTAGGATACGATTAGTATGAATTCCTGTTGAGTAGGAAGGGTCGTGTAATTCTGCGGGACCGAGATCCACACGTGTGTCGATGGATCTTGAACTCCGAATACGAATTGGTAAGCTGTCGATGGAGCTGCGCTACTGACGTCCAGTATTAGCTGGACCGTTGCTCCCTCTTGGCTTCTGAAAGGAAAAGGAGCAAGCCTGTAAACTTCCGGCAGTGCTAGAGCACTCGGGAGAACAGAAGCTATCGCGGGTAGGAGGACGGCCAGGAAAATGATAATTCTTTTGCCAGCCCGCCGAGTAAGCACGAGCACCCGATCCTTTTTCCTGGTTATGAAGAACCAAGTCTCTGCAAGACCGGAACATATCACTAAAGGAATACGTAACCTCAAGCACTAGGCATGAGTATCGAACGGACACGACAACCCAGGCCAGGCGTGTTTGTGATCACTAGTTGCTTCTATCGATATGTCAAAAATTGGCCGACGACTCGAAACCTATATACCAACAAGAAGTCTCTCTCGATGATGGGAAGATTTGATGAATAAGAATATCGGATTGGATGAACAAGCGAGGAAGCTTTTCGAAGGCAAGAACTTCGCATTCGTCGCGACGGTGAATCGAGACGGGAGTCCACAGGTTACACCAGTCTGGGTTGACACGGACGGTAAGTACATCATAGTCAACACAGCAATGGGACGTGTTAAGCAGACGAACACCAAGCGAGACCCTCGTGTCGCTGTAGCGATTTTTGATCAAACCAACCCCTACAACATGGTGACAATCAAGGGCAAGGTGGTTGATCAGTTAAAGGGAAGTTCGGCCGAGCAGCACATCGACAAAATGGCGAAAAAGTACACTGGACAGGAACGTTATCCCAACCGAAAGCCCGGCGAGCAAAGGGTCCTTCTGAAGATAGAACCCGAACGGATCGCTGGCATGGGACGCTGATAGGACCAAGATAATCCTAGTAACGCTCGTAGATCAGTACGAGCCAGAAACCCGCAACCGTTCCAATCTTACGCCTAAGCCCGAACCCTCTCAATAAAAAGTCGACGCGATCCAAAGAGTGGAGATACATCCGAGCCGGGTTCTTCCTTATTCGATCGATAAGATTGTCGACGTAAACCCCGATTCTCACTGGGACCCTAGCGAATCCTACATCTCTCGGAACTATCAAGCCAAGTCTCTCCTGGCATGCGCTTGACGCCTTGGACAAGAGCCCCTCCATCGAGGGATAGCAGCAAACCACTTTGTCCAATATTACAATGTCCGAATTTTTATGGTCCTGTTTCGCGGCATCACCGACAAGGAACTTAGCCTTGAGCCCGAAACCACTCTCACCAGCAAGCCTGTTTGCAGTTGCGATCATAACTGGCGAGAGATCCATCCCTACAATGGACAATGCTCCTTTCTTCAAGGCTTCCACTGAGAATTGTCCACTCCCACATCCAAGATCAAGAATTGTCCGACCAGAGAGTCCATCATCGATGAGTCGTCTCATCAGGATAGTGCTGCTCGGGGACAATCCATTCCGCTGGTATTCTTCGCAATGGTCCCGAGCCCTAGAATCGAAATGTTCACTGATCCATTTCGTACCATCCGCGTTCTCACAGCAGGCACCTGTCAAACCCAACTCGCCACGAGGATGAAAGGAAGGGTTTGTCACATATTTGAATCGTGCCGCTACTCTGTTGTATCTGTTTCAGCGGCCGAGGTTTTGTCTTCCTTGTTTAGGGCTCTTCTCCGAGCTTCTTCCAAGGGGGATTCAGTCTCCGTATCTTTGAAGCTCTCTGAGATCAGCATCTGGAATCCTTCCAGGGCGTCGTCGATTACGTTCTTCAACTCGTCTCCTCCGGCAATGTTGTGTGTCATCGAGCCTCGTTGGTTCACTATCTTCGACTTCTTCAACACGCTCTCCATGTCAGCCTCTGCCAAACCACACAGCTTCATGAGACTGATCAAGTAGAGACTGGTCTTCCCCTCAAGCGATTCCTTCGATGCGCCAATCAACTTGGCCAACTCGCCACGGTACATGTTTCCCTGTTTCTTGATCGCATTCTCGACCAGCTTATCCAACACCTCTGATGGTACCCTGACTAGAATAGCCAAACTACTCTTCAACCACTAGGGGTTCTATCCCGTCTCCGCTCTGACAACCAAGACTAGCATAATATGGGATGGGGTAGAAAAAACCGCATGTTTACCTACCACCCGTCCATCTCTATCTTTGCCAGGGAAGCTGAATTTTTCATGCGGGCAGGTTCAGTTTCCGAGAGTCAAGTTAATAGTCTGAAAACATGTTAGATCTTGCAGATAGTATCTGGGGTTGAAATGAATGGTCAAGCTTGACACAACATGCTTCCTGGACAGCTTCAGGAAGTTCATGGTATCCAGTACCTGCAAGTCCTTCATACCCCAAGACTATGAGGCCAACCCATCAATATTTCCCGAGCGATCACGTGAACAGGGAACGATGTATGTGGAAGCAGAGGACAAGGTGACCCTCGACAAAGTCCAGGACATCACCTTCGTCGAGGTAAGTTCAGTACTTGGCATCATCTACAATTCAAAAAGCGGACATACTCAGCTCAAATGGAGACATGTCAAAGACGACCAAGGCCGATTAAGTGGTGACGCTAGCACGAACACGCTTGTAAATCTCTACGAGGCCGGCGCTCTGGATAGGTCGTTCATCAAGACTGTCGCCGCAAGAGTTCGATAATCCGAACAATAGAGAATCGCTTGCAGAAACCATACGGTCGGATACAGTAGGATTTTATCCTCGACTACCTACGCGGCCTCTAATAGTAAGTTGACAATGTCGAGGCTCTTCCGTACAGGCATCGCCCCGTTAGACAAGCTACTTCCACGAGGCATTCCCAGGAATAACATGACGATCATCGCTGGCGAAAT
>Ga0134083_10000150_pt1 | contig 14573 bp, 14 predicted proteins | sample 15_taG_21_FD_128870 | JGI IMG/M metagenome (GOLD analysis project Ga0134083, IMG submission 128870) | Grasslands soil microbial communities from the Angelo Coastal Reserve, California, USA - 15_D_Met_40cm_5_24_1 metaG | ecosystem: Environmental > Terrestrial > Soil > Grasslands ... | reverse complement strand
ATGCCAAGCGAAGGCAGAGTGGTGTAGGTAATCATCAACGTCGCCAAGAAGGGCAAGACCAGACGGCCGACACTCCCGATTGAACCATTCACCCCCATGGCTTTGCTGAGGTCCGAGGAATCTAACTTCTGACCGAGGGCCGAGGCGCCGATTGGATGATAGAAGGAGCCCCCCACTCCGATTACGACGCTGAACAGGATCAAGACGATTACGAGGGGGGAACCTCCTAGGAAGAGAACTGACACGGCGTAGCCGGCTGTACCGAATGTCAGGAGGAGGACTCCAAGCGTCATCAACCAAGCGAAGTTTCCGCTCGAATCAGCCTTATTCCCCACATAAGGGCTCACCACAATCGAGATCACGTTCTGAAGAGCGGTGAAGACCGAGACGGTCTGGAGGGAGATGCCGTAGAGGGCATTGTAAACCGGGTACATCAGGGGAATGACTCCGCTAATCCCATCGTTGACGAAATGCATTATGGAGGTCGATGCGAGGCTCTTCTTTCTGTCGTCCAAGTTATGCGAGTCTCTCCAAGATGATTTGGGGCATGGCCTGCCTTATGAAAGCATTAAGTCGCGGTGAGCGCCTAGAACAGAAAGAAGGCTCCAACTTGGTGAGGCGAAAGCTCGAACGATAGTGGCGAAAGCTCAAGCGGTTGGCGTCCACAAGTCTACCGTGAATACATCACGGAGTTCGTACCAAAAGTCCAGGGACCACTTCCGCAGGTCCCTCCATTCTCTGCCTCTATCTGCAGGGTGGAGGCGTCCATCAGCTTGAGCAGTATGACTGTGACAGCCGAGGGCGTCAGGTGGGACGGGCCTGACAAGTATTTCGTTTCATAACAATAGATTTCCCCGTCCGGGGTAATGTCGCTGAAGTTCCTGTTGATAAAACCAGAGGTGGCGGGGATGAAGGAATACTTGCCGGGGTGCAGGGACCCACCCGTTGTTCCTACCGAGAAGATGCCAAGAGATGGCTTTACGTTGTCTGGGCCCATGTAGATGTTATTCGCTTCCGGTGATGCCCCGGGGGCGGGCGATCCGGGGCCAAACCAGTACCCTTGGGCCGAGCCTTTCACGTCGAGGTAGATGGTCCCACATGATGGCGGTTCAGTGCGCGTTGTACCATCGAAACTGCTGAAGCGAAGCTGGCTGCGGACTCCCGGGGGGAAGTAATCGAAGGTGCAGGCAGCATAACACCTGTCGTATACACTTCGATTCGCTGGGCACAATCGGCTAGGGTCGACGAAGGCGCTTCTGCCCGTCGGCAGGCTGAAGTCTCTGGCACCGATATCCAGTCCGTAGGCCCCGGCCTTGAGGTCTCCGGTTGTCCCGATCGTCTCCCCCGCCTTCACGCTGATGAAGACGTCTCCTCCGCAGAAGTCCTCGTTAATCTGGGTACTGAAGTGACAGGTCGGCAGGATCTTCGCGGCAGCATCGATGAAGGGCTGGTAGCGCAGGCTCCGAACGTGATGAAAGTAGAGGGCGAAATCCGCGCATGAATAGAAGACAAGAGTGTAGTCGATGTAGTTCGTCTTGCTGCCGAGTGTATTGTAGTGGCGCAACCCTATCGAGGTTAGCACCATGTCTCCGGGCGAGTAGACCGGAGCTTCCTTGTCGAGAGGATGGGTGGGGTCGATGACGTAGATGTACTGGTGCGGTGCGGGGAAGACGTGGTCTGGAGGGGACATTTGTCCTAGGGGTGTAAGCACAACGGTGTCGTTCGGGGAGACGGGCAAGACGGAGAATAGAGGTTGATTGGAGCCGCACGGCGGCAGCGAATTGCCCCTTGACAGGTAGACGGCCGACCCGGCGGCAGCGATGACGAGTACAGCTAGAACTGCAGCAATCAACCGAGACCTGCTGGGCAAGTGGCGTCGACTAGTGGAGGGACGATTAATAGTCTTGAGTGCTTATGTCGTCGTGTTAGGGTTCATTCGCGCCTCCGCGGCGGAGCTCTGATTGGGGTCGCTTAGCCCGACAGCGTTATCCAGCGCCCCAAAACCCGGGGGTCTCGGATGAAGGCCTGACTCGACCGCAGAAACCCATTTATAGTAAGAAAGTAGGTTATTCCTACCGATAGGACATGGCACAGGAACCGGAAGTGGCTACGGTCAGCGAGAAGGGGCAGATAGTCATACCTCAGTCCCTGAGGAAGGAGCTGGGAATCAAACCGAGAATGAAGTTTGTAGTCTTCGGAAGAGGGGACACTGTGATAATGAAGAGGCTGGAACTTCCTGACGTTAGGAAGGAATGGGAGAAGATTTTCAAAGTGATGGACAAGAAGGGGCTGAAGCTGTCGGAGAGAGAGGTACTGGATGAAGTAACAGCGGTCAGAAGGGGAAGTCGCAGGAATAAGTAAGATGATGGGATGCTGCGCGTTGTCCTCGACACCAACGTCTTCGTTAGCACTGTAAGGAGCCAGATTCCGGCGAGTTCGAAGAGGGGGTTACCGGAAATGCACTCGAACACACTAGAAGATGTTGTAGAACCAATTAAGGACAAATGTTGACGTGCTAAGGTTCAATTGCGCCTCCGTCCACAAATAGGCGGAAGACTTCCGTTACGCCTGGGCGTTTGTGACTTAGTTCAACTTCACCTTGAATGCCTTGTCAAGTCGGAGAGATCCTCTGGGAACAATGAAATGACTCGGATTCCATTCTTGGAATATTGGTCCATCTTCCATCGCATGTTTGTTTCATATCTTAACTTAGTGTTCTGGTCAGCTGAATCGAGCAACCCCCAGTATTCCACATACACGTTGTAGGTTGGGAGGTCAATCACGGCTACTTAGGGCATTACCGATTCACCAGCCAATGGTTATCATCATTCGGGCGAGGCTCGTGAAGGCCGGTTCGGGAATAAATGGAATCAATCGGTCGCGGATTGCGCACCTCAGGAAAATCCACGACAACTCACTTGAGCGTTTTGCGAAAGTATGGTAACACTTTCGAGCCGACCACATCGATATACTTATCCTGACTCGGACTTGAACTGATCAGTACGATGTTTGAGAAACCAAGGTGAATGTACTCCTCAATCGATTTCACTATATCCTCAGGCGAGGTCGCGATTAACCAAGCTTTCTCGAAAGCATCCTTACCGACCTTCAAACCGTGTTCTTCTATTACGCGTGGGTCGGAGATTCCAAGGTCGAAGAAGGCCGGTAGGAGCGTACCGCCCCAGAATCTGAGTGATTCTAGTGCTCTGTCATAGTCTTCGTCGTAAGATGAAGTTATCGCTATTGCCCGATCTACTCTCGAGACATCTCTGCCAGCTTCACGCGCACCTTCTTCGAGACCCCGAAAGATCACATCACGGTAGAAATCGGCCTTATTCATGTTCGAAATCTGTCCTGCTGGGAGGGTTAGAAGGCCGTCAGCAAGCTTCCCCGCAACTCTTGAGGTGCGTCGCCCACTGGCAGCAACGTACAGGTGTGGTGGCTTCTCAGGTTTAGTGTACAGGTTTGCTTTTCTTAGGCTGTAGTATTTACCCTTGAAGTTCACCCTGGATTGGGTCCAGAGAGCGCGTATGATTCGGATAGCTTCTTCCAAGCGAGCCAATCTCTCCTTAAAGGGTGGCCAGTTGTAGCCTATGGGAACCTCGTTCATAGCCTCCCCGGTTCCCAAACCCAAGAAGATCCTGTTTGGGTACAGCACGGCAAGAGTAGCGAAGGCTTGCGCCACCAAGGCGGGATTATAGCGCAGGATGGGAGATGTGACGGTGGTCCCAAGTGACACTTTGCTTGTACGTTCCGCGGCCGAGGCAAGCCAAATCCACGCAAATGCGGAGTGTGCGTTTTTGTCTGCCCAGGGATGGAAATGATCGCTACTCCAAATCGAATCAAAACCCGCTTTCTCCGCCAGTCTCGCGTGGCTGAGGAGTGCAAGGGGGTGATGTTGTTCCTGTTGAGCCGCATACCCGAACTTGATCATCTAACAGGGCTCCACTGTAATTTCGTGGAGAGCTATAAAATCTACTAGCAACACGGTCGCATCTCGCAGATGCGATATCTCGATTCGCTTATTAATTGAAAGGCCACTTTCGCAGCATATCGTGAGAAGACGGCCGAACATACCTCCGCGTGTGATTGACCTTAGCGAGCCTGTGTACACCGGGATGCCTCATTGGCCCACACATCCTGACCCCCTTATTACGAGAGTGAAACGGATTGCGAGTGATGGTTTCGATATGTCAATCATTCAGAACATGACGGTTCATACAGGGACTCATGTCGACGCGCCGTCACACTTTCTCCGGGATGGAAAACCTGTTGGTAAGCTGCCATTGGAGAAATTCATGGGAGAGGGCATAGTCCTAGATTTCAGACACAAGAAACCGGCTGAGGAGATCTTGGCCGAAGATTTCTTGGTCTACGACAAGAAAATCATGAGGGACGACGTAGTGTTATTGTGCACGGGATGGTCACAAAAGAGGGGGTTTAACCCTGAATTCTTGTTCAATTGGCCCTACGTCAGCGATTCAGCAGCCCGATTCTTAGTAGAGAAAGGAATCAGAGCCATAGGTACTGATGGGCTGAGCATAGGAGGGTGGGGAGAGAGTCTCCCCCATCAGGGTCCCACCGCAAAGACCCCCCCATCGATCAGTCATTCGATATTTCTGGAGCGTGACGTAGTCATAATTGAAGAGATGAACAACTTGGACAAAGTCCTTGAACTTAGCAAGACCGGAAGAGCCTATGTTGTCTACGCGCCCGTGTTCCTGACGGATTCAGAGGCGTCACCGTGTCGAGCCTACGCTCTCCTGGGAGACTAGGTAAGAGTCAAAACTTCCTTCATGCCCGCAGTCATGCAGCCGCCACGTGATTAGAGTCGAAGGTATCTCTTCGCATTCCCACCGAGAACCATGGCTCGCTCTTCTTCACTCAGGAAATCCGCGTGCCTCCGAATCCAATCGATCATTTGAACGTACTTCGCGTGGTTCTCGCTGAACGGGTAGTCGCTCGACCAGCTTAGCTTCTCGAGTCCAACCCTCTTCACGACCATCTTCAGCCACTTCAAGGAGGTAGGAAACGGATACTCTTCGACCTCGTGACCCGGAGGCATGAGGAAATAGCACCCAAGGTAGATGTTCTCTCTCTTGTTCACCATGTCGAAAAATGGCTGCACTTCAGGATCTTCGGGGCTAACACAGCCTTCGCCTGCTACCGTGAGACCGGCATGATCGATCAGAAAGTTAACGTCATCATACTTCCTGGTCACTCCTGCTATCTGCTCGGTCATGCTCCTGTGGTCGTATGTACCTCTCCAGGAGTTCTCAAGACCCAACCCGACGGGTAGCTTGTTCTCCGAGCATGTCTGGTAAAGCTCCATCATCTTCGGGTCGTCAATCCTGAAGAAGTGCCAGCGCGGGAAGGTCTTGAACCCTCTTACTCCGTCTTTGATGTCCTGTGCAATCCCCTCGAACGAACCCTTCCTGTTGAGGTTGATGCAATCGAACCACAGCAGTCTATTTCTGGTTTCGTTGTTGTTGAGGAAGCTGAGCGTGTACTCTTTCCCTCCGACATAGTTCTCCAAGGAGGCTCCAAAATACTCGAAGAATTGTCGAAAGTCTTCAGGGTATACGGTTTGAACGATCGCCTTGTCAACGCCGGCCCTGTCCATCTCTGCAAGGATTAGGTCGCCGGTGAATTCTCGGTTCGTCATTGGATTCGCGAGGGTGAACTCCCAACTCCTGTCTCTCTTGGGAGACCAGTAGACTTTCTTCGTTTCACGCCCGTAGAGAGGGAAGAACCTGTAGCACAGCAATGCTTCAGTATCGATGATCATTTGGGGGGAGGGCGGCAGAAGCCAGCGATTTATAAGCCCTGTCGACTCGTAACCGCCTCGATATCGTCTGAATGAAGATTAAGGACGTCAGAACGCGTGTACTCCGCGTTCCAGTAAAGTCGCCAATAACTGATGCGTACTTCTCGCATAAAGCGAGAAACCACGTCTTCGTGGAGGTGGAGACCGATGAGGGAATCAGCGGCCTCGGTGAAGCTGGTCAGTACTTTGCCGTATCCTCTGTGCCGCCCTTGATTAGAGAGGGGTTCAGGCCTTACCTAATCGGCCAAGATCCCGCCAAAGTAAGAGAGTTGTGGGACACGCTGTACAAGCGCTCGTTTCTCTACGGTAGGAGGGGAGTGGCCATAATCGCACTGAGCGCAGTCGAAATCGCGCTCTGGGACATAATCGGCAAGTCTCTGAAAGAACCACTGCACAGGTTGCTCGGAGGAAGACGCGTCGATAGGGTGCGGGCCTACGCCAGTGGAGGGTTCTACAAGCCGGAGCGCGACCTCATCCGCGAGATGAAGACCTTCGTCAAGTCAGGTTTCACCGCCGTGAAGATGAAAGTCGGTTTCGACCCTGAAGACGATGTGCGGCGTGTGAAAGTAATAAGGAAGGAGATTGGAGGCGACATAGACCTGATAATAGACGCCAACATGGGCTACCTCCCTGGCACTGCTATCAAGGTGGCAAGAGAACTCGAGAATCAAGAGATTTTGTGGTTCGAAGAACCGGTCTCGGCTGACGACGTCGAGGGATTGCGTGAAGTGAAGAAGAATTCGGGGATTCCCATCGCCGCGGGAGAGAACGAGTATACCGAGTTCGGCTTCAGGGAACTCATCGAGAAGCGAGCTGTAGATATAGTGCAGGCGGATGTGACGCGGTGTGGCGGTGTTTCCCAAGCGAAGCAGATCGCGAGCCTGGCTTCAAGGAGGGGAATGCAACACGCACCGCACGTCTTCGGTTCCATCGTGGGCCTGGTAGCGAGCCTTCATCTTGTTGCTTCCGAAGCCAATGGTTACATCTTGGAGTACGACCAGACTGAGGACCCTCTTCGGGAAGAGATAATCGATCAGTACGTCGACTTGAAGGATGGGTATCTAGCGATTCCTGAAAAACCCGGAATTGGCGTCGAAGTTCCATCAAGACTCCTGACTAAGTATGCTGACAAGAGCTGATTTGCTGGAATCTTCAGATGCATCATCAAAGTTGAGCTTCTCATATTCTCAATCTCTGTGCTTACAAAGAACACCTATCAATGTTCATATAACCTGTTGAAGGAAGGGTGAGACCACGCGTGCTGAATAGGACCAGGTTTGCCGTAGTGGGCCTTCTCGCGTTTCTTCTAGTTCTTCCAGTTTTCACGGGTCCCATAATTTGGGCGAAGTCCAATCCTGGCACAGGTTTCAGGGGTCCGTGGGTCGACAGACTGGTCTTCAACTTCATGCCCAGCGTAGACAGCGAAATTCTCGCGCTCAAGACGGGGAGTATTCAGCTGATGACAGCCCCATTGACCTACGAAGAATCGCTTGCGATAAACGGATCAGGCAACATCAAGGTTTCTGCTGTTGCCGTCTTTGAAAACGCAGACTTCAACCTTAACCTTCACGGGCCCAATTACACGTCCACCCCGGGCAATTACTACGCGTTCAGTAACCTGGCGTTCCGCCAAGCGTGGAATTTCATGATGGGCAATAAGAGCTGGCTGAAACAAATTTACGGCCCTTTCAATGACTTGGACAACGGTCAGCTCGGCAAGATCTATGGGGAATGGTACTACCCCGGCACGATGCCTCAACAGAACTTTACAAAGGCCAATCAACTTCTCGACCAAGCAGGGTTCAAAATTGGTTCTGATGGATGGAGACAGACCCCCAATGGCTTGCCGATTCACATCGTGATCGAATACTCCACCGCCTACCCTCAGCAAGCACAGTGGGTCAACCTCCTCGCTACATGGGCCCGGTCCAATTTGAGTCTTAACGTCGATGGGCAGGCACTCCCTCCCGGCACGCTGGTCGTCAATGGTTTCGTGAAGCATGTCTTCGACATGCAGGAGGAGGAAGGTTACTGGATTTCTCCGAGCCCAGAGTATCCTCTGGACATATGGTATAATGCAAACCAGACTGTCGCCGACATTTCGGGATTCAACAACGCGACATTCCAGAAGCTCGATGCCCAGATGGAATTTGCTGATTCAGTACCACAGGCGATTAGCTTGGCCCACCAGTTGCAAGCGATAATACAGCAGCAACTTCCGGGTTGGCAGATGGGGTACCTCAAGATTGCTAATGCGTACAGAACGGATCAGTTCACAAACTGGGTGCCTCAGCCGGGACAGAACGTCTGGCACTCCTGGTGGAACTACCTCAACGTTAGACTAGCGAGCGGACAACCAGGGGGGACGCTGGTTGTGGGGGCGCAGATTGAGCCCTTCACGCAAAACCCCCTCTCGCCCTCGTTCGAAGACAAGACCTGCGCCATTGTTTGCCTGCTGTACGACTCACTCATACGGCTAGACAGGTGGGATTCGTCGCTGGCTCTTACACCTGACTTGGCTCTCAGATGGGAGAACGCGTCAACTACTCAGCACAATGCTGTTCAGGTCTGGACCTTCCACCTGGCGAATAATGCGACCTGGCATGATGGCGTAAAGTTCACTTCGAACGATGTGAAGTACTCGATTCAAGCCTTCCAGAAGTACGTCGGAAACGGGGCCTTCTCTAGGAACTTCCAGTACATCACCGCCGTTGACACCCCGGACAACAATACGGTCTCGGTATTCGTCAACCACAAGAGCATCTTCTGGCCCTACTGGCTGGGACTCGCACCTATTCTGCCTCAGCACATTTTCGGCGCTCAGAGCGATCCTTCCAAGTTCGTGAACTCAAATCCGGTGGGCACCGGACCTTTCAAGTTTGTCAGCTACACTCCCGGCCAGTCCATGGTGTTTGCGAAGAACACGAACTATTTCCACCCAGCACCACAGGTGGCTGCTATGAGTACAACGACAACCACCGCCATCAGCATCACCATACCTGCCACGGTGACAGTAACAGCAATAGTCCAACCCACGACGGTGACGTCAACAACTCCTCAACCGACGACAGATCTCTATCTAGTCTCGGCCGTGGTCGTGCTAATCATAGTGGTGGTCGCGGTCGGTTTCCTAGTCCGTCGCCGACGAACTTGACAGAGATATAAGCGGTCAGCGCAATAGTCAAGAAGGGTTACACTGTTCTCCACGAGAGCATCAAGATTTCTCGCCAGACGAATCGCGGTCTCAGCCTTCCTCGTCATAGTTTCCCTCACGATCAACTTCGTGATATTCAGACTCATTCCAGGAAACCCAGTAGATTTGATCGGCGGTCCGAGGCTAACCGCACCACAGGTCGCCGAACTGAAGCATTCGTTCGGTCTTGATCGCCCATTTTGGGAGCAGTACTTCGTCTACCTCGGCAATTATCTGACCGGTCAGTGGGGGAACTCCTTCTACACCGGCAGGCCCATCATGGATGAGATTTCTGGCAGAATCTGGAACACAATCATACTCGTTAGCTTATCATCGATCGTCGCCGGGACCATAGGCCTCTACCTTGCCCTCGTCTCCGGAAGGACCTACGGAAAGATTCGAAGCGGGTTCGCAATCTCTGCTTCACTCGTAATTTACTCCTTCCCGGTCTTCTGGCTAGGTCTCGTGCTCGTCATGATCTTCGCGGTCGTTCTGGGATGGTTTCCCGTCGGAGGTACTACGAGCCCGCTTCCGCCCACCGATCCGCTGCCCGCCATAGCGGACTACATCGCTCATCTCGCGCTGCCACTGATGACGCTCATCTTGAGCGGCATAGGGGCGTCGGTAATCATAACCAGAGGGGCGATCTTTCAGGAACTGAAACAGGATTACGTTCTAACCGCGAAGGCAAAGGGTCTTTCGGAAACGCAGGTGTTGTTCAGACATGTTCTGAGAAACTCGCTCCTCCCGCTAATCACCTTCACGGCCCTAAATTTCGGCTACATCTTGGCAGGCGCGATACTCGTCGAGATCGTCTTCTCTTGGAATGGGCTTGGAACGTACATCTTCAATGCGGTCCTGAACCTAGATTATCCCGCGCTACAGGCAAGCTTCTTCCTGATCTCACTTGGGGTAATAATCGCCAACCTGCTGGCGGATTTTGCTTACGCGCGTCTTGACCCTAGGGTAAGGAGGTAACCAGGTGCTCAGCCTTCGATTCTTCGTCCGAAGATTCTCGAAACAAAAGGGAGGGCTGCTCGGCCTAACAATTCTGCTTATCTTTGTCGCTTTCGCGGTCTATCCCCCTGCCTTCGCGAAATACGACCCCGCGGACCCCAAATCATATTTTGTCGGGCAGGCTCTGGCTCCGCCTTCGTGGTCCTCGTTCTTCCAAGGTTCTTCCCGTACTGGTTTCTACGGGTCGCTGGGAACTGACCAGCTTGGGAGAGACGTCTTCAGTCAGATCGTGTATGGCACCCAGACACCCGTACTTATCACGTTTCTCTCCTCTGCTGCGAGCATACTCATCGGACTTCTGATCGGCCTCCTAGCCGGATATTTCGGAGGGAGGAGCGATGAACTGCTCATGAGAACGGCGGATATAGTTCTTACGATTCCCCTGCTTCCGCTGTTGATAATTCTGGTCAGCGTAAATTCAAATTACCTGCTTGACCTTACAGTTCTGATTGTTCTTGCCTGGTGGGCTTGGACCGCAAGACTGGTGAGGTCACAGGTCCTCAGCACCAAGGAGCGAGCATTCGTCGACGCTGCCAGGGTCCTTGGGGTGAGAAATTTCACGATCGTTCGACGACACATCCTGCCGAACGTCGTATCTCTCGTGTTCGCGACGGCAACCATCGGGGTCGCGTACGCAGTAATCACGCAAGCGTCCCTGAGTTTTCTCGGGCTTGAGAATTCTGCGAGGGGCAGTTGGGGGACGATGCTTTTCTATGCACTGAAGTTCGCTTCCTTCTCAACCGGTGCATGGTGGTTGGTCCTGCCTCCAGGGATTTGCCTCTCTCTCCTCGTTCTCTCAGTATTTCTTGTTGGAAACGCAATCGAATCTGTGATCGACCAAATTGGGACGTGAATCGTAACGATGGCTCCGCTATTAACGGTAGAAGGATTGAGAACGACCTACACCGTCGGCGGAAGAGAGGTGACCGTGGTGAATGGTGTTGATTTCCAGATGGAACGCGGGAAGACCTTTGCGATCGCCGGTGAGAGCGGATGCGGTAAGACCACTCTCGGACTTTCGATCGCACAGCTGCTTCCCTCGAACGCGAGAATCAGAAGCGGGAAGATAGTCTTCGACGGAGTAGACCTGCTACAGATGCGGGAAGACGACTTCAGAAGAAGGATTCGTTGGAAGAAGATCTCGATGGTCTTTCAGGGCTCGATGAGTGCGTTCAACCCCGTGATAAGGGTGGGAGACCAGATAGTCGAAGCAATAACCCATCACGAAACGGCCTCGAAATCAGCGGCGAGGGAGAGGGCATCGAAACTCTTCTCGGCTGTGGGCATCAGTGAGAATAGGCTCTACTCTTATCCTCATGAGCTGAGTGGAGGAATGCGTGAAAGGGCGATGATAGCGATGGCCCTCGCGTCATCACCCGATTTGGTGATAGCCGATGAGCCGACCACGGGTCTGGACGTTCTCGTGCAGGCGCAAATTATTGGGCTCCTGAGAAAGTTGCGGGATGACCTCGGTCGCTCAATGATCCTCATCTCCCACGACCTTTCAGTCGTTGCTGAACTGGCCGATGAATGTGCGATAATGTACGCAGGAAGGATAGTCGAGATGGGAAGCGTGAGACGAATCTTCGGGAATCCTCTTCATCCGTACACCATGAAGCTGCTAGGTGCTTTCCCAGGCGCAAGACTGGAGAAGCGGATTACACTGGTGGGCATACCGGGTGAGCCTCCGTCATTCTTGAATCCCATAACTGGTTGCCGATTCAATCCACGTTGTGAACACGCGATGGAAGTCTGTCGGCGAGAAGAACCAAGACTCGTGGAATTTGAGAGGGGCCACTTCGTATCCTGTTTTTGGAGGGAGGAGACCAGTGGAGGGAGTACACGATGAATGAGGAAGTATTGCTAGAGGTCACTGGCTTGAAGAAGCACTTTCCTCTCGAGAGATCATTCCTGGATAGACTTCGTGGCAAGAAAGAAGCAGGGTCGGTGCACGCCGTCGATAACGTTTCGTTCTGGGTCCGCAGAGGTGAGATACTCGGGCTGGTCGGTGAAAGCGGGTCGGGGAAGACCACCACGGCTCGCCTGATCACTTTGCTGGAGCGACCAGATTCTGGAAGCGTGCAATTCGAAGGGAAGGACATCTACGGCCTGTCCCCCGATGATCTCAAGAACTTCCGGCGTCACGTTCAGTTGGTCTTTCAGAACCCCTACGACTCTCTTGACCCGAAATTCACGATTTTTGAGAGCCTCGAGGAACCTCTGCTAACTCACAGTGTCGTGAGGACGAAGGATGAGAGAAGAGAGATGGTCCATCAAACGATGAAGAAGGTCGGAGTCCCGATGGAAGCCCTCAATTTGTATCCGAGCAAGCTGAGCGGGGGACAGAGACAGCGAATTGCATTGGCCCGTGCTTTCGCGCTTGAGCCCAAGCTGCTGATTGCGGATGAACCCGTCTCGATGCTCGACTCGTCCGTCCGGGCTTCCATCTTGAACATGCTTCTTGACTTGCGTGCCCAAAGCGGGACTTCGGTGATTCTCATTACTCATGACATAGCGACGGCTAGGCATGTCTGCGACCGCATCTGCGTCATGTACATGGGGGAGGTAGTTGAATTTGCAATGGCCGATGAACTCGTGACGAACCCGCTTCATCCGTACACTCACGCGCTGCTTTCCGCGACTCCACGGCTGGACCCAGACGCACGAGTCACGGTGGAACTAACAGGCGAAATCGGAAGCGCTGCTGACCCACCTGCCGCGTGTAGGCTTCATCCCAGGTGTCCGCACGCCTATGAGCGGTGCCGGGTGGAAGAGCCTGTGCTCAGAGAAATTCTTCCCGGTCACTACGTGGCTTGCCACAGGTCCGAAGAGGTTTTCTTTCCAAAATTAACGGGCACCTAGAGTCTGTCTGCGAACAACGAAATGGTCAGTTGAAGCTGGGCATCACTTCGCGGGCGAACAACTTCAATCCCGACTCGTCTTCCGCTATCTCTGGGAACCACCCTATGAAGTGAGTCACTCCTAGTTCTTTGTATTGCTCAATCTTCCGAATGCACTCGTTTGGAGTGCCCATAACCGCGGGTCCGAGATATCTTTCCGCGCTGATGGCCGTTGGTTGGTATTTCTTCAATTTGCTTCTGACCTGGTCTGAGTTCTCGCCAATCAATACGGTGCCAAGCCAGGATTTTTCGATTGAATCGTATTCACGCTTCATCTCTTTGCAAAGTTGTCTTAACTTTGGTAGTCGAACCTTGAACTCGTCGATTGTTCCTTCGTTTAGATTGTATCCATCGGCTTCGGCTGCAACTATTCTCAGTAGTTTCTCACCCCTCCCTCCAATCCAGAGAGGCAGCGTGGGTTTTTGGATGGCCTTCGGATTGCAGACTGCCTCCTTGACCTGATAGTAGGTGCCCTCGAAAGTTGCTTTCTCGTCCAGCCACATCCTTCGAATGAGCTTGCTGGCTTCGCTTAGTCTGCCTAGACGCTCGGAATACTTCGGAAAGGGTATTCCATACCCTCTGAACTCCGCCTCAAGCCATCCTGCTCCAAGCCCCAAGACAAAACGACCCCCAGACATGTGGTCTATCGTGGTGCTCATCTTTGCCACGATTGACGGATGTCTGAATAGATTACATGAAACCAATGTCCCGAGAGTTATCCGAGATGTGAGGACTGCCAAGCCGCTGATCGCTGTCCAAGGGTCGAAGATGGAATATGGCATGAGGTGGTCGGAGATCCAAGCTGAGTGGTATCCGAGGCCTTCCGCCGACTGCGTGATGTGGGCCGTCTTTTTGAAGTCAGCATTTCTGTACGACGGGATAAAGATGGAACCTGCTGCTGTTGGAACGAGTATACCAAACTTCTCTTTAAACAATCCTGCGCCGTGGGGAACCAGAATCCATTTATTTGAACCATGTTGTTGCTGACATCCATCTGTTGGAATCAGGCAGATAGTGAGTCTTGATATGAACGTTCGAAATTTACTTTTGGCATAAGCCCCCCTTCAGGAGAGGATTATTCGAGGGGCGAACACGCTGTTCGGGAGGCTCGTGCTAAGGTAAATTCTCAAGACGAGTTGCGATTATCATCTTGGCCATTTGAAGGTGTGACGCATATCAGCCGATTGCCTTGACTGCTTCGGAGGCTATTGCTTCGTCCTCATCAGATTTTGCCCCACTGACACCTACGCCCCCCACTACTTGATTTTCTTTCACTACCAAGACTCCCCCTCTTCCGAACAGAACGCCACCGTGAGTCGCGACGGAGATGCCCGAATAAAAGACCGGATTATCTCGCACCCTCTGTTCGAGATCCTGCCATGGCCTCTTTAAGAACGCTATCGCGGCGGCTTTGCCTAACGCAATCTTGGGCGACAGGTAGCCCGCTCCATCCATCCTTTCGAGGAGAATAACGTCTCCCCGTTCATTCACTGTTGCGATAGAAACCTTCACGTTCATTTGCTCCGCTTTCCTTTTACCTGCCTCAGTTGCACGGTGGGCTTCGTCCAGAGACAAGGCTGGCACGATAAGCACGCCTCCTGACTTCTATTATTGCTTTCCTTTTCGAGATGCTCCT